>Ga0172369_10000120_pt1 | contig 110679 bp, 103 predicted proteins | sample LakKiv25m_FD_114539 | JGI IMG/M metagenome (GOLD analysis project Ga0172369, IMG submission 114539) | Freshwater microbial communities from Kabuno Bay, South-Kivu, Congo - kab_022012_11.25m | ecosystem: Environmental > Aquatic > Freshwater > Lake | place: Democratic Republic of the Congo... | reverse complement strand
CAAGTTTGCCGTTGAACACTGCTGGAAGGAAAATCCTCCCTTGAATGAAGTCACGCCGGGTCATCGCACGGCATGTTGGGTGGATGTCAAGACTGGGAGAGAACGCTAATGGAAAAGGAAAATATACATAAATGCATACGCACCAAGAAATAGCAGAGGAAATAAAAACAGCCAAATCAAGCCTAATATTGAACCAGCAAAGCGAGTGCGAATGTCATTCCATGTGGTCTGTATCAATAACCTGCGATGCTTCCACAGCAACGCATATGGTTCGAAAATGAATTTCACTTTTGATATCCTTCCAATTCTTGTAATATTCTGTTTAATATCCACAAGTCTTCTTTGGGTAAGTTTAGGCAGACAAGGGCCCAGTCTCGATCAAACCGGTCTCAGACGCTACAATTTTTTCTCTGATCGAAAGACTAGTCATAGGACTGTAAAATAAGGGCAATTTTCTCAGCCGCGTGGCCGTCGCCATAAACATCGGGGCGTTCGCCGCTGGGGAACCATTCGTTTATGGCGTCCTGAATCAAGCGGGGATCAGCGCCCACAATCCGGTTCCAGCCTGCGTCCACCGTTTCGGTCCATTCCGTTTCAGTGCGCAGGGTGATACAGCGCACGCCCAGCCAGTAGGCCTCTTTCTGCATCCCGCCCGAATCGGTCATGATCGCATCGGCATTGGCTTCCAGTTGCAGGATGTCGAAATAGCCGACGGGGTCGATCACACAAACGTTATCAGGGATATGTAACTTCTGGTCCTGCACCGCGCCGCGTGTGCGCGGGTGCATCGGGAAGACAACCATCTGGCCGAATTTTCCTAAGGTTCTGAGCAACACCTGGAGATTTTCCACATTATCAGTATTGGAGGCTCGATGGATGGTAGTCAAGATATAAGATTTGGGCCGAAGTTTCAGTTGATCTAGGATATGGCTGTTTGCATTGGAGGGCGGCAGCGACCTCTGCAGAACATCAGCCATTACATCACCAACCATATACACACCGCGAGTGATGCCTTCGTTTTTCAAGTGGCTGGCCGCATTTTCAGTGGGACAAAATAGCGCATCCGATATATGGTCACAAACCACACGATTAATTTCCTCGGGCATATTTCTATTGAAGGAGCGCAGGCCTGCTTCCACGTGCGCCACGCGGATGTGCAGTTTGGCGGCCGCCAGCGCCCCCGCCAAAGTGGAATTGGTGTCACCGTAGACCACACACCAATCAGGTTTTTCTCGAAGCAACACTTTCTCGATCTCGATCAACATGCGCCCGGTTTGTTCAGCATGGCTGCCGCCGCCGATGCCGAGATAAATATCCGGTTCGGGAATACCCAACTCATTGAAAAATACCTGCGACATGTTGTCATCGTAATGCTGGCCGGTATGAACCAGGATCTCATTTCCGATTTGGCGTAATTTTTCAGACAGGATGGCCGCTTTGACGAATTGGGGACGCGCGCCAACAATGGAAAGAACCTTCATGCAATGATATTCCTTTACTTCAAAATTAACCGTGCAAATAAGCACAAATTATTAAGCCGGGTCGTGACTGTTTTCTATGCCTTGCCGACTTTTTCTACTATTCTCTCCACGCTGCTGAGCAGCTCTTCGATTTGCGCATTGGTCAACTCCGGATAGAGAGGCAAAGCCAGAAGTGTGCGGCTGGCTTGTTCTGAAATGGGGAATTGTCCTTCGTGCGTTCCCAGCGCCCGGCAGGGCGCCGCCAGGTGAAGCGCCTGGGGATAGTATACTTCGCTGGCAATCCCGGCTTCCTTTAGTTCCTTCTGGATCTCATCACGCCCGTTAAACGGCAGCATGTAAAGGTGGTAGACATGTGTGCGATCAGGCGCCTCCACTGGTGGGCATAAGCCAAGTGCGGTTAAGCTGGCCGAATAGGTGCGGGCAATCTCGCGGCGGCGAGTATTCCAGCGATCCAGATGTTTGAGTTTGACGCGCAAAACGGCTGCCTGGATTTCATCCAGGCGTGAATTGTAACCCAGGATCTCGGGGAAGTATTTCTTTTTCCAGCCATGCGCGCGCAGCATACGGGATTTTTCAGCGATCCGGTCGTTGTTCGTGACGATCATCCCGCCGTCTCCATACCCACCCAGGTTCTTGCTCGGGAAAAAACTCAGGCAGCCGACATCGCTCATGGCGCCAGACTTTTTGTCTTTATATTCTGCGCCAAAAGCCTGGGCGTTATCTTCCACCACCGCCAGGTCATATTTTTTCGCCAGGGCAAGGATTTCATCCATATCGGCAGGCTGGCCGTAAAGGTGAACCGGGATAATGGCTTTTGTGCGGGGCGTGATCGCAGCTTCAATTTTTTGAATGTCAATCAAAAACGTTTGCGGGTCAACATCCACAAAAGCGGGTTTTGCTCCAACAGTCAGGACGGCTCCAGCGGTGGCGAAAAAACTGTAAGCCGGAACGATAACCTCGTCCCCAGATTTCACCCCAGCCGCGCGCAGGGCGATCACCAGCGCATCGGTGCCCGAAGCCACGCCGACAGCGTGCTTTACGCCGAGATAGTCTGCCACTTCCTGCTCCAGGGCTGTCACATTCGGGCCAAGGATAAACTTGCCCGATTCAAGCACAGCCAATACGGCCTGATCCATTTCAGCTTTGATGCTGTGATACTGCGCTACTAAATCGAGAAGCGGGATGTTCATTTTGCCTCACTCTGTATGGGGGTTACAACCTGCCCATTTTTGTTATAGCGGTCGCCGCACAAAGGACAGAGCGCTTCTTCCTGTCCGTTATGTGCTTGAAAGTCCAGGCGGGTGCCGCACTGGCACATCCAGCCCTGAATCCTGCCCGGATTTCCGTAGACGAGCGCGTAATTGGGCACATCGCGCGTGACGACGGAGCCTGCGCCGATAAAGCAATACCGGCCCAGGGTGATGCCGCAAACGATGGTAGCATTTGCGCCAATGCTGGCGCCGCGTTGGATCAGGGTTGTCTTATATTCTTCCTTGCGGTTGACGTGGCTGCGCGGGTTGATGACGTTTGTCAGCACCATGGAAGGCCCAAGAAAAACATCGTCTTCCACCACGACCCCAGTGTAAAGCGAGACATTGTTCTGAATTTTGACGTTATTACCGATGGTGACATTTCCGGCAACAAAAACATTCTGGCCGATATTACAGCGTTCGCCAATTTCAACGCCAGCCATCACATGGCAAAAATGCCAAATTTTTGTTCCTGTGCCGATTTTTGAGCCTTCATCAAGGTAACTGGATTCGTGTACAAAATAGTCCATGCCTATGCTCTTGTGGTTTCTATGCTTTCGTAAACAGCTTGGGGTGAGCCAGACTGTCCAGCGGTGATATTTGCGCCGTGCGGAGACGGTGCGTTAATTCAATCGAAGGGCGGGCATCGCTGATGCCAAATCCGCGCCCGGCCAGCGTTTCTTCGTAAACGCGCGTATGCAGGTCTGTAAATCCTTCCGAGAATTCAATTTCTTTTCCATCCACCGTAATCGAGCGAAAAGTGGTTTTCCCTCCCGGTTTGGCCGGAAAGGGCAGGTCATTTGAGTCTACAGACAGGAACCAGCGCACGCGCGCATGTTCCAGTTCGATGAAACCGCTCATGCTGTTATCGTCCGCCCGGTAAATTTTGATATCACCGGCAGGGCCAAACAGCCAAAGCAATAAATCAAATAAATGGATGCCAATATTGGTGGCCACGCCGCCCGATTTTTCGGGCTGCCCTTTCCAGGAGACGTGATACCAGCCGCCCCGGCTGGTGATATAGGTCAACACTACATCGTGCTGTCCCGAACGGATGCTTTCTTGTACGGCCTGCTTTAACTTCAACAATTCCGGGTGGACGCGCAATTGCAGAATGGTATGGATGCGGTGACCGGTCTCCGCTTCGATATCCTCCATTTGATCGAGATTCCAGGGGTTGATCACCAGCGGTTTTTCGCAGATGGCGTCTGCTCCGGCCCGCAGGGCCAGGCGGCAGTGCGCATCGTGCAGATAGTTCGGCGAACAAATAGACACATAGTTCACCCGGTTCGCTTCAGGCCCGCGGCTCAGTTTTTCAAGATGGCGGTCAAAACGTTCAATCTCGGTGAAAAATTTGACGTCAAAGCCGAATTGATCGAGCAATCCGACCGAGTCTTTTGGATCGGCAGCTGCAACCAGGTGGTTGTTGGTGTCGCGAATAGCTTTAAGATGTCGAGGGGCAATGTATCCCCCCACGCCGATGACGGCAAAATTATAGGCCATGAGTTACCCTTCCAGAAACAAATTAATATCCATGGATTATATCTCAGAACGTCGCGCGAATGATATAATCTGAAAAATGTGTGGAATAACCGGCTTTATCGACCTAACTCACGGATCTTCAACTGAATGGATCGAAACTCGTCTCGAGGGCATGACCATTCGATTGCGCACCGCGGGCCGCATGACCCTGGCGCATGGATCGATCCCGCCTGCGGGATATTCTCATGCTTCAGGCGTGGAAGGAAAATTCGGGTGCCAACGGCTGGTTTTTATAAAAGTTGATCATCCGGCTTTTTTCGATAACGCCTTGTCATCTTCCGGTCGTTAAAGTGAAAATATTGTTGTTTGCAAACACGGATTGGTATCTGTACAATTATCGCCTGCCCCTTGCCCAGGCGTTGCGCGAGCGCGGGGATGAAGTGATTCTATGCTCCCCGTCAGGGCGCTATGCAAACCTCTTGCAGGCAGCCGGATTCACCTGGCACTCCTTTCCCTTCGAGCGCAATGGAATGAATCCGCTGGCAGAAATCGCCATCATTTGGCGGCTGGTGGGTATCTTCAAACAAATCCGTCCGCATGTCGCTCACTTGTTCACCATCAAGCCGGTCTTGTACGGATCAATCGCTGCGAAGCTGTCCGGTGTTCCAATAGTACTGAATGCCATAACAGGCCTCGGTCATGTCTTTATCGATGAAAAACCCATCACTAAGATCATCCGCACAATTGTGAAAACCTTATACCGTTTCAGCCTGAAAGGTACGATAATCATCTTCCAGAACCAGGATGACCGGGGTCTGTTTATAAAGCTGGGCATTCTGGCGGCCCTAAAGCAAAATACCGTTTGGGATTACTTTGGCATGGGGATTGCCATATTGGGAGTATCTGTGCCTGTCATTGTATTGGGTCCGATCTTCGTGTGGGTCTTTGGCGTGGCATTAAAATGGTTCCCGCCAACAGGCTGGGGCGCGAAACCGCCCTATCTCCTGGGTTTTCTGCCAAGTGATTTGGGCTGGGATTTCTTCAAATTTGCGATCATGCCCTCGGTCGCATTGGGGTTGGGCTCATCTGGCGTTCTTGCACGCCTGACCCGGGCAACCTTGCTTCAAACTGTGCGCGAAGATTATATCCGCACGGCCCGCGCCAAAGGCTTGCAGGAACGCGTCATCATTATGCGACATGCCCTCAAGAATTCATTGATACCGGTTGTTACCATCCTTGGCCCGCTGTTTGCGGCTTTGGTGACCGGCACCTTTGTAACCGAGTTGATGTTCGGAATCCCCGGGATGGGAAAATATTTTGTGACCAGTATTACCAACCGGGACTATCCGGTCATCATGGGAACCATCCTGCTGTATGCTGTCTTTTTAGTGGTTGCGAACTTGCTTGTTGATATTACCTACGCGTTTCTTGATCCGCGTATTCGCTACGATTAAAGTTGAGGAAAGTATCCATGACACAGCTAAAAATTGAATCGGAAACACTAGGCTCTGGCGGCGTGCTGCTCACACAAAAGCGCGGAAGCCTGTTTCAAGACGCTTTCAGGCGTTTGGTTCGGAACCGCGCGGCAGTGCTCGGTGGCGCCATTGTCCTCCTGCTCATCCTGATGGCAATTTTCGCGCCATTGATCGCTGTTAAGTCCTATGAAGTGCAGGTTTTGGTGGATCAAAATGTGGTCCCCGAGTGGATTACAAAGGTCTTCCCCACCATGCAGCCTTATGCCAGGCTTTCGAATGATTATCCTGTGGGAGCAGATTATGTTGGGCGCGATCTGTTCAGTCGCATACTTTATGGCGCGCGCGTGTCACTGGCTGTGGCGTTCATTGGTCCCCTGATCAGCCTGATCATTGGCGTTATTTATGGCAGCATTTCAGGCTTCTTTGGCGGTCGCGTGGATAATATCATGATGCGTATCGTGGACATTTTGTATGCCTTTCCAAGCCTGCTCTTCATCATCTTACTGCTGGCTTTCTTCCGTTCCACCATGTCCGACATTCAACCAGGCACACCCGCTTATGTGCTCAGTAAATTGGATGAGGCTATGGGAGGCTTGTTTTTCATCTTCGTGGGCATTGGTCTGACTGCCTGGCAGACCATGGCCCGGCTGACGCGTGGGCAGGTGCTCTCCATCCGCGAAAAGGAATTTGTCGAAGCCGCGCACACCATTGGCGCTTCAAATATGCGTATCATGTTCCGCCACATTTTGCCCAATATTCTCGGTCCCCTGGTTGTCGCTGAGACCCTGGCCATCCCTGGCTACATCTCCACCGAAGCCTTTCTTTCCTTTATTGGCTTGGGTGTGAACCCGCCGACCCCCTCCTGGGGCGCGATGATTTCGGATGGCGCTACAACCATCCGCACCTATCCAAACCAAACCATCCTCCCTGCGCTGGCTCTTGCCATTACGATGTTCGCCTTCAACTTCCTCGGTGATGGCTTGCGTGACGCCCTTGACCCTCGCCTGCGCGGCACACAATAATTTGGATGGTTCCGTAAATCTAACCAAAGTAGTAGATATGACAGGATTCAGAAACCTTAAGGTTTCTGAATCCTGTCATCGTTGTGAAAGAATGGTTCGATTGCGGTGAATGCGAAATTAAAGAGAACTTGTATGCGAATAAATCGGTTGCCATTTCTGATGCTCGCTTTTATTATCTTGGTATTGATGCTTGGGACGACAAGTTGGTTATTTACTGATGCACTCATTCCTTTGCAACAGACAACCATAACAAGCACCCCTGCAATGCCTCCCGCATCACCGGATAGTTGGATAATAATCGATCTTCCACCAGACGCCAGTCAGCTTGAATATGGCGCGGAAGTATACCGGCTGGTCTGTAAAGCATGTCATGGTGATAGGGGACAGGGTCTTACTGACGACTGGCGTGCCAAGTGGAATCCGGAAGACCAAAACTGCTGGAAGTCCAAGTGTCATGCTCTCAATCATCCACCGGATGGTTTCTATATGCCAATCAGCCCGGCTGTTGTTGGGCCTCCGCTCAAGATATTTGAAACCGCGTTGGATCTTTTTAACTTTATCCATAATAACATGCCCTGGCATAACCCCGGCAGCATGACGGAAAATGAATCCTGGAGCGTGACGGCATATATCTTGAAGATAAATAACATTGATCCGGGTCCAGAATTGAATGCGGATACTGCCGCGCAAATCCGCCTGCGCATGGATATGACTCAACCTGCCTATCCAACGCCTGCTGTGGCGGCGACTAATCGGGACTTCACTCATAATTTGCAAGATGAAAACACCGGAAGTGTTTCTCCTTTCTGGACGATTACAATTATTATGACTGTGGCGCTGATTCTAGTTGGAGTCTTTCTGCTAAACAGGCGATCATCCCAATAATATTGATTTGGGTGTGTTTCAGCTGAAATGAAACACACCCTATTGATTATTATAATTTCAGGAGGTGGGTAAATTTCCACGCCCATTTGCCTAGAAAATGAGTTGTTTTGGGACGATCTCCTTGAGACTCGATATGAGCCTAGAATTGTGTATTAAAGGTGTGTATGCAAAACATATCAAGCATGCTATCGGGGATGGCTTGCGCGATGCGCTTGACCCGAGTTTGAAGTTATAATCGGTAAAAATCTCAACCATGGAGATACCTGTGGCAACGAATAACCAAAAGCCTTTGCTCGAAGTACGCAATCTAAAGACCTATTTTTATACGGAAGATGGCGTTGTGCGTGCTGTGGATGGCGTGAGCTTTGAAGTTTACCCCGGTGAGGTGCTTGGCATCGTAGGCGAATCAGGTTGTGGTAAAAGTGTCACTGCCCTCTCGATCATGCGTTTGATCAGCGTGCCTGGCAAAATCGAGGCTGGCGAAATATTTTTTGATGGCAAGAATCTTGTCAAAGCCACTGAAGAAGAGATGATGCAGGTTCGTGGAAACCGCATCTCGATGATCTTCCAACAGCCCCAGTCTGCGCTTAACCCTGTTTTTCGTGCTGGCGACCAAATCTCCGAAGTGCTCAATATTCACCAGGATTTTGGCAAAGAAGCTGGTAAAAAAAGAGCTATTGAGCTGCTTAAATTAGTGGGTATCCCCGAGCCAGAAAGCCGTGCGGAATCATTTCCACATGAACTTTCCGGCGGCATGGCACAACGTGTCATGATCGCCATGGCGCTGGCCTGTGTTCCGGACTTGTTGATTGCGGATGAACCTACAACAGCTTTGGATGTGACCATCCAGGCCCAAATCCTTGATTTGATGCGGGATATGCGTAATCAGCTGGGTTCCACCATGATCCTGATCACTCATGATCTTGGCGTGATCGCTGAAATGGCGGACCGTGTGGCAGTGATGTACGCAGGCGAAATTGTTGAGCAGTCTCCTGTAGCAACACTTTTTGATCGTCCGCTTCATCCATATACTAAAGGTTTGATCGGTTCAATTCCGGTACTTGGTGAGGTTCGTGAGAAACTGGATGTGATCCCCGGCTCCGTGCCCAATTTGGTGAACCTGCCACCTGGTTGCCGATTTGCTCCTCGTTGTTTGGCGCGGGTTGAGCATGAATTATCGATCTGTTCTGAAAAACGACCGGAATTAGTGGATATCTCCGATGAACACAAGGTACGCTGCTGGCTTTATCAGGACTCTGAAGCTGATCAGCACGTCGCTCCAGTCAAACACGGAAGCAAATCTTAAGAAGAGATGATGCGGTTATGAATATAAAAATGCAAACCCAAGAGAAACCAGATTTATTGGTTGTAAAAAACCTTACCAAGTATTTTCCGGTTCGTTCGGGCATTTTACAACGCACTTCGGCCTGGGTAAAAGCTGTGGACAAGGTAAGTTTCTCGGTAAAAAGCGGCGAAACCCTGGGCATGGTGGGTGAGTCCGGTTGTGGAAAAACAACCGTGGGCCGTTCCATTTTGCGGTTGATCGAGCCGACATCCGGTGAAGTTTCCTTCAATGGTGAAGATGTTATCAGGATGCGTCCGAAACCGCTTAAGACCTTGCGCCGCGATATGCAGATCATCTTCCAGGACCCCTATGCATCCCTCAATCCTCGTATGCCGATCGGGGAAGCAGTGATGGAAGGGTTGCAGATTCATAAAATTGGGCAACCCAAGGAACGTTGGGAAACGGCCATTAACATGCTCAAAAAAGTGGGTTTGGAGGAATACCATGCCCGCCGCTACCCGCATGAATTCTCAGGTGGACAGCGCCAGCGCATTGGCATCGCCCGCGCTTTGGCCTTGCAGCCTAAATTTATTGTTTGCGATGAGCCGGTTTCAGCGTTGGATGTTTCCATCCAATCGCAAGTCTTGAATATTCTCAAAGACCTGCAAAAGGAATTCGGCCTCACTTTCCTGTTCATTGCACATAACTTGAGCGTGGTGGAACACATCTCCAACCGCGTGGCTGTGATGTATTTGGGTAAGATGGTCGAACTCACCGAGCGTGATACGCTTTATCGTGAACCGTTGCACCCTTATACCAAAGCCCTGCTTTCCGCCATTCCGATTCCTCATCCCAATGTGAAACGCGAACGTACCATTCTCAAGGGTGATGTGCCCAGTCCGCTCAACCCGCCCAATGGCTGCCGCTTCCACACGCGTTGTCCTGTTGCTGTTGCTAAATGTTCACAGGAAGAGCCTGAATTCAAGGAAACCAAACCTGGTCACTGGGTGGCTTGCTGGCTTGTGGAATAAAACAATAGATGAAACCGCTTCCGGCGGTTTCATCTATTTAAGAATTAAAAAATCGTTTTGAGTGTTCAACATGGTTATAATTACACCATTATTTATTGGTGTCGCTGTATTTGTTCATGCCTCGTCCCACCTAAAATCGGCAGGCAACCATGAAAAGAAAAATTCCCCCCATTGCATGGATCATATTTGCGGTTCTCACTGGATGTTTAAGATTATCTTCACAGGCTGAAACTCCAACAGAATCGGTTACCCCTTTTCCAACTTTAATCCCCAAGGCTCCCGTCCCGAGTGCCCTTACCGTATGTCTTGGGCAGGAACCCAACACCCTTTACCCCTTTGGGGAACTGAATGCCGCTGCGCGTAGTGTGCTGGCCGCAGTCGATGATGGTCCCTTTGATGTGATCGGGTATGAATACCAGCCAGTGATCTTCACGCGGATGCCGTCACTTGAAAACGGTGAAGCGCAAATTGTCAGAACGCAGGTACAGGCCGGAGCTCAGGTTGTGGATGCGAATGGGGATCTTGTTCAACTGGGACAAGGCGCGCGCGTGCGTCCTGCGGATTGCCGCGGCGATGATTGCGTCATCACTTATGATGGCACGACTTCACTTGAGATGGATCAAATGGTGGTTAACTTTCGCCTGCGCCCAGACCTGACGTGGGCGGATGGCACGCCTCTTACCGCCGATGATTCTGTGTATGCGTTTGAAATTAATGCGAATGTCAAAACCTCAGCCAACACTTATTTGATCGAGCGCACACAAATTTACGAGGCCGCCGATGCGCAAACTGTACAATGGTGGGGCGTGCCTGGTTTTATTGACCCATCGTATGTTACGAATTTTTGGGCGCCTGCCCCGAAACATTTATGGAGCCAATTTCCCGCCGATCAATTGCCTTCCGTGGATATTACTTCGCGCACCCCGATGGGATGGGGACCTTATATGATCGTGGAATGGATTGCGGGAGATCGCATTACCTTGGCGAAGAATCCATATTATTTTCGTACTGCGGATGGTTTTCCAAAGATGGATACTCTCTTCTTCCGCTTCATCCCCGACCCAAACACGGCTCTGAGCGAACTTGTGGCAGGTCGCTGTGACATCCTCGACCCATCCATACCCCTTGACGGTCAGGCAGGTTTATTGCAGGCCATGCAAGCCGCCGGGCAGGCGCAGATGTTCAGCGCTTCTGGCACGACCATTGAATGGCTGGGTTTGGGGATTGTACCCGCTTCCTATGATGATGGTTTTGACATTCAAAAGGACAGGCAGAATATTTTTGCTGATGTGCATACCCGTCAGGGCATCGCGTATTGTCTTGACCGTCAATCGGTGGTTAATAATGTTCTCTTTGGAATGACAACCGCGCCAAAGACATATGTTCCAGTAGAACATCCCGTGTACGACCCCAATACTGCGTCCATCCCTTATGATCCCGAAGTGGGCATTTCGCTGCTCGAACTAGCTGGCTGGCAGGATACAGATCACAACCCAACCACGCCGCTCCGCGCAATAAAAGTTGCCAATGTTGCCTATAATACGCCCTTGCAGTTAAATTACTACACTACAACTGCCACACAACGTCGGCAGGTGGTGGAAATTCTTAAAAAGTCACTTGCAGAATGCGGGATAGGTCTCAACATTGAATATTTTTCACAAAACGATCTCTATGCATCTGGACCCCATGGCTTGCTCTTTGGGCGTAATTTTGATCTCGCTGAATATGCTATGGGTGTCAATGGCATCGAACCTCCATGCAGTTGGTTCACCAGCGCTGAGATCCCTTCCGAAGACAATATGTGGATGGGGACGAACGTCAGCGGCTACAGCAATGTGGAATATGACACTGCCTGCCGCACCGCCCTGCTTTCATTACCGGAAGAACAGGCTTACATCAATTCGTATCGCCAGACTCAGATTATCCTCTCAACCGACCTGCCTGCCATCCCCTTGTATTATCGATTGCAAATTGCAGCCACCCGCCCTGAAATTTGTCATTTTGATTTTGATGCAACTGCCAACCCGCTCTGGAATGTTGAATCGATTGACAAGGGCGACTCCTGTCATAAATGATCGAAAACTCCTTGAAAAACAGACAGATAAGCTTGCGAGTGCAGTCCCAGCCCCTGAAGAAGCGCGTAAACTCGGCATTATTTCCGACGGAAAGTAAAATAATTTGTGATACAATTTTGCCCGCACTGGGGCATGGTGCAATGGCAGCACACCAGCCTTTGGAGCTGTGGATCTTGGTTCGAATCCAGGTGCCCCAGCCTGACACATCCGCAATTGCGGACTATTTTTCTAAAACAGGATTTGTTGCGGAGCAATGCATTGCCGCCCAAATCCTGTTTTAGTTGAGGTGAAAACATGAAGATAACCGCCATCCTGCTGGCCGCCGGCCAGGGAACTCGCATGAAATCATCCCTGCCCAAAGTATTGCATCCCATTGCAGGTAAACCCATGATCTGGCATGCATTGCAGGCGATCCGACGGTCCACCACTGAGAAGCCGGTTGTAGTGGTGGGATATGGCGCCGAGGAAGTGACTCAATATCTCGGCGATTCCGCGCAGACAGTGTTGCAGGAACCGCAACTCGGCACAGGTCATGCGGTGATGCAGGCAGAGGCCTTGTTGAAGGGGAAGACAGACCTTATTGTGGTTTGTTACAGTGATATGCCTCTATTGCGCAGCGAGACTTTGCAAGAACTTGTTGAAACACAGAAGCGCAACAAAGGCCCCATCTCCATGCTGACTGTCATGGCAGATGACCCGCGCGGATTTGGCCGCATTCTCCGCAAGGCCGATGGCTCTGTGAATGCAATCGTGGAGGAATATGTAGCCACGCCAGAGCAGTTACAGATCAAGGAAATGAACGTGGGCGGGTATTGTTTTGACGCAAATTGGCTGTGGGACGCCTTACATCGCATTCCCAAAAATTCCCGAAAAGGCGAATACTACCTGACTGATATAGTTGAGTTGGCCTCCGAAGCCGGCTCGCCGGTTCAAGCCACTGTGATAGACGATCTCGAAGAGACCATCGGCATTAATACACGTGTGCATCTTTCAGAAGTGGAAGCCGCCATGCGCAGGCGCATTAATCAGGGGCATATGCTCATTGGTGTCACGCTGATGGATCCCGCTTCCACATACATTGATGTTGACGTGAAGATTGGCGGGGATACGGTGCTCATGCCTGATACTCATCTGTATGGAAAGGTTGAAATTGGCGAAGGCAATCTGATCGGGCCGAATACCATCATCCGTGATTCAAGGATCGGGAATCGCTGTAAAATACTTGCCTCGGTGCTTGAAGGCGCATTACTTGAAGATGATGTGGATATGGGTCCGTTTGCACATTTGCGCAAAGGCGCTCATCTTGGTAGTCACGTCCACATGGGGAATTTCGGCGAAGTGAAGGATTCGCATCTTGCTGAAGGCGTAAAAATGGGGCATTTCTCATACATTGGCAATGCGCAGATCGGCGCAGATACCAATATCGGCGCAGGGACGATCACCTGTAATTATGACGGCGAAAAGAAACATGCTACTGAGATTGGCGAAGATGTTTTTATCGGTTCAGATACCATGCTGGTGGCGCCCTTGAAGATTGGCTCAGGCGCGCGCACAGGTGCTGGCTCCGTGGTGACGAAAAACGTGGCAGAGGATACACTTGTGGTGGGCATGCCTGCGCGTGCCATCAAAAAATTGGAAAAAAAGAAAAAGAAATAACAGCGTTACTCATCCACAGATATTGATAATTAATTTGCCCAATCGGCGCCGTCGTACCCAAAAGGGTAAGCCTACGGATCGAGATAGTATGAAGCCGAAAAAACGCCAATTGTTTTCTCTAGGATATTAAAATGTCGAAACTTACCCAGGAAGAACGTAAATCTCTGATTGACCTTGCCAACAAAGCCCGCCGCCGCGCTTATGCACCGTACTCGAATTATCCAGTTGGTGCAGCCTTGCGCACAAAGAGCGGACGTTTATACACGGGCGTGAATGTGGAAAATGCAGCCTATCCGCAGACCATGTGTGCCGAACGCGTTGCCATCTTCAAAGCGGTATCGGAAGGTGAGACCGAATTTGAAGTGATCGCAGTCGTCACCAATAACGGCGGCTCTCCCTGCGGTGGATGCAGGCAGGTGCTGGCTGAATTTGGTTTGGATACCACCGTTCTGCTGGCAGATGGGAAGGGAAAGCTGGTGAAGGAGACCACAGTAAATGAGTTGCTCCCCGAAGCATTTACCCCGAAGCATTTGGTAACAGATAATTAATTGCCTAAAGAATCAATTAGTCAAGGAAAATTATTTATGCCAAAAAAGCCAATGAATTTTAGGTTCCAAGTAGATAGTGAAGAATCTACTGAACAAACAACAAAGTATAAAATCCCAGGTTGGTTTTCATATTATCCTACTTTACTAGATTCTCTTTTTGAAGTTGCATATTTTATCGGAATCACCGAGGATGCAACATCCCCAGAAGGACATTTTTATATTCTTGGATATAACACTTTAGTACAATTCCCGTACACTGTTCGAGCAACTTGTATACTTGTTGAAAAAGGCTTTTACTTTGAAGCGATTATCCTGGTTCGCAATTTATATGAATCATTTTTCCAGTTACGCTATTTTCACAAACATCAGGATAAACTTATAACTCACTGGAAGAAAGAGAAGCCCAAAGTTCTTATCAAGACAATGTTTGAAGAAATCGCCCCTAATTTTTATGACGAGGTATACGGAAAAGAATTTTCTGAATTCGCACATAGCGGGTTAACATCTTCAATGTTCCGAACTAAATATCAATCGCCAGAAGTTGGCGCAACAACGATGGGAAGTAAATATAGTGAAGATGGTTGCGGGTATTCAATAAATAAAATTGTGGTCGTCTTATTTGGACTACTAAACTATGTTCCAATATTATTTCCACAATATCCAAGTTTAGCGTCAAACACAACTGAAACCAAAAGAAAAGAATCACTGGCTGGTCTCGAAACTATAATGAAAGCACATCTTGCTAGCAAACCAGAAGCACAAGAGTTTTATGACTTGGTATCTCCATTAATATATTGACTAGTATATTATGCTGGTCGAATAGGCAGTGGGGTCTCGTACAGACTTTGCCTTGCTTGACCGCCGCCGCATCAAGATTATGACCGAATTCCGCTCCTTCCGCGCTTCTGCTGTTGTGCTTCGCCATGCTGATTGGGGCGAAGCCGACCAATTGCTTACGCTCTACACACGCGAGCAGGGCATGGTGCGTGCAGTGGCGAAAGGTGCGCGTAAAATTACCTCGCGCAAGGGAGGACATTTACAACCCTTCACCCAGATTACCGTACAACTTGCCAGGGGCCGTGACCTTTTAATTGTTACACAGGTTGAAACAGTCAACGCATTTCTTAAATTGCATGATGATTTGGAAAAGACAGGCTATGCGGCTTATGTGATTGAACTGCTCTTGCGATTTTCGTATGAGGAGGAGGGTGGGAACCCCACACTCTTTAAGTTATTGATCGATACCCTGGGGCGCATCGAAAAGGAAACTGATTCCTGGCTTGCTGTCCGATACTATGAGATGAGATTGCTGGATGCTGTGGGATTTCGTCCCCAGTTATTTACATGCGCTAATTGCGGACGCGAAATACTGCCCGAAAACCAATTCTTTTCATTTACGGCTGGCGGCGTGATCTGCCCTCGCTGTGGGCAGGGTTTACCCAACCTGGTAAAGGTCTCTGTCGAAACACTCAAGTATTTCCGTCATTTCCAAAGATCCAGCTACAGAGATGCCTCGCGCGCGCATCCCAGCCTCGCGGCGCGGAAAGAAGCGGAAGTTCTCATGCAGGGATACTTCACCTATCTGCTTGAGCGCGGGTTGAATACGCCTGGCTTCATCAAACGCGTCAAGTCATAGCGGGAATTTTCTTTTACTCCAATTCAAAACAAAGGCCCATGCCACAAATAATACGATGGGCTTCAACATGCGCCATAACAGGATTTGGAACCATTTCCATTTAAGGGAATAGATGATATGTGCGATGAGCCAGCGCGCAAACAAAGTTTGACCTAGTCCGCTTCGTACGAGCCGCTGCTTGTAACTGCGAAATGAAAATTCGTTGCGCTGAAACGACTCTGCGATCTCCTGCGCGGCGATGGCTCCATACCCCAACGCCATGCTGATCCCCTCGCCGAAGATCGGGTCTGCGCCGACGGCATCGCCGACCAATAAAACACGCGGCACACAGGCCTTGTTTTGCGGGCTGTACCAGCGGATGGGATGACCTTTAATTTCATAATCGCCCAATTCAAAGCCGTGACGTTTCAACTCTTCTGCAAGTGATTCTTTCAAAGCAGGGCGTTTGTAGTTTGCAAGAATATTCATGTCATAAATTCCCCAGCAGCGCACGGATTGGCCATTAACCTGTGTGGGGAAGTCCCATGTATACCCTGCGATATTGTTTGGGACGGGGAAGAAATCAAAATAAGCTTCGTCATTAGGAGGAGGGTGTTCTTCTCGACGAAGTAATTCACGTTGACTTGTGGCAGATTCCTCGATGAGTTTTTCCCGTTTAGCGGGAGATTGTTTCGTTTCGCTCGCAACGACATGTCTCACAGGGGTCAAAACTTCCAGGGCGCGCGATGTATAAACTGGTTCGTTCGGGAGGATACAGCGACGGGTTACGCCATTGGAACCGTCTGCGCCGACGACAATTTCTGCACGGAATTTCCCCTGGTCGGTTATAACACTGACACCCTTTTCATCGGGGATGACATGGTCGACCTTGATGCCTTCCCGAATTTCGATTCCCAATTCCCGAGTCTTGACTGCCAGCCAATGGTCAAACTCATCGCGGCGGATTATACGGATGGCATGTCTCTTCGGAACGCGGACGTTAAGGCCTTTGCCTGCGAAATCGAAGTGGGCGTTTTGAGCATCCACATGCGGAATTTCGCGCACATCAAGGCCGAGGCCTTCGAGGATGACTTCGGCATCTATGACGAGGCCGCCGGCGCAAAGTTTCGGGCGGGGATAATGCTCTTTTTCCAGAATCAAGATTCTGCTCGCCAGATGCGGGGCGATCTTTATCAGATGCAGCGCAGTGGAAAGTCCACTGGGTCCGCCGCCAAGGATGAGAATCTCAGTATCCATGATCCAATTTTGCCATAAAAAACAGAGCATATTGAACATGTCCTGTTTAAATTCAAAACCAGTGACTTCGGCAGCGATGAAAAAGATTGCAGTACAATAACCTGACAGAAAAAATTGCCGGTTTATTGTTAAAAGGAGAAAGAATGAAAAACTTATTCTTATTGTTGATGATATTGACTCTCGCATCCTGTTCCTTTCCATCGGATGCGCCTCCGCCTCCCACCCTTCTGCCGTCCGCTGTTCCCCAACCGACATTGGGCGCCTCCCCAACATTGACCCCCATCCCTGCGCCAACGCAGGTCCCTGTCCCTGCACAACCTTCCAATCCGACAAACGCACCTTCTTTTTGTAATGACCCGCGTGGGAGCGAACTGATTACAGCCCTGCGGAATGCCATCCAGGCAAAGGCTGGCGCACTGCTTGCCGCACTTGTCTCACCGGCCTCTGGCATGGATGTGCGTTACTACCGCGATGGCAAGGTGATTAATTACGATGTTGAACATGCCCAATATGTCTTTGAGTCCACCTATCAGGCAGATTGGGGCTTGTCCTTTGGAAGCGGCCAACCTGCCATTGGCGCATTCAAGGAAATCGTTTTACCGTCTTTGCAAAAAGTCTTTACTCCCAATGCCGTGATCCTTTGTAACCAGATCAAAGTGGGCGGTGCAACCTACATTCCTGAGTGGCCATACTCCAATATGATATATTATTCCGTGCATTTCCCCGGCACAAATCAATACAGCGAACTGGACTGGCAGACCTGGGTGGTGGGGATGGCTCCTGCAATGGGCAAACTCCACATCACGGCGCTTGCCCATTATGAGTGGGAGCCATAAACCAGCCGCATAATTTGTTTTATCCCCCAATTATGACACGCTGTAAACTATTCAATCGCAATGATGAACTGGTAATGCGGCTGCCCGCCTTCCTGCACTTCCACTTCCAGTGAGGCGTATTTCGTGACGATCTCATCTGCAAGGCGGTTGGCTTCGGCATGAGTCATATCTTCGCCGTAGAAAAGCGTGACGATCTCATGCTGCTCTGCCTCGGCTTTTTCAAGCAGATCCATCACGCCCTGTTCAACCGACTCGGCTGACACAACGAGCTTGCCATCCAGCAAGGCAATGACCTGTCCCTCCTTCACGCTTACGCCGTCAATTTCAACGGAACGGGTCGCAACGGTAATCTCGCCCGTCTTTACACCGCTCATCGCTTTGTTCATTTTTTTAGCGACAGCCTCAATATCCCCGTCCGGAATGAGCGAGAGCATGGCGGTAAGTCCCTGTGGAACGGTGCGTGTCGGCACAACCTGCACGTTTTTCACGGTCACTTCTTTTGCCTGGTTGGCGGCCATGATGATATTTTTATTGTTTGGCAAAATAATCACCTTATCGGTCGGCAGATTTTCAAACGAGCTCAAAATATCCTGGGTGGATGGATTCATCGTCTGTCCGCCCGCCACAACGGCTGCCACGCCCAAACTTGCAAAAATGCGGCTCAACCCCGCACCGGGTGAAACCACCACCACGGCAATATTGCCCGGCTCAACTTGCGTAAATTTAATTTTTGCAGTTTTTTGAATATCATCCATCTGTGCGAGCAGGTTTTCAATCGCAACCTTCGTCACTGTGCCAATCCCCATGATGTAATCGATCGGCACATAACGATTTTCAGTAGGCACGTGGATATGCATGCGATACATGCCTTCCCCCTCGCCCACCTGAATCGACGTACCCATCTCCTCCAGCTGCCCATAGAACGACTCCAAAATCAATTCGCCATTCGGTACAAAGTCCACCACCACTTCGTAGTCCTGTCCCTCCTCCACTTCCTCCATCGCATTCTGTAAATTCATTCCAGACAGCGGCTGCACGCTCATCGTCGGTGTTTCAAGCGACTCGCCGTAAATATGACGCAGCATTCCTTCCAAAATAAAAAATAAGCCCTTCCCGCCCGAATCCACCACGCCCGCCTGTTTAAGGACCGGCAGCAGATCAGGGGTTTTCTTGACCGCTTCATCTGCCGCCTTGACAGCGACTTCCAAAATTTCTAACGCATCTTTCGCGGAAGCTGAAGCTGCTTCTGTTGCAAGAGCTATTTCTTTAATGACGGTTAAGATCGTCCCCTCCACCGGGCGGACGACTCCTTTATAGGCCGTATCCCGTGCCTCGCCCAAGGCTTTGACAAAAGTCTCCTTATCAAGCACGGCTTTCTCATGTACACCGCGTGAAAAACCACGCAAGATCTGGCTGGTGATCACGCCCGAATTACCGCGCGCCCCCATCAGGGCGCCTTTTGAAACAGCTGCCGCCATCTCGCTGAGATTGCGTGTGCCCAAATCCTTGATCTCATTCCATGCCGATTGCAGGGTGAGGGTCATATTGGTGCCTGTATCTCCGTCTGGGACGGGGAACACATTCAAAGAGTTGACCACCTGCTGGTTGGTACGCAGCCAGATCAACCCTGCATCCATCAGGCGTTTGAGGACAAGTCCATCGATCGGTTGTTTGCGAAATTTCTCGACGCGTGCGGTATCAATAGCCATGAATCGCCGGGCTCCTAATCAGTATCGCTGACGCGCAGGCCGGCTACATGCACATTGACAGAGTTTACGCGCAACCCCAGCGCTTTTTCCACGTGGAAACGAACCGTGTTCGCCACGCTCTCTGCGACTGAATTGATGCGCGTGCCATATTCGACGATGATATGAAGGTCAATATTGATCTCATCGCCCTTGTAGTGCACGGATATGCCGCGTGAAGGTTCACGTGTAATGGAGGATACGATGCCATCCGTGAGATTCTTCGGCGCCAGCCCAACCACGCCATACGATTCCAAAGTGGCGCGATATGCAATCGTCGCCACAGCATTTGGCGAGACGTGAATCCCGCCCAGAGATGTTGTTTCTTCGCCCATGGGTTCCTCAATACTTTTCTGGTCATGCCGGGGCATTCGTTGCCCAAAGCATCCTGTTCCTATTTTAACATCTTATCTTGAAGTTGGTTGCGTTGTATGGTAAAATGCCCTGCCTTTGTAAAGAGGCTGCCGCCCTTCAACAAGCGCCGGGCAGGCATCGCAATCATTGTACGGAAAGGATCTCATCAAATGGCTAAGTGCAACACCTGCGGCAAGACAACCACATTCGGTCATAATCGCTCTTTCTCCCAGCGTGCCACCAACCGCACGTTCAAACCCAACCTCCAGAAGGTTTCGGTCATGGAAAAGGGTCGGATGGTCAAGAAGACGCTGTGCGCCAAGTGCATCAAGACCCTCGGCAAATCTTCAACCTAGGTTCGTTCTTCCATTCACATCACATCAAAGGTCACGGCCGCGAAGCGAGTCGTGATTTTTGTTTTAAGCATCAGGCCGACGAATCTGATCGTCGGATTTCCGAAATTAAGAGGCTTTGACCTCGGCCTTTAACGCTTTTACCCCCTCGGCTGTGCCTTGCGGGTGTTTGAAAGCTGCGCTGCCGGTTACAAAAATATTCGCGCCGGCAGTTTTCATCAAGGGGATTGTTTCCATCGAGATGCCGCCATCCACTTCAAGATATGCAGTTGAACGGAGAAGACTCAATTTATTGCGAAGTTCCTCCACTTTGCCGATCATTTCAGGCATGAAAGCCTGACCTGAATAGCCGGGCTTCACACTCATTACCAGAACCAGATCAGCCAGCGGCAAAGTGGCATCCAATGCCGAGGCAGGCGTGGCTGGATTCAAGGTGATACCCGCTGTGCAACCCAATGATTTTATTTTTGTTACTGCGCGCGCCAGATCGGGACAGGCTTCCACATGAACGGTGATATTGCTTGCCCCTGCCTTCGCAAATACTTCAAGGTAATGTTCCGGTTCTGAAATCATTAAGTGAACATCCAATGGCAGTTTACTTGCGCGTTTACAGGCTTCCACAAAAAGCGGGCCGACCGTGATGGTCGGCACGAAATGCCCATCCATCACATCCACATGAAGCCAGTCTGCGCCGGCGGATTCGCAGGCAGCGATCTCTTCGGCGAGATGGGTAAAATCTGCGGCGATAATGGAGGGGGCAAGCAGGTAATTGTTCATAAGATTTTAGGGGAAAGCCAATATTGGGGACGGCGTCAGAAATTATTTTTGTTATCGAACAGGTGGATTGTAAGTCAGGTAAATCATCAACCAGAATGGAATGAGGCCGCCAGCCGACAGCACGGCAAGCAAGCCGAGTCCGACCGAGACCCAGTCAATGTCTTCGGAGACAGGATCAGGCTCAGGCGCGGTTTGAGGCGCAGGCGGGGGCGCGAAAGACTGCACAGGGGCAGGTTCCTGTCGGGGAGGGGATTGCCTGCCCTGACCCGTGAGTCGCTCCGCAATTTCAGGTTTTAGAACGATGACAGGCGGGGAGGCAGGCGCAGGGCTGGGTTCCGGTTCATCGGGCTGGGTGCCGAATTTAAGAAGCACGCGCCCAAGTTGATCGGCAGTGCGGTAGCGGGCCGAGGGTTCCTTGGAAAGCACCTTCATGAGAATTTCTTCGAGCGCGGCGGGAATATCTGGAGTGTGTCCGCGGATGGGAAGGGGACGCGCAGAAATATGCAAACGGGCAAGCTCATCCGCAGTGGAGGCGGTGAAAGGCGGTGTGCCGCTGAGCATTTCATACATGACCACACCGAGGGAGTATACATCGGAGGCGGGCGAGGGCGGCTCACCCTCGGCTTGTTCGGGCGCAAAGTACAGGGGTGACCCCCAGACAACGTCCACCCGTTCGGTGGGAGCAATACTGGCGAGCGCGCGCGCGATGCCAAAGTCTGTCACTTTGAGGCGGCCGTCTTTCGTGACGAGCATGTTATGCGGCTTGACATCGCAATGCACAAGTCCCGCGCGGTGTGAGTAGCCAATTCCTGCGCAGGCTTGAACGATGAGCGGAATTCCATCCTGTACGGTGAATCGTCCGCGCTCGCGGATGAGTTGTTTCAGGTCCTTGCCGGCGACGTGTTCCATAACGATGTAGAGCAGATCATCGGAAAAACCAAAATCATGCACGGTGACGATGTTGGGATGAGAAAGATTTGCGGCAGCGCGCGCCTCGAGCCGAAATTGGTTTTGAAATTTGGTATCGGTCGAAAAATCTTTTCTCAGGACTTTAACGGCAACATAGCGGTCCAGCATAAGGTCGCGGGCGCGGTAGACATCTGCCATGCCCCCGTAGCCTAATTTTTCGAGCAGTTGATAACGGTCGTTGAGAAGAGCGCCTTCGGTCATTGAGGGAGATTATATCATTGGGAAAAGAGCAGGGACATAAAGGGTGTAAAAGTTCAAAGGTATAATCCCTGACATGCGAAAGGGTCTTTTACTCTACAATCCGACGGCAGGACGTTATCCCGTGGGACGTTTTGTACATGGAATCATTCATCCGCTGAAGGCTGCCGGCTGGAGCATGGATATCGCAGAGACATTAAGCGGGACACATGCAACTCAAACGGCGCATCAGGCCGCAAATGAGAAATATGACGCCGTTTTCGCCATCGGCGGCGATGGGACGGTGGGTCAGGTGGCAAGCGGGCTGATCAACACACAGACCGCATTGGCGGTCCTTCCCGCAGGCACAACCAATGTCTGGGCAATCGAGCAGGGGCAAAAACCCTTTAGTTGGTTTCGCTGGTGGGCGTTGCGCGAAAACGCAAAGCTGCTTGCAAACGTCGAGCCGCAATATGTGGATGCAGGTATTTGCAATGACCGTCCATTTTTATTATGGGCAGGCATTGGCCTGGACGCGGAAACCATTCGGAAGATAGAACCTCGTCCGCGTTTCTTCAAACACATGGCCGTCCCGCATTATTTTGCCACCACCGTTTGGGAGGCATCCTTCTGGCACGGCCTCGATCTCCGCGTTTACGCGGACGGCAAACTCGTTGAAGGACATTATCTGGTGGCAGTTGCCACCAATATCCGTCATTACGCCGGCGGTATGTCCGTCATCTCTCCAAATGCTTTGCTCGATGACGGCGAGATGGATATGTGGCTTCTCAGCGGCGATAGTCTTGCGGATGCGTTTCGCCATTTCTTTGACCTGGTATCAGGACGTCACCTCACTTCTGAAAATGCGCGGCGGCTTCCCTTCCGCACTGCGCGGATCGAATCCGATGCGAACTTCTCCATTCAAGTGGACGGTGACCCCGTGCTCGGCGGCAGCCAGGCAGAGATCGCCGTCCTGCATCGCGCCCTCAAAGTGCTTATGCCAGAAAACGCTTTACAATTGCTGAAAAACCCAAAGAGATAAAATGTGGTTTCGACACCTGCACTGCACCAAACGCAGTGCGGTGCAAGTGTACGCCCTTTACAAAAAGCGCTCAGGGCTACTCAACCACCGAACTGCTCAATTATTCAGGTGATTAATAATGAATTTACGACTATATTTGAACCGCTGGGTGATCATTGGCATGCTGGGCGTTGCAGGGATTTTGCTCATCATCACTCTCATCGTCATCGGCTGGACCTCTCCGCGCTTCTCTCCTGAAGTCGGGTTTGCCCCGGCTGACCTGACCATGATCCCTGCCCCGACTCATACCCCTCTGGCTTCTGCCGTCCCCACCAATGATCCACTCGTCACACCCACATTGGACCCGACCTCCATCAACCTGAACGGCTATGTACAGATCACTGGTACAGAAGGGCAGGGGTTAAGAATCCGTTTGGCGCCAGGCCTGAATACAGAGACGGTCTTTCGCGGGGAGGAAGCGGAGGTTTTTGTCGTGCAGGATGGTCCGCAATCCGCCGACGGACATACCTGGTGGTATGTCGTCGCACCATACGATGCAACCCGCGCTGGCTGGGCTGCCGCAGATTTTCTGGCTGTCATCCCATCGCCGTAAACCCTCACCAAAAATGAAAAGGAAAATATGTCTGAGAAACCAACCGGCGTAACCGCCAACAAGAGCAAACGCGAATTCACCGTTATATGGGATAGCGGACACACCAGCATCTATCCGTTTGGATTGCTGCGCGCCGCCTGTCCGTGTGCCTCCTGCCGCGGCGGACATGAAAATATGAAATCGGAACCTGATGAGGATGTGTTCGTCAAACAAATGGAAGACTCCCTTTCCACGCGGCTGGCAAATGTCGTTGCCGTCGGCTCCTATGCATTAACCATCGTCTGGGAGGACGGGCACGATTATGGCATCTATAACTGGCATTATCTGCGGGCATTATGTCCGTGCGATGAGTGCCGCGCGGGAAAGAAATAAACCAATCAGACTGGTGCAAAAAGAGAGACTGGCGAAATCATACAGTCTCTCTTTTTTCTTCGGTACTTGTCTATTTATCCGCTATGGTGTTCCAATAGGGGATGGGGTTGCATTCGTCCGCGGCGTGGGTGTGGACGGAACCAGTACCTTGAGTCGTTCTTCCGCTTTATTAAGCATCTCGCTGGCAATTACATTTTTATCCATATCCAGCAGTTCATTCCAGGCCTTGACCGCATCCTTTGTCTCGCCGCGCTGTTCCTGAACAAGCGCGCGCCAGTAAAGCATGATCGCTTTTTGTTCATCTGTCTTTGCAAGGGATTTAAGCGCTTCCACCTTCAGGAAGGCGCTGCCAAATTTTTCCTGTAAGTAAAAGACCCGTATGAGCCCCAGATTTGCTTCATAAGATTTATTATCTGCAGCCGCTGCAATTTCAAGGTCTTTCACAGCTTCATCGGCATTGCCCAATTCAAGGCTGGCAAGGCCGCGATAAATATAAAATCTGTGCAAACCTGTGCGGTTGATCGTCGTCGCCTTATCGAGAGTCTTTATTGCAGCTTCGTACTCTTCAATTTCATAATAAGCCTGTCCCAGGCGGGCGAGCGCCAGAGCATCTTCCTCTTCGTAAGTGACATAGACCTCCAGCGACTCGACAGCGCGTTGATACTGCCCATCTTCAAGATAAAGCTCGCCCAGCATTTTATAGACCGGCAAGGCAGTAATATCAAGCGCATAGGCCTTCTCTGCAGCTTCCAGGGCGCTTGCACTCTGACCCAATTCAAGATAGGCGCCGGCGTAAGCAAGATAAACATCAGAAGACTCGGGCATCAGCGCTGTGGCGCGGTTGAGATCAACGAGAGCGGCTTCGGAGTCGTGGTGGGAGATCAAGAAACGGGCGCGTTCCAAATATGTTTCGCCAAAATTCGGGTCACGCTGAATGGCTTCATTGAACAGGGATACAGCATTAAACCCGGGGTTGGCCATGAGCTGTGCACGTGCAAGCCCAAGATACGGCGCGCCAAAGTCCGGGTTAAGTTTCAAAGCTTCGTTGTAGGCTTGCAACGCATTCGCCGACTGTCCCTTAAACCGATAGGCTTCGCCGATCAAGTAATAAATATCCGCAGATTGAGGTTCATACGGGATGATTGATTCCATTTGGGTGATGAACGCATCCCAATCGCCGTTTTGGTATGCCTGTTTTGCAATCCGATACTGGTCAGAAGCTTCGGGAATACGCGGCGTATCCACATATAAGGGAGTAGGGGTGTAGGTTGCAGCTAAAAGCATCCACAATGGTGTGGGACCACTAAATGCTCTGATGGGCGCGGTTGTTGTGCCGAACATAGTCGGCGTTGAGGATGGACCCTGGGTATTCATTTGTGTGGGGACTACAGTTGCGCGGCGCGGCAGGATAAATCCAAAGATCACCGCTGAAATCAATGCGGAGCCGATCACGATCACCACCAACAGCCGCAGCACTGGACTCTTTGCGATAACCTTAAACCCCCTTTCCTTCGGTTTTTCGTTTGCGAGCAATAATTTTTCTTCCCAGGCGCGGGTACGGTTCATGGGGAATGGCTGAACAGTCTCGCTGGGAGTCAATGCCCCGAGCAGGATCAAGCCTCGTTTTGCCGTGCCATTTTCAGGGTCCAGTTTGAGCGCTGTTTGCAGGCAGTAGATGCGCTCTTTGGCGTTGTCTACCGCGGCGCTTAACCAAATCCAATAAGTCGGATTGTTCTGATCCGACTTAAGCAAAGAGGTCAGGATTTCCTTTGCGCGAGGTTTATCCCCGTGCCGCAGAGCATCCACTGCTTCCTGAAACGTCGTGTTGCCGGATTGTTCTTCTTTGAATTCTTCAGCCATACATCGATTTTACCGCTTGTTGTGTTATTCTATAATCTTACTCACACAATCCCGGCCAAAATAAAATTGTAATTTGGCTGCTTATGCGGTGTTGCCGTAATCCATTTCGTGGAATTCTTCGACCTGATATAGATAAACACGCAATTTTGTTTCCCGCCATGATTTTTTACTTGCGCCCATCTTCATACAAAGCTGGTCGAGAAAATCAACCGGGTCCGGGATCTTCTCCCAAACTTGAGGAAGAAAAGTTGCGCGGCGAAAATCGTCCTTCAGGATGACCCCATCCACATGCGGCCTCAATTTTTTGAGCAGGTCTTCGCTTGATGAATATTCCAGCAAATATGGCGCGGTCAGGCGCGAGACCTCCAGCCTGATCCTGCTTAATTCGCTTTCCACTACAGGACGGAAACGCGGGTCCTCCAAGGCGGCGGCAACAGCATGCTCGCGTACATCTTCTGCGAGCGGTTGATGGGCTTCCAACGCGCCGATGCAGCCGCGCAATTCATTGTGGATGGTAAGCGTCACGAAGGATGCGCCATTCTCACGTAAAGCGGGTGTAAGAGATTCCATATTCAGCGGCGGTAAAGCCTTCCCTTTTACGGCATATTCCATTGCCTCACGCGCCAGGTGTAACAAAGTTTGCTTTTCCCCGTCGGTCAATCGATTAGACATAGCACCTCCCAATATCGGCACATATCCAGTTTGACTATATTAATTGAGCTAACTGCCAGTACGCACGGTTGTGATAGATCAGCGGCTGGCCATCACGGGCGGCGCGCGCCGCCAGCACTTCTGCAATAAACAAAGTATTTGTGCCGGCCTCGAAAGTATTGACCACACGACAGTCCAGCCATGCCAATCCCCCCACGATCAATGGACAGCCAGTGACTAAAGTCTCCGTTTTCAATCCTGCGAAACGATCTTTAATATCGGGAAAACGTCCGGCAAAAACATCTGATATTTTGGATTGATCCTTGGTAAGCATGGTCAAAGCGAAGGTGAGGGAACGGGTGATCAGCTCATGCGTGCGTGAACCAGATTGCAGGGAAATGGTAATCGTGGCCGGGTCCAGCGAAATGGATGTGAACGAGTTTACGGTCATACCGTGTTTTTGGTCTTCGTGTATCGCGGTCACAACGGTCACACCTGCAGACCAGACGCGCATGGCGCCCCTCAGGTTTTCAGGGTCGAGCGTCATAATGGGTGAATTCTCCATGGTTAAATTCATCATACTTGTCAGCGGGAGGTGCGTCAAGACGAAAATTAAGAAACACTGCTTTGAGTCGATTAGGATGCAAATCCTTACCTTACATGGTACCGCCCAATCTGTTAAATCAGATTAATTTTTTTCCCGCCCCTTCGCGCCTAAAAGATTAATGATATATGAAAAAGCGGCAAAACCAATTCAGATACGCGTGGTAAACTCCCAGGCATGTCCAAACGCACAAAAGTAATCGTCTTTGGGCTGGCAGGCTTGCTTCTGCTGGCTGTTGCGCTCTATCAAATACCCTATGTCAAGTCGGTACTATCGTGGCGGATCGAGGTGTGGAGTACATATTTTAAGAATATTGTAGATCCTGTTGGAAAAATGCCTACGCCAGTACCGTCCACGCCATTTGCGACTTTTACACCCGAGCCTCCCACGCCAACACCTCGCGCAACTACCCAGCCCACTGCCACACCGCCGCCACTTCCCGCTCAAGTCTCTTTGCCATTGCCGAAGTATGAAGTACAAGGCATTAACAACTGTGGTCCAGCCACTCTGGCAATGACTTTGCGCATGTATGGCTGGGAAGGCGATCAATATGATATCGCCAGGATCGTCAAACCAATTGACAAAGATCGTAATGTAAATCCCGATGAACTTCGCTATTACATCCTTAACGAGGCCGGTTGGCTGCGCGCGGAATTCCGCGTAGCCGGAGACATTGATCTGCTCAAACGACTATTGGCCGCCAATTACCCTGTCATTGTAGAGGAAGCATCGACCCTTGACCCGCAGGATGCAAACGGACCCAACGATGATTTGTGGGACGCGCACTATTTACTCATCACGGGGTACGACGACACAACCGAAGTCCTCACTGCTCAAGATCCACTTCGCGGCCCGGACAAAAAAATCCCTTACGATCAATTCATGGCTGATTGGAAACCGTTCAATTATGTATATATGGTCATCTACTTCCCACAAAATGAAGAGGAGGTTAAATCGATTCTGGGGAACAATTGGGATCTGGATCAGAGCAGAAAAAACGCAATGGATATTGCCCAAGCCGCCGTAACCTCCGATCCCAATGACAAATTCGCATGGTTTAATCTCGGAAGTAACCTGGTGTATTTTGACCGCTACCAGGAGGCTGCCCAGGCTTACGATAAAGCTTATACCATCGGCCTGCCTCAACGAATGACGCGCTATCAATTCGGTCCATTTTTCGCTTATTACAACAACGATCAAATTGATTATTTACTTGAGCTGACAAAAAACACATACACACCGATCAATGGCTACTATGCAGAGGAAGCTTTGCTCTGGCATGGGTATGGACTTTATCGTAAAGGTGATTATGCAGGCGCACTTAAGGATTGGAATAAAGCATTAGACGTACACCCTGGTTATTTGGATGCAGAAAGCGCAATTGGTTTAATTCATTAATCTACAATGAAAAAAATAACCCTCTCCCTTGCCGTTCTCTTTCTCGCGGCTTGTCAAAGCACGAACACACTCCCTACGCCAACAGCGACGCTTGCGCCAATAGCGACGCTAACATTGATTCCATCGACAGCGACACCAGAGGCCAGGACTACACCAACACCAACTGCCACTCCTGAGAAAGTGAAAATTTCAGCAACGGATGGGATGACACAACTCTTTATCCCATCCGGCAGCTTCATCATGGGCGGTTTGGACGTTTATCAGCAGAGCGATGAACTCCCTGCACACGAAGTGTATCTCGACGCATTCTGGATCGACCAGGTGGAAGTGACCAATGGGATGTATGCCCTGTGCGTGCAGGCAGGTTCATGCAGACTGCCTGCGCTAAATAGTTCTGATAATCGTCTTGAGTATTTTGGGAACCCCGAGTTTCAGGATTACCCTGTTGTGCATGTGGCATGGTATGACGCGAATGCATATTGTCAATGGTCGGGACGGCGCCTCCCCACGGAAGCGGAATGGGAACACGCCGCGCGCGGCGATGACCTGCGCAATTTTCCATGGGGGGATGAACTGCCAAACGCATACAATTCCAATTCGCTCAATATCGTCGGCGATACATCGCGGGTCGGTTCCTACGCGGAGGGTGCGAGTCCATTTGGGGCATTGGATATGGCGGGCAATGTCTGGGAATGGGTGGCGGATCGTTACAGACCGGATTATTATGGAAAATCCACGGATGAAAATCCAAGCGGGCCGTCTAAGGATGAAGTTTTTAATGAATTGCGTGTGATCCGCGGCGGTTCCTTTCAGGATGATTGGGTTATTTTACGCCTGGCAAATCGCAGTTATCTGGATGGTCCCAACCCGAAGGCGCAGCCCACGGATGCAGCCTATTACGGGCGCAGTTCGGTGCAGGTCGGTTTCAGGTGCGCGGCTGATCATTAAACAGGGGCGGGCTGAAGGCGGCGCCCTGAGCGTGTCGAAGGGTTAAGAAAGAGGCGATTTAATCTTCCACGAAACTGTAGCCGCCCGGCCAGGTTTGAACAAATTGAGTCTCATCGGCTTCATCCCCCATTTTTTTTCGCAAACGGTAGACCACATTTTTAAGTAGGACCACATCGCCTTCAGCGCCCCACAGGGCTTGGATGATATCCTCAGCGGGGAAAACACAGCCGGGGCGGCTCATCAGAAGATGCAGAAGGCGGAACTCGAGATTGGTGAGTTTGATCTCGTGTTCGTTGGCGCCAACTGCCGAGCGATGGGATGGGTCCAGACGCAGGCGTCCGGTATGGCGCGGTGTCATGGGCTCGCTCCAACTGCGGCGTGACCAGGCCATAATCTTGGCCAGGAAGATGGCGGGGCTGATCGGTTTTATGACACATTCATCCACACCGATTTGATAGGCTTCGAGAATTTCAGGCTCGTGGTTGGATGGTAGAAAAAGCAGGATTGGACTGGTGCTCAGCGAACGGAGTTTACGGCAGAGTTCCATTCGCTGGGCATGCGGGGCATTTAGGTCAACGACGATCAAGTCGGGAATTTCCTCCATGGAACGCTGCATGGCCCGTTGGACGGAAGTTTCAAGGATGGCAACCAATCCTTTTTCACGGATGATGTAACCCCAAATGGGTGCGGTAGCATCCTGGTCGCAAACGATGAAGACGCGGGGAGTGTTTTGAGCTGTGGAGGAAATATTGGAAGAGGTCATAAATAAATCTTTCTTTCTCTTTGAAATTATGGATATTTCACCAAATATTGGACTTATTTTCCATGATATAAGCAAATTATACATTAATTAGTCGTAAATAGTAATATATTTTCACCGAAATGTTACCTTTGGGGGATATGGAAAGATGTCCCACCTTTGTATACTATCAACATATTATATAAAGGAGACACTATGAAAAAACTAATCCCTATCCTGTTGGCCCTGGCTTTATTTGTCTCGGCCTGTCAACCTGGAAGTGGACGGGCTGTACCGACAGCCATCGCTCTTCCCACTGCTTTTCCAACCAATACTCCCCCTGCCATCAATCCGACCGCTGAAGTAAACGCCGGCGGTGAGGCCGGTTCTGAACGTGTCTCATCTGTGGATGGCATGCCTGAGGTTTATATCCCTGATGGGAGTTTCCGCATGGGCGGGCTTGATGTGGATACACAAATAGACGAAACACCGGCCCACAATGTCACCCTTAAAGGTTTCTGGATGGATAAACTGGAAGTGACCAATGCCATGTACGCGCTGTGCGTTCAGGCCGGCGCCTGCGAACCGCCGCAATTTTTTAAATCTGGAACGCGCGACTCGTATTTTAACAATGCAGAGTTTGATGATTATCCCGTTGTCTATGTAACCTGGGCACAGGCTGATAATTACTGCAAATGGACGGGACGCCGCCTGCCTACTGAGGCGGAATGGGAACGCGCTGCCCGCGGTGATGATTTCCGCACCTATCCCTGGGGCGATGAACGCCCGGATTCTTCACGCGGCAACTTTAACTACTTTATTGGAGATACCGCCCGTGTAGGCAGTTTTCCGGCTGGCGCGAGTTCGTTTGGCGTGCTGGACATGGCCGGCAATGTGGCAGAATGGGTGCATGATTATTTTGATGGCAAGTACTATGGTAAGGGCGTCACCATGAATCCGCCTGGCCCAGGTGAACGCAGCTATTACTTCAACCGCGTTGTACGCGGCGGTACCTTCCAGGATGCGTTTCTTGACATTCGCCTCGCCAATCGGGCTTCGGTGAGAGGTTCGAATCTTGACGCCTCGGATATTTATTCCGATGATTATCTTGGCGATGTTTCACCCAAGATCGGATTCCGCTGCGCTACAGACTAAATCTGAACCATGAACCTCAAGCCGCCAGAATTTTCTGGCGGCTTGTTTTATTTGACGCACTTTATCAGCTATGGTAAACTCCCGGCACAAATCAATAGCCCCAATACGGCGCTCTTATCCAGAGAGGCGGAGGGAACGGCCCTGCGATGCCTCGACAACCGATTTTAGTTTGGGTAGTTGGTTAGTTAGATAGTTGGGTAGTTAGAAACTGCAAAACTATCAAACTACGAAACTACATAACTACCAAAACTAACCCACGGTGCCAAATCCGACAGATGTATTTTCTGGAAGATGAGAGGGTAGATCAGCACTACGCATAATTGCCCTTTCATGTCGAAAGGGCAATTATATTTTTTGAAGGAGAAATAAAAACAATGAGCAATACTTTTATGTCTTCGCCGAGCCTGATGTTTACATCGGAGTCGGTAACAGAAGGACACCCCGATAAGATGTGTGATCAGATCTCAGATGCAGTTTTGGATGCCTGCCTTGAGCAGGATCCCATGTCACGCGTGGCTTGCGAAACCGCCGTCAAGACAGGCTTCGTAGCGCTGCTGGGCGAAATTACCACCAACGCTTACGTAAACTTTGATGGACTCGTACGCAAGGTTGTGAATGAAATCGGCTACGACATCAGCGAGAAGGGCTTTGACGGCAATACCTGTGCCGTACTCTCGGCAGTTGCCAGCCAAAGCGCGGATATTGCCCTGGGCGTCGATCATGCGCTGGAGGATAAAAGCGGCGAGATGACCGACAAGGATATCGAACACGTTGGCGCCGGCGACCAGGGCATGATGTTCGGCTTTGCATGCAACGAGACAGCGACCTTGATGCCGATGCCGATTTTTATGGCGCATAAATTATCCCGCCGCTTGAGTGAACTTCGCAAGGATGGCACCCTCCCCTGGCTGCGTCCCGATGGCAAGAGCCAGGTGACGGTGGAGTATTCGCAAGGCAAGCCAAAACGCATCGACACTGTCCTTATTTCCACCCAGCATGCACCGGACATCACACACGCCGAGATCGTTGAACAGATCAGCGAACATATCATCTATCCAACATTGCCGCAGGGCCTGGTGGATAAAAACCTGAAGGTTTTCGTGAACCCCACCGGGCGTTTCGTGATCGGTGGTCCCATGGGTGATGCCGGCGTGACGGGACGCAAGATCATCGTGGACACCTATGGCGGCATGGGTCGTCACGGCGGCGGCGCCTTCTCCGGAAAAGACCCCACGAAGGTGGATCGCTCCGCTGCGTATGCCGCGCGCTATGTGGCCAAGAATATCGTCGCCGCTGGCTTGGCGGACCGCGTGGAAGTGCAAGTGGCTTATGCGATTGGCGTGGCTCATCCGCTTTCGGTCAACGTGGAAACTTTCGGCACCGCCAAAATTGATGACGAGAAAATTTCCGCACTGGTTAGTGAATACTTTGATCTGCGCCCCGGCGCGATCATCCGCGACCTCGACCTGCGCCGCCCGATCTATCGCAAGACCGCTGCGTACGGTCACTTCGGCCGCGATGATATCGAATTCCCCTGGGAAAAGACGGATAAGGCCGCTGCTTTGAAGAAGGCTGCGGGGCTGTAGTTTCGCGATTAGTATCCAAAATCAAAAAGCACCCCTGATTTTCGAGGGATGCTTTTTGATTTAATGAGTTAAGTGAAATTATTTTACGGCTTTTCCAGTCCATGCGCCGTCAACAATTCTTCATCGTCCAAAATCTCCATTGTTAGCCCATCTGCCACAACCTTCCCTTCATCCATCACGATCGTGCGCGGGAATAATTCCTTCACCAGCGCCATATCATGGGTGGAGACTAACATCGTAATGGGCAGCTCGCGCAGTAAATTGATCAATGTCCTGCGGGCGCGCGGATCAAGGCCCGCCGTAGGTTCGTCCAGGATCAATAAACTTGGTTTCATCGAAAGCACGGTGGCAATCGCAATGCGCTTCTTTTCGCCAACGCTCAAGTGATGCGACAGACGATCACGATACGTGCTCATCCTCACAGCTTCTAGCGCGGCATCCACACGAGTGCGCACTTCTGTTTCAGGCAGCCCCATGTGAAGCGGGCCAAAGGCCACATCCTCGAACACGGTGGGCGAGAATAGTTGGTCGTCCGGACTCTGGAACACGAGTCCAACCATTGCGCGGACGGCAGGCAAATTGTTGCGGGTGAGGCGTTGGCCTGCAATTTCAATTTCACCGCGTCCGCTCAAAATCCCGTTCAGGTGCAACATCAAGGTTGACTTGCCCGCGCCGTTCGGGCCCACCAAGGCGGCCTTGTCGCCCCTGCATAAATTAAGCGAAACGCCATGCAAGGCAGGATGGCCATCGGGATAGGAGAAATACAAATCCCTGATACTCAACACATCGCCGTCGCATTCGGGCATCTCAAAACTGTTGATTACATGAGTAACTGGCATTACAACCTTCCATTAAGTTGAACGATAAAAATAGCCGCAACCACAAAAGCAGTGACGAAATAATCGCTGGATTTCATCTCGTGCGGATTCAACGTATAAAGATGGCCCGTATAACCGCGTGACATCATTGCATTGTAGATGCGGTCACTGCGCTCGTAGCTTCGTAAAAATAGTTGACCCGCCATATTGCCGGCCACTTTCGCCCGCCACAAAACGCCTCCCCCGGACCGATTGCCTGCTGAGGCTGCCGAACGGGATTCTCTCGCCCGCATCAGACGGATGACTTCATCCGTCAGCACGAACAGGTAACGGTACAGGAACGCGATGATTGTGGTAAGGATGGGGGGCACACGCAAATGTTCCAGCGCGTGGATCAGGTCCGGGAAGCGTGTGACCGCCACGAGCAAGATCGCCATTTGCACCGAAAGCCATGAGCGGATCAAAATGCTCACGAATCGCAGAAGCCCTGCATCTGTAACGACAGGCTGCCACATCAAAAACTGGAATGTGAAAACCGGTTTGCCGGGCATGGAAAACAAAATGGTGACCGCGATCAACGCGAACGGCAGGGCAATGATCGAGCGCTTGAAGGTATATCCGATTCCCAACTGTGATAGCAGGTTGGCGGCTATTAAAAATATCCATGCAGAAATGAAAGCCAGCCATGCGCCGTCAGGAAGCAGGGCGTTTGAGATTATATAAACAACAGTCGCCAGGGCTTTCACACGCGGGTCAAGGCGGTGAAGGAAACTTTCTTTCTCATGATAACGATCAAAGGCGTTGAAATGCATGATAATTTATGATTTGGCTTTCAAGCCGCGGCCGATCAGCATGATGATCGCCCCGACAACGAACACGCCAATCACTCCAGCTGCAATGGTGGAAAGTGCGGTTTCGCCGAGAAACGGCAATGTGTAACCAGGGATGATCGAATACGGTGCGGATTGTCCTGCGTTAATGAAACCCATGTTTATCGCAATACGTTCCAGGCCATCGGGGTTGCTGGAGGCTAGGGGCGAGATCAATACAACCACCAGCGTAATAAGTCCGCCCGCCCAAATCCAACCCCGCCCGCCTTTGGCAGATTCGGAACCTTCAGCGAGCAAGTCGGGACGGGTCTGAATAATAAACGACAATGCTGCAACCGTGATAAGCGCCTCGCCCAGTCCGATCAATGCATGGACTCCAAGCATGGCAGGGATGACGATTCCCAATGGAGATGTGCCGCTCAGCCAGAGTTGTAGAGCGGTGAATAATGCACCCGCCATGACGGACAACCACGCGGCAATCCCGGCCGTGGAAAGTCTGACAGCTTTGGATTGACCGGACACCGCGCGATAAAGTCCATAACCGATTGCGGTCGTGACCAAACCCATGTTGAGAATGTTTGCGCCCATGACGAGCAATCCACCGTCCTGAAAGAGCAGTCCTTGCACGGCGATCACGGCGGTCATTACGAGCATCCCGGCCCAGGGGCCAAGCACAATGGCGGCCAGCGCGCCGCCCAGCAAATGACCGGAGGTCCCGCCGGCCACAGGGAAGTTGATCATCTGCGCGGCAAAGATAAAAGCCGCCATGACCCCCATGAGGGGAATTTGTTTTTCGCCAAGCGCTTTATTCGTCCTTGAGATGGCGAGACCGATTATCGAAGCCGAGGCCGCCCAACAGACGATGGATACGACCAGGCTGAGAAATCCATCAGGGATGTGCATGGGGACAGGTGAGTAGTGCATGTTATTCTCCTTTTTGACAATTGGGACAAAGACCAATGAATGTGACATGGCTGTCGGTCAATTGATAGCCGCTGGCTGACTCTATTTTCTGATACATGCTTTCCAGCAGGGAATGTTGAATTTCCATTTCAGCGCCACAAATGCGGCATTTTAAATGATGGTGCTTATGGCGCGCGATCTCATAAACGAGATGTGCGCCGCCCATGTGAGCGGGACGTGCCAGGCCGTTCTCGGCGAGGAATTCCAGCGTGCGGTAGACAGTGGTTTCCGTCAGTCCGGGCAGTTCATCACGCGCCTGCTCGTAGACTTCCGTTGGAGAAAGGTGTTTGCCGGAATGATGAAGCACGTGCAGGATCGCCATGCGCTGAGGCGTCATGCGATACCCGCGCGAACGGAGTTCTGGAGCGTACTCACTGGCACAGGACATAAGTCTCCTTATTGTAACTTTTTGCAATAGTATATTTATAAGAATATCACAACTGGGAATTTCTTACCTTAAATTCTTCATTGTGCATCAAAATCAAAGCCTATTTTTCAGAAATTGTCATGTTACAAGCCTGAACTACCTGAGAATCTCGCAAAGGGTCTATGATGTTTCCAATAGGGAGCAAATACGCATTGGTTGTAGACAGAAAAATTGCTTGACAAAGGAGTATTTCTATGTGAGAATTCAGAAACTGAATGCTCAAACCTATGACAGAGATCAAATCGCACGAATACGCTCTTCTCAACGAAATTGCTCGGGATTCCATGGTAACCCAAGCGAATCTCTCTGACCGCTTGGGAATTGCCGTTGGGAGTGTCAATTGGTATATCAAGCGCCTGATTACTCGCGGCTGGGTCAAGGTTTCACATCTCGATCGCACCCGCTTGAAATACGATCTCACTCCCGATGGAATGAAGGTCTTTACTCAACGCGCCATGTTATATGCACGGGATTCATTAAAGATATATGGCGAATACCGTAGAAAAGCAAAGACCTTGGTGGGGGAATTGAAAGAGCAGGGTATTGACTCTGTGTATATTGAGGGTGATGATGAAGCCATGGATATCATGCGTCTGACCTGTATTGAAAACGAGATCCTGCTATGCGATGCTCCGCAAGGAGTTGCGCTGAAGGCCGTTGGGCAGGATTTTCAAGTGATTGTTTCCTCTTCCTGATTTGAAATTATTGCTTAAAGAGTATTATGATATCAAACAATAGCGCAATCTCAAAAGACGAATGGGACCTTATCATTCGCCCGCAACGCAATTGGTGGGATTTGCATTTGGCTGAATTATGGCGTTACCGCGATCTGATCCAGCTATTGGTCTGGCGTGATTTTGTGGCCTATTACAAACAGACCATTCTTGGGCCGTTATGGTATATCATCCAGCCGGTACTAACAACTTTAGTATTTACGATTATTTTTGGAAACATTGCCAAACTTGCCACGGATGGACTGCCTCCGTTTTTATTCTACATGGCCGGAAACACGGTCTGGAGTTATTTCAGCGCCTGCCTAGTGAGCACCTCCAACACGTTCACGGCCAATGCGGGCATTTTTGGCAAGGTCTACTTTCCGCGTTTAAGCATGCCAATTTCGGTGGTCATCTCCAATTTGATTTCATTTGCCATTCGATTTGTGATTTTTTTGCTCTTTGTTGCCTACTTCATGCTGACAGGTGCTGATATACACCCCAACTGGTGGATCTTAAGCCTGCCTCTTTTGGCGCTTATTATGGCTTTGATGGGATTGGGATTTGGTATTATTGTTTCCTCACTGACCACCAAATACCGCGACCTGCAGCAATTGGTTGGCTTTGGGGTTCAACTCTTGATGTATGCCACACCGGTGATTTACCCGCTTTCTAGTATTGAGGGCGGCTGGCGTTGGCTCATACTGGCTAACCCTATGACACCGATTGTGGAGGTCTTTCGTCTTGCTTTTTTGGGAGTGAGCTCCATTGACCCAACCTGGTTGCTATACAGCGTGGCTTTTACAGGCATCGTCTTTTTGGTCGGGGCTTTAATTTTCAATCACGTTGAAACCACGTTTATGGATACGGTTTAAAGATGCCCAATACGGTTATTTCCATCGAGAATGTTTCCAAGAGTTACCAATTGGGCGCAATTAACACCGGCACTTTTTATGGTGACCTAAATCGCTGGTGGGCAAATCTTCGCGGTTTGCCAGACCCTTATTTGAAGATTGGAGAAAAAGATCACGGCAATCGCGATGGTGAAACCATCTGGGCGCTCAAAGATATCAATTTCCAGGTTCAGCAAGGCGAGGCCTTGGGAATTATTGGGCGCAATGGTGCAGGAAAGAGCACCCTGCTCAAGATTCTTTCACGTGTAACTGCACCCACGAACGGCGAGATAAAGGTTAGAGGGCGCATCGCCAGTCTGTTGGAAGTAGGCACTGGTTTTCACCCGGAACTTACCGGGCGCGAAAATATTTACTTGAACGGTACAATATTGGGTATGGACAAATCCGAAATTGCCCGAAGGCTCGACGAAATTGTTAACTTCTCTGGTGTGGAAAAATACATCGATACACCCGTCAAACGTTATTCAAGCGGCATGTATGTGCGCCTGGCATTTGCAGTCGCCGCGCATCTTGAGCCGGAGATCTTGATCGTGGACGAAGTATTGGCAGTCGGGGATGCGGAGTTCCAAAAAAAATGTTTGGGGAAAATGGGGGATGTGGCAAGTGAGGGCCGCACCGTAATATTTGTAAGCCACAACTTAAACGCAATATGGTCACTGTGTTCAAAATCAATTTGGCTGGATGGCGGAAAACTTAAATCATATAGCACAACGAATGAAATCATTTCTGATTACAGAAATTCCATGCATTTTGAGGATGAGAATGCTTTCCTAACCGATAATGCTGAAAGAAAAGGAAACGGAAAAATAAAAATAACGAAGTTGTACCTACTGGAACCTGATGGCATGGTATCGAAATCAACCAAAAGCGGTAACCCTGTCGATTTTATACTTGAATACTCGTCAGGAACTGAATTGATACAGGACGATGTTGAGATTTATTTGTTTGTAGTAAACGATCGAGATGAACGTCTTTTTGTCCTGACCAACAAATCCACAGGTGAGCATTTTGTGGACCTGCCGGTTCATGGGCGTATGAGATGCCATGTGCCCAATTTACCTCTGGTCCCTGGTGAATATCGCGTCCAGTTTTCGTGTTTAATTCGAGGAGAATTGGCAGACAAAATCCTATTTGCATCAAAGTTCTCGGTAATTGAAGGCGATTTTTATGGAACAGGCATTTTACCGCAGCGAAGCTATGGCGACATGCTCGTACAACATAATTGGCAGGTTGAATCAACCCAAGCAGAAACGATAACATGAGATAATTTGTGAATCGCTTACTAACTCAAAATCAACAGCAGTTTATATACTCCCGAAAAGCATCTGCATCGCAGTTCTTGTTGAAATTAATTGTGAAGTTTTTTGGATTATTTGAAATCGATGTTTTTATACGCAAACCAGATTATCATTATGTGCCAAAATATTATGGCCGATCGGCGCACAAACAAAGCGATTTGAAGACTTTGCCCTTGTTTGGGGCACTGGCTGCTGAAGTGGTACAAAGCGGCCGTTCTTCCCTTTATTATGACCGATTATATACAATCTACCAATTGCTCTTTCAGGTAAGTTCAGCCATCCAGCCGGGACAAGATATTAATCTTGCTGAGGTTGGTGTCTATAAAGGCGGTGGCAGTTACTTTATCGCCTCTTTGGCTGACCATCTCGGGATGAAGGCAACCCATCATTGTTTTGACACCTTTGAAGGCCATGCGGCAGAAGATATTAATACTGAAATTGAGTCTGCCCATCGCCCTCATTATTTTAATGACACAAGCTATGAAGCGGTGAAGGAATATCTGAGCCGTTTTGATAATGTTTCCGTCCATAAAGGACGTTTTCAAGATACTTGCCATCTGATACAGGATACCCAAATTCACTTTGTGCATCTCGACATGGATATTTATGAACCGACTGTTTTTGCCTTGAAATTCTTTGAAAACAAGATGGCGAAAGGCGGCGCAATCCTGTTGGACGATTATGGGTTTACGTCATGTCCAGGAATTGAGAAGGCAGTTAAAGAGTTTATGTCAGGCAATATGGGATATTTTGGGATGTCACTACTAACCGGCCAGTATGTTCTTATAAGATTGGGAGACTAGAAAGCAACTATGACCAGAGAACTTGCTATTGATGGTTTCACCATATCTGATTCAGGCGACTGCTATATCATCGCGGAAATCGGACATAATCACCAGGGAAGCCTGGAGAAGGCAAAACAGTTGTTTAAGTCCGCGGCCGAATGCGGCGTGAATGCTGTCAAACTCCAAAAGCGTGATAACAAGACTTTGTTCACAAAGGCTGCCTATTACAAGCCTTATGAGAATGAAAATAGTTTTGGCTCAACGTATGGAGCGCATCGCGAAGCCCTCGAGTTTGGCAGGGCGGAATATGTGGAATTGCAAAAATACGCTCATGAACTTGGATTGACGATGTTCTCCACGGCCTTCGATATCCCCAGTGCGGATTTTCTTGCCGATCTCGATATGCCCGCTTATAAAATAGCCTCTGGAGATCTAAAGAATACGCCATTGCTCAAACATGTAGCCAAATTTGGTAAACCGATGATCATCAGTACAGGAGGCGCCAATATGGAGGATGTGCAGCGCACCTATGACCTCGTCGTGCCGATCAACTCGGAATTGGCGATCCTGCAATGTACATCCTCGTATCCTGCAGAACACCATGATTTGAATTTGCGCGTAATTGAAACATATCGCCGCCAATTTCCTGAAACGGTGATCGGCCTTTCGGATCACGAAAATGGCATCGCCATGGCAACTGCGGCTTACATCCTTGGCATGCGGATCGTTGAACAGCACTTCACTATCAATCACACCTGGAAGGGAACGGATCAGGTTTTTTCACTTGAGCCCATCGGCATGAAAAAGCTTGTACGTGATTTACGCCGTGTTCGTGAGGCACTTGGCGATGGGGAAAAACGAGTCCTGCCGAATGAGGTTGGCCCAATTTCAAAGATGAGCAAAAAGCTTGTCGCAGGACATGATCTCCCCGCTGGTCACGCACTGACCGAAGCAGATGTTGCCATAAAATCCCCAGGCGATGGCATGCCTCCCTATGAGTACGATAACATTCTTGGCAGGACGCTTAAACGCCCGCTCGCCGAAGATGAAAGCATCATGTTTGAGGACCTTGTATGATCCCCGAGAAAATTCCCAATTGGATTGGCGGCATGGAATGTCCCGCCAAATCAGGGGAGTGGTTCGACAAATTGGATCCTGCCAATGGAAAGCTCCTTGCTCGGGTAGCCCGTTCACGCGCGGACGATATCACAGCTACTGTTGAATCGGCAAAACACGCTTTCCCAGCCTGGTCTGATACTCCTCCTGTACAACGCGGCCTCCTGCTTCATAAGCTTGTGGTTGAAATGCAGAATCATCAGGAGGAGATTGCGCGCATCGTCTCCGCCGAAACCGGAAAGTCCTATAAAGATGCGCTGGCCGAAACGAGTGGAGCGATCCAATGCGGATTGTTCTACGCCAGCGAAGGTCAGCGTTTATATGGTCGTACAACCACCAGCGGCACGCCGAATAAATACGCGATGACTGTCCGCCAGCCGATTGGCATCGCGGGGCTCATTATTGCTGCAAATACACCGATCGCCAATGTCGCCTGGAAGATCTTCCCGGCCTTGATTTGCGGTAACACCGCGATCCTGAAAGCGTCTGAAGATACGCCCGCCACCGCCTGGATTGTTGGAAAAATCGCAAAAGAGGCAGGACTGCCTGATGGTGTCTTGAACATCGTGCAGGGATTTGGCGAAGAAGCGGGCGCACCTTTGGTGGAAAACCCCGAAGTAGGTGTGATCTCATTCACCGGTTCAACTGAAGTGGGGCGCTTCATACAGCGCGCGGCAGGGCCTCGCTTCGCGCGCATCTCGCTCGAACTCGGCGGCAAGAATGCCCTGGTGGTTTGTGATGATGCCGATCTCGAAAATGCCGCCAAATGGGTGCTGCTCTCCGCTTTTAGCAACGCTGGACAGCGTTGCGCCTCGACGAGTCGCGTGATCATCTTTGATTCCATTTACGATAAATTTCGCGACCTGCTTATAGAGAAGACAACTAAACTTCGTTTGGGCGCTTCTGATGAGGATGATTTTGGCCCATTGATTAATGAAGGTCAATTGCATAACACGGTCTCCGCTATCGAGCGTGCCAGCAAGAATGGCGCAAAAATACTTACAGGTGGTAATCGTCTGTCCGATGCGGCACATCGTGACGGCTTCTTTATGGCTCCGACACTCATGGATGGCGTTGCCCCTCACGACGAGATCTCGGAATGTGAATTGTTCGGCCCTGTTGCGATCTTGTATCATGTGAAGGACTTTGACGAAGCCCTGGCTCTTGCCAACGACTCGGTTTATGGCCTCACAGCATCCATCCACACAAAGTCCATTCATCGCGCCATGCGCTTTTGCGATAAGGTGCAGGCCGGCGTAGCCGTTGTCAATGCCGGCACGCACGGTTCCGAACCGCACATGCCTTTTGGCGGACGGAAGCAGTCGGGCAATGGCTCGCGCGAGCCAGGCACGGAAGCTTTGAATATTTACTCCGAATTAAAAGACCTGTATATCAATATTGACCCTGCACAATTATGAGTCAGAAACTGCCCTCCATCGTCGCATTAATCCCCGCTCGTTCGGGTTCCAAACGCGTCCCCGATAAAAACATCCGCAACCTTGCTGGTAAGCCTTTGATTGCCTATACAATTGCCGCGGCGCGGCAGAGCGGAGTATTTTCAGCCATTGTTGTATCTACAGATTCCGAACAATATGCTGAAATTTCCCGCAAATACGGTGCGGAAGTTCCTTTTTTTAGACCTGTTGAGATATCCGGTGATCTTTCGCCAGACATCGAATGGATCGAGCACGCCCTCGTGGAACTCCGCGCCCAGGGCCGCGAATTCGATTGCTTCAGCATCCTGCGCCCCACCAGCCCATTCCGCATGCCCGAAACGATCCAGCGGGCGTGGAAGGAGTTTACCTTTCAGGAAGGGGTTGACTCATTACGTGCTGTGGAAAAATGCCGCGAGCATCCCGGTAAAATGTGGGTGATACGCGGCAAACGGATGCTCCCACTCCTGCCGATCGGTCTCGTTGAATTGCCGTGGCATAGCACACCCTATCAAGCCTTGCCGGAAGTGTATGTACAAAATGCCAGCCTGGAAATTGCATGGTCACGGGTTGTTTTTGAAGGACGTACCATTGCAGGCGAGGTGGTCATGCCATTTTTAACAGAAGGCTATGAAGGTTTCGATGTGAACCGATCCTATGACTGGCAGTTGGCGGAAGAACTGGTGAAAACGGGGCAGGCGAAACTGCCTGAACTCAAATAACACAAAGGTGAACTTCATATTCGCCTCAGATAATAGATATGTTCTGCTCTTGATGATGAAGATATAAGGAAATTATGGCCGTAATCAAACTTATTCCCATTGAAGAAATTCAGCGCGTGCGCAGTGCGCAGATGGACAGGTATCAAAAACTTGCCATCATCGCCGATATGAATCGCGCTAATACACTTGCTGAAGTAAAGCGTGCAGGTTCGGGCCACCTTGGTTCATCGTTCAGCGCCATGGACATTGTCACCTGGTTATATTACGAAGAAATGAATGTGCTGAAGGTCGGCTACGACAGCCCGCAGCGTGATATTTATTTCTCGTCCAAGGGACATGATGTACCCGGGTTTTATGCAACCATGTATTCCTTGGGCGCATTGCCTGAAGAAAAACTGTTAAGGCTTCGGCGTCTTGGCGGTCTTGATGGTCACCCTGATCTAAAAATCCTTGGTATCGAAGCAAATTCAGGCTCGTTGGGTATGGGTATTTCCAAGGGGCGTGGAATGGCCTGGGCAAAGAAACACTTTGGATACGGAGGCCGGGTCTATGTGCTTACCGGGGATGGGGAATGGCAGGAAGGCCAGAATTATGAAGCGCTTCAATCTGCAGTGCAGCAGAAGATCGATAACCTGACGGTCATTGTCGATGATAACAAAGTGCAATCCGATAAACTTGTCGATGATATCGTCAGCCTTGGCGATATCGAAGCGAAATATCACGCCTTTGACTGGCATGTTCAGCGCATTGATGGTCACGATTATCGACAGATCGAAAAGGCACTGGCAGAAGCCAAAAAAGTACAAGGCAGGCCCCAGATCATTATTGCCGATACGATCAAGGGCCGCGGGATATCATTCATGGAACATCCGCTCGCGCTGGAAATCGGAAAAGGGTTGTATGCCTGGCATTCCGGTGCACCGGATGACGATGCATTCAAAAAAGGCTATAAAGAAATTGTTGAACGGATCAACGCCTCTCTCGCGAACCTGGGGCTGGCTCCGGTTAAATTGAAGGATATTGCCCTCGAGGAAAAAAGGCCGTCCGCCGCCGTGCTGGCAGGCGAACCTCTCAGTCAGGCCGCACAGGAGAGACTTTCCTCAAAGGTTACAGACGAATTTGTCGCACGAGCCTATGGACAGGCGCTTGTCGAAATTGCTTCCCGCCGAAAAGACATTGTGGTATTGGATGCCGATCTCTCCTCTGATTGCAAAGTGCGCGACTTTGAAAATGCCTATCCTGAACGCTTCATTGAAAACGGGATCGCGGAACAGGATATGGTTTCGATGGCCGGCGGGTTGGCTCACCAGGGCTTGTTGCCTGTAGTAAATTCGTTTGCAAGTTTCCTGGCTTCGCGCGCCAATGAACAGATCTATAACAATGCCAGTGAGAAGACCAAGATTATTTACGCCCTGCATTACGCAGGATTGATTCCTGCCGGCCCAGGCAAGTCACACCAATCACTGCGTGATATATCGCTTTTTGCCGCCCTGCCAAACTGCACCATTCTCCAACCCTGCAATGCAGTAGAGACCCGCATGGTGGTGGAGTATAGCGTGGATGAAGCTCAGGAAAATGTGGCCATCCGCTTTATCATTGGTCCTTCACCGCGTAAATTGCAGCTGCCTAAGGATTACAAACTGACATTTGGCAAGGGTATCGCCCTTACCGAGGGCGAAGATGCGCTAATGTTTGCCTATGGACCGGTCATGTTACATGAAGCATTGCTCTCCAGCGAACTTTTGGCGGAACGCGGCTTCGGTTTGAAAATCGTCAACATGCCCTGGCTTAACCGCTTCGATCGGACCTGGTTGACCGAAATGATCCAGCCGTATTCGAACATATTTGTTTTGGAAGATCACCATCCAATAGGTGGTTTGGCAGATCATATGCTCAATGTCCTCTCGGAATCTGGCTCGCTGGAAGGTCATCAGTTGGTAAAGTTTGCTGTGGAAGGGTTTCCCGCCTGTGGAACCCCGGCGGAGGCATTGGCATTTCATCAATTGGATGGAGTATCCCTGGCAAAGCGTGTGATGGAATACTGTGGTTAATATGAAGGAAATCAAAATTGGCATTCCCCTGCACGGAAAGATGGCAGCCCGGGCACTGCATTTGGCCTCCTTCCGGGAGCGGCTAAAGTCCAGTGGACTAAACCCGATCTATTTTCTCAGCCCGCATTACTATCGCTCATTTTCTTTTGAGCCCGGTAAATATTTCGAACTCCAAACCGAGGTATATGATCGATACAATGGGAAACATGCTTTTTTGCGGGCTTTAAAAACACTGAGGCGGTTTGTCGTCAGGACCGAGACCACGGATTTGCGTTTCCGGGAGACCATTGAAAGCAAGCTCTTCGAATCATCCATTTTTGAAATCGGGTGGACACTTCTTCATATCGATCTATTGCGGCATATACCAGAGCTAGGCCGTCTATTATTGTGGATGGAAAAAGAATTCTATGTCACCCATGCTCATGATAAATGGTTCAAGGAAGAGAGATTGGATTGTGTCTTGACCCCGGGAATGGGGAATTTTAACTTTTGGAATGAAGGCAATTTTGCCGTCGAAGCCCAAAGAATGCGCCTGCCGGCTTTTGCCGCGATCACGAACTACGACAATATTGTCAATATGGGTTTTCGCGGCTTCACTCCAACCTGCCTGGCTGTGTGGAGCCATCAAATGGCGGATGAGGTGATCAAGCTGCAAGGTCTGCCGGCCAGTAAGGTCGAGATCACCGGTCCGGTGCAATATGATCGGTTTATGCAACCATTACCCATGGACCGGTCTGCTTTTATTAAATCGATTGGTCTCGACTCCAATAAAAAGACGATATTTTTTGCCGGCGGGGTCAATATCACCCATTATTTTGAGATTTACCGCTTATTTGTTGAACAAAAGGAGAGAATTTGGGGCGAACTATTTAATCTTGTAATCCGTCCGATGCCGCACATTAAGCTATTGGCTTCACCTGGATGGATGGTCCTGGAGAATCTATTTGTCGAAGCAGGAGCATATATTTCCAACCCTGGTTCAATCGACGCCAGCGGGGATCGCACCGAGGAGTTTCGTCATGATCTGTCATTTGAAGAAGGGGTTGATGAATTAACCTATTTATTGCACTATAGTGATGTGCTGGTTAATATTTTTTCAACCATGGGTCTTGAGGCGGCCATCTGTGATTTGCCCGTTGTTCATTTAGGATATGATTCCTATACAACCGGACAGCGCTTTAATTCGACAACTGCTTTTCAGCAGCGGCAAACTCATAACCTCAGAAAATTGCGTCTGGTGGCATCCAAAGTCGCAAAAAATGAATCAGAATTGGTGACCTTTATCGGCCAATATTTAAGTGACCGGACCCTGGACCATGAGGCGCGTCAAGAATATGCTGTTTCGGAATGTGGCGAATTGGATGGATTGGCAGGTGTTCGTTTGGCCGAGATGATCAGAAGCCGGATTTAATGGAATAATCTCGATACATGAAGATAAAACCATTACTTATAAAAGTATTGAACAAAAATCCGATGAGTTATCCATCGCGAATTGCATTTGGAGTAGTTCAGATTCAAAGGATAATTTTGCGCCTAAGTCAGGAATATCTCGATAATTTTCATCTGCGACTAAATTGGATCCGAGTCTGCCGCAAATTACCTCTTAGCGTAAGAGTAAAATGGACTGCAAGTTTTGTCGGTAATAACATTATTATTGGAGATTTCACTCAAGTTGAGGATTTCGTTCACATTTGGGTTGGCAGTTCATCATCTGAAAGTGTAAATATTGGCGAACATTGTTTGATTCACCGAGGTGTTCAAATCTACACCTGGAAGGGTCGCATCACGATTGGCAATCATTGTTCCATTAATGCCAATTCGATAATATATGGAACAGGCGGCGTCAAAATCGGCAGCGGAGTTCGGATTGCGGCAAATACGACCATAGTTGCGTCCATGCATCGTTTCGAGCGCACCGATATACCCATTAAAGACCAAGGATATACCGCAGATGGAATCGAGATTGAGGACGATGTGTGGATAGGGGCGGGGGTATGTATTTTGGATGGCGTAAAAATTGGTGCTGGGTCAATTATTGCCGCTGGTGCGGTGGTAAATAAAGACGTACCGCCATATACGATTGTCGGCGGCGTCCCGGCAAAAGAAATAAGAAAGCGTTCGGTAAGCATGGAAAGGAATTCCTTCAAAACATGAAGATAAAATCATTACTGATAAAAGCATTAAGCAACGATTCCGGGAAGAAACTATTACGAACTGCATTTGGAGCAATTCAAAATCTTGGAATGAATGTTGAGAGTGACTATAGCTCGAGGAATTGGAGCAACTCTGAATTAATTCGTTTAGGTCATTTATTCCAAGGTGATATTGTGAATGTGTCTGGCTGGCTGGATAGCGATCGGTCTGGATTAGGAAAAAACTATATTGATTATTTTCCAAATCGTACAAGCTATACCATTACCAATTACCCCGGGACTCGGGGCTTGGAAGCCAGCCCGAATAGTATCCCGCTTGATCTGGAAAAAAAGGTTCCACAGGAATTGCAGGATCGGTTTGATGTGGTCTTCAATCACACCACTCTTGAACACATATTTGATGTTCCCGCAGCAGTCGATTCCCTTGCAAAATTATCGCGGGATATTGTAATCATTGTCGTGCCTTTTCTGCAGCACCAGCATTACGATGAAGAATCCTATGGAGATTACTGGCGTTTTACTCCCATGGCTTTGGATCGATTGTTCGCAGCAAAAGGGTTTACGACGATCTATGCAAGTGCGAATGAACAAAGCTGGTACCCGGTCTATGTCTTTTATGTAGCCAGCCGCCATCCTGAGAAATGGATTTCAAGACTTCTGTCCAATTCAACAGATCTTCTGAATAGAAAATTGTGTTATGACTATTTCAAATGGTAAATAATGCTAATCAGGATATTTTTAATGTGCATGTCTTTAAGTAGCTTGTGGAAATCCAGCTGTCAGCCGAAACCTTGTGCTCTGGAGCCCAAATGTTGAAGTTTCACTTAATCTATCAATTGAAAAATATGGTGTTGCGTACTCCGTTTAGTTATGGTCACTATCGCAAAATGAGAAAGTACCGTGCTCTCTCATATAATTTCGAACGAGACAAGCACCCCCTTCGCAATAAACATTATGGAAAAGAAGGATGGAAGCCTGACTTGACCGTCACTGATAAAAGCTTGCATTATCGAGATTATTCCTCTTACGAAGAATACGTAACTCACCAGGCTCAGAAGTTTAATGAAATACTGAAATTGCAAGGCGGGTTTGATAACAAGACGATACTCGGGTATCGTAAGATGTTTTATGGCAGGTTTCGCTATTTGACCTCATTTTTGGAGAAATCTGCAACAATCCTGTGTTTAGGCGCACGGCAAGGAACTGAAGTAGAAGTACTAAGGGATTTGGGTTATAAAAATGCAATGGGATTGGATTTAAATCCGGGCCCAGAAAACCCATATGTCCAGCAGGGTGATTTTATGGCTCTTGAATATCCTTCCGACTCTGTAGATATGGTTTACAGCAATTGTGTTGATCACGCTTTTAACATCGACAAATTCTTTGAAGAACATGTGCGTGTATTAAAACCAAACGGATTGGCGCTTTATGATATAGCCATACAAAGTACAGGAGGCGGTGCGTTTGAAGCTGTAGAATGGAAATCGGAAGAGGCTGTGTTTTTGACAGCTCTAAACCATTATCGCAAGATGCTTAAATTGGAATCTGAAGTTGAGTGGAAGTGGATATTTATTGCTTCAGAAGTAATCTTGATTAAACTTTCACAAGCCCTTTTATAAAGAAAATTGGGTTGCCGAATCCCGGAGGCAAGACATAAATTATATGAATAGAAATATTTATGATATTGATTATTCCATCACTCGTTACTATGTTGATGAGTTTTATTTCTCACATGTTCAAGAACTGTCGGCTGGTAGCAGTACCCTGGACCTTGGCGGCCATAAAAGCCAAAAACGTGGAAGATTTAACATTGAGAAATACCCTTTGCGCGTGATTTATGCAAACCTTGTCACAGACAAGCAGCCTGACATCCAATGTGATGGAGCGCTATTACCCACTTCAAATGAGGTGTTTGATGCCGTGGTGTGTTCTGAAATGCTGGAGCATGTATTTGAACCTTCGTTGATATTACAGGAGATCTATCGAATTCTTAAACCGGGAGGAAGTTTGTTAGCGACGGTCCCATTTTTATTTCGAGTCCATGGCGACCCTTATGATTACAATCGTTTTACAGATTATTATTGGCGGGAATTGTTGATGAAAATCGGTTTTTCTGAAATTTCGATCGAGAGGCAGGGTTCGTTTTATACGGTTATGGTCGATTTTCTAAAACAATATGCAACACAATATGCTGCAGAGCAGAAAGTCTTTCCTTGGTTGGCACGGCAATTATCACCTACGCTGCAGCGTTGGGCATTTAGGAAAGAAAATAGTTTGAAGGATGAACGATGGCCCGAATTTATTCAGAGTTTTACCATTGGCTACGGATTTTGTGCAAGAAAGATGTAGAGAAACGAGCCTGTTACGGAGAATTTCATGAAAAAAGACTACATAACCGCTCCAAATGATTTTCAAGACGATGATTTGACATTCGTGGATAAATTCTGGTCCCAACGTTGGGATAATAATGTCAACTTGCCGAGCGCGGAGATTGTCGCAAGCCGGGAAGAATTACATTTAATGCTGCCTTTCCTGGAGAAGGCCGGTAAGGGTGCTCATGTCCTGGATGCAGGCTGTGGCATGGGCGAATGGACTGCCTTCTTAAACCAGCAGGGTTACCAAACTGTCGGTTTGGACATTAGCGATAGTGTGATTAAGAAATTGCAATCCATGCTCCCTCAATACGAGTTCATCAGGGCGGATATCCGCAAAACTGGTTATCCGGATGAATTTTTTGATGCCTTGTTTTCCTGGGGAGCCTTTGAACATTTTGAGAATGGTCCATCGGATTGTCTCAAGGAATCTTTCCGCATCCTAAAGCCGGGTGGCTATTTGTTCATCACCGTACCTTTTGATAATTGGAGGCACATTCGGACGAGAATGCGTTCAGTGAATTCAGTTGATACGGGCGTCAGGAATAATTCCAGCCCAATGCACTTCTACCAATGGAGATTTATGAAATCCGAGATCGAGCAGGAGATCATTCTCGCCGGATTTAATCCGGTCTGGGTCAAGCCTGTTTCCAAAGCGGAGGGCGTTTCCCGCTGGTTGGAATGGAACATGAAAATAACGCCTGCATCAGGTCTTTATAATCTGTTGTTCAATATTGCAAATTGGCTGCTGCCTTCAAATTACGTTGCGCATATGCTCATGGTTGCCGCCCGCAAGCCTGAATCGAGTTGAGTAAATATTAAACGCAAGTTCATTATCGAATAGAAATGGTTTTAATGTCTGCTATTAATTTACACAGTCGTTTACGCGAAAGTCTACAAGTGTTGGATGATCTATCTGCGCTTTTTGCAGGGAAATTTCAACGCGCAGATTTGTCCATTTTTCACCAATTCTCTCCACCGCCCACTGGAGGCGGTCATCAATTCTTGAGAGCGTTCTGGCGCGAAGCTGAAAAAAAAGGCTTGAAGGCTGAGAATAATTCGATATCACACACCACCCGCGCCTGTCTAATGAACTCGTTCAATTTTGACGAACGCCGCCTAAGGCGTTTACGCCGGGATTCAGTCTTATACGTTCACCGTGTGGACGGTCCAATTGATGCCTATCGAAATCGCAACGATGGCGTGGATCGAAACATCTGGCAGGTCAATCATGAATTAGCTGATAAGACTATCTTTCAGTCATATTACAGTTTGGAAAAACACATGCAATTGGGTTTAGAATTCAAAGAGCCCGTGGTGATACTCAACGCCGCCGATCCGCAGATCTTTCATGCTTGTGAGCGATCTGAGTTCTCGCCCGAACGTAAAGTTCGCCTGATTGCCTCAAGCTGGTCTGATAATATCAACAAAGGCGCTTCTGTTTATCAGTGGCTTGATGAACATTTGGACTGGGAACGTTACGAATTTACATTTGTTGGCCGCACTCCCATTCAATTTCGCAACATACGCATGATTCCCCCCGTTGCTTCCCATCAAATGGCAAACCTTTTTCGCCAGCATGATATTTATATTACCGCCAGCAAGAACGATCCCTGCTCAAACTCGCTAATTGAGGCGCTTTCCTGCGGGATGCCCGCCCTATACCTGAGGAGCGGCGGACATGCTGAAATCGTACGCCAGGCAGGTTTAGGATTCGATACGGCTGAGCAGATCCCAGAACTTCTTGATCGTCTTGTGAATGATTACGAATCATACCAAGCACAGATCTCTATTCCCTCAATGATGTACGTATGTACAGAATATTTAAAAGTCTTAGAACTCGTCTAAGCTCCTTTCTGAAGGTATTCCTTCGCATCGCCTACCAGAAGTTCCTCCATTTGGCCTCGGCGGGTTGGAAACCTTATTCCAGGCTGATTCTAGATGGCGACAACGCCGGCTGGGTTTTGGATTGGGAAATGGCGGAAATCAGCAAAATTACAAGACTTCTGGGTATTCGCCTGGTAAATTCACGCTGGCGACATGCCTCAGTGCCGCTTTCCATTTTTTACGCCAACCAGTTTTTCCTGCTCAACGATGACTGGATCAATATGCGGCATCGTATTGGCTTTGCATACTTCCATGGTTTGCCGGGTACCGGAGAAGTATTTGACCAGGTCTATGAAGTACTAAAAAAACACCATTCCCACATCACTCGGATTCAGGTCTCACACACCCAAATGAAAGACGTAATCCTGCAAACCGGCATCGAGTCTTCAAAAGTCTTTCAAATCCCGATTGGTATAAATCTTGACTTTTTCCCTGAACCTGACCTGGATTCCAAAAAGCGTACGCGCGGAAAGTTTGGAATTCCAAACTCAGCCTTCCTGATTGGCTCTTTCCAAAAAGATGGTGTCGGTTGGGGGGAGGGGCTTGAGCCCAAGTTAATCAAAGGCCCCGACGTATTTCTCGCTGTCATTCAGGAGCTAAAGGCTCAGATCCCTGAATTATTTGTTCTACTTTCAGGTCCGGCGCGAGGCTATGTTAAAGCAGGTTTGGAATCTATGCATGTGCCTTACCGCCATAGCTATCTCGAAGATTACTCTACGATTGGGAAAATGTACCAGGCTCTCGACCTTTACCTGGTCACATCGCGGCAAGAGGGCGGCCCCAAGGCCGTTCTTGAGAGTTTTGCCAGTGGTGTTCCATTGATCAGTACGCGCGTAGGTCAGGCGATGGACTTGATTAAGCACGAGCAGAACGGCTGGATAACAGAAATCGAAGATATAGAGGCGCTCGTGCATTGGACGCTCCACGTATACAACCGGGAAAAAGAGTCGTTAACTCCCATCCTTGCTAGGGCTCGGGCAACGGCCAAAGCGAATAGTTATTCTGCACAGATCCCTTTGTGGTCTGAATTTATGAAAGGTTTTGTCGAATGAAATCCATAAGAATACTCCTCAATACGGTTATTCGTAAAAGTCTATATTTCCTGATTTCACACGCTTTACGTAAATCCATTGTTCTGGCTTTGATCGGCGTAGAAGAGTTTGCACCCCCGCGTGAGGCGGCTGGCTGGCTCTTGGGTATTCATGACGCAGTGGGCATAGCAATTGATTCAGCCTGTACGCGTTGGGGAAATGGTGTTCATATTAAACATCAGATAATGGATGGTATTCACTCATTTTTCTATGAACGGATTAAATCCAAATCGAATGTCCTGGATCTCGGGTGTGGTAATGGCGCAGTGGCAAACGCCATTGCGTTGAATTCAGAATCTAATGTGCTTGGTATTGATATGAATGCAAATTCAATCGCCCTTGCAAAGCAGTTTTATCAGAGTCCACATCTGCAATTTATGCTCGGAGACGTATTCACGGACATCCCCGAATCCAAATCTTTTGATGTGATTATTCTTTCCAGCGTGCTCGAACATCTTGAGCATCGTATAGAATTTCTCAAAAATCTGACAGATAGATTCCATCCGGCTAAATTCCTGATCCGCGTCCCAACTTTCGAGCAACACTATTTCAAAGCCTTGAAACGCGAACTTGGATTATATGCCTTTGTTGATGCAACTCACGTTTTGGAATATTCACCCGAAGTTTTCGCTGCGGAAATGATGCAGGCTGCGCTCAGGATCAATCACCTTGAAATTCGTTGGGGGGACATTTGGGCAGAATGTGTCCCCAATGTCTAAAGGACTACGGATGGATATGCTAGCGATCAAGTCTCGAATCAAAAGATTGTTCCCGTTTTCCTTACGAATTCTGTTTGCACTAAGGCAACGACTTACAAATGATTTTGTCATCAGGAGAATTTCCCGATTACGAAAAGCCTCATGTGGTATTTTCGTTTCATACCTTTCAGAAAATTTTCCACGACAGCCTGCAAGCCGACAGGAACATGCGCATGGAGGTGCGGTAAAGATGACGTATTTGGCAGAGAATTTCCCTCATGCCTATCCAACCGCCAATATTTTGTACGCAGTGAGCAGCGTGGGGCATCGGATAAAACCCCAGGTTATTGCTGAAGCAAAACGAAAAAACCTCAAGATAATTGTTAATCAAAATGGAGTGGCCTATCCTGCTTGGCATGGTACTGGCTGGGAAAATACCAATGATAGTCTTAAGCAAATTCTTGACCAGGCCGATTATATTCTCTATCAAAGCCGTTTCTGTCAGGCTGGAGCGGAACTTTTCCTTTCTCCTCCGAATGTGCCTTCTGAGGTTGTATATAATCCGGTAGATGTCCAACATTTTGTTGCTGTCCCTTTTTCACAGAAGCCCAAAAACTTGACATTGTTATTAGGCGGGAATCAGTATGAACGTTATCGCTTTGAACTAGCGGTACAGACACTCAAAGAGGTCTCGAATGAAATTCCAGAAGCCGAGTTGATTATTACAGGCAGATTGTGGCTGCCTGAAAAGGAGGCGATGATCTCTGCGCAAAGGGTACTGAAAGATTTGGAATTGGTGGACAAGGTAACTTTTACAGGCCCGTATACGCAGGAAGAGGCACCTGTGATTTTTGCGCGAGCCCATATTCTATTGCATACGCAATATAGTGATTCTTCCCCGGCCCTTGTTACAGAGGCCATGGCATCTGGATTGCCCGTTGTTTATATTGAGAGCGGAGGAGTTCCTGAACTAGTCGGAGATACAGGAGGAGGTGTGCCCGTTGAAAGCAGTTGGGAGCATATCAACCTGCCAACCTCAAAAGAAATGTGCGCGGCAATACTGAATATACTGCCCCGTTATGAAAAATATTCTGATGCTGCGCGAGCGCGGGCGGTCAGTGAGTTTTCACTTGAATCATTCGTTTCCAAACATCATCAAGTTTTTATGAAAGTGTTAGATTCCTGATGCCACTTGTGTCTGTTATTTTGCCCGTTAATAATGGTGAAAGCTTCCTGAGAGAGGCAATGGACAGTATCTTGGAGCAGACCTTCAGTGATTTTGAGCTGATTGTCATCGATGACGGTTCCACTGATTCCACACCTGACATTTTAAGGGAATATGCTGCCAGAGATACACGAGTACTTGTAAAGCGCCAATCACGCAATTTGGGTATTGTCGAAGCCTTAAATAGTGGCTGCCGAATAGCCAGTGGGAGATTCATAGCCCGCATGGATGCTGACGATATATGCCTTCCGGAAAGACTTGCTCAACAAATAACCTTTTTATGTTCACATCCAGATGTGGGAGTGGTGGGAACAAATATTCAATTAATTGATTCCTCAGGTAATAGACAAAGGGTTGTCCTTTTCCCCGAGGCACACGCACAGATTTGCTGGTCATTATGCTTTTATAATCCCATTGTCCATCCATCCACTATGATGAGACGTGATGTACTTTTTCAGGTAGGCGGCTATCGGATGGGATACCCAAATGGTGAGGACTATGATCTCTGGAGACGAATAGCCAAGCATGCTCGTTTGGCGAATTTGTCCAGCGTGCTACTGTTGTTGCGGAAGCATGCATCGAATCTCACAATTAAATACGGAGAGGATAATTTACTAAGCGGTGTCCAGGTTGCCTGGGAATTGATGAGTGACGTTTTGGGAAGAGAAATCTCAAAAAACACACTTGAAATCTTGTGGACCCCAAACCGTGCGGATGCAGGTGAACGAAAGCTTGCTGCAGCTCTGCTTGAAGAGTTATCTCAGGAATTCATCCACGGCTTAACTTCTTCATGCGGAGAAAAATACTTTATCATTCAAGATACAGCCAGTCGTCTGACATCCCTGGCTTTAAGAAAAATATCACTTGAATCAATTGCCATCATCCTCAAAGCTATTACTTATAGCCCTGAAACTGTTCTCAATAAAATAATGCAAGGTGCGCGGGCGAGAACGAAGAGAATCATATTCAAATAAGGCAGCATCACTGTCACTGGTCTGATTTTATTCAATAATTCTAGGTATATGATGCATGCCACATGGTCGTAACAAGTGAGAAGCTTTGAAGAGAACAGAGAAAATTGAAAATCTGGCTAAGTCGTCCATGTCAAGAGACTGATATACTAAATAGTCTTTGTGTCTGTGTTGAAAATGTACAAAAGGTTTGTAACCCACAATGGAACTACAGCATTTATTATCGTTGCCATTTGCAGTAATGAAAGCTCATCTTTGTAAGAATCCTTAAGAGGAAAAATCATGTGCGGAATCTCCGGAATCTGGGGAAGTAATTATTCTAATGTGGTATCCAATATGGTAGCCGCGATGCATCATCGCGGGCCGGATGATTCTGGCATATACAGTGACGAAAAAATCAGTTTAGGGATGGCGCGGCTGGCAGTTATTGATATAAACCCCACCGGACACCAGCCTATGTCCAACCCACAACAAACAATCTGGATTGTCTATAACGGTGAAGTTTACAATTTTCAGGAACAACGTGCCCACTTGGAACAACTCGGTTATCAATTTACTTCCACGTCAGATACTGAGGTCATCCTGCGACTCTATGAACAATATGGAGATGATTTCCTTTTGCGGTTGCGCGGCATGTTCGCACTTGCCATATATGATAAAAGGCAGGGTCCAGGCAAGGAGCGGCTACTACTGGCTCGCGATCAGTTGGGTATCAAACCTTTGTTATATGCTGAAGAGAACGGAAGACTAATATTCGCATCTGAAATAAAAGCGTTGCTGGCAAGCGAATTGGTTGAACGCAAGATTAATCCGAGCGCTTTGCGCTTACTATTGACTTTTGGTTCCATTTACCAGCCGCACACGATGTTGAAGGGCGTCAAAATGCTTTTGCCGGCACACCGTCTCATCGTTGAAAATGGGCGAAGTAGGATCGAGCGGTATTGGTCGCTGGCACGGGATCGTTACCCAGAATTACGGTCCGCATCTTATCAGGATCAGGTTCAGGCTCTGTCTGAGGCGCTGATTGAATCAGTGCGTCTTCAAATGGTCAGTGATGTCCCTTTGGGAGCTTTTTTGAGCGGCGGTGTCGATTCGTCGATTCTAGTGGCATTGATGGCGCGGGAAGCGGGGCATCACATCAAGACTTTTTCAGTCGGCTTTGAAGCTGAGGGCGCCCACATTGATGAAAGCGATGATGCCCGCAAGACGGCGGAATTTTTAGGAACTGATCACACTCATGTGCTTGTGCGCGCGGGTGATGTCTGTGACCGTATCCTGCACATTGCATCGGCTCTCGATCAGCCCTCGGTTGATGGTGTCAATTCCTATTTTGTCTCATGGGCTGCGCGGCAGGGAATGACGGTCGCCATCTCTGGTACAGGCGGCGACGAATTGTTTGCTGGGTATCCATGGTTCATAAACATGGTGGAAGAACAAAAACACCAGTCTCCACTATGGGCCGAAGCACTATCGGCTCTGGCTCTTCAACCCTTTTTTGATGACGTGCCGTCAGCTCAACTCAGACGTCTTGTTTCCAAAGCCAGAACGCTAACGGGATTTCTAAATCGATATGTACGCCAGTACCAGATTTTCGGGTCTGCTGGAGCATCTGAAATGATTTCACCTCATTTACGTCACCAGGCGAATGCAGGCCGCGCCGAATATTACGATTTACTTGCGATTGATGAACTAAGCACAGGTACAGTGATCGAAAGAGTGATGGGATTGTGCCTGCGCGGGTATACTACCAACCAATTGCTGCGCGATATCGACGCTGTTTCCATGTCACATTCACTGGAAGTTCGAGTGCCATACTTGGACACAGCGCTGGTAGATATTGCACTATCCCTGCCTGATGAAACTAAATTGAATCTGAACTATGCCCCCACAAGAGTCCAGGATACGTATCGAGCAACAGGCGCAAAGCGTATCTTGATAGATGTGGGGCGGCCTTATCTGCCGAAGGATTTTGACGTTCAACCCAAACGAGGCTTTGCAATGCCTTTTGGTAGCTGGTTGAAAGGACCGCTAAAAGAGGTCTTCGTGGAAACATTGTCTGAAGGCTGCATTCGAAGACGCGGCTGGTTTGAGCCCAAAGCCGTAGCGGGCATCAAAGAAGGTTTTCTAGCCGGAAAGCAAAGCTGGTCCCAGCCCTGGCTGATTATGATGACGGAACTGTGGGCGACCCAAGTGCTTGATTAGTCTGGCAGGAGTTGAGTATGTCCATTATCTTGCAAAAGGGCCCCTATCTTGGCAGACCGAAAATCCTTTTTATAGGGCTGGTCGATAGTTCCCATACTCAGGCATGGATTAATTTACTTGCAGGCGGTGAGTTTAACGTGCGCCTATTTGCGATGCCTTATGGTCCCTCACTGGATTGGCCACTCAAGACCGACCTAAGTGGGACTGCTTTTCAGCAGAATTCTACCGCGTTACATTACAAGTTTAGTTTTATCTACAAAGTTGCCGTGAGAAACATTGGTCTTCTATTTCCATGGCTTTTCTCTGCTAGGCTGGCAAATGTGATCAAACAATGGAAACCGGACATTATTCATACTCTGGGACTGTTCGATGGACAAGGAGGACAATTCTATTTTGAAGCCAGGCGAAAGTTTCATCTTGAAAGTTATGGGAAGTGGATTCTCCAATTGCGTGGAGGGTCAGATATGGAGCTTCGACGGCACAACCCTGAGTTCCGCGGACTAATTCAACAGGCGCTTTCAGAATGTGAACAGATCATTTGTGATAACCGCACAAATATTAAATATGCTGGTGAGTTAGGTATTCCTCCCAGTAAATTCGCGTCTATTGTGCCCGTCCCTGGCACTGGAGGAATAGATTTAGTCAGCGATGATTCGGATAGGATGAGTTTGCCATCCAAGCGAGAACGCATCATTTTGTGGCCAAAGGCATACGAATCTCAATGGTCAAAGGCCCTGCCAGTGCTGGATGCAATTCAAATTGCCTGGGAAAGTATCAAGCCTTGTGAAATATATATGCTGGCTATGTCGCCCGATATTTATGAATGGTATTTATCCATATCAGAGGAAATTCGTAAACATTGCCACATTGCAAAACGCATTCCACGGCAAGAGGTTCTTTCGCTGATGAAACGGGCGCGCATATTGCTGGCGCCATCGCTGATTGATGGCGTTCCTAACAGTCTGTACGAGGCAATGGTTAGTGGAGCTTTCCCAATTGTTTCCCCGCTTGAAACAATTATGCCAGTAGTCAATCAACAAGAAAATGTACTCTTTGCAAGGAATCTGTATCCCCATGAAATTGCCGATGCTCTTGTCCATGCAATGAATGATGATGCGTTAGTTGACAAAGCCGCCGAAAACAACTTTAAATTGGTTCGAACAATCGCCAACAGGCAGACGATCAAGACAAATGTTGTAAATTACTATAAGAGGCTTACTGAGGAGTTATAAACACCCGTATGACGAACTCATCAGGTTATCCAACTATAGATCATCGATTTTTATCAGCACGTGTATAATTCGAAATCGGAGAATTGATTATGAGATTACTTGTTCTCGGCGCCGGGGGCATGTTGGGACACCAATTATGTCGTACCCTGAATGGCCGTTTTGAAATTTGGGGAACATTTCGCGGCGAATCGCGCGAATTTGAACGTTATAACTTCATTCCGCAGGAACGAACCATCGGACAGGTTGACGCGCAAGATATATCCACAATAAGGCGTGTCCTTGAGACTGTTAAGCCCGATGCAGTTATCAATGGAATTGGCATCGTCAAACAACGCGATGAAGCCAAACAGGCTGTCCCATCTATCCATGTCAATGCGCTCTTTCCGCATCAACTGGCAGACTTGTGTGCAGAAGGCAGTGTCCGTGTCTTGCAAATTTCCACTGACTGTGTTTTCTCAGGAACGCGGGGTAATTATACAGAAATAGATACTCCCGATCCCGTTGATCTGTATGGACGCACAAAACTACTCGGTGAATTGAATCGGCCTGGTACGCTCACCCTGCGGACCTCAATCATTGGCTGGCAACTAAACAACTACTCCAGCCTGTTAGGTTGGTTTGCCTCTCAACGTGGCCATCGTATCAAGGGATACAGACATGCCGTTTACACAGGATTTTCCGCAACTGTGCTATCCACTCTAATTGGCGACATCCTTGAAACCCGCAAGGATCTGACCGGTCTCTATCAAGTATCCAGCGCCCCAATATCAAAATATGACTTATTGATGCGCCTGCGGGATGCGCTTGGGTGGACAGATATTACAATTGACCCGGACGACCAATTTTATTGTGATCGCAGTTTGGTGAGCACGCGTTTTAGCGCCATAACCGGCTGGATATCGCCCAGTTGGGATGATATGATCACTGGACTAGCGGCTGAATGGCCAATCTATCAAAGATGGAACAAAAAACAATAATATTAGGAGAATAGTAAATGTCCTACTTCGATGTTAAAGTTGTTCTCGTAGCCGGTGGAAACGATTCGTTTGGGAAGAAATCCGTCGCAAGGATTCTAAAGGAATATAAGCCTGAAAAAGTTATTATATATAGCTGGATGCACTCAAACAGCCTGAAATGCGTCAAATCATTGCGCCATTTGGGAACGGGCAATCCCATGATAAATACATGGTTGAATTGTAAAAATTGATACCATGAAAATACTTACCGTTTTAGGGACTCGTCCAGAGATTATTCGATTAAGTCGCATAATCGAAAAATTAGATTCCACTTGCAAACAAGTATTAGTTCATACCGGACAAAATTATGACCCAAATCTCAATGATGTTTTTTTTCAGCAGTTGGGTGTACGAGCTCCTGATTATTACTTGAACGCGAAAGGCGGGTTGGGACAGCAAATCGGCATAATTCTGGCTGAGACAGAAAAAGTTTTGCTGGATGAAAAACCCGATAAATTACTTATCCTTGGAGATACAAACAGTGCACTGTCTGCAATCATTGCCAAGCGATATGGCATCCCTGTCTATCATATGGAGGCAGGGAATCGCTGTTATGATGATCGTGTCCCAGAGGAGGTTAACCGAAGAATCATCGATCATTCCAGTGACGTTTTGATGCCTTATACGGAACGCAGCCGTCAGAACTTGCTCCGCGAGGGAATACCTGGACAACGAATTTATGTAACCGGGAATCCCATATTGGAAGTTATTCAACACTATGATGCCCAGATCAGGACTTCAGCAATCCTAAATGAACTGGGGTTGGAATCGGGACGATATTTTCTTGTGACCATGCATCGAGCTGAAAATGTGGATATCGAGGAAAGATTGCGAGAACTTGCTTCTGCATTAAACCAACTTCAGCGTGATTATGAAATTCCGATCATTGTCAGCACCCATCCGCGCACAAGAGAGCGGTTGGGTAGTTTTAAAGTTGTGAACGATAATCCTCAAGTTCGATTTTTAGATCCATTTGGATTTTTTGATTTCATCCAATTGGAGAGGAATGCTCTCTGTGTATTGAGTGATAGCGGTACAGTCCAGGAAGAATGCGCGATCTTCAAGGTGGTCAATGTCACCCTGCGAGATGTCACAGAACGACCTGAGACCATCGAATGCGGCAGTAACATTTTAAGCGGAGTAGATTCTGAAAGTATTAGCCGATGTGTGAGTATTGTGCTCAGCCGAAAGTCCAAATGGAATACACCTCCCGAATATTTGATTGAAGCCGTAAGTGATACAGTGATAAATATCCTGCAAGGATACCTATGGCGATAATTACTCCTCCTTTAATATCGATCATCACTCCGGTATACAACGGGGCGGAATACCTTGAGGATTTAATTCGAAGTGTTTTGAATCAGAGCTATCCGAAAATTGAGCATTTAATCATTGATGATGGCTCGCAAGATGGCGGCGCTACGATCTCGATTTTGAACAAATATCCCCACCTTCGTTGGTGGAGTCGTGAAAACAAAGGCCAATACCCCACGATGAACGAAGGCTTACTCGAGGCGAAAGGTGAGATCATATGCTACGTCAGCGCTGATGATTTAATTTCGCAGGATGCAGTTAAATTCGTAATTGAATTTTTGAGTGCAAATTCAGAGCATGATGGCGTGTTTGGGATTACGAAATTTGTGGATCAAGCAGGAATCCCGCAGGCATACCCGACACCTTTTCGGAAGGCTCCCATATCCTACGTGCCCTATTTTGCTCACATTTCGCATTGTTCCCTATATATAAGAAGGTCCTCCCTGCTCCGGCGCAAGTTGTTGTTTGACCCTTCATTGAAATATGTAGGGGATTATGAATGGATGATACGCATCAGTCAAAGCGACTTGAAAATTGGCTTCGTTAATCGCGAACTTTCCAGAGTGCGATTACATGATAATCAGACTTCACAAAAGAACCTAAAAGCCAGCTTGGCAGAAAAACAACAAGTCTTGGTGTATCACCGAATTAATAGGTTGTACCATTTGTTATTATGGACATCCTATTTACTACAGGTCTGGTTATGGAAAGCTAAAAAAGCCTTCAGGGAGGATGGGATAAATGGGTTTATGAAATTGCTTATAAGATGGTATCGATATAAATTATTAATACTTTAGATTTTTTGCCGTAATTTTGTGTTGACAATTGCTGTCTTGTTTGTAACGAGGTAGCAGGAGGTTTGTATAGATAATTGAGGCTTTGCGGTTCATACCCTATACGTCCGCTCGGCGCTGAAAGATTTTCAAAAATTCGATAGTTGTGGCGAAGAAACCAATGATTCTTATAATTTTTACTAAATCCTATCCTTATGACTTTGCTGCTGAGCAGGTGTTTCTTCATAGCGAGATTTCCACCCTTGCAGAGAAATTCGATAAAGTAGTATTGGTACCTAAGGTTTGTCGCGGTGACCGGTTTAATGTGCCTTCTAGTGTTGAAGTTGATGAAAGTTTCGCTGGCTTTATTAGAAAAAATTCCAGCGCATTCCGTTTCGTTATGAACGTTTTGAACTCGAAAACCATTTATCAAGAACTTTGTGCTCATCCATCTTTATCGCTTTCCCCCACTAAATTATTAAGGTTGGTTTTGTTTTCTGGGCGGGCAGAAATTACAAAGAACTGGCTCAGGAATTGGATGGCTGTTCAAGATTATGATGATAGTCACATTGTTTTGTATAGTTTCTGGTTCGATGATGTCGCAATGGGACTTGGATTAATCAAACAAACAAACCCTCAAATAAAACTTGTTTCAAGAGCGCATGGCTATGATATTTATGAGGAAATGTATTTTCCCTATTATTGGCCATTAAGAATACAGGCTCTTGCAAAATTAGATAAATTATTTCCCGCATCTTATAACGGTAGGGATTATTTTCGAAATCGATATCCTGAGTTTCACGATTTATTTGAAACAGCTCATTTGGGTGTCGAGGACCCTGGGTTTATTTCAAAACCGTCTCTAGATGGTGCGCTTAGAATTGTTTCCTGCGCATATATTGTCCCTTTAAAGCGAATAGACTTGTTGCTTGAAGGTATAGCGTGTGCCGCTAGAATGCGTCCTGAACAGAAGTTCGAATGGCACCATTTTGGAGAAGGGCGGAAAAGAAGAAAATTAATAGAGGCGGTAAAGAATAAGTTTCCTCAAAATGCTATCGGTAATCTGCCCGGTTATGTCCCCAATCAGGATATTCTACGGCACTATATGGAAAATCCTGTGGATGTTTTTGTCAATCTAAGCACAACGGAAGGGGGGGCGCCAGTCTCCATTATGGAAGCCATCTCTTGTGGCATTCCTGTGATTGCAACTAATGTTGGCGGTAACCCTGAAATTGTCTCGGAGCGAAATGGTTTGATTTTGCCTCCTAACCCGACCCCGGAAGAAGTTGCACAGGCCCTGTTGCAAATATGCGATAATCCTGAGATAAGATATAAAATGAGAGAAGAAAGCCGTAGGGTGTGGCAGGAAAGTTATAATGCCGATGTCAATTTTCAGGACTTTGCTGAGAAATTACAAGCTGTTCGACGAAGTTGATTCGAAAGGTTAATCTTAATATGTGTGGCATCGTTGGACTTTGGAATCTGAATAATGAACCTGTATCTCAACAGGTTTTACAGCGTTTTACAGATGCGCTGACGCATCGTGGACCTGATGGGAGTGGCTTCTTTATTGACTCTGATGCAAATCTGGGGCTGGGCCATCGTCGTCTCGCAATTATTGATATAACTGACACAGGCCGTCAGCCCATGTCTTTTGGCGATGGGCGGTATTGGATTGTTTTCAACGGAGAGATATATAATTTCGTTGAACTAAAAGCTGAGTTGGAGTCGCATGGCTATCAATTCAAGACCAATTCGGATACAGAGGTTGTCCTCGCAAGCTACGACAAGTGGGGAGAAGATTGTCAACAGCGTTTCAATGGGATGTGGGCATTTGCGATCTGGGATGTAGTGGAAAGGAGTTTATTCCTTTCGCGTGACCGTTTTGGCGTGAAGCCGCTTATTTATCATTATGATAGCCGACAATTTTCATTTGCTTCAGAAATGAAGGCTTTTTTGGCTTTGGATAATTTTCCATTGGAATTTAACGTATCTGTTGTGTCCGCTGCCTTAACCTCTCCTTCGGAAGTGGAAGGCACAGAAGATTGTCTTTTGCAAGGACTCAAACGCCTTATGGGAGGCCATTGTTTAACTCTTATAAGTTCAGGCGATTTAAGCATTCGCCGCTGGTGGCATACCCTTGAACATTTGGTTGCGGTTCCAGACCGTTACGAGGAACAGGTGGCACATTACCGCGAATTATTTTTTGATGCGTGTCGTATTCGTATGCGAAGTGATGTCCCGGTGGGGACTGCGTTGAGCGGCGGCCTGGATTCAAGTTCTGTGCTATGTACGATGAGCAATATCCGAAATTCCGGGGATACAACAGACAGACTGGCTTTTGACTGGCAAAAAGCCTTCATTGGCACATATCCTGGCAATGAGATAGACGAAAGAATTTACGCGGATGAAGTAATAAAACGAACCGGTGTTAGGCCTGTGTATTGTGAAATGAACGCGGACATGTATTTGGAAAATTTCCATCAAATTCTATATCAATACGAGGAACTTTCTGATATTCATTTAGGCCCATGGTTTGTGCATAAAAAACAAAGGGAAAATGGCGTCGTGGTTACAATTGATGGGCATGGCGGAGATGAGGCGCTTGCTGGTTACTCGTGGCATTTGCCTGCTGCGATGCGAGATGCGGCTGGGAATCCATTTCGAATGGCTGAGTTGATTTACACGTTCAGTAAAATGGGCGCCGTAATCAATTGGCAGGAACCCTTAAATGTTTTAAAAAAACTGGATGGGCAAATTTTTAACAAATTTCTTGCAAGGCAGAAGAGCTCATGGCTTATGGTTGAGCCGACTCCTTTTTATTCCTCTGCCATGGATGAAGATATGCCATTATTGAAAGATCGTGATTCGCTTTTCAAACAATTGTATGTTGACTTCCACTTCACGCACCTCCCCACAAATCTCAGGGATTTTGATCGTCTTTCCATGGCGCATGGGGTCGAGGTCCGCTCACCGTTTATGGATTGGAGGCTGGTGTGTTATACATTCTCATTGCCTTCAAAGCGAAAAATTGCGGGTGGATATACAAAAAAGATATTACGCGATGCCATGAAAGGGATTCTTCCTGATTCGATCCGCACACGAACAAGGAAACTGGGTTTCCCAAATCTGACTGAAGGCTGGATGACGCCCCAGGCGCAGAAATTTATTTTGGATTCCATTGCGAGTAGGGAATTTCAAGAATCTTCCATTTGGAAAGGAGCGCAGATAGTAAGAGAAATGACAAAAGCATTCAAGAATCTGGATATTGTCCGTATCCATCGCGCCTGGAAATATGTGCAGGCAATGTATTTGATACAGGCTTTCCGATTGAAGCATGATGAAAATAAGGGTGTGCTTTCCACCCAGACAATTTCCGTCACGGATTAATGTCTGGCGATTCCCGGAGTAATTATGATTATTGTGGTTGATTATGGTGTTGGTAACCTTGGCTCTATCGTCAATATGTTCAAGAAAGTTGGCGTAAAAGCCATGGCTTCTTCCGACCCTGTTGTGATCGAGGATGCTGAAAAATTGATCCTGCCAGGGATCGGCGCTTTTGATGCAGGTATGCAAAAGTTGAATGAGCGCGGTTTGATTCCGATATTAAATAAACTTGTTTTGGAAAAGAAAATTCCAGTGCTGGGTCTATGTCTTGGGCTTCAACTGATGACGAAGAGAAGCGCTGAGGGTCAGCTACCAGGCCTGGATTGGTTGGATGCAGAAACGGTCCGCTTTAGATTCGAAGGAGCCAATTCCAATTTAAAAGTCCCGCACATGGGTTGGAATACAATTGAAACCCGCCGCCCGCACCCGCTCTTTACCGATCTTGATCCTGATGCGCGATTCTATTTTGTTCACTCTTACTACGTTCAAAGCCGTGATTCCGAAACCGTGCTGGCGGAAACGGATTACGGCGGCCGTTTTCATTCCATTCTTGGCAAGGGCAATATCATGGGCGCACAATTCCACCCTGAAAAAAGCCACAAGTTTGGATTGCGTTTATTGAAGAATTTTGCCGAGGGGATCAAATGATCAGGCCGCGTGTTATTCCGGCTTTATTATTGCAGGGACAGGGTCTGGTCAAGACTGTAAAATTTAAAAATCCCACTTATCTTGGCGACCCAATTAATATTGTGCGTATTTTTAATGACAAGGAAGTGGATGAATTGGTGTTTCTCGATATCACTGCCACAAATGAGAATCGCCCCCCATCGTTTGAGATGCTGGCAAATATTACGAGTGAGTGTTTTATGCCGCTTGGCTATGGCGGCGGGATTCGAAATATGCAGGATGTGCAGGAATTGCTTGGCATCGGTATCGAAAAAGTTATTCTCAATACATCTGCGGTGGAAAACCCCGCGCTTGTCCGCTCTGCGGCAGATTACGCTGGTAGTTCATCCGTGGTCATTTCAATGGATGTGAAAAAAATTTTATTGGGTAAGTATGAAACGTATATCCGAAGCGGCAAAAAAAATACGGGGCTTGACCCTGTAAAACATGCTGTTGAAATGGAAAAACAAGGCGCGGGTGAGCTGTTCATCAACTCGATTGACCGTGATGGTACCATGCAGGGATATGACCTTGATTTGATAAAACGCGTGACAGATGCGGTCTCAATCCCAGTTGTGGCTTGCGGCGGCGCTGGCAAGTTGCAGGATTTGGCAGATGCCATTAACATCGGGGGCGCTTCCGCCGCGGCCGCGGGCAGTCTGTTCGTTTTTCAAGGACCGTTGCGCGGCGTGTTGATCAGCTATCCCTCGCAGAATGATCTGAAACGCATCCTGCCGTAAAAAGGAATGAACATGCAAAGAGAATATCGGATTTGTACACGTTGTTTAATGGATACCAGTGACCCTGAAATTCAGTTCGATGAACAGGGAGTCTGTAATCATTGCCATGATTATGACCGCCTGATCCAGCAGCGTGTGATGAAAGGCGAGGCAGGCCTTCGTTATCTTGAAGGTCTGGTTGAACAGATCAAACGCGAAGGAAGCGGTAAGCCATATGACTGTTTGATGGGCGTGAGCGGCGGCGTGGATAGCACCTACGTGGCCTATGTAGCCAAACACAAATTTGGTCTGCGTCCGCTCGCCATTCACATGGACAATGGCTGGGATTCGGAGTTAGCTGTTAAGAACATCGAAGAGACCCTCAAACGATTGGGAATAGATTTATTTACCAATGTACTTAATTGGGAGGAATTTAAAAACCTGCAGCTTGCGTTCCTGAAGGCATCCACACCTGATTCGGAAATTCCGAGCGACCATGCCATTTGGGCAGTCATCGGCGACATGGCTGAGAAGCTAAAGGTTCGCTATGTCCTTACCGGATTTAATGTGCGCACTGAAACTCACCTGCCGCGCGCCTGGTCACAGGGACATTTTGATTGGAAATATATCCAAAATGTGAACAAGCAATTTGGTAAATTCAAATTAAAAACAATTCCTCATCAGGGATTTATTACATATTATCGCCGCCTGCTCACATTGCGTCGTGTGGATATTTTGAATTATCTGGATTACAACAAACCGGAAGCCATGCGCCTGCTTGAACGTGAGTTGGGTTGGAAGTATTATGGCGGCAAACATCACGAGTCCATTTACACACGTTTTTATCAAGGCTATATCCTGCCAACAAAATTTGGATATGATAAACGCCGCTCACATCTCTCCAGCCAGATCTGCTCTGGCGAGATCAGCCGTGATGCCGCCCTCGCCGAACTTCAACAGCCTGCCTACGCACCAGCCGTGCAGGAGGAAGATCGTGAATATGTTTCCAAAAAACTGGGTGTGAATGATGCCGAGTTCGATGCGATTATGAATCTTCCACGCAAAAGTTATTGGGACTATCCATCTTATGGGCGCATCCTTGAAGGTCCGCTTTTGAAGGGTGTGTACAATGGCCTGCGTAATTTTTATCGTGGGATGCAAAGACAGCGAAATCGCGCACAGGAGACTTGATTTTCCATGCGTATTGCATACGTCAGCCTTCATTGGCCGCGCACGCGTAACAGCGGCGTGGGGAAAAAGATCCAATCCCAGGTTGCGGCGTGGAACACGATGGGACACGAAGCTCGGTTGTTCATGCACACTGCAAACCATGAGCCGCTGTCCGATCTGATCGAAGCGGATTATTTTTTCTATGCAACGGCTGGAAAAATAAAAACAGAAATAAATCGCATCCATGCTATGACAAGGATAATCTCTGCCGTACGCGATTTTCATCCCGATCTGATCTATCTTCGCTATGGCATCTATGTTTACCCTGCCCATCGTTTAATGGACATCGCGCCTGTGATCGAAGAGATCAATACCAATGACTTGACCCAGCATGAGGGGCTTGGCGTGATTTATAGTTTGTACAACCGCCTGACACGCGGGGTATTTCTTCGCAACGTGCGTGGACTTGTAATTGTTTCGCGCGAACTGGCAGCTTCCCCCGCCTTTGCAGTTTATCGCAAACCCACTTGTATTATTGCCAATGGAGTGGATCTGAAAAGCTTTCCCCAATTACCTCCCACATCAAACGAGATTCCGCATCTTGTTTTCATTGGTAACCCTGGTTACCTCTGGCATGGTGTGGATAAGTTAGTCACTCTTGCTAAACTTATCCCTGATGTTCACCTTGATATTGTGGGCTACAGTAAACTTCCAAAGTATGAACCATTACCTGAAAATATTACCTTGCACGGCTATTTGGCGGTGCAAGAGTATCAAAATGTGCTGGCTTACGCAGATGTTGCGATTAGTTCCCTTGCGTTGCATCGGATTCAATTAGAGGAGGCCTCCCCACTCAAAAGCCGTGAATGCATCGCTTTTGGACTGCCGCTGGTTGTAGCTTATATTGATACAGACTTGGATGACCTGAAGTGTGATTTTCTATTGAAGATTCCGAACAAAGAAGATAATATTCGGACCCACGTCCAGGCGATCCGTGATTTCGCTTACAGAATGCGTGGTCAGCGTGTGGATCATAGTCAGGTTATCAAACTTGATCAGGCCGGCAAAGAGTTGGATCGCATTGTTTTTTTTAAGAAAATATCGTACCCGGAGTAAGTTGATGAAGCAATATCTTAGCAGATTTTCATTTTTGGCTTTTATTTCGTATTTGATGTTCGAGGCATCTCGTGGATTCCAAAGAATTGCATGGGGTACAGGAGAATGGTGGGGGGAATATTCGATAAAGTGGGGTGCAGCATATGTTGTTTTTATTGTGGTTTGTATTCTTATTCTTATTCTCGTGTGGGGCATCTTGTTTCGAAGGAAATTTTTTCAACCTGTTTTCGACAGGACGATTGTATTTCGTGAGCAATTGGGGAAAGCCCACTGGCTTCTGGCTTTGCTTATACTTGTTTTCCCTGTTTGGTTCCTTCAATATACGCCTTGGGGATTGGTTTTTAATGATATTTATATCCGCCTGTTGATTTGGTTTTTTGTTGTTGTTGGATTCGCCTTCATCATCAATAAAGGAAATACATTGTTTGGTTTGTCCGAACTCCTTATTGCTGTTCTTTTAACTTCAAGCGAATTTGTGATTGCAGTTCCATTTATGAATGTAACGGGCTATCCATTTTCACTGGGCTGGTCCGAAGGTAATCGTATGTGGGATTATTCCATCATGTTCGGAAGGCGCTTGTATGATTATCCTGCCGACCGGGAAATTGTCGTCCTCTTGGATATGGGCAGACAGTTTGTAGGCGGTTTACCTTTTATTTTTCCCGGCTTGACCATTCAAATAGAACGTTTTTGGATCGCCCTGACGATTATTATCCCTTATCTTTTACTTGGTTTGGCTGTATTTCGCTTTTTTCGAAGGGACTTAATAAAATGGTTGGCAGCAACGTTGTGGGTATTGATCTTTCTCAAGCAGGGTTATATACATCCTCCGCTTGTTCTGTGTGCAGTGGCTGTAGCTTTTCTCTGGCGGAGTCCGATCTGGCTTGCGCTTCCACTCATTGCTGTGACAGGTTATGTTGCCGAGGGAAGCCGCTTTACCTGGGTATTTGCTCCCGGTATGTGGATAGGCATGTTGGAACTGGCCGGGTCTGCTTTACAGGATAATAGATTAAGTCGCAATTCATGGTTTCGCGCAATTTCATCAGGACTCGCCGGGATGGCAGGGGGACAGTTCGGTCAAAAAATTGCGGGGTTATTGGCTGGTAACATGACCGTGGGTACAGCAACATCAGTAAATAGTGCCGTCTCCATGGTTTCATCCCCATCTCAGCCGCTTTTATGGTACCGTTTGCTTCCAAATGAAACATATGGTCTTGGAATTTTGGTAGGTTTGTTGATTGCCACTTTCCCATTGATTATTGTATTGTACTATTTGGTTGCTACTAAAAAGTGGACTCTGAATATATGGCAGGCCTTATCCGTGATTGCCCCATTGCTGGCATTTCTTGTTGTTGGATTAATTGTCAGCACCAAAATCGGGGGTGGCGGCGATTTGCATAATCTGGATATGTTTTTAATTGGCCTGATGTTTGCCTCTGTAATAGCCTGGCAAAAAGGTGGGGATGAATGGTTGACAAATATCGAATTGTCTCCTGTTTGGATCAAAACTGTTCTTGTATTGCTTCTTGCCTTGCCAGGGCTTCAGTCTCTTAGGGATATGCGATCATTTAGCTACTTAGAAGATGCACCATGGCTGAGTATACTCACAGATGTACCAAATGACAATTCATTAGAAATGTATCCTTCTAATGTGACTACAGATTTTTCCCTAGCCGCTATTCGAGAGGAGGTTACTCGTGCCCAATCAAAGGGTGGAGAAGTATTGTTTATGGATCAACGGCAATTGCTTACCTTTGGTTATATTTCAGATGTTGTCCTTGTCCCTGAATATGAAAAGAAAGTGTTAATGAACGAGGCGCTGAGCAATAATTTGAACTATTTTGAACCATTCTATACTGATCTCGCGGCACATCGTTTTTTATTGATCGTTTCGGAACCTCTGCGTACCCCGATCAAGGATAGCTCCTACCAATTCGGCGAAGAGAATAACGCCTGGGTGAAATGGGTGGCCAACCCCATATTATGTTACTACGAAGAAAAAATAATACTAAAAGAGGTTGGCGTGCAATTGCTGGTTCCCAGGTCAGAGCAAACGGATTGCTCATCTCAATTGCCATCAGGAATATCCAAGTGAATATTAAATATCTGGCCCTTCGTATTTTGCGTCATTATATGCCTGAGGCAGTGGCTCGTTTTCTCTTGAAACGCAGGTGGATCATCCGCCCGGGATTGGAGTCCAGCGATCCCTCTGCTGCGGTGGATCAATATATGCAGACCTTGTCCGCTCATGAAAAAACCATTCAGGGAAAGCGCGTGCTTGTCTTTGGTTATGGAGGGCGTTTTGCAGTAGGCGTGGAATTGCTCCGCCAGGGAGCAGCCCATGTGGTGCTTTGCGATCATTTCGTGTTGCTGGATGAGGAGCGCAACCGGGACCTGCTCCCTGATTATTCCGACTATCTAATAATTGAAAATGATGATGTGAAACCACGTTCTGAATCTATCACTTTGCTTCACGGCGATATTCGTGATGATGCGGTTCAAAAAAAAATTAAGGAAGTGGATATTGTTCTCAGCACATCGGTGTACGAACATCTGGACGATGTGGATGGCATTACACATGCACTTGCAAAAGTGACTGTGTCGAAAGGCGTGCAATTACACTTTATTGATTTACGCGATCATTTCTTCAAGTACCCGTTTGAAATGCACACATTTTCCGAAAGCGTGTGGAAAAATTTCCTCAATCCGACGAGTAACCTAAACCGTTTCCGCCTGACCAATTACCGGGAGGTATTCAAGGTGTATTTCCGAAAGGTGGAGATCACAGTTTTGGAACGGCTGAATGATGAATTCCGCACCGCACGCTCGCGCATCCGGCCTGAATTTCTTACAGGAGATGAAGGAATAGACTCGGCCGCTTTGATTTATATTCTTGCTGAAGGTCCGAGGCATTAAAAATCCATGATATCCAAAATGGGACATAGATTAACCGGTTTCATGATTCGAAATGAATCGCTGCTCCCCGCATTTATTTTTCTGCTTTTCCTTGCGGCTTCCATCCCCGGTATAAATTGGGGTGCGCCTGCGTTATGGAACCCGGATGAATTAATCTGGCGGGTGAATATGGCTTTGGGCGGCGACATGCAATTCGATGTAACCGAGCCTGATTTCAATTATCCTTCCCTGCCGAAGTATGTGATGTATGCCATTGGTGCTGTTACCTACGGAATGGGGAAATCAAGTTTTGCATTCATTGTTGCTGCGCGTTTGTTCTCCGCCTTTTTGGGCGCAATGGCCGGAGTATTGATTTATTACCTTGCACGCATGATCGGTGCAAACAAATGGACTTCTGCATTGGCGGGAATATTGTATATCGCCAGCGGTTTGGCGGCAGCGAATGGACGTTTTGCGCACAACGATCTATACCTGCAATTTTTTACCGTGCTGTGTCTGTATTTCGTGATTCGGTATCAGTATGCCAAATCACGCACCTGGTTGTATGTCTCATTCATCTCGGTGGGGTTGGCGGCTTCAAGCAAATATACCGGTATCAGTTTGGTATTGCTGCCTTTGAGTGTATTCGTTTTCATGAATTGGTCGGCAATGTCGCGTGACTGGCTGCGCTCTTTGGAGACGCTTTTCATCGGTGGGGTATTTGTCATCCTTGGCTATGGCATTGGCACGCCCAGATTATTTCTTTCACCAGTGGATTATCTCCGGAACGTTGTTCCGGCGGCTTTACGTTTTTCTCAATATGGCTTTAACTCGGGAACCCCCATCGGTTTGTATGGCCAGTGGGCGGTTTTTAAAGAGGCGGTGGGGACGTTTGCCTATTATTTATACATGGTTGGTTTCGTTTGGTTTGCCATCCGTCTACTCTTGCGCTGGCTGGGAAAGGCGCGGGTCAATGAGACGATGGCGCCGGGCATCCTGATCCTGATGATGAACGTGATGCTTTTCGACCTGCCATTCCTGATCTCCATTAATTACATTCCCCGTCATTTCATCCCATTTGTGCCCCCGTTCGCCATTTTAGGCGCGTTGTTTGTTGAGGAAATCATTTACCTTGCAAAAAGCAGAAATTTGAAATTCGTACAACCTGCGGTTGTCACCTTGCTAGTGATTGGGATTACATACTCCCTTCTGCGTTTGGTCAGCATCGCTTTGTTGTTCGTGAATGATGCCCGTATTCCCGCCAGTGAATATATTGGAACGATTCGCGGATATGGAAAAAGCATTGAATATACGCTCTACCCTCCCGTTATTGAAAAAAAACGCTTTGCGCGGGCGCATAATTACCCCATCTATTTTGTCAAATATGCAGATGATGCTGTGCCGACAGGTGGACGCTATGAATACAATCAAGGTGAACAGGGCTTGTTGGAGAGGCAGACCGATCTATTTGTGATCGATAGTTACACCTACTCACGCTTCTATACGAACTCAGTGTGCGTCACCAATCTTGTAGAATGTAATTTCTTCAAGCGGCTGTTGGCGGGTGAAAATACGAATTTCCGTCTTGTGAAAAAATATGCCTACCGTCTGCCGCCGTATTTACCGCCGGTGAATATTGCTGCGGTTAATCCAGATATTCTTATTTTTGAGCGAGTGCGCTAAGAAAGTGTCTGAAAAGCCATATTTTTGCTAACCTACGAACCATCAATCGAATCATAGCGGCATAAATAAAAGATTCACTTGTTTCAGGTAATCGCTCATAATCTCTTGCCAAGCGACGTTGACGAACTAACCATGCAAAAGTACGTTCTACTATCCATCGTTTTGGAAGAATTTGAAATCCAATCTGAACTTTTGGCTTTTCAACAACTTCCAACTTCCATCCAAAGTGTTCTGCCACCCAAGCAATCAAGGCGCCACGATAATTTTCATCTACCCAGATTAGTTTCAAGTATTTGATTGTGTCTCCTGGTTGGGTAAGTTCTTCCAGTAAGAGCTTTGCACCATCGCGATCTTATACGTTACCAGCGGTCACTACAACCTTCATCATCAGGCCCAAAGTATCTACCAACGAGTGTCTTTTTCTGCCTGTCACCTGCTTTCCAGCGTCAAAACCACACTCCAGACCCCCTTACCCCCATCCGAGGTTTTCACAGATTGACTATCCAGAATGGCTGCGCTGGGCTGACGTCTCTTTTTATGTCGTCGGCGTACCTTCTCACGCAAGGCTTGGTTCAAGCGCTCCCACAAGCCTTCTTTTCGCCACAAACGAAAATAATGATGGACGGTTTGCCAAGCTGGCAGATCATGAGGCAACATTCGCCATGAACAACCACTTTGCAGGATATAGAAAATGCCGTTCAAAATCATACGCCAGCTATGTTCACGCGGACGACCTGTTTGTGCTTCGACTGGCAGGTATGGTCGAATTTTCGACCATTGGGTATCATTCAGATCGGTCGGGTAGGCTTGTTTAGATTTGATCATCTCGCAAGTTTGCCCGACTTCTTCAATTTTTGCTGGTTTTCAGACACTTTCTAAAATATGGAAGTTGCCCGCAGGTGACCACCTGTTTATTGGATGAAATTACCAATCGTGTACACCGTTCCTGCAGTTGGCGATGTGTATTCCATTTCAATGCTATAGCTCTGAAAAGGTTTTGAGTATAGCGAGGGCAATCCATTTTTTCAGTGGAGAAATGCATTCTGTCCCAGGATGCAAAACACGAATCCCATGAACGGTATCTGTTGCTAAATTGTTTACTGCTTAATTCCCGGGATTTTCTGCTGTATTTTTGCCAGTTATTGTTATGATGTAATTTAGGATTGTTACAGTAATTAGGATGGTAAAAAGCGCGGGGAACGAATTTTGAAGAAGAAGTGTTTTGTATTTGAAAGGATATAAAGTTATTGAATATGCAGTGGTTGTAATTATCAAAAGAAGGGTTGCAATGAATTTGTTCCTCCCGTAACTGCTGTTTGATATTGACGTTAGCGCCAGTGCCATGGGTGCCGCAAGAATGGTTAAAGTGTAGTCGTTGGACACGGGGATGATCAACGCACCGATTGTACAAGTGAGGAATAAAACCGCATCAAACTCTTGTTGATTTCTACGATAAGCGTGAAGGACGGCTGAGAGAAAGCACAGGATAAAAGCAACCAGGAAAATGTTGGAGATTAATCCGATATGTTGTTTAATCATCTCGACGGTGTCTGCCTTGACCAAGCCCAAACCATTATTTTCCGCAAACTCTGATACGAATGCCTTGATGGAGTGATTACCGGTCCATGACCAGCCGGGGGTTCTTAGTTGTGTTGTGGCCGATTTAATGAATTCAAGGAATGGTTGAACTCCGGCGATGAACAAAAGTGAAAAGTTGAACAGCCCTATTGCAATTATCTTTCGCAGATTGCCTTTCCAATCTCTCCAGTCTTTGATGAACATTACAATGAAAATCGCAGGATATATTTTTAACTGTATGGCTATCGAGAATAATAAGTAGGCATAGTAGCGAAAGGAATGGTGGTAATGGTAAATATAAATTGCAGACATGCAAAATAAAAAGGCGAACACATTAACCTGCCCTCTTTCCAGCTCAAATTGCATCCCGTAAGAAAAGAGACCAGTGATAAAGAAGATAAAAATTAACGACTTGTCCCATTTTTTACTTGTCCAGAGGGGGATGATCAGGCTTGACAGGATGAAACAGGCAATGGTGGTTATTGTGACTAATTTATAAAGCAAGTGATGATCGTTTATTAATAGGAATGGTGATAAGAAGATGTAGGTGAATGGAGGGTAGAACTGAATGTAAAAAGGCGATTGGTTTGTTGTAAACCATTGCTGTATGAGCTGGGTTAGAAATAAAAGGTCGCCACCAATTGGATATCCATCCGGCAGATACTTGTTGAAGTATTGTATTCTGGGGGGAGTATTGAAAAACATGGGGATGATGAAGAAGGCAAGGTATGCAATGAGATAACCGACCATTACCCAGGTGATCATGGGAAGCCCTGTTAACCACTTGACAAGCCTCGATAAAAGGTTTGTTTCAGCTCCATGGTTTTCAAATATTTTTCTGGTTAATAAACCCAGTAGGATGGCGGTCAACGCCAATTCGATGATCAGGATTTGCGCAGCTTGGATTTTCAACGCACCACTCTTGATGATATCAACAAGAATGGCTGTGGTGATCCCAAATATTCCAAGTGTTATCAACGCGGCGCTAACATTATTTTTACTCATGTTTTGTCTCCCTTGTTTGATTGCAAAGTTGTTTTCACTTCGAAAAATAAATCATACAAACTTGATTCTTCTAGCGGCAAAAATGACCATCTTGAACAATAGAATACCATGTTTCCAGCGCGAGATATTGGTAGTACCGTAGGTTCGGTCGCGATAGCGAATGGGAAGGTCAATGATCTTGCGGTTAAGTTTTGCCGCGCCGAAGATCAGGTCGAAATCCCCGAAGGGATCGAAGTCGCCAAAGTAGGAGCGATTGGCGGCGATCTTTTCATAATCTTCACGCCACATTACTTTGGTGCCGCACAGGGTGTCTTTGATGGGCTGTCCCAATATCCATGAGAAGGCCATGCTGAATAATTTATTGCCGATGAAATTGAGGGTACGCATAGCTTCCTTTTCCATTGGGTAGACGAGGCGCACGCCGTTGATGAATTCTCCCTTGCCCGACACGAGGGCATCGTAAAAGCGCGGTAGATCCTCGGGCGGGACGGTTAAGTCTGCATCCAAAATCATCAGGATATCGCCGGAGGCCTTCTCAAAGCCGAGTCGAATTGCGTCAGCTTTGCCAATGCCCGGCTGACGGAAGAGCAGACTCGGAATCCCAGGATGACGCGCCATTTCCTTCTCGATGGTTTCGTAGGTGTTGTCGCGTGAATGTCCTTCGACAAAAATCAGCTCGGTCCTTGCTCCCATCCTTGGCAGGCGTTCAAAAATCGACTTGATATTTCCCGCTTCGTTGCGCGCGGCGACAACCACTGAAACGCTTCGTTCTTTTATGGGCTGTGGCGTGAGGCGCGCAATTACAAAATTGGATAATGCAAAATCGCGAAAAGGCCAGAGTTTGACGAGGAAACGATCCGCGAAGCCGCCGAGGGGCAGGGGCCAGAGCACCTCGGCGGAGGCGCGAATATTTTCGAAGCCCGCCAGGCGTAACATGTTGTCCATGTCTTCGAGGGTGAACCAGTTTTGGCTGAGCATGGGCGCTGCGAGATTAAGGCTTTGCGCGAGGGTGAGAGGCAGTTGCCAAAGGTGGCTGTAAAAATTCAGGATGAGGCGGGTGCTTGGTGTGCAGAATTTTTTCACCCCTTCGAGCGCGCGTTGTACATCCCACAAATCGTTGACTGTGTCTGAAAGGATGACGATATCAAATTCACCTTCGAGGCTGGAGAGGTCATGCGCGTCAAGGTGATAATATTCAATCTCTGGATGCAGTTTTTTAGCGCGCGCGATCATTTCGGGAGAAAAATCCACACCAACGCCGTGGGATGGTTTTAAATGGGGAATTAAACCCCCCATGCCGCATCCGATCTCAAGGATGCGCTGGTTGGGGTTGACAAGGAATTTGTAGATCTCATTGATTCGGCGGTGATACCAGAAGCCCATCCCGCGCCAGGTGTCTCGCTTTTTTGCAATGGAATCCCAGCGCGCCATACGGGTTTGCTGGTATGCTTTGCCAGCCTCATCAAATGGTGGATTTATGTTCATTGTGAAATGATTTTATCTGAATATTTTTTTGTGACACAAGATAAACAATTGTAACTGTATATGGGTAATATGCCAAGAAATTGGGTTATAATTCAGTGACTGAATTTTGGATTTATAAAGCATGAATATGGAATCAACCAACGACGACCTCCGCGAACTCTCCCTGCTTGAACAGATCGAGAGCGATCCCGATGTGAACCAGTCCACGCTTGCCACGCAATTGGGGGTGGCGGTGGGGACGGTCAATTGGCATTTAAAACGTCTCATTGCAAAGGGCGCGGTCAAAGTCTCGCGCGCCGAAAGAAAGAAACTGCGCTACATTATCACGCCTGAAGGACTTGCCCTGCGAGCCCGACTCGCCGTGGATTATGTGGAGCGTTCGTTTTTAGTTTATCGAAAAACGCGCCAGCGTGTGAAGGATCATGTTTCAAAAATCCGCCATGCGGGGTTTGATCGCGTACGTATTGTTGGTTTTGGCGATGTTGCCGATATTTGCAAACTCACCTGCCTCGAGCAGGGCATTGCGGTTGTAAACGATAAATCCGCGCCTGCGCTGATTTTGGATGGATATAAGATCAGATTGAATGGACTGGAATGACGGATCGGCATGTGCTCATTACTGGCGGTGCGGGCTATATCGGTTCGATCCTGACCTCGGATCTGCTGCGCGCCAATTATAGAGTGACAGTCCTGGACAGCCTCCTGTTCGGCGGCGAGAGCATTATCCCGTTTATGAATCATCCCAACTTTCATTTCATCAAGGCCGACGTAACCGAGCCTCGCGTTGTGCGGGATGCCGTCAAACGCGGCTGGCAGAAACCTGATTCGATAGTCCATCTTGCGGCGATTGTGGGATTCCCTGCCTGTCAGGCAGTGGGGAAGCAGGTGGCTTGGAAGTACAATGTCGAAGCCACAAAAATGGTCTTCGAACAGGCAGCAGATTTGGGTGCGGAAAGATTCGTGTTCGCATCCACATATAGCAATTATGGTTTGTCCCAAGACGGCAGGCCTGTAACTGAAGAGTCCTCTTTAAATCCGCAATCCATCTATGCGGAAACGAAAATTGCAAGCGAAGAATTTTTGCTTTCACAAAAAGATTCAGCCTGCTCACCGGTGCTGTTCCGCTTTGCGACCTTATATGGAATTTCCCCGCGTACACGCTTTGATTTGATCGTCAATCAATTTGTATTGGAAGCATTTACGAAACGCTCGCTTATTATTTACCAGCGTGGATACTCGCGCTCGTTTGTTCACATCCGTGACGTGGTGCGAGGTGTGATCATGGGACTGGAAGCAGAAAAACAAAAGGTGTTGGGACAGGTTTTCAATTTGGGAACCAAGGACGGCAATCATTCAAAAGATGATATCGTGCGCCTGATTTTGAAACGTATGCCTGAAACGGTTGTTGAATATAAGGATTTAACATTCGGCGGTGATATGCGCGATATCTCCGTCTCGTTTGAAAAGATCAAGCGCGTACTTGGCTTTAGTACCACCTTGGATGTGGACGACGGCGTACGTGAAGTGTTGTTCGCGTTGAAATCGGGATTGATTAGAAACCCCACCGATGATAGATATAGAAATGCGCAGTTTATAGTTCAGTAGGTTGCAAGTTACAGGTTACAGGTTGAAAGGTAAAGATATGACGACTGCGAAGCGTTTTGAGGATTTGGAAGTTTGGCAAAAGTCAAAAGAATTAACAAATTTGGTATACGAGTATTCTTCAAATGGCGTATTTGCGCATGATTTTGGCCTGCGTGACCAAATGAGGCGTGCATCTGTTTCTATGATGTCAAATATCGCGGAAGAGTTTGAAAGTCAGACGCAAGCAATGTTTATAAAGTATCTTGGGTATGCCAAAGGCTCCGCCGGCGAATTACGCGCTCAGTTATATATCGCAAGAGATCAAAATTATCTCTCTGTAGAACAATTTTCTGAAATGTTTTCCCTTGCGGAGATTTGTAGTAGGCAGCTTGCCCGATTTATTCAATATTTGGAAAATCAACCGAATGCCCGCAGAATACGGGATGATGGAGTATCTTACAATGTCGAAACAACCTTCTAACCTTCAACCTTCAAACTTCTGGCAAAACAAACGTGTGATCGTAACGGGCGGCGCAGGCTTTCTCGGCTCGTTCGTCATTGAAAAACTAAAACAGCGTGGCGCGACGGATATTTTTATTCCACGTATCGAGAACTATAATCTTGTTGACGCGAATGACATCCGCCGCATGTATGCCGAAACGCTCAAAGGTGTTGACCCGAAAAACGTGGTCATCATCCACCTTGCCGCGAATGTGGGCGGAATTGGCGCAAACCGCGAACACCCCGCCGATTTCTTTTATGATAACTTGATGATGGGCGTTGAGTTGATGCACCAGGCTTATCAGAACGGCGTTGGCAAATTCGTCGCGATCGGGACAGTATGTGCCTATCCAAAATTCACCCCCGTACCTTTCAAGGAAGACGACTTGTGGATCGGCTATCCGGAAGAAACCAATGCACCATACGGCCTTGCCAAGAAAATGATGCTTGTGCAGGCGCAGGCCTATCGCCAGCAATATGGCTTCAACGCCATTTTCCTGCTGCCAGTGAATTTATATGGTCCGCGTGATAATTTCAATTTGGCGACCTCGCATGTCATCCCCGCTTTGATCCGCAAAGCAGTCGAAGCGGGTGAGCGTGGCGATAAAGAATTGCAAGTCTGGGGTGATGGCTCTCCGACGCGCGAATTCTTATTTGTGGAAGATGCCGCCGATGGCATCCTGACCGCTGCCGAAAAATACAATGGCGACCTGCCCGTGAATCTCGGCTCTGGCCATGAAATTTCGATCAAAGATTTGACTGAGATGATTGTCAAGCTGACAGGCTTCCAGGGCAAACTCGCCTGGCAGACCGACAAGCCCAACGGCCAGCCTCGCCGCGGACTCGATGTGTCTCGTGCGAAGGAATTATTTGGTTGGGGCGCGCAGGTTTCCTTTGAAGAAGGCATGCGCAGAACGATAGAATGGTTTAAAGCCAATCGTGAAAAAATCAAGTGATGTCATTGCTTTGCCTGCTCTGTTCCCTTGCAATGACGGAATTGTAATTTATGACTGAACTTACCAAACACGAACCAACTACAATTTATATCAAGCCATCCAAGGGTCTTGCCGCGTTAAACCTGCGTGACCTTTGGATTTACCGTGAGCTGGTTTTCTTCATGGTTTGGCGTGATGTAAAAGTGAAATATAAGCAAACCCTTTTGGGCATGGCTTGGGCTGTCATCCAGCCTGTGATGACCATGCTCGTATTCACTTTTCTTTTTGGGAAGGTGGCCAAACTCCCCACAGATGGAATTCCTTATCCCGTATTTTCGTTCACCGCCTTACTGCCGTGGGGTCTCTTCATTACTGCGCTCAACCAGGGCAGTCGCTCCCTCGTGGCGCATAACAATATGGTGACGAAGATTTACTTCCCGCGCCTGATCCTGCCGATGGCTTCGGTCTTTGCCGGTTTGGTGGATTTTGCGATTGCATTTGTTATTTTGATCGGCTTGATGTTTTATTATCAGGTAACCCCTGCATGGGATGTGTTATGGACTCTCCCGTTATTCTTTCTTTTGGCAATAGTCACAGCCTTGGGCGTGGCGCTTTGGCTTTCCGCGATCAACGTGAAATATCGTGACGTAAATCAGGCGCTGCCGTTTCTGACTCAGTTCTGGCTGTTCGCCACACCTGTGGCATATTCATCCTCTGTGATTTCGGAGAAATGGCAGATCTTGTATTCGCTTAATCCCATGGCAGGTGTGGTCAATGGTTTCCGCTGGGCTTTGCTTGGTTCCGGCAATGGACCTGACATCACATTGTGGGTCTCCGCCACGATCTCTGTTTTGATTTTGGTGTCCGGTCTTTTCTATTTCCGCAGCATGGAAAAGACATTTGCGGATACGATTTAATGATGACAACAGCCATTAGTGTTAAGGATCTCAGCAAGCAATATAAGATCGGCGCAGCGGAGACGAAGTTCCGTTACAACATGCTGCGTGATGTGCTCATGGATACCTTCTACGCGCCTGTGCGAATCGCGAAAGCGATGATCGGGAAATCCGACCGCAGAAGCAACCAAAACTTCGTCTGGGCGTTGAAGGACGTTTCCTTTGATCTCGAGGAAGGCAAAGTGCTTGGCATAGTGGGACGCAACGGTGCAGGCAAGAGCACCTTGCTCAAAATTCTCTCCCGCGTCACCGAGCCGACTGCAGGTACGGTTTCTGTGCGCGGGCGTGTCGGTTCGCTGCTCGAAGTGGGCACGGGTTTTCATCCCGAACTCACAGGCCGTGAAAATATCTATATGAACGGCGCCATTCTCGGCATGAGACGCGCCGAGATTGACTCCAAGTTCGACGAGATCGTGGATTTCTCCGAAGTGACCCAGTTCATTGATACGCCTGTCAAACGATATTCATCGGGTATGTATCTTCGTCTTGCGTTTGCAGTTGCCGCACACCTTGAGCCTGAAATCCTTGTTGTGGATGAAGTTCTGGCAGTGGGCGATGCAGAGTTTCAAAAGAAGTGCCTCGGCAAAATGGGGGACGTGGCCCAGCAGGGACGCACGGTATTGTTCGTCAGCCACAACATGTCTGCAATTTTGCGATTAACCCAGGAAGCGATTGTTTTAAACAAAGGTCAAATGCTTATGCGCGGACCCACGCAGGAGGCCGTTGACTTTTATCTTTCGTCTGGTCAGATGCAGGCTGGTGAGCGCGTTTGGGATGCGGATGAAATCCCGGCAGCGAGTCAGCCGTTTAGGCCGATCAATTTGAAGGTCAAGAATAGAAGCGGAAAGGTTGTGGATACTGTCCGTTCCACAGAGCCGCTTACCGTCGAATTTGAATATCAACTCGATGCGCCTGTCACGGGTCTGCGCATCGGTTTTTATCTCAGTACCATGCGCGGCGAATATGTGCTTACTTCGTTCGATACCGACGCGCCGGACCTCTTCGAAAAATTTGATTCACGCAAAGCGGGCCGATACATCAGCCGCGCAGAAATCCCCCCCGATATTTTCAACGAAGGTCGTTACAGCATTGGCGTGAATGCCAGTTCATTTGGCGTGCGCCGTTATTTCATGGATGAAAATGCAATTGCATTCAATGTGGATATTTCCGGCGCGCCTGGCACGCAATGGCCCGAGCCGCGCGTCGGTCCCGTTCGCCCGCGCCTTGAATGGAAGATCGAGAAGTTAGATTAGTGGCTGCGAAATCCGCTCTCAAAGATATTTTAGGCGACCTGCCTTTCACTGCCGAAATCGATTGGATGCTTCGGCAGAAGGATCGTCCGCGCAAAGACCATTTCAATTTGGATCGTTTGCAAAAGTCCTTGCCTGCGGCGCGTGCGGTTGTTGAGCCCATTGTTAAAAATGCAAAGCCCGGCAAAAAAACTTTGCTCTTCGCAACATTGCATTACTGGATCGAACAATCTGCCTATCTCGGTTTGACTCTCGCGGGACTCGGGCATAAAGTCACTTTATTGACATTGCCCTATTCCGAGTGGCACAAGCAAAAGGACAACTTTACACAAAGACAACGTGTGCTTCACACAAAAGATGCGTTGTCATCGTTGTCCCCCTTACTTGAACACGTCTCCATGCTGGACCTCAAGCCTGCCATTGCTCTCCCGGAAAGAATCCAGGCTGACGTAAAAGAGATCTCGCTGTGGGATGCGCAATACACCCTGATGCGCGAAGAAGTAAATATGAACGATACGGGCGACCGCGCGTTGTATGACCTGCGAATTCAACGCAACACCTTTGCTGCCAGAGCGGCACTCGAATGGATACAGGTCAACAAACCTGATGTTGTCTTGATCCCAAATGGTTTGATCCTCGAAATGGGGATTGTCTTTCGTGTGGCGCGTTACCTGGGTATTGATGCAGTTACCTACGAATTCAACGACCAGCGCGAACAGATCTGGCTGGCGCAAAATTCATCCATCATGCAGCAGGATACGGACTATCTTGTTAAAGCACGCTGTCAATTACCAATTACCGATTCGATGTTCGAACGCGTTGCCGAGCTCGAGAATGCCCGCCGCGGAGCTCGTGTGTGGGGCAAATCCAAGCGACTATGGCAATATATTTCATCGCAAGGTGCGCAAGAGACTCGCAAATTGCTAAACCTGGATGACCGCCCCGTCGTGATGCTCGCCGCGAATGTTTTGGGCGATAGTCTCACTCTCGGACGTGATATCTTCGCAGCCTCGATGACTGAATGGATCACGAAGACAGTCCAATACTTTTCCAGGCGAACCGATGTGCAATTGGTGATCCGGGTACATCCCGGTGAAAAACTTGTCCCGCAAGCCAGGTCCATGGGAACGGTCGTGCGCGAAGCCCTGCCTGAACTTCCCAGCAATATTCATGTCATTGGTGCATTGGATAAAATCAACACCTACGATTTGATCGAAATAGCCGATATTGGCCTGGCATACACCACCACCGTCGGACTCGAAACCGCCATGAATGGCCGTCCCGTCATCTCCTGCGGACAAACCCATTATCGCGGGCGCGGCTTCACCCTTGACCCAAATTCGTGGGATGAATACTACGCCACCCTTGAAGAAGTTTTGGCAGGTATTCCTGCCTACCAATTGAAAGAAAATCAAATTGAATTTGCATGGAATTACGCCTTCCGTTTCTTCTTTGAATACCCGCGTCCGTTCCCGTGGCGTTTGATGAATTTCTGGGATGACCTGGAAGTATGGCCTTTGGAAAAAGTGTTGAGCCAAGAAGGTTTGGCGCAATTTAAAGATACCTTCGATTTTTTGGTGAACGAGCCGTTCACGTGGAATTGACATATTATTGCGTGGACGCAGCCCAAAGCAATCTTCAATTAAGTAAATGAGACATTCCCATCGAGGAAGTTTTCCTGACCAAGCGGGAGATGCTTTGTTGAGAAATGCACCCTCCTCGTATCGACATAAACATATAGAGATAATATGACAGACACGAAACAAAAAGTACGCGAATTTTATGATGAGATCGGCTGGCAGCAGGAGGATGACGGGCTGTATCAAAACGCCCGCTACGAAGACCTGCGCCTTATTTCCAGCGAATACATTCATAAGACGCGTCTGCGTGTACTAAATGGAATCATCCCAACGGGCAGGTTTATTTTGGACGCAGGCTCCGGTCCCGTACAATATGAGGAATATAAAACCTATTCGCAGGGATACCAAAAGCGTGTTTGTTTGGATATTTCCATTCAAGCCTTACGCGAAGCGCGTGAACGAATCGACGGGCACGGACTGTTTGTTGTAGGCGATCTTGTAAATTTGCCCTTCAAACAGGAATCCTTTGACGGTGCGGTGTCCATGCACGCCATTCATCATCTCGCGCTGACAGAACATCTGCGCGCATACAGCGAAATCCACCGTGTGCTTGCAAACGGGCGAACTGCCGCCATTGTCAACGGCTGGCATGAGCCCTTATTGAGCCGTTTGGCAGAGCCGTTGATCGGTCTCATGCGCAAGCTGTCGGGCCGCTCTGCAAAGAAGAAAAAAGAATGGTTGAACGAGGAAAATCCCGCAGGGACATTCGTCCAAAAGATGACCCCCGGATGGCTCAAGCGCGAGATTGGCTCAAGGATGGAGATCGAGATCAAACCCTGGCGTAGTATGAGTACCCGCATTTTGCGCTGGTTCGTGCGTCCGCCCGGCGGGAGAACATTCCTCAGGTTTGTCTTTTGGCTTGAAGAACTCTTTCCCGAATATTTTGCAGAAAACGGGCAGTATCCGTTGATTGTGATTAAAAAATGAACAGAGCATTCCTAAAGAACAAACCATATCTTGAAGTAATCCTTCTGGTTTTTATCTCTGCGCTTGCATATCTTCCCTATGTGACAAGCCTTACCTACTACTTGGATGATTGGTACTACATTTATGATGGATATGTTGGAGGTGCGAATATTTTTCATCCAATGTTCAGTATCGACCGCCCCGCACGCGGCTATTTTTTTGACCTCTATTTTTCCTTGTTTGGACCGCATCCATTTCCATATCATTTTGGAGCATATCTGTGGCGGGTGTTTGCCGGGGTTGGCGCATTCTGGTTGTTAACTATTCTTTGGCAAAAGAATAGCAGGTTTAATTTTTTTGCCGCGGCGCTGTTCATCCTTTACCCGGGGTATACGTGGTGGGTAAGCGCAGTGGAATACCAGCCTATGATTGCAAGCCTTGCTTTACAAGTATTCTCAGTTGTGTTGACATTGAAAGTAATTCAAACATCAAGATTTTTCGAGAAAGTCATTTACATGACTGGCGCCATTCTTACGGGGTGGGCTTATATTGCATTGGTGGATTATGCAATTGGCATGGAGGCATTTCGCTTTTTTTGTGTTTACCTGTTCGTTTTCCGGAGTGAACAAAGCCTTACAATTTTGAAAAAAATTTCCACCACCATCAGGGTATGGGCCTGGAACGTGGTAATTCCCTTTGGTTTCATTCTTTGGAGGTTGTTTTTTTTCGAGAACCAGCGCAAAGCCACTGATGTAAATCTACAATTGAGCAAATTTATGGAAGCACCTATGGATAGTCTTTGGAAGGGGTTTGAATATTTATTTCAAAGCATTGCAAATGTCGGCTTCAATGCATGGACGAAACAACTTTACCCCAGACTGTCCGAAGCAGGCTTTCAAGTATCTGGTATTGCATTTATTCTGGCGGCGGGAATTGTTGTTTTATTTATCGTTGCAGGAAATAAATTAAATGGCTTAAGCGCCAGCGACGGGCATGAGTCGCGAAGAATGGCCGGGGATGCAATATTTCTCGGGGCTATATCATTACTATTCGGTGTGCTGCCCGTAGTTGCCGCAAATCGTTTTGTAAATCTTAATATTTATTCTCACTATGGCCTGCCTGCCTCTTTGGCATCTGCTATTTTGCTTGTCGGTTTGGTTTATTACTTCCTTCCATGGAGACATGTCCAAACCCTGTTGATAATTATTTTTGTTACAACCGCTGTGTTAACTCATTCTCTTATTGCTGAAAAAACATTAATTTCGGAGAATGCGATAGAGAAATTTTGGTGGCAAGCCAGCTGGCGTATTCCTGGTTTACGCCCGGATACTACACTGGTTACTTTAATTGTTGACAATGATTATGGGTTGGCACAGCCAGCCAATATGATTTACTTCCCGGAGTCGCAAGGTGAAATTCCAATCCGTTATTTTGTATCTGCACTTATGCCGACAAACAGGAACGTTGACTTGATTATGGCTATGTCCCATAAAAAAACAGAGGGATATAGAACTCATAAAGAGATTATTACTTATGGCAATATTTTAATTCTTACCCAGCCAACATCGCTGTCGTGTGTCCGTGTCATTGATGGCACGCGCCATGTTTTGTCTGAAAACGATTCAGAAAACATTAAAAAAATTGCGCCGTATTCCAAGGTTGAAAATATTCGTTTGTCTCTCGATCTTCAGGTTCCTCAGGAGTTTGCATTTGGTCCAGAACCGGAACGCGGATGGTGTTATTATTTTGAGCAAGCCGACCTGGCTGTTCAAAAAATGGATTGGGAAGAAGCAGTCAGATTGGGCAATGAGGCTCTTCAAATTAAATTATATCCCGCCGATCCCGTTGAGTGGTTTCCCTTCCTTCAAGCTTATGCCATGCTTGGGGATGAGGAAAAAGTAATTGCCGTATCCACCGAAATTAATAAGCATGCATTTTTAAGAGAGCAAACATGCCTTGTGTTCAATCAGCCTAATTCAATCCTGACACTAGATACACATACAAAGGTGCTGATTGATGACCTGTTCTGTAATTAGAAAACGAACAACAACTCCGGTTCGAATCTATAGAGGAATTTATGGATAAAAAGAAAAAACCAACCTTTGAGGTCATTCTTCTTCTTGTCATATCTGCTCTTGTTTATCTCCCAAACATCGGAAAACTGACCTATTTCAAGGACGACTGGTATTACATCTATGATGGTATCAGGGCGGGCGCAAAGGTCTTTCATGAGATGTTCCGTATCGATCGTCCTGCGCGCGGCTATTTCTTTGAATTGTATTTTTCCGTATTTGGCCCCAATCCGCTTCCATATCACATCAGCGCATTTCTTTGGCGTGGATTGAGTGCCATCGGTGCGCTATGGGTTTTCAACATTCTTTGGCCCAAGGAAAGAAAATTTGCATTTCTTGGCGCTTTGCTGTTTGCGATTTACCCCGGCTATTTCTGGTGGATCAGCGCAATCGAATATCAGCCCATGATCGCCAGCCTGGCATTGCAGGTGTTTTCAATCGCACTCACGCTGAAAGCGATTCAATCCCGGAATCGAATTGCAAAAATCACATATCTAGCCAGTGCAATTCTTACAGGCTGGGTTTACATCGCTCTCGTGGATTACGCGATTGGAATGGAAGTCTTCCGTTTCCTGTGTGTATATTTGCTGGTCAATCGTGATGGTCGAATCGGTGTTTGGAAGCGATTGTTCATTGCCGTCAAAGCCTGGGCGTGGAGTTCGCTCATTCCGCTTGGATTCTTGTTTTGGCGAATATTCCTTTTCACCAATGTGCGCAAGGCAACCGACATTGGCGGGCAGTTGAGTGTGTTTCTCGGCAATCCCGTTGCCACGACAATCGATTGGTTTTTCCAACTGTATAACAGCCTGTTGAATCTCAGTGTTCTGGCTTGGATCGATCAATTCCCTGCCTTCCTGCAAGGGATGCGTCTGCGCGATATCGCGTTTGGGTTGTTGTTTGCCGGCGTTGCGGTCCTGCTTGTTGTTTTTGCGGAGAGACGAATCAAACCATCAGGGGAATCAAAAGATTGGAACAGCGACCAGGACCAGGTCAGGAAAGAGGCGTTGCTGCTTGGCGGCGTGGGGATGATCTTCGGCGTCCTGCCGGTTATCATGGCGAATCGCTATGTCAATATTACAGGTTTCTCGCACTATGGCCTGCCTGTTTCACTTGCTGCCGCAGTGTTTCTGATTGGGTTTCTTAACACGTTGTCCTTGCGGCGCACTCGGGTTTTTGCCCTCTATGCAGTCATTGCAGCCGCATCTCTTGCACATTATGGGATTTCCATCAATGCGGTAACGGAGGAAGTTGCGCTTCAAAAGTTCTGGTGGCAGGTGAGTTGGCGCATCCCCATGCTTCAACCTGGCACTACATTGGTTATTCAGTATCCGTTGTCTGGCATGGGAGATGATGGTTATGGAGTCATGGAAGCAGCAAATGTCATCTATTTCCCTAAGCCAACTGGTCAAATCCCTGTGCATTACCCTGTTGCTGGGTTGACGCTCAACAGTGAGACGCTGTCGGATATTTTGAATGGTGAACAGTATAAACAGACGCAGTATCGCAGCCATACCATTGACTTTGATTATGGAAATTTGCTTATCATCAGCCAGCCGACTCTGACCTCATGTGTGCATGTGATCGATGGGAATCAGCCATTGATCTCCACATACGACCCGGTGAATGTGACGCTTGCCGCCCCATCCTCGAAGATCAAAAATGTGATTGCAGATGCAAGCCCCGTCCTTCCGCCTGAGTATATTTTTGGGAGGGAGCCTGAACACAGTTGGTGTTATTACTTCCAAAAAGCGGACCTGGCTTCCCAACTGGGCAATTGGGATGACGCAGTTGCTCTTGGCGAGGAAGCCATTCGCTTGGAACTCAGCCCCGAAGATCGCTCGGAATGGCTGCCGTTTTTGAAGGCATATGCGATCACAGGGAATGCAGGACGACTGACGCAAATGGCCAAACGGGTCATTGGCGATAGGCCCCTGCGTCAGCAGGCATGTGATATGCTGACTGATATTCAGGAGCCGTTGACATCTGAAGTCAAACAGGTCATTGATATGGATTATTGTAAAATTATTTCAAAATAAAATGGGATGTTGATAAACTGGCAATAGGAGAACTCATGGACTGGAAAAACCAAATTGTACTTATTACGGGCGGCACCGGCTCGTTCGGCAAGAAATTTACTAAAATTTTGCTTGAAGAGCATCTGCCAAAGAAGGTAATCATCTTTAGTCGCGATGAATTGAAGCAGCATGAAATGCAGGTCGGTGGCTATAACCAGGAAAACCTGCGTTATTTCATCGGCGATGTGCGTGACCGTGAGCGGCTGGTGCGCGCCATGCATGGCGTGGATATCGTCGTCCATGCGGCGGCGTTGAAGCAGGTCCCGGCCTGTGAATACAATCCAATGGAAGCCATCAAGACCAATATCATGGGCACGGCAAATGTGGTCGAAGCTGCGCTCGATGCGGGCGTGAAAAAAGTATTGACGGTCAGCACCGATAAAGCCGTCAGCCCGGCGAATCTTTACGGTGCCACCAAGCTCGCCGCAGAGAAGTTAACCATTCAAAGCAATGCCTATGCCGGGGGTTCGGCAACCAGGTTCTCGTGCGTCCGATACGGGAACGTCGTCGGCTCGCGCGGTTCGGTGGTTCCGCTTTTTTTAAATCAGCGTTCGAACGGAAAGATTACCATCACGGATGACCGCATGACCCGCTTCTGGCTTTCGCTCGATCAGGGTGTCCGTTTTGTAATTACTTGCATAGAGCAAATGGAAGGCGGCGAGGTTTTCATTCCCAAAATTCCCAGCACAAAAGTTGTTGATCTTGCGCGCGCCATAGCCCCCAAAGCTGAAATTAATACCATCGGGATTCGTCCCGGCGAGAAATTACACGAGATGCTGATCTCGGAAGATGAGGCGCGTCATACCATTGAACTAGATACGATGTTCGTTGTGCAGCCTGCCGAAGCGACATGGTTCGGCTATTCATGGCAGGACAAAGGCAAGGCGCTCAAGGAAGGGTTTTACTATTCCAGCGATAACAATACCGAATGGCTTGATATCGAAGGGATCAAAAAATATATCGCGCCGTTTGAAGAATTGTTCGCGCAGGGCAAGCTCGAAGGATAAAAAACCATGGCGCGCATGCTCATTACCGGAGCCAGTGGCCTGCTCGGCATCAATCTTGCACAAGAGACGATGACCGGGCATGAGATCATTGGCGTGGATCGCGGAAAATTAGTGAATGCGCCTTTTAAAATTTTGAAGGCGGATTTATCGAATACTGATGCAGTGGATTCCATTCTTGATTCTGCACGACCGGACTGGCTGATCAACTGTGCGGCTCTTGCGGACCTCGAAACCTGCGAGCACAACCCGGACCTTGCCCGCCGCCTCAATATCGACTTGCCCGCGCAAATGGCAAAGGCTTGCAAAGTGCGGAATATTTCCCTCGTCCATATTTCAACTGACGCGGTCTTCGACGGCGAAAAAGATGGTTTCTACACTGAGGAAGATTCCCCTAATCCGCTTGGTGTGTATTCGCAGACCAAGTTGGAAGGGGAGCAGGCAGTCTTATCTGAAAACCAGAGAGCAATCGTAGCGCGCGTTAATTTCTACGGTTGGAGTTTAAGCGGCAGGCGCAGCCTGGCAGAATTTTTCCTTAACAATCTTACCCATGATAAAAGCATGAACGGTTTTACCGATGTACTCTTTTGTCCAATGCTGGTAAACGATACGGCTCGTATTTTGATAAAAATGCTGCAGCGCGGCTTGAGCGGTTTGTATCATCTCGTGGGGCCGCAAGCCATGAGCAAGTATCAATTTGGCGTGGAGATCGCCCGCAAGTTCAGGCTGCGCGAAAGCGAAATTTCGCCGAAATCCATTCTTGCCTCCAGCCTGACCGCCCGCCGTTCCCGCAATTTATGGCTTTCCACCCACAAGGTAACCACAGACTTGGGTGAGGCTCTGCCCGAGTTTTCCACAGGTTTAGACGAGTTTTATATACAATTTCAGCAAGGTTATCCACAGAAAATACGTAGTTATGCACAATAGGGGCGGGGTTTATCCCAGCCAGAAGCCCGCCCACTCTCAAGTTATCCACAATTTTGCCCAGGTTATCCACAGGTTTTACCCGTCTTTTTCCACAAATTTGGAGGAGCTATGGAAATCAAATTCGGAAAACACATAATTGGATTAAATCATCCAACTTATTTCATTGCGGATATCGCTGCCAACCATGACGGCGATATGGAACGCGCCAGGAAATTGATCCACCTGGCAAAAGAAGCGGGCGCGGACGCGGCCAAGTTCCAGAATTTCGATGCGCCGAAGATCGTCTCCGATTACGGTTTCAAAGCCATGCATGGCGGTCAGGTTTCACATCAGGCTACGTGGAAGAAATCCGTATTTGAAGTTTACAAAGGGGCGTCCATTCCGTTTGAGTGGTCCATGACCCTGGTTGAGGAATGCAATGAAGCGGGCATAGACTATTTTTCCTCGCCCTATGATTTTGAGGCGATAGATTTCCTCGACCAATATGTGGAAGTTTACAAGGCTGGCTCCGGCGAGATCGACTGGATCGAAGCCCTGGAGCGCATGGCAGGCAAGGGAAAGCCGTTTTTCGTTGCGACGGGCGCTTCCACAATTGGCGAAGTGCAGAAGGCGGTTCATGCGATTTTGAAGATTAATAAACAACTGGTATTAATGCAATGCAATACCAATTACACGGCCAGCCCGTATAATTACGACCATCTCCATGTGAATGTTTTGAAAACTTATGCAACCATGTTTCCCGATGTGATCCTGGGTTTATCAGACCATACTCATTCGGTTGCGCCTGTCCTTGGCGCGGTGACTTTGGGTGCGCGCGTGATCGAACGCCATTTTACAGACAGCAACGACCGCGAAGGCCCCGACCATAAATTTGCGATGAACCCTGAGAATTGGGCAAAAATGGTGGAAGAGACGCGTTTGCTTGAGCGTTCGCTCGGAAGCCCCGATAAGTTCATTGCAGAGAATGAACAGGAGACTCAAATTGTGCAACGACGCTGCCTGCGTGCAGCGCGTGAAATCAAAGCGGGCGAGGTTCTCACTCGTGACATGATCGCTGTGCTGCGTCCTGCCACACCGGGCGCGATTAAACCTGATCAAATTGAAAATATCCTCGGCACAAAAGCGCTGACGGATATGCCGCTTGGCAAGGAATTACGCTGGACGGATCTGGGCGCGTAGAAAATCATATGTCATTGCAAGGATAATTCTCTTTTACCCGAAGCAATCCCTTATAGTATTGGAGATTGTTTCGTCGCAAAGAACATAAGTGCTCCTCGCAATGACATAACTTTGAATTTATGAAAATTCTTTACTTTTCCCTCGGTTACTCCACACACGATCACCGTTTTCTCAAGGCCATCTCGGGCGGCGGGCATGAGGTGTTCTTTGTGCAGTTGGAAGGGAATGCGCGGCAGGTGGAGGATCGCCCTGTGCCGCAGAATGTCCAGCAGGTGATATGGAAGGGCGGGCGTGAGTCATTTCGCTGGAGGAATTTGCCGAAGTTGACTTTGGATTTTCGGCGTTTGACTCGCGAGATCAGGCCTGATTTGATTCACGCTGGCCCGATTCAAACCTGCGCATTCATCGCGATATTAAGCGGCTTTCGCCCTGTGCTCACCATGTCGTGGGGCTTTGACTTGATGGAGGATGTCCATCGTAATAAATGGTGGGAGTTTGCGACTCGTTACACCTTAAAACGTTCCACCTTTTTCACCAGCGATGCCCTTGTCACACGTGAGAAGGCTGTTTCTTATGGCATGAACCCCGAAAGGACGATTGTCTTTCCATGGGGCGTCGACTTGGAACATTTTAAACCAGCCACGTTAAAACATGGAAACGTTGACACATTTACCATATTCTGTAACCGTTCCTGGGAAACCCGTTACGGCGTGGATGTGCTTGCGCGTGCATTTGTCAAAGTGGCGCAGCAAAACGAAAACGTGGATTTGATATTACTTGGCAGTGGTTCGCAGGGAAGTCATATCCGCAGGCTATTGCAAAGCGGCGGTGTTTTGGATAGAGTCACTTTCGGCGGGCAGATCTCACAAAAGGATTTGCCGCGCTGGTATCACATGGCAGATCTCTATATTTCACCCTCGCACGTGGACGGCTCATCCGTCTCGCTGATGGAGGCGCTGGCTTGTGGTTTGCCTTGTCTGGTTTCGGACATTCCTGCGAACAAGGAATGGGTCATGGAAAATGAAAACGGCTGGCTGTTTCGCGATGGCGATTCAAGTCATCTCGCGGAAAAGATTCTCGCTACAATGGGACAGCGTGAAAAACTGCCGGAGATCGGCGAAGCAGGCCGCAGGTTCGCAGAGAAGCGCGCGGATTGGAAAATGAATGCCGAAGCCTTGATGAAGGTCTATCGAAATTTAAAAAAGTGACAGTCACCTTAAAGGTGATAGTCACTTGGAGTGATAATATGCTCAGTAGAAATGAATTGTTGGATGGTTTTGGAAAACTTAATCTTATGCAAGGCGAGACGATCATTGTGCATACGTCGTACAAATCGCTGGGCGGTGTGAAGGGCGGCGCGGATACGGTGATCGATGTCATGCGCGAATTGGTTGGAAAGGACGGCACGGTCATGTTCCCGGCTTTCAATTTTCAATCGTGGACGGAGATGCATTATTTCGATGTGCTGGAGACACCCTCGAAGATGGGGGCGATTACCGAGACTGCCCGTCTCCGACCTGACGCCAAGCGCACCCCGCATCCGATCTACAGTTTCTCCGTTTGGGGGGCGCGGGCTGGGGAGTTTTCCCACACGGAAGATGTGGAAGCCTACGGACCCAACTCTGCGTTTGCGTTGTTCCATAAAATAAATGGGACCATCGTGAGCATAGGCCTTGATTTCAACAGTACATTTTCGATGCATCATTATATTGAATACAATGTAGGCTGTGATTACCGCCGCATTAAGGAGTTTTCTGGCATCTATGTCGGGTATGATCGCGTGCCGCGCATTAAAATGTATTCCATGTTTGTACGTAAGGATGACCGCGTGAAAACTTATATCAACCCCGGCATGGATGAGTTATTGGCGGCGGGCGTGATCAAGGAGATTCGAGTGGGCGCGGCGAAGATCCACTTTGCCACGGCAAATGATTTTTACGATAATATGTCTGTGATTGTGCGTGAGCATCCCGAGAAATTGCATTATATTGAAGAACCGAAATACAGAAAGTTCTAGTTGTGGTTTTGATATGCTTCACCATTCAACCAACGATGATAAATAAATGAAACCTCACACATCTCTAAAGCCCATACTTGCAGAGTTCTTTCCTCTTCACCGAACATTGGTCTCCGATGACCATGATAAGACGCTGGAGATCGTCGGCTCGTACATGCCCGACTCATCGAACTATACCATCGAGACCTACGCGCCGCTGACTCCCGTCTGGACGTGGAAAGTGCCTGAGCGATATGTAGTCCATGAAGCGTATCTCGAAACAGAAGACGGCGAACGGATCGTGGACTTCAAGGACAATCCGCTGCACATTGTTTCGTATTCGCTGCCCGTTGATAAAACGCTTTCGTTTGACGAACTCCAGCCGCATTTATTTTTCAATGAGAAACGTCCGCATACCGTTCCGTGGGTTTTCAAATACTACGAACGCGATTGGGGATTCTGCCTGCCGAAAAACACCTTCGACAAACTTCCGCACGATAAGAAATATCATGCGGTCATCAAATCCGAATTCATCACCGATCCTGCACAGGGATTCAAAATCGCGACTGCGGTCCTTCACCCCGAGGGCGGAGCAAATCCCGAGGCAGGCGAGTTCATTGTGCAGGCGCATACCTGTCATCCCATGCAAGCCAATGACGATGGCGCGGGCGTAGTCACCACCATTGAATTGGCGCGGCGACTCGCGGAGAATCCGCTGCCCGCCGGCTCGATGAGCGTCCGCTTTTGGTTTGGACCCGAGACCATCGGCACCATTGCCTGGCTTGCACACAACGAGTCGCTCATCCCGAACCTGCGCGGCGGAATCTTCATGGAGATGACGGGCAATCAAAACCAAATCGCATGGCATCACACAAGACAACACACTCACCTGCTGGATCGCATTACGAATTACGTCTTACGCGATACGCCTCACGATGAACGCGATTTCGCCGCTGCGCCCGCCAACGACGAACGCGTCATCAACGGACCCGGCGTCAACGTGCCGTGCATTTCCATCAATCGTTTTCCATACGACGAATATCACACCACCGACGACAATCTCGACATCATCCACGAAGACATGCTCCTCGGCGCGGCGGGTACTGCCGAAGAGATCATCCGCATCTATGCCAGCAACTACATTCCCAGGCGCACTTTTCGGGGTCCCGTTTTTCTCAGCGGCAACGGCCTGTGGGTGGATTGGCGCGAGAACTGGGCGCTCAACCGCGCCATCGAAAAGATCATGATGCGCTTCGAAGGCGAGCACACTGTCTTTGATATCGCCGATCAAGTTGGACTCGATTATTGGATGGTGCGTGATTATGTCGAAAAATTCCGCGCGAAGGGATTTGTCACTCCCTTGCCAATCCCTTCCGAGGCGCAAACGGCGTAGAATAGAAGTGTAAGCCTCACCCAAAGGAGAAAATTATGGTAATCACCCTCATCTTCGCGTTGGTTCTGGCTATCTTAGCCGCGATCTTTGCCCTGCAAAATCTCACCCTGATCACTGCCAACTTTTTTGGCTATGAAGTGGAAAGTTCGCTGGCCCTGTTCGTGTTGATCGGTCTTGGCGTCGGCCTCCTCATCGGCATTCTGGTCATGACACCCGGCCGCATCAAAAGCAGTCTCGCCAACTCACGTCATCGCAAGAATATTGTTGAACTGGAATCCAGCCTCGAACAGCACAAAGTCAAAGCCGTTGCCGTGGAAAAGAAGGAACCGCCCGCGCCCGAAGAGACTCCCAAATCCAATTCATGAAACCGCGCGTCGTCGCCATTATCCAGGGACGGATGAGTTCCTCGCGCCTGCCTGGGAAGATCCTCGCAGACATCGCAGGTCAGCCCATGTTGACTCGCGTCTTCACGCGCGCCTCGCGAGCGCAGACTCTGCGCGAAGTCATCTTTGCCACGACGACAGACGCATCAGATGACCCCGTAGCGGAGTACTGCGACTTTAGCGGCATCCCCTGCACACGCGGCAGTCAATTTGACGTATTGGATCGTTACTATCAAGCCGCGAAACAAACCAAAGCGGATGTGGTTGTCCGCATTACTGCTGATTGTCCCGTGATTGATCCTGAATTAATCGATAACGTGGTGAATACCTTGCTCGAGGATGAATATGATTTTGTTTGCAACCGCCTTCCACCTCCATGGAGTCGAACCTATCCCATTGGCCTGGATGTCGAAGCCTGCACCTTCAAGGTTTTAGGGCAGGCATGGAAGGAAGCCAAAGAACCGCAGCATCGCGAGCACGCCATGCCTTATTTCTACGAAGGTGTCCAGCTGTCAAATATCAACCGTCAATTGCAAACTGGTGTTTCCCCGCGCGGATTCAACGTCGCCCTGCTCCATCACACCGCCGACTTTGGCGACTATCGCTGGACAGTGGATACCCCCGAAGATCTTGAATTTATGCGCCAGGTTTACAGCCGCTTTGATGGCCGTGATGACTTTTCATGGAAGGATGTGCTTGATTTGGTCCACGACGAACCCAGGTTGATGGAAATCAACGCGGGTGTGCAGCATAAAACGCTTAAAGATATTGATAAGAGAGCATTGAAGAAAAAATAGAAAAATGTCGTTCTGAGGGAGCGTTTATTGCGACCGAAGAGTCTCTTTTACAGAAATAGAAACCCTTCACCACTCTCAGGCTGACATTAACAAATCTTATGCCATTAATTACTTTATTCTCTGCCCCCAAACCCTTCATCAATCCGCACATTGCGATGATTCAACGCAATGCGATCAAATCATGGACTCTGCTTCCTGATGTCGAAGTCATCCTGCTCGGCGAAGAGACAGGTCTCGTCGAAGCGGCGCGCGAACTTGGTGTGAAGCATATTCCCAATGTTGTACGCAATGAATCTGGCACGCCGCTGATCTCGTCCATGTTTCAACTCGCAAGAGAAAACAGCACCAGTGACTTGCTCTGCATCATCAATGCGGATATGATCCTCATGCCCGAATTTGTCGAAGCGGCCAAACAAGCGATGAGGTTGAAAGATAAATTTGTTTTGCTGAGTCAACGATGGGATTTGGATATATCGGCTCCGCTCGATTTCGCTGCAGGGTGGCAGCGTCAGCTTGAAGAAACTGTCAGAATGCAAGACCAACTCCACCGTCCCACAGGAAGCGATTTTTTCCTCTTCCCAAAATCCTGCTATACCGACATCCCCAATTTCGCCATTGGCCGCGCAGGCTGGGATAACTGGATGATATACAAAGCCCACAAGGAAGGTTGGGCTGTAATTGACTGCACGCCGTCCATCATGATCGTGCATCAGAACCATGATTACAGCCATCTGTCCGAAAGTAAACCGCATTACGAGCACCCCGAAACGAATGAGAATATCCGCCTTGCAGGTGGAGAAGCGGTAGTCCGTTATACAATTTTAGATGTGACTCACCAATTAACGAATGGTAAACTTGCGCGCCCGAAGATGACATCCCTGCGGTTTATGCGCGGCGTGGAATTATTTCTACGTGCTGTCTTTTTCTTTTTACCTGGGAACATGATTGAGAATATCGCCCGTCCGAAGAGATGGAAGAAGCGAATAAAGAAGATATTCGGGAATCGATAATCGGGAATCGTTTACAACTCCTGAATAACGAATCCCGATTCCCAAACTTGATACCTGAAACCTGGAACTTGATACCGATATGCGTAAAGGTCAAAACCCCGCCAAGTTCGTCAAAGACGTAGCCCGCCCTGCGCGGATCACGGTTGCGTTGCTCAATTACATCCCCTTCCTGAGCGGATTTTATGCTGAGACCCTCGACGTTTTGAAAGTCTCGCTCGCATCCATGCGCAGGGAGGCGGGCTTGCCGTTCGATTTGATGGTCTTCGATAATGGCTCGTGCGCCGAAGTATGTGACTTCCTCGTGAAAGAAAAGGAAGATGGGCGAATCCAATATTTGATTTTCTCAGAGAAAAACATGGGCAAGGGCGGCGCATGGAATGTGATGCTGGCGGGCGCGCCCGGTGAGATCATTGCATACACCGATGCCGATGTCTTATTTTCTCCGAACTGGCTCCCCCGTTCTGTGGAAATTCTCGAAACCTTTCCAAATGTCGGCATGGTGACCGCGCGTCCCTTCCGCACACCGCCTGAATTTTACGAGTCCACGTTAAGGTGGGCGCGTGACAACGCCAAACTCGAAGAAGGACAATTCATCCCGTGGGAAACCTTCCTTGAATTCAATCTCTCGCTCGGACAAACCGAAGAAGAGAATCGCAAAGTGTATGCCGAGACGAAAGACTGGCGAATCCAATACAAAGGCGTGACCGCGCTGGCGGGCGCGTCACACTGGCAGTTCACAGCGTACAAATCCACGCTCCAGGGATTCCTGCCCTTTGACATGGACAAACCCATGGGGCAGGTCCGCCAATTGGACAAACGCATGAACGATGCGGGTTTGTTGCGGCTGATGGTCTCAGACCCGCTGGCGATGAATATGTCCAATACGCTGGGGTATTTGCGTGGTGAATTGGGGAGCGATACAGGGAAGGGACGCGTTTCGCTTGGGAAGCGCGCGCTGGAGTTTGGGCCAATCAAAAAGATTTTGCTGTCGCTGTATAACAAGATTTTCAATTGGTATTATTCGTAACAAAAGTAAGTAATCCGCTGGGCGGCCAGGTCCGGGGCCTCGATACGGCAGACGAACACAACCGACCCTACTCGCCGCCAGATGTGCGGGTTCCCAAGCGCGATAATGGATGCATAAAAACAGAACAAAAATTCTGTTATACTCGCCATACCTCACGGGAGTTTATGAATATGGCAAAAACCCACACACGATTTGTCTGTCAGGAATGCGGGCGCGCAGCCGCCTCTTATATGGGCAAGTGCCCGCAGTGCGGATCGTTCAACAGCATGGTGGAGGAAGTTGTCCACGAGGAGCCGCTTGCGAAGGGAGCGGGGAATGTGCGGGGATTGACCGGCCGCTCGCAACCGCGTCCCATTTCCGAGGTCGGGGGAGAAACGGAAGATCGAGTCCATCTGCCGATCGGCGAGTTTGCGCGAGTCCTCGGCGGCGGCATCGTGCTTGGCTCCATCGTTCTCATTGGCGGCGACCCTGGCATTGGCAAATCCACGTTGATGCTCCAAATGGCGATGGAGATGGCAAAGGGCCAGCGCGTTTTGTATGTTTCCGGTGAGGAATCGGAACGACAGATCAAGATGCGTGCGGTGCGTTTGTTGAATGGCAGGAGCGAATTACCCGCGAATCTTTTGCTGGTGACTGAGACGAATCTCGAAGTGATCCTGAACCACGTCCGCGAATCAAAACCCGACCTGTTGATTGTCGACTCGATCCAAACCGTTTATTTGTCCGATTTTGATTCCTCGGCGGGATCGGTCTCGCAGGTACGCGAGTGCGCTTCTCAATTGCGTGAGTTGGCGAAGTCCTCGGGTATTTCCGTGTTCATGATCGGGCATGTGACCAAGGATGGCGCGATTGCGGGTCCCCGTGTGCTCGAGCATATCGTGGATACGGTTTTATATTTGGAAGGGGATCGTTTTCAGGCGTATCGTTTATTGCGCTCGGTGAAGAATCGTTTCGGTGCGACGGCTGAAGTGGGCGTATTTGAAATGCGCGAGGGCGGACTGGTGGAGGTGACGAATCCATCCGAGGCATTCCTGGCGGAGAGATTGATCAATGCGGCCGGCTCTGCCATTGCAGTGACCATGGAAGGGACGCGTCCCATCCTGGTTGAAATCCAGGGTCTGACATCCCCGACCCAATTTGGCAATGCGCGCCGGACTCCCAACGGCGTGGACTTCAACCGTTTGTTGTTGATTACAGCAGTACTCACCCGCCGGGTGGGATTGAAACTTGCGGAACATGATGTCTTTGTAAATGTGGTCGGCGGCATTCAAATTGACGAACCCGCCACAGATCTGGCCATTGCCGCGGCGATTGCCTCTTCATGGAAGGATGTCCCCCTGCGCGCCGAAGCGGTGTTGATCGGTGAGATCGGCTTGGCGGGAGAGCTGCGCATGCCCGGACAAATGGTGGCGCGCTTGCGGGAAGCGCAAAAGCTGGGTTTCAAAATTGCGATCGTCCCCAAAGCAATCCGTAAGGGCGAGGGATATCCCAAAGGAATTGAGATCATCGAAGTCCGCTCACTGGATCAGGCTTTGGATGCGGCGTTGAAGAAGGGTAAATAGTAATTAGGACTTGTCTTAAAAACGTCATGTAACTCTGAGAACACAATTGTTGCGACCGAAGAGTCCCTTATTTTAGGCGGAAGAGACCCTTCGCTACGCTCAGGGTGACACTGCGTAAATTGAGTTAAAAAATTCAAACACAATAAATCTAATAATCCCTACAACCGAATCCACTTTCCTCCGTATACCTCCTCAGGCACAAAACCTGATGGAGGTATTTTCATGTTACGTAAACTAATAATAGTTATCGCGGTACTCGCGTTAGCCACACTGGCTTGTGGATTCAATATTAACCTGCCCAAAAGAGCACAGCCAATCCCCGAAGTTGTGGAAGATATCAACCTGCCATACCCCAAAGCGGACAGTGTAAATTTGAAGTTTTCATTTGGCGCGGGTGAGATGAAACTGTCGCCCGGGGCAAGTCAACTCCTGGATGGGACGGCAACCTACAATTATGCAGAATTCAAGCCGAAAACCGTGACGGATGGCGGCGATATTCAGGTCAAAATGGGGGATATGAGTGTTGCCACCCTTCCCATCTTTGATAATCTCAAGAACAAATGGGATTTCAAACTTGGCGCTCAGCCTATGAACTTGAGCATCGAAGCGGGAGCGTATGACGGAACCTTTGAGTTCGGCGGACTCGCACTCACCAACCTGAACATTAAAGATGGCGCGGCGGATGTGAAACTTGCATTCTCCGCACCCAATCCAGCTGAGCTGTCTGTTTTCAGTTATTCAACCGGTGCGTCTGATGTAAAAATGGAAGGTCTCGCCAATGCAAATTTCAGCCTCTTTGATTTTTCGTCCGGTGCAGGTGATTACACCCTTGATTTTTCAGGCACATTGCAAAGAGATGCCTCGATTAAAATTGGAACCGGTTTAAGCAATCTGATCATCATCGTGCCCGAGGGCGTGAATGCGGTGATCAGGGTGGAGAGCGGCATATCGAATATCAACGCAGGCCCGGGCTGGAGTCAAAGCGGGAGAGTCTATAAACAGGAAGGCGAAGGTCCAACACTTACCTTTGTCGTTGAAATGGGTGCGGGAAACTTAACCCTTACTAGATAACAGAAGGCCGTAACACGACCCCATGCCAACAAATAGCATGGGGTCGTGTTTTTAATGGCGTCCCCAACCTGTTATACGAGAGAATGTCCTCTCATAATTCAGAGTAAAAGGTCATAATTCAACCGTGACCTCTATCACTTGCTTTGAAATTGATTTCACAATAAAATCGTGATTGTTGGTAAGTTTTACCTACTTAAAGTGAGGTACGTATGCAGATCACCCGTCAGGCAGATTATGCCGTTCGCGCTGTCCTTTATCTCGCCCGCAACGGCGATCAGCGCACAGCAACGAGTATGATTGCGGAGGAACAACGCATTCCGCCATCCTTCCTCGCCAAGATCGTTTCGCAATTATCCATTGCAGGGCTTTTGCATACTTCACGCGGAGCGCGCGGCGGCGTTACTCTTGCGCGTACTCCAAAAGAGATTACGCTATTGGAAGTGATCGAAGCCATAGATGGCCCCATTCAACTCAATGAATGTGTCGGCGAATCAAGCTCTTGCTCCTTTGATGATGACTGTCCTTTACGCCCTGTCTGGTGTGACGCGCAGGAGGATCTGGTCAGGAAGCTGAAAGGCACGAACTTTTCCGATATGGTCATAAAGAAACAAATTTCCGTATAAAATACTTAAACTCAATAAAGCCTCTCGGCTATAATAGCCGGGAGGCTTTTTCATTTCATAAAGAAGGATGGAAACCATGAATACCCGACGTGCATTGTTTGCCGCACTGTTCCTTTTGACAACTGCCCTGGCATGTGTTGTGCCGGGGATACAAACCGCTTCCAATCCCACGCCGACAGCTGATGCCCGGCTGGATATCATGGTCGCTGAGACAGTCAGCTCCGCGCTGGAATTAACCGCTCTCGCAGTGCCCACTGTCACGCCTACGCTCCTGCCCACCCTGCCGCCCCCAACCGTGACGCCCATGCCGCAGCCCGTCTTATCGGGCAGTACCCTCGTTAAACAGGATAATGGCTCTACCCTTTTTGTGGATGAAAATGCCGGATATGAGATCACTGTTCCCGCAAATTGGCTGGCGGTTCGTATCAATGAAAAGGAATATTACGAGGCCTGGCTTCTTCCGCAAGCTTCAGGCCCTCATATTCAATCGTCACTGATGAGCATTCAAGACCAGGATCCAACTACATTCCGCTTGCTGGCTTTGGATGTTCAGGAGGGTCATATCAAAAATGAGATCGTCACCAATATGACCTTTATCTGGGATCAGGGGACCGCCATTTCATTTGCTACTGAGGATGATTTAACCGCCTTCGCCGATAATTTACCCTCCATCATGGAGGGGTTGACCGTCTCTTCCGTGGAAATCGTCATTCCTCCAAGCGGCGTGCCTTATGGCGTCATCAAATCAGAAGTGGGAGGCTTTAATGCCTCCGGCGCACAAGTTACCCTGTACCAAAAAATGGCGCTCTTCAACCTCAAGACTGGCACGCTGGTAATCACATTCACAACAGAGAATGGTTTTACCGAAACCACCCTGCCCGAATTTGATGGAATGCTCGCAACCATTGCAATCGATAATGAATAAGATACTCAAAAGGAAGTGTAAATCATGTCCGCCTCTCGCGTAATCCGTGCCCCGCGCGGCACACAACTGACCTGCAAGAACTGGCTCAGCGAAGCCGCCTATCGTATGATCCAAAATAACCTTGATCCTGAAGTCGCCGAAAAACCGGAAGACCTGGTCGTCTACGGTGGACGCGGCAAGGCCGCCCGCAACTGGGAATCCTTCGATGCGATTCTCGAAGCGCTCAAGAATCTCGAGGAGGATGAAACTCTGCTCGTGCAATCTGGAAAACCAGTCGTGGTTTTCAAAAGTCACAAGGATGCCCCGAAAGTATTAATCGCAAACTCGAATATTGTTCCACATTGGGCAACCTGGGAGAAATTCGATGAGCTCGATAAAAAGGGACTCATCATGTACGGACAGATGACCGCCGGCTCGTGGATCTATATCGGCACACAGGGCATCTTGCAAGGGACATACGAAACCTTCGGCGCACTCGCCAAACTCAAAGGTTGGGGCTCACTTAAGGGAAAATTTGTGCTCACCGCAGGCCTGGGCGGGATGGGCGGTGCCCAGCCTCTGTCCATCACCATGAACGAAGGCGTGGGCTTGATCGTCGAAGTCGATCCTGAACACGCCGAACGCCGCCGCGCCATCGGCTATGTGGATATGGTTGTGGATAACCTCGAGGAAGCCATGACCCTTGTGGAAGAATCTGTTAAAAATAAAGCTCCGCGCTCCATCGGTCTGATCGGCAATGCAGCAGATGTGTATTCCGAGCTTGCCGCACGCGGCGTGATTCCTGACGTGGTTACCGACCAGACCTCCGCGCATGAAGCCTTGTTCTATGTGCCGTCTGGTTTGTCGGTCATTGCCGCAAATCAATTGCGAGCCTCTGATCCCGAAAAATATAAAAAAATGGCCATGGATTCCATGTCTACGCATGTGAAAGCCATGCTCGCATTTCAACGCGCGGGCGCGGAAGTTTTTGATTACGGCAATAATTTGCGTCAGCAGGCATTCAACAATGGCGTGAGCGAAGCCTTTGAATTCCCCGGTTTTGTACCTGCTTATATTCGTCCGCTGTTTTGCGAGGGCAAGGGACCGTTCCGCTGGGTGGCGCTTTCCGGTGACAAGGAGGATATTTACACCACCGACAAAGCCATCATGGAACTCTTCCCTGAAGACGCACATTTGCATCGCTGGCTGAAAATGGCGCGCGAGAAGGTTCCATTTCAAGGTCTGCCCTCGCGCATCTGCTGGCTCGGGTATGGGGAACGTGCCAAAGCGGGCTTGATGTTCAATGAGCTGGTTGCGAGTGGAAAAGTGAAAGCGCCCATCGTCATCGGACGCGATCATCTTGATTCGGGTTCTGTCGCTTCGCCGAATCGGGAAACCGAGGCCATGAAAGACGGCTCCGATGCGATCTCTGATTGGGCCATTCTAAACGCGCTGATCAATGCAGTTGGCGGCGCAACCTGGGTCTCGTTCCATCATGGCGGCGGCGTGGGCATGGGTTATAGTCAGCATGCGGGGCAGGTCATTGTTGCGGATGGCACACCCGAAGCGGCTCGCAGATTGGAAAGAGTCCTGACAACAGATCCAGGCATGGGCGTGGTTCGACACGCCGATGCGGGGTATGAAATCGCCATTGAGGCGGCAAAACGTCACGGGTTAAAAATGCCGATGTTGGAGAAATAATCCTGAAACGCTCCCTTGTTTTATCGGTGGTTTTATTTTTAACGGCATGTATGCCAAACCCCAATCTGTGGGGGAGTTCGCTCGCGCCTGCGCTTGTCGTAACTTCCACTTACCTTCCAACCGAAACCGCCACTGCCACATTGACCCCGCCGCCAACGGCGACTCTCCTTCCAACCGATACTTCCACCCCAATTGCAATATTTACCTCAACGCCATCCGAGCCAGATATTGAGCGGGTTTTGATCATTAGCTATGACGGCATGCGGCCCGATGCAATAGGGGCAGCGCCGATGCCCAATTTACTCAAACTGGCCGGGAATGGCGCCTACTCGTTCACATCTGCGGTCACCATTGACTATCCCGCCACCTCGCCCAGCCATGCCTCCATGCTTTCAGGATTGTGCATGGACAAACATGGCGTGATCTACGACAAATATTTTGCCTACATGGGATATTCCAAAGGCGTGGATATATTCGACCTGGCGCACGCAGCAGGTTTGAGAACCGTGATGATCGTCAGCAAGGATAAACTTCGGCAAATGGCTGAGCCTGAAACAACCGATGTTTTTGAGGTCCGTTATGGCGAGTCTGCCGTTGCAAAGGAGGCGGTTGCGCAAATTACGGATGGATTTGGGTTGATGTTCGTTCACTTTGCCGGCCCCGATCTTCGCGGACATAAATATGGCTGGATGTCCGGCGAATATATGAAGGTCCTGCGCGAAGGCGATGCTGCACTGGGTAAAATCCTGATCGCGCTTGAGGAAAACCACCTGCTGGACACCACATTGATTATTGTGACTGCCGATCATGGCGGTCATGACAAGAATCATATCGGGCTTGTCATCGAAGATTATCGTATCCCCTGGATCGCATACGGGCCGGGCGTCGTTCCCGCTGAATTAACCCTGCTCATTTCCACCACGGATACCGCTGCCACGGCGGCTTATGCATTGAAGCTGCCCCTTCAGGATGATTGGGACGGTATCCCGGTCTACGCAGCCTTTGGACTGCCCATGCAAACCACTCATGCAAAAAATCCCTGCAAATAATTGGAGAATGACCCTGAAAATGATGCGACGCATTTGGATTTTGACCCTCTTTTTAACTTTACTGCCAGGTTGCGGTGCGTTCGCTTCTGTTCCTCCGCCGGTCCTCCTCCCTCCCATCACAGAGACTCTCACCCCAGGCAATACCCCGGCGCCTTCCCCGACAGAGGAGCCACTGCCGACCTTCACGCTTACGCCCCTGCCCAGCGCGGAACGTGTCTTGATCGTCAGCTTTGACGGTTTGCGTCCCGATGCCGTTAATGCTGCCAACATGGTCAATGTACTGGGTTTGATGCAGAACGGCGCGTTCACCTTGAGCGCACAGACCATCATGCCGAGCCTGACTTTGCCTGCGCATGCTTCGATGCTGGTGGGCACCTGTCCTGCCAAGCATGTCGTCCGCTGGAATGAATATGTGCCACAAAATGGATTTGCACTGGGCACCGATATTTTTGATCTAGCGCAGGCGGCAGGCATGCGAACGGTCATGGTGGTTGGCAAGGAAAAACTGCGTCAGGTCACCGAGCCGGCCAGCACGGATTTTTTTGAATTCGTGGATAAGACGGATAAGATCAAGGATACAACCACCGTAGAGCGGCTTGCCATCAGCCAGATACAGTTGGGATTTGATCTCATGTTCGTGCATTTCCCGGACGGCGACCTGGCAGGGCACGAGTATGGCTGGATGTCCAGCCAGCAATTGCAGGCTTATGCCAGGGATGACGTATTATTTGGCATGCTCCTGCAAGCCTTATATATTAATGGCATGTCCGATAGCACCATGATTATTGTCACCTCTGATCATGGCGGGCACGATACAACGCACGGCACAGACCTGCCTGAAGATATGACCATCCCATGGATCATCAGTGGTCCCGGCATTGTCTCAGGCGAATTATCCACGCAGGTTAATATAATGGATACCGCTGCCACCGCCGCCTTTGTGCTCGGCCTGCCTCTTCCGCCTGAATGGGATGGCGCGCCGGTCTTTGAAGCCTTTGGTATGCCCGTGGACCTGTACAGGAAATCAGGCTGTTTACATTAAATTTTGACTCTTCAGGATGAGTGGGATAAAACCCTGACTCCCCCAGAATCCGCCCGAGAGTTTTAAGGTACTTGAATCTTCTTACACTCCTCTAATATCGTTGCCCTTGACCAAAACTAAATTCAGGCATAAAGTTAAGACCGCTTAACTAAAAAGCAGGCTTAACTATGACAAAACCAGTCCAAATCACCCAAACCCTGCGCGCCTGGATGGATGTATTCATGCATCGTTCCATGCGCGGCTGGACGCATTTCGCCAAAAGCACGGGATTGTCCATGCCGCAATTTAGTATTCTCATGCAGTTACACCACAAAGGCCCGTGCGGTCTTTCGGAGATCAGCGAACGTTTCGACGTGACCGCCGCCGCGGCCAGTCAGTTGGTGGATAAACTCGTGCAGGCAGGTTATCTCGAACGCGAGGAAGATCCGCATGACCGCCGTGCCAAGTTATTGACCTTGAGTGATACGGGTAGAGCATTGATCGATCAAGGCACCGAGGAACGTTATCGCTGGATGGACGATCTCGCTGTCAATATAAACATGGAAGAACGCAGCAGGGTGGTTGAGGCTTTGGAGATTCTGACCAAAGCGGCCCAACAATTGGAAGAAAAAAAATAATCTCTGCAAAGTCACCCCCACTTCAACATAATTCCTCCACATCCGTATGCTATTTTCAGATTGATTATTATTAAGGAGTATTCTCTTGCAAGCAACCATAACTCAACCCAATGCACGTGCCCGCCGTGGACGAGGAGAGCGAACCTCTTTTAAAGGTATTGGCCGTGCCATCAAGTACCTGACACACTATGGCCGCCAGGCCGCTTTACCGTATATCTTCCTTGTGATTGCCACGCTCTCACAACTGGCAGTTCCGCACATGATCCGTAATGTGATCGACGCGGTCACCAGCGGCTTTCTCGCAGACCAGGTTTTGCAGGCGCTGGACAAGATCCCCGCGCAATTTATCAGCACGGCGCTGCCGAAGATCCTCGAAGCCTTGAAGTATGAACCCGCTTTAACGCTGGACCAGCTCAGGGTCACGCTTGAAGCGGATTTAAATAACGCGCCGCAGGCTTTGGTCACAGCCCTGGTTGCCATTGTGGTCTTCGCCCTCCTGCGCGGACTGTTCTCATTCCTGCAGGCCTTTTGGGCGGAGAAGAATTCCCAATCGGTTGCATATGACCTTCGTAACGATCTGTATGCCAAGATACAGGGCTTATCTTTTGCGTATCACGACAAAAATCAGACGGGCCAGTTGATGATCCGCGCGACGGACGATGTGGAGAAGGTGCGTTTGTTTATTGGACAGGGCTTGTTGCAGCTTGTGGGCGCTGTGATTTTATTGAGCGGCACAGTCATCATTCTGTTCTCGTCAAACGTTTCGCTCGCATGGACGGCCATGCCGATCCTGCCAGTTGCGATGGTGTTGTTCGCTGTGTTCGCAAGCATCAGCCAGCCATTGTTTACGAAAGTACAGCAAAAACTTTCAACATTGAATACGGTCCTGCAGGAGAACCTTGCGGGTATCAAAGTGATCAAGGCTTTTACACGCGAGAAGGAACAGCAGGTGAAATTTCGCGCTGCCGCAGATGACACAATGAATCAGTCCATCACGGTTTCACGATTGTTCACGTTTTTATTCCCGCTGGTGTTCCTAATTGCCAACCTCGGACAAGCTGCGATCTTATATGTGGGCGGCAAGCAGATCATCATCGGCACGTTGACGATTGGCGCATGGCAGGAATTTTCGTTGTACCTGATGTACCTGTTTTTTCCCATCATGATGTTTGGCATGATCGTCACGCAAATGGGACAGGCTTCCGCATCCGCTGACCGCATCTTTGAAATTCTCGATGCCAAGAACGATATCGTGGATAAAGCGGACGCATCGAAACTCCCTGCTGTGAAAGGTGATGTGAAATTTGAGAATGTCACCTTCCGTTATGTGGGTGGCGGCGATCCAGTATTGAAAAATGTTACCTTTGAAGCGAAGTCTGGTGAAACCGTTGCCTTGCTCGGTGCGACAGGTTCAGGCAAGACCAGCATCATCAACTTATTGCCGCGCTTCTATGATCCAAGTGAAGGCAGTATCACAATTGACGGTCACGACTTGCGTGATGTCACGCTTGATTCACTTCGCTCACAAATTGGTATCGTGTTGCAGGAGACCACTTTATTTGGCGGAACGATCCGCGAGAACATCGCATTCGGCAAACCCGATGCCACACTTGAAGAAATCCAGGCTGCTGCAAAATCTGCGGCGGCGCATGATTTCATTATGTCCTTCCCTGAAGGGTATGACACACACGTTGGCGAACGCGGCACAACACTCAGCGGTGGACAAAAACAACGCGTGGCAATTGCGCGTGCGCTTTTGCTCGACCCGCGCATACTAATTCTCGATGACTCAACTTCCAGCGTGGATGTGGCCACCGAGTCGCATATTCAGAACGCGCTTGAAACGCTTATGAAAGGCCGTACATCCTTCGTCATCGCGCAGCGTATCAGTACCGTGATGAACGCCGATAAAATCCTGGTGCTTGAAAAAGGCGAGGTTGTGGCACGGGGTAAACACGCTCAATTAATGGAAGAAGAACCGATCTATGCTGAAATTTACAATTCGCAAATACTCGCCCATCAAAGCGATGAAGCAGGGCAGGTGACACTATGATGCACGGCCGCGCTGGTGGTATGCTCAATCAAGAAACCATGAAGCCGCGAAACCTGAGCGAAACGCTCGGTCGCCTCGCCACTTACTTTGGCCGCTTTTGGTACATGATCGTTTTGGCAGTGGCCTTCGTCATTGTCTCCACCTGGACTCAAGTGACCTCTCCTGAATTATTGGGACAAGCCACAGATTGTTTCCTCGTGCCTGCTGGAGGTAGTGCATTTGCCTCTCTTGTTCCTGCACCCTCACCTGCACTTGCGCCAGGTGCAAGTGTCGATCAAACTCAGGGCGAGCCTGCTTCTGACCAAAAAACCACTTCATCCTGTTGGCTTGGGAGGACCGCAGACCCATCTACGTTATCGTATTCGCGCCAGATCATTTACAAAGCCTATCATCTCGGCGGATACACAACACCCGAACTTGCAACGGCTACGAATGACGAGCGCGTCACAGGTATGTTCCGTTTGATATTGATCGTTATTGCATTGTATGTACTT
>Ga0172369_10000119_pt1 | contig 111197 bp, 99 predicted proteins | sample LakKiv25m_FD_114539 | JGI IMG/M metagenome (GOLD analysis project Ga0172369, IMG submission 114539) | Freshwater microbial communities from Kabuno Bay, South-Kivu, Congo - kab_022012_11.25m | ecosystem: Environmental > Aquatic > Freshwater > Lake | place: Democratic Republic of the Congo... | reverse complement strand
TATGTCGGCGAGGAAATCGGCAAAGGCCGTAAACTGAAAGATATTCTGGCGGGTATGTCGATGATAGCCGAAGGTGTTACTACCTGCCTGACGATCCACCAGATGGTCAAAAAGTACGATGTTCTGATGCCCATTTCCAGCGAAATCTATAAAGTATTGTTCAAGAATAAAGATCCCCGTAATGCCGTTCGGGACTTAATGAACCGCGATCCGATTCAGGAACGGCACTCACTCTAACAGTATTAATGACTCCCACAATAAAACGGCTGATCATTTCAGGTTGGTTGGTTACAATCACTTACGCGGTTGAACTGCGGACTATTCCGCCGCAACCGATTTCAGGAACACCTTTTTTATGGAATAAATATCCGGAGGTCGTTCTGTATCACAGATTAGCTAAACCGGCTGAAGGCGATACCACTTTTTTCATCCGCAAAAATATCGAAAGCAGTTCGGCGGAATTTATTGAAGTTCCCTTCAATCGCTTAGCCAGTACGAAGGAGATCGAAATATATGCCGAAAAGGCTGAATTTGATGCCGGTCGGGTTACTCAGGCCGATGCCGAACAGGTGCGCGACATTATGCTGAATTATACCCCGGAAGGATCGATTAATCCTGACAAAGGCATTTACTCCAACGAAATCGACATATTCGGCGTACCGCCGGATAAAGACAACAACGGTAAGCTCTTTGTCCTTTTGATAGATGTCAGGGATAACTACGAAGCGGGAGTATCCAATACCTACATCGCCGGTTATTTTGATCCGCTTGATCAGGTCACTGGTAAGGGGAATTACGGCGAAATTATTTACATCGATACCAATCCGGCCAATGTCAACGACGAAGGAACTCTCTCTACCGTAGCCCATGAACTTCAGCACCTGATTCATAATTTTTACGATTCGGATGAAAGTGTTTGGGTGACCGAAGGACTCTCCGAACTGGCGCCGCGTTTGCTGGATTTGCCGGTGCGTTCGTTTGCGTCGTTTTTAAGTTCCACAAATAATTCATTGATGGATTTCGATGGTTCGATAGCCGATTATGCTAAAGTCGGTCTGTGGACCTTTTATATTTACCGACGTTTCGGAATTGAGGCGATAAAGAATGTTGTGACGACTACAGCTGACTCATTTAATGGATACATTAGTGCTCTATCTGCCATTGGGCAAAGCGTAACTGTTGCCGATCTTCTCCAGGATTGGTTCATAGCTAACCTGCTAAATAATTCTGAAATCGGGGAAGGGCAGTACGGCTATAACGGTTCACCCCTGAGTGCGATTTTTTCGGATTATTTTCATGCCAATTTCACAGACGGAGCGACTATCCCGGTATCTCTCAATCCCGCCGCGGCGGTGTATATTCAGTTTTATTCAGGCAGTAATATCCAGTTTAACCTTAATTATCAAACTTCGCAGAGTTTTTCAATCGCGGTCATCAAGCATTATGAAGAACCGCAAGTGACCATTATTAATCCAAGCGGAAGCACCTATAATTTTTCCGACGAAACCTTTGGAAGCGAGTATACTAAATTGACCGTTGTGCCATTCTGGCCGGCGGCCATCGTTAGTGATGTACAAATTGACCTGACCTATTCGGCTAGCGGAGTCGGCGGCTATACCGAAGTCGAACTGGAGTATGACAGCGACACTCTAGACTACTACATTCAGTTAAATGGAGCCGAGGCCGCCGAGCTGTTTGACGGATATTCAGCCGAAGCGACTCTGTCAGGAATTAAAATATTGACTTACGATTCCAATCCGGTCACCTTAAAAATCTATAATCCAGTAACGGGTGCAGCTCTGCAAACTATGAATGATATCATTCCCAATGACGGTGCCTGGACGAAAATTGATTTAGATACGCCGATCTATCTGAGTGATCTCAATTCGTTCATTATCTCGGTCACCAGTTCGGATAATGCCCTGGGATACAGCTCCGCTCTGGACGGAAATGGGCACGCATTTGTAATATCCGACGGGACATTATATGACCTGAGTAATTTTACCGTTACGGATGGCTCGGAAGAAAAGATTTTGACTGGCAACTGGGCGATTCGGGCGGTGGTCCGTGAAAAAATCATTACACCGCCGCAAATTATACTTATACCAGATAGTCTACGGTTCTGGCTGGATGAATACACTAAAACCTTGCTGATCAGCAATGGCGGCACGGAGCTACTGGAATGGGAAATCGCGACCGCTCTCCCGAATTGGTTGAGTATTTCACCTCTTTCCGGTAAAGTTCAGACAGTCAGCTCTGTTCTGGATGTAGTCGTCGATCGCAATCTAATGGAACCCGGACTGACTGAATATAATGTACCAGTCAGTTCGAATGGAGGATCAGATTCGTTGATCATCAGTGTCCTCAAATATAATCCTTCCGCACCTCAGGCGGCATTGATTCCGAGTGATATGGAATTCAGTACCGAGATTGGACGGATTACTCTCCAGGTTTTCAATATCGGGAGTGATTCGTGTTGGTTCGAGTTCTGGTCGGATAAACCTTGTCTGCAATTTTTACCACCAACCGGATTTATTCCGCGGGGTGACACTCTCAGTATAGAAGTCTTTCTGGATCGGGACGCCGCCAGCGACAGCCTTTTAACATTTTACTTTTTTGACGGAATCGATACTTTAGAATACGATTGTACTTACCGCGATTGGAAGGAAGAAATCACCCGACATTTTACCATATTGAATCCTTTCCCAAATCCGTTCCGGCCAGGTGACAATCCCTGTATTTATATACCTTTTCGACTAACATCCGAAAAATCCGTCACGATTCTAATCGTCAATATCATGGGGCAGACAGTCATGCACGAGAAAATCCGTAATCCGCAGGTCGGCCTGAATGTCTGGACCTGGGACGGTCGTAATCAAAGAGGCATTCCGGTTACCAGTGGTGTCTATATTATCATCATTCAACAAGGTAATCGTCAGGCGCGACAGAAAGTGCTGGTGATAAGATAGTGACGAATGACAAGTTACGAGTGACGGGAGTGTAAAGCGCCCGCTTGAATGTCCGGCAACTGACGAACGGACAGATAAATCGTTCCAATGGGACTCCTAATGGAGTAAAATGTAATGATAGAGTTAGTCATTTTTATCTCGTTCCCGGGTTGTACTCCGGAATATAATTATAACGATTTATTTGCGACGAGATACAACCTCGTAGCGAGTGGTAAAAAAGTGATTAATTATGTTAAGTTATTTCTTCCTGAGTAGTGAATCCAAGTATGCAAATTACATCACAATCTATAAGTCAGTCCTACAAGGAACTGGACAAGAAACACTTTCTCCGGGCCGGCGCTTGCCAGAACACGAATCTCCGGATCTATTGTAATCGATGATGAAATACGAATCGGCATAAGCAAGCGCCCGGAAGCCGCTAACTGGATTGTCGATTCCTCGGATTCCATCAGTGCCATTATATTTTGATTGTACTCCATTCGTGTATTAAAGTTTTCGAAGAACAATACTCCGAGACCGCCAGCCGCGTTGATGTTGACCTTATCAGATATCTCTTTAACTAAATAATCTCCAATGATCAGTGCTGAATGGATCATTGCATCTGGACCTACATTTGCTACTGTATCATCGTCCGTGATCCAAAATAAAATCGTACTTTTTTGACCTGCTCTAATTTTTTGAAGAGTCCATTCGGCACCGATGTCAAGACGCGAGTCGAGCAGATTGGTGCCCAGAAGAAAACGGAATGCCATTGTTAAATTAGTGTAACTATTTCTAGATGTATTCGAGATCATCATAAACTCATCAGGATCAAACTCAGGAATTTCTCTATTGAAGGAACTGTAACCAAAACCTAAATCGCAGGTAAAACTGTAGCGATTCTTTGGGATACTCTGGGCCTCTACTCGCAACGCAAACACGAAAATAAAGCTAAATATAAGGGTAATAAGAAATCGATATGGAATTTTATACTTCATTGTTTTTCCTCCTCTATGTGAGATAAGGTGCGTGCAATTTCTTCTTATAAGCCAGTCGGATCAAATCTTATTACAGCAGATTTCACATTCAATCCCGCATAAATTCAGTTCCACGATCCAACTAGTTCTAAAATGCACCTAAACATTAATCTGAATTTTGGATTAAGGCAAGCGTTATTTTAATGAGATGTAAGTCGTAAAGCGTAAACCGACAGTGTAAACTCGTAACTTGGAATCCGAAATTCACTATTGATGCTTATCATGATTGGCGGTTTATATCTTACGTAAAAGAGCCTCATGCCGTTGGGCGGATGAGGCTTGCTCGTGATGTATCTGAGAGTAGAGAATTAAAAAGTCAACATCTGACTAATCTTAATCATGAAGACATTGTCACTGACTCCGCTGAACAGCGTCTGAGTATTTTTAGTAAAATTAAATGACTCGAACAACTCGTAGTTGGTGTAACCCTGCGACCAGACCAGGTAAAGAGTCGAGCCGGTCAAATATTCCCACCGGATAACGAAATTGGAGCGGAACTGTTTGTAATTGAAATCGGGTTGACCGTAAAAGGTATATTCAGGATTATCGTCGGCATTTTTATCAACGGCATAAATCCCATTGGTCTTATCATAGGATATTTGATTGCCGTAAGGATTGAAGCGTTTCCAGTAATCCTTGTTTTTCGAATCCGCGAGGAACACATAATTAAAGTAATCTCCGGCGGTATAATACGGTTGGGCATAATACTGTACTGATAGAGTTGGTGTAATAGTATAATCGGCACGTAAGGTCAGATTGAGTGTATTCTGGGTCATGCTGGCCCAGACATATTTTTGAACATCGTTTTCGTCGATGGCTTTGCCGATCCAGGCCCAGGTATCATTCAGGCGTGTAAAAGTTACACTGGCGGTCAATTTCAGGTTCTGACGCGGTCGCCAAGTCAGATCCTGTTCGATCTCATAGGATTCCACCGGTTCTTTATCCTTATTTAAGAAATAAAAACCGAAGAGATAATAATACAATTCTTTCCGAGCGTCGGTATTGGCATAAGCCCAGATATTGGTATTTCCCGCCACGTACAAGTTAGGGCCGCCCCGATTCATACTCGGATCATAGGCCGGTAAATTGTGGTTGATACCATAGCCGAAAGCCCAGTTATTATTAAAAGTGAAGTGCATATTGACATTACCACCCAGACTACGTCGTATACCCCCGAAATCACAATCGTACCATTGGTTAAAATTGAGATAATATTCGCGGAATATTTTTCCGGCTTCCCACTCGCGATATTGAATCCAGGTGAACTGATTGATATCATCGACATTTTGCAAAAATCCGAAATCATTAATTTCCAGACCGGGACTATAAATCAAGGTTCCGAAAGCACCGCGGATATGTCCGGAATTTTTCTGGATGATTCCCTTGGCTGAATAACCGGATAGAGAAGTGGCCTGGGGATCGTATGTCAAGTGATTGGCGTCGACACGTTGAAAATAGCGTGAAGCATTTTTCTGAGTACGCTGGATAGCCGTGGTATCGCCCTGCACATTGCTGAAAGTCAAGGTGCCGATTATCTGATAATTGCGATTAGCAAATTTATGATCGATGTCAAAACCACCGATATAGGCCGCTTCATGTAGGTAATTAAGATCGGTATTGCGCAGATCGCGGTTAACGGCCGTCAGAATGCCACCCACAGCTGTTTGACCTTTTCCGAAATCTTGCTGGAAACGTGACAGAAAAAAATTGGTCATGGGTTCGATGACCTGGGTTTCTTTACTTTTATCTGTATAATAAACAGTCGCTTTTTCGGTTCCGGTCAGAGCTTCCATCACGCCCAATGAAAATCCGGATTGAGTTTTTCCCGTGATTTTGGTCGCCCCAAGTATATTCGTATTCAAGGGTCGCGTAATTGTCAGCACCTCTTTAGAATCATCCGCAACGGTAGCGCCTTGAGGAGTCCGACCAATTCTCCGGGAGTAAAACAATGAATTATTCTGGGCGTCACCATCACCGTACCCGAGAGAATAACGTAAAATGTTGGCGCCTTCCATGAAAAATGGTCTTTTTTCCGGAAAATAGGTCTCGAATTCAGTCAGGTTAAAATCAGCCGGATCGGCTTCCACTTGTCCGAAATCGGGATTGATCGTAGCGTTTAAAGTCAAGCCTGAGGGACTGCTATAGCGGACATCACCCCCGAAATTATAAAGCAGATCGTATTTTTCAGGATGAACAGAATTTACCAGATCGTCAGATAGATGGGCCTGATTGGCGACATAGGGGACGAAGTAGACCGGTCTCTGGACTTTAATTCCCGAGAGACCATTCAGTGAGCCATAACGTGAGACAAAACCTTCTTCCGAATGAGCCCAATAGTTCCAGACGGAAAGTTCATTATTATTACGCGGCAGTTCGCGATAGAATTCCAGACCCCATTCCATGGCTTCGTTAGCCGAGAAACGCAACTCCCGGAAAGGGATTCTCCATTCGGCAATCCAGCCTTGTGAATCAATACTGGTTTTTCCGTCCCAGACGGCATCCCAGTCTTCATCCGTATTTTCGTCATCATAACGGCGAATGTCATGTTTCACTCCGGCGGCGTTCAGTCCGAACTCAAAAGCCGTGCGGTTGTCATTATAGCTGTCGATAGAAACATACATCCAATCTGATTCAGTGTAATCATCGCGACGCGACAGAATCGAAATGATCTTGTTCGGATCAGGGTCGTAAGCCCTGGCACCGATGTAAAGATAATTTTCGTCATATAAAATACCAAATTCGGTCGGATAGGTCGCCGGATTGCCATCGTTTGGATTACGCTGGACAAAATTACTCTCCCACTTGGCTAAACGCCAGGCGGGTTCATCTAATTTGCCATCTAAGGTGATTTTCTTATTTTCCAGAAAAATCGCGGTGGCAGAGCGCGACCGTAAAACATCCAACTCTTCGCTAGTCAGTTTACCCCACACTGCATAAGGCAAGACTAAAAGCAGGATCAGAATTAGTGTCCTTCTCATTCCTCATTTCTCCTTTTGTTATTGTCCGCTTTCATGCAATGTTCTGTAGACTTAATAAATCGCAAAAAAGTTGTCCTAGGAATTAGTCATAAACAAACTGTTTTGGATAAGTGGTTATTTTAGCGGTTAAAGTGCGAAGAAATTCGATTAAAGGTCGGGAGTCGGAGTCTCGGGGAAAGCATACGGAATTTGCGGAACGGGAATTTCAATTACCCGCATATTTTTCCATTTTCCTCCCAGAAAACGCAGGAAAAAAGCCAGTCCGAGAGCACTGACATAGGTAGTTATACAAATCCAGGCGACCATCAGGTTTTTTTGCAGGATGACAATCACAATATAAGAGGGGATAACCAGTAGACCAAGCGAGAGAACCATCAGCATATACATGACGAACCGCGTGTCGCCGGCGCCTTTGATTGCTCCCGAAAAAATGATATTGAGGGTGTCGAAAAATGAATAGAGTGCCACGAATCGCAGAAGAATCATCACGGTACTTTTCATTGCCTGATATACGACTTCGTCAGTACGAAAAATAAAAGGCTTGATAAAAATATCCGGGATCAGCAGAAAAGCCGCAATCATTAATCCCATATATAAAAGAGTTACATGAAAACAGGAATAAGCACTACGCTGGGCTAAATCCGGACGATTTTTTCCAAGTGATTGTCCAACAAGGACCGAGACGGCGACGCTGAATCCGGTCATCGGCATAAAGGCCAGATTGTTGATATTGAAGGCGACATTTGAAGCCGCCATTTGGAGGGTTCCTAAGCGACCAAGCAATAGCAAAAAGATTGAGAAACCGGCGATATCCAGGAAGAATTGGATGCCGTTCGGAAATCCGAAGTGAATTAAGCGTGCCAGTAATGCCCGGTCGAGACGCCAGTCGCGAAGAGTGCCGCTCAGTCGATTATATTTGGGTCGAAAAATCAGCACCGCATAACACAGAAAGGATACTACCGCCGAAAGAACGGTCGCAATCGCAGCGCCTTTCATGCCCATTTCCGGGAAACCGAGTCGTCCGAAAATCAGAATGTAATCAAATACCAGATTTACCAGCGTAGCAATAATGTTGATCCACATAATGGGCAGAGTATGACCGCGACCGGAATAGAATCCTGCCAGAGCGGAGGACGCGATCGCCGGGAAAGCGCCCAGGCACAAATATTTGAAATAGATTATCTCATTGTTTCTGACCAAGCCTTGATGTCCGGCGAATGTGAAAAAAAAGTCGGCCAACGGAATTAGACCGAGATGAAAAATCCCGCCGATCAACGCGATGTAAATACCCTGCCAGAGTATCCGCCCGTATATCTTCTCTTGTCCGGCGCCGTGATATTGGGCAATGAAGGTGCTGACGTAGCTCGCGGTTCCGATGAAAAGACTCATGAAAGTAAAATTCAGCATACCGGACGGCATAGCGGCCGCAATCGCTTCAGTCGAATACCAGGCCAGGAACATGCGGTCGATGAAGTGTTGCAAAGACCAGGCCGCCGTCGATAGAATCAGTGGAATTGCGAGGGTCAGAACCTGTCTGTAACCGCCCTCGTCCTGCCAGCGTCTAATGATTGGATTTAGTTTTTTCATCACATTTCAGTAAGTAAACCTAAATGAAGTCGATCACAACGGGCGAAAACCTAAGCAACACCCGGCATACCTCAAAGAATTATTTGATTGATTTTAATGCAGTATTGTGTAATTTTTTCAGGCTTTTTCGATGGTCTTTTATTAATAACGATGTTAGATGTAACCACCAAACAAAACATTATTCTGTATCTTAGTCGCTGGATTGAAATTATCCGGGTCAGCGAAGACGATCAGAATCTGGTGATCGAAGGTCGTCAGCGCGATACGACCTCTCTGCGCACGATTACCCGTCACTCCGGCGGCTTGATATTTTCCATTAAAAAGGCTAAGATCGGCGCGTCCGATCACTTTTATATTAAGACGGCTGGTGCCGGTCGGCAGATACCGATGATTAATCTGATTTTATTCATCCTGACGATTTTTACGACCCTACTGGCCGGGGCAATGATGGAAGGCGCCAACCCGTTTTATAACCCTCTCACGATTGTCAAGGGTATTCCATTTAGTCTGACACTGATGGTGATTCTGGGAGTTCATGAACTGGGACATTTTATTTTTGCCCGCAAACATCACGTTGAAGCCACTCTGCCTTATTTCATTCCGGCGCCGACTTTGATCGGGACATTCGGGGCCTTTATTAAAATGCGTTCGCCGGTCAGGCAACGGCGGGCTTTAGTGCAGATTGGAGCGGCCGGCCCGATTTTTGGTTTTCTGGTGGCGACTCCGGCTTTATTTATCGGTTTGTACCTTTCGAGCGTTGTACCTTTATCCGGAACTGAAGGTATTCGGCTGGGTGATTCCATTTTAATGAAAATTGCCACTAATATAGTTTATCCAGGATTGGGGCCTGAGCAGGATATTTTACTACATCCGGTCGGATTTGCGGCCTGGATCGGGATGCTGGTGACGATGTTGAACCTTCTGCCAATCGGGCAACTGGATGGCGGCCATATCGTCTATGCCTTGTTAGGCGAGAAATCAAAATACATCGCCTGGGGTGCTTTGTTCGCGACTATAGCTCTGGCCTTTCTGTCTCTCAACTGGCTGATCTGGGGAGCCCTGGTTTTCTTTCTGGTGAAAGTTAAACACCCGCCGATCTCTGATAATTATACACCCCTGACCCTTCATGAAAAGTTGGTCGGTTTGGCGGCTTTAACTGTTTTTATCTTGACTTTTATCCCTGTTCCGATTAAATCCTGAAATCATTATTAGGAAATGAAAATCCCGAAAATTACAGAAGGTGCTAAGAAGATCGACAAATTGCTCGATTTTATAAGAAATCATTCTCAGGTTTATTGGCCGCTAATAGCCCTGTTTTTACTGGCGATTGTTTATTTTGCGATGCTGACAACGCCATTGAATTTGCGTAATTCAAACCGCGTCGTTACAATTCAATCCGGGGCTAGCCTGCAAGAAATCGCCACCTATTTGCAAATCCAAGATATCATTGATAACCGCGGCCGGTTCATTCTGGCAACTAAAATGATGCTAAAAGGGCGCAAGTTACGCGCCGGCCGTTTCAACCTGAAAAGAGCCTCTAATTATTATGAACTGATCAAGACCCTCAGCGATTGGGAAATTGAAACTGTACGAGTCACGATACCGGAGGGATTGCGAGCCCATGAAATTGCCATTTTACTTGAAAAACGTACTGGCATATCCAGTGAAGGATTCATTAAGAAGGTAATGGACCCGAATTTTACACATGAATTGGGAATTGACGCTGATAATCTGGAAGGTTATCTGTTTCCGGATTCCTATGATCTGCTGGAAGGCGATTCGCCGGATTATGTCATCCATCGGATGGTTGGTCGTTTTAAGGAAGTAGTCAACGATTCAGTTCGGGCGGAAATAAAACGTACCGGTTATACTTTACATCAGATCATTACCCTGGCTTCGATTGTGGAAGGTGAGTGTCAGGTGAATTTTGAACGCCCGATCGTGGCTTCCCTGTATTATAACCGTCTGCGTAAGCGCATTCGTCTGGAATCCTGTCCAACAATTCAATACATCATTCCGGACAGTCCGCGACGAATTCTGATATCAGATCTGAAAATTAATTCACCCTACAATACTTATAGACATTACGGATTACCGCCGGGGCCAGTTAGTAATCCCGGCTGGAAATCCATCCAGGCCGCCATTCATCCGGCCAAAACCAGATATCTATATATGGTTTCGAATGGTGACAGCACCTATACTCACACTTTTACCTCGAATTATAATGAGTTTTTAGCCGCCAAACGAAAATTACAGAATATCCGTAAACAGAACAAGCTGGATGCCGATAAGGATTATGTCGATTGAATTCTCTTGAAAGTCTTAATCCGGAACAACGTCAGGCGGTTGAATATACGGCCGGCCCGGCCCTGATCTTTGCCGGCGCCGGAAGTGGCAAAACCAAAGTCCTGGCGCATAAGGTGGCTTATCTGATCGAAAAAAAAATCGTGGCTCCTCATAATATTCTGGCGGTTACCTTTACTAATAAGGCCGCGAGCGAATTACGGGAGCGGGTCGAAAAATATGTCGGTAAAAAAGCCGGACTGGTCAATATCGGAACATTTCACGCGACTTGTGCCCGTCTCTTAAGACGCGAAATCGAATGCCTCGATTATTCGGCGAATTTTACGATTTATGATGCCGATGATCAACTGACGCTCCTCAAGAAAATTATCAGCGACCATTCGATAATAGTAGAATCCACCAGTCCAAAAAATATCCTGGGTAGAATTTCCTATCTTAAAAATCATATGATCGAGCCGGATGATTTTGCCGTGCGGCCGGGTTTTCTGACCGACCGCTATGTGGCGGAACTTTATCCCTTATATCAGGCAGCTTTACGCAAAGCCATGGCCGTGGATTTCGACGATCTGTTAATTTTACCGTTGAAAATATTCAATCTCCGACCGGAAATACTCGAAAAGTACCGAGCTCTCTATCAATCCATTTTAGTCGATGAGTACCAGGACACTAATCGCCCTCAATTTTTATTAATCGAAGCTCTGGGTAAAAAACATCAGTGCGTCTGGGTAGTCGGTGATGACGACCAGAGTATTTACAGTTGGCGGGGAGCCGATCTTCATAATATTCTCAAATTCAACGAAATATTCCCGAAATGCCGTACCTTCAAACTGGAACAGAATTATCGTTCAACCAATAATATCCTGAAAGCCGCCTCGGCCGTCGTTAGTCATAATATACAACGTGCTACCAAGACACTCTGGTCGGAGAAAAGTGATGGCGATCTATTAGTACGCCTCGATGCCGAAAGTGAATATGACGAGGCCGCCATGATCGCCAGCCAGATACAACGTGAAATCATTCAGCATAAACGTAATTTCAAAGACTTTGCGATTCTGTACCGCACGAATGCTCAGACCCGCGTTCTGGAAGAGATATTACGCCGTAATAATATTGTCTATGTAATTGTCGGAGGAGTGCGGTTCTACGAGCGGCGGGAGATTAAGGATATTCTGGCTTTTTTCCACATCATATCTAATCCGCATGACGATATCAGTCTGAAACGCATTATCAATCTACCGCCACGCGGAATCGGGAAAACGACTCTTCAGCATCTCGAAGTATTGGCCAATACCAAAGATATTCCACTCTTATCGGCTATGCAATTCGTTGAAGAACTTGATCTCGGTTCACGCGCTATGGAAGCTGTCAAGAAATTCTATGAACAGCTTATAGACCTGAATAAACTGCGTAAATCACTATCTCTTGAGGAATGGACGCGCATTGTCATTGATAGTATTGGACTTCGTAAATTTTATAAAGAGAGTGAGGGCGAAGAGGCTACCGAACGATTAACCAACCTGGATGAATTACTGAATGACATTTCGGAGTTCTGCCAGACGACCAATAAACCGACGCTTGAATCATACCTTGAAAATGTGACCCTGGCAACTTCCGTTGATGAATGGGAAGATACCAAAAATGCCGTCACGCTGTTGACATTACATAGTGCCAAAGGTCTGGAATTTCCGGTGGTTTTTATCTGTGGCCTGAATCAGGGATTATTACCCCTCGAGCGCGATTTGACGCGAGATTCACTTGAAGAGGAACGACGCCTGTTCTACGTCGGATTGACCCGCGCCAAGGAGAATGTATTCCTGTCATCTTCGCGTCAGCGTATGCGAGCCGGTGAGATTGCCTATTCAACCGAATCGATTTTTTTTAATGAGATTCCCGCAGAATTGGTGACCAGCAGAGCCGTTCTGGAAGGCACAATTTCGGCCCGGCACAGAGCGCGCTATACCACTCGAAAGAGACCTTATTCAACACCGCGATCGGTTACCCGTCCGATGAAAATGGAAAAGATTAATTCGACCGGATCGGAAGAAACTTCCTCCACAAAAAAAAATATTCTACCCGGAGTGCGCGTTTCGCACAGTATTTTTGGAGCCGGTCAAGTGGTCAATATCGACGGCGTTGGGCAAAATGCCCGGGTTACGGTAAATTTCCGTTCCTGCGGACGTAAGACGATTGTGGCGCGCTTTTTAAATCTTAATTAAAACCTGTTCATAATGGTCATTTCGAGGAGGAACGACGAGAAACCGCATCCGGTTTAGCGTCTTACTCTAATCCCGCCGATTTCTCAGCATGGCAGTTGACAGGGATTTGAAGTGGCAAATTTACTTTTGGATCTTCTTTTTCTGTAGTTGCCAATAATATTTTTCGAATTCACTCTGCAGATTGATTTTAGCACCTTTGGTAATGATCATTTGGCGAGCCAGGCGGTCGCAGATTTCATTATACAAATTATCGCTGTGTCCCTGAATGTACTGCCAGGCGATTCCGGGACTATTTGATTTATCGAGCTCGCACCACAGTTCCTGATTTTTGACTGGTTTTTTATTCGTGGTTTTCCAGTTTTTCCGTTTCCAATTCGCCAGCCAGGTTGTAATGCCATTGCGCAGGTACTGGCTGTCGGAGTAAATAGTGGCGCTTTCGCCCGGTTTCAGTTGTTTTAAACCATTGAGGGCCGCGATGATTTCCATGCGGTTGTTAGTCGTGTCGGCCTCATAACCGGCCAGGACTTTTAGTAATTTGTTTTCATTAAAAATCAGAGTAGCCCATCCGCCGCGGCCCGGATTGCCCGAACAGGCTCCATCGGTATAAATGATTTTCATCTAATTTTCCATTTCCGGAACCTTATCGTATGAAGGCACGGTTTCCATTTTAATTACTTTATTGTTATCGAAATAAATCTGCAATTCTTTACTATCCGGGTAGATATATATCCAGAGTTCATAGATTTGTCCGCCGCCGGCTTCTAAACGGGTCTGTGAAGCGGGTTGACCCAGCAGATTTTTTATTTGATCGGAGCTCATGCTGATTTCGGGTTCAGCAGTTTTGGGTGGTGGATTAAAAGTCCGGTCAATGGATTCGCGCGTTTTTTGCTTCGCGGCCTGCTGTTTCAGATAAGCGAGGCCTTCTTCCAGAGAGTTGATATAAGGGATTGTCAGATTACGGATATCCGGGCGGAGAGTCGTCGCTTTTGTGAGAGATTCCAGAGCCAGGGCTATACTCTGTTTATCTACTGAGAGGTTAGCATCGTTAATATAACCGTTTGCGATTTGGATCAGATAGGGTTCGACGCGCTCGCGGATGGCCGGATATTGTTGAATGGCGTAGTCGAAAAAGTCGATGGCTTTTTCCCAGTAGCCAAATTCGGTAAAGACGGCTCCGCGGTGAAAATATATCTCACTGCGATAACGACTTATCAAATCTTCGATGTCAGGAATTTTAAGTTTCTCAGTCTCATTTAAAATCAGCTCGGCGTCATCAATCTGATTGGCGGTAATAGTAGAGTCCATGGTACTGGCAAACCAGGCGATGATTTTCTGGTAGTTTTCATCAATGCGACCCAGCAAGGTCAGATTGCGAGTAACTTTAGCCCGGGCCAGATATTCGGCGGCTCTTGAATAATTCTGAGCCTCGATGAAGGATTCGGCCAGCAGAATTTCCTGGTATGGAATCCGCTTGTCACACTCTTTAATCATATAACGGGCTTTAAAGAGCCGGGGATGATGGGGATTAATGGCGATAAAATCCTCAAAGGTTGCCTTAGCCGCCAGAAAATCACCGGCTTTATAAAGGGCTTTGGCCTCATCACCGGAAGTTCGCCCTCCGCCTCGGTTGGAATTAAAGGCGAACGAAATACCAAATGTATTGAAATTGACTTTTGTAACGGGACTAATCCGATGCGGATCGTGCAGGTCACCAAAGTCACCATAGGTATAGCGCAATTCAATCCCGTAACCTTCCTTTAATTTATAACCGACACTTCCCAGGAATTTGATGCCGAATGCAAAAGAGTAGGTGTGACCTTTTTGAAAGAGGAAGTAGTCATTAAAGTGCGTCCGATAGGCAGAACCCCAGGCCTGACCGTAACTAAAAGTGAAATAATTATAGAAATTAGAGGCCCACTGAAAAATCACCGACTGATTCAAGTTAACCTCATAAATCCGTGGTGATAGATAAAGCTGATCGCTGGAACCTGGCATATACTGCGGCCAGGCGGAGGGTAGAGGAAATTTAATCAATGAATAGGTATATTTAGCGCCAATCCCGGTTTGAAAATCGAAGAGGTTTTGCGGAATAAAATAGACCAGCCAGTTAAACTTCAACAGATCCAGCTCGAAACTGTTCATTGTACGCGACAGGAGGGTCTTGTATGAACTGACCGAGCTCTCGGTAGAATCGAAATAAAGGGGTTGTTCAGCAAATCCAAAAGTTTGCAGGCCGGTTTTGATTTCGAACAGGGTCATTTTAAGTGGGGCGCGATATTCGATCGGCCCCCGAATAGCATCGGCGATCTTAAAGTACCATTGCGCCGACAGACTGGCGGTCAGCAGGATAATTATCAGAATCCATTTTATGAATCGCGCCACGCATAGAAAATAATCATCCCTCGTGAAAAAATAAAGAGGATAATAACAGATATCTCTCCAATTGAAAAATGAAAAATGAAAATTTTAATTTGCAGATTGATATCGGAATAGGAGAGAATAACTAAGCGGACGCTGAGATTGGTAAATCGAAAATGGAAAAGTTATACCGTTTAACCAAGTACAAAAATCTCCTGATCTATTGTGGTTGTTTAAAATCAATCCGAAAAGAATGCCGAGGCTCAGCATTTCACTTAAACCGGTAATGAGAGTATACAGTAGAGTCCCGGTCGGCACAGTCAACGTCATTCACTCAAAATGCTTGTGAGGATGAACCTGATATTTTTTACTCCATGTTTTATCTCAACCTTCCAAATTAAGCAGGAGATTTACATAACCTGTGTAGCTAAGCCAAGGCACTCAAAGCGAAGCGTAGGCAATTTTAGTGATGGTGGTACTCCGCACTAGCCGCATAGCCACTGTTGCACGATGGACAAAAGTGGACAATTTTTAAATTTATTTTCATCGTTGTCTTAAAACTCACCCGTCTTTCTTCGTCGAAGCAAACGGATATGCAAAGGCGGTATTCATATTTCAACTCCTGACTTCTTTAACTCCGCTTCGATCCAAATCCGGGCGTCTTTTTCGTTTTTCTCAATCGCCATTTCCACGCCCCGCTTGGCGAGGTCGAGAAGCCGCCTTGACAATGCTTTTGCATCATACATCTCTGTAATTTTCTGCTTTAGGTTTTCTTGTATTTCTTTGGGTATAAGTGGAAAAGGAAGGTTCAAAACATCTTTATCATCGATAACAGGATAAGATGTCCCTGCGTTATATTTTAATGATAGTCGCAATATAGGAGCAGACTTAAAAAAGATATACGCTGTTTCCTTGTTCATCTTTTCAGATTCTTTTAATACTGTAAAAGCTCCGCTCCCAACAAGTCCATCATCGTGAATGATTGCAACGGCTCCTCGATACGTTCTGACCTTTGAGATTATCAAATCGCCACAATTTAATTTAATTTTTGCATTAGCTGGCAATTCCTTCCCAATCAAGGAAAGTGAATCGATTTCACCGGAAGACGTATTAACAGAGCTGATTTCCACATATCGATATAGTTTATCGGGCTTGTTCTTAAAACTACTCCTATTTTGCTTAAATAAAGTCATCACAGATTCAAAACCATGACGATATTTCTTCACAGCTTCCAAAATTTCATCATACATCGGCTGAAAGTATTCCGCATCGATGCGCCCAGCGGATTCGGTGTCGGAGTATTTTTTGACGAAAGACAAGCGATGCTTTGGCTTCCAATTCAAAATACCAAGCTCAGAAAGAAGTGTTTGCTCGGCCTGAGAATACAGACGGTCTGCCTCCGCAGTAAAACCAAATGCTTTAGAAACAATTTCTTTAATATTTGTTTGGAAGCCTTCGGAAGGAAGAAAGACTTTTATTTCTTTTAAATCCGATAAATTCAAACCTTGCTGAATAGCACCCCTTACACCCCGCAATGAAAACAACTGGCCAACGCTCGAATTTAAATAGGTGAGTAGATAAAATGGGTCAATTTTTTTAGCTCGGATGATTGTGCTTTTACAACTAAAAATTGATGCAGTATCTTTTTTTGTGGCGATTGCCACTTTCCCAAGAGTCCCAACAACAGTTATCAACAAATCGTTTTCTTTAATATGAAATTGGGGCAAGGCCTTGTAAACGTTCTCCGGAATGTATGCTTGTTCATCATCGCTTATTTGAAAATCGTTAATGTCTTTATTCCTGACATATCTGAAATTTGACTGTGGTACATATTGATCGACAGTCACCGTCGAACCGAAAGGTCCTATAACAAATGATGCCAAATCGCTTAATACAGCACTATCTTTTCTATCAAGTAATTTAATACTGTCTAGGACTTCTGCTCTGTAATATTCGGCATCTATCCTAAACTCAAAGTTTAAATCTTTATAACTTACAACTGATGTCCGCATGTTTTATTTCCAAAAACTCAAATTTTTTTTCTTCGCCCGATCTATTCTCTATCTATCAGTTTTTTATTCCGCGGTTTTTGCAGATAATTATCCCCGGTTACCACTTTTTTACCAGTTTCCTGTTCCAGTTTTTTACGCGCGACGCCGGCGACATTGCCGCCCCTGCGCGAGACCCGGCGGTTTTCCGCAAAGCCGTCTGGTTGCTCCACACGGGTGATTTGGGTTGTGGCCGCTTCACCGAGCATGGAGAATATGAGTTCGAGATCGGTCATATGATCCCGGAGATTCTGTCTCTTCAATCCTTTGAGTTTCTTGTATTGGCTGGGAGTCAAACCGAATGCGGCCTTGGATATTTCGGCGGTTAAAATTTCATATTCCTTATCTTGTTCCACTCCGTGCTTCTTCCATTCATCCGTAAGCTCCTCACGAATGGCAATGCCGCGCATCCGCTTTTCTATCCAATCGTCGCTGTATCCTTTTGCTTTATACAGGGCTCGCGTTCTTTTGGTGGCCAATTCCGGGTCTTCGATCTCCTGAACCCGCTCATAACCAACCCACGCCAGCCAGCGTTTAAATGGTTCGGCTTTGGGCGAGGGGATGGACTGGATGATCCGGAAAATCCCTTCGGTGTTGGCGCAATCGGTCGCATACTTTTTCCCATCCGCGGATTCTAATTTGAGTTGTCGACAAATTGTCGACAACTCAAAACCGTCTTCAGTTTTAACGCGGATTTTCATTTTATACCAATAATCACGCGGATTATCACTATCCGTAAGCGCTCCCACAACATCCACAACCGAAAACCACCATTCATTGTTGTGAATGGTTTTTCGGATCTCTTTACTCCTAAAAACCGCCACCTTCGTTACCGGTATTATATCATTCACCATTTGAATCACTCCAAAAACTCAGTTTTTCCTTCTTCGCCCAGTCAAGGAATGCCTCGGCGATGCCATCCGGAAGTTCGCCTTTATGATTGTGCAAGTCGTGGTTGACGATCAAATGGCCGTATTTATCCAACTTGGGCTTGCCGTCGCCATTTTTTACATAGACATAATCGCCGGAATTATCTTTGCCTGATTTTTCTGAAACCGCGAAAAAGATCGGGTAGTCGTTCTTTTTAGGACAAAGCGTGTCATCCCATTTTTGCAGGAATAAGACGCTGGTTTTGGTGCCGGTGTGAGGCTTGAAGGTATTGCCATGCAGACCCACGACAGCCAGGATGCGGGCTTTGGCGGCAATAAACTCCCGGATGTCCTTGTCCGATGTGTTGTTGAACCTGCCTTGAGGCAGGACTATGGCGAGGCGTCCGCCGGGCTTGAGAAAATCAAGATTGCGCTCGATGAAAAGAATATCCCGGCCCACCTTTGATTTAGGCCTTTTCTTTTCGTTGAAGCCGAGATCGTATTTGTGGATGATATTGGACTCTTTAATGTCTCCCGCGAACGGCGGATTGGCCATGAGAATATCAAAGAGAAATTCCTTGTTTGAATTTCGATCCGCCTTTAACGATTCAAGACGCCTGAAACCCGCGCCGTAAGTGTCTCGCCAATCGGGGTTGTTCACTTTCTCATTCCAGCGGTCGTAATCCAGGGTGTTAAGATAAAGCACATTTGTTTCGCCGTCACCGGCAATCAGATTCAGCGTACGGGCCACACGCACGACCTTTTCGTCAAAATCAATTCCGAAAACCTTTAACACATCGTCTTTTTCTTCCGCTGAAATCTCGGTATTTTCAAACAGGTGGCCTGTAAGCTGAAAGATTGTATGGACGGTAAAACCGCAGGAACCTGAAGCGGTATCAATCATGTATTCGCCACGCTTGGGGTTAAGCATCTTGACGCACATATCGATTACATGACGCGGCGTAAAATACTGCCCTTTTTCTCCCTTGGCGGATTTGCTGACCAAGTATTCGAAAGCCTCGTCGATGACTTGCAAATTGGAATTAAAAAGCTTTACGTCTTGAAGGCTGGAAACGCAGATTGACAAATGCGACGGCGAAAGATCGATACGGCTTTCATTCGGAAAGACGCCGGGCCATTTTCTCTTGGCCTCGTCAAATAACCTTTGTATTTTTCCCTTTAATTGGGCGTCGGTTTGGCCGGTGTTTCTGAATTCAAGCAGCCGGAAAGAGGTTGTGTCCACCTGCTGGAGCGCTGCTTTGACTTCGTCAAATGACCGTTCATTGGCTTTTCCGTAAACGGGCCGCGGTTCCGTCACCATTGGCAGATTTTTGTTCTTTAGAAAATAATTAATGACCGCTCGATCTTGAAGGCTTTTTTGCTCGTCGTACAACTTCGTGAATATCAATTTAAACACTTCCTCAAAGACATCCACGCCAGCATTGGCGAGGACTTCATCTTCCATGTCTTCGATCTTGGCTTTGAGTGTGATTCTGTCATTCAAGAGAGCGTCTTTGACGATTAAATCCCGCCACGTAAAGCGCTCTTTGAGTATGTCTTCAAGCGTCTGGCCTACCTTGGGAATATCGGTAATATCCTCAAAGAAATTCGGGTCTTTACGGTTATAATGCGAAATCTGTCCGCCGTTTGACCAAACGCCTATAGGTGCGCCGGTGGCATTACAATAAGATTTTAACTGCTCCTTGCCGTCCTTGAGTTTGGGTTTTTTAACCTCGACGATAATGTATTCAACCGTCGGCCTGTCCTTATCAAAGACAATAATGTCGGTTGATTTTGTTTCGCGGCCAAATTTGACCGGATGCTCAAAGCGTATTCGTTTTTTAGGATAGCCGTAATCATTTATGAGCTTGGTTGTATAAAGCTGACGTACGATTTCTTCCGGTTTTAGCTGGACTTCTTTTTCACGGATGATACAGTCAACGTAAGGTTTGTTTCTGACAATTTTAATTTTTGCCTCAAGCTCTATAATGTCTTTCTCTGAAAAGAGTGAAAGATTATAATTTGAATCTTTCAAAATGTCAGACAATTTCATTTGTCTTTTTCCTTTATCTTTGCGAGTCAAGAATAGCGAGCATCCAAGACGGGCGAGTTTTTATTTCTTTTATCTTTCTAATCATAACAAATTTGTCCACCTCGGCATAACGCCTAAATAGTATATAACCTTTACTGCGTATATCCATCCGATTTTTGTAGGATAGACGCCAAATGGCGTACATATTTCTTTTAGCCACTGGCTGGTTATCAAATTTAAAACAGTACTTATTTTCCATGTTCAATCCCTCTTTAAACACCGGACCGCGAATAGAATTCTCAAATAACTCTGAAATGCTAAGCAATTCTGAAAATAAATCCAAGTGGAATTTAGTTGCGAGTTGCGGGTTACGAGTTGCGGGTTACGGGTTACGGGTTTAATCCACTATCAATGACAATGTATGACAATTGAATGACAATTGAATGACAATGTATGACTAATGAATGACTATTGAATGACAACCAAACAACTCTTCCCACTCATCACAATTTACTCATTATGTATTACGATTTTGCATGATGCGACTGACCGGAGATATTCGCCTGATTTTGATTTGATAGAGATAGTACCCTGTTATCATTATCCTGTAAATAAAAAATATTGCATTTTTGTAAATAGCAAAATAATTTGCGCCAGTTATACAATCGGGGTGAGCGTGAGTGGGATTTCAAAGATAAAAATGGTGTCATTCGGATTGGCAACCTGGTTGATAATTGCCGGAGTCGGTTGTGAAAAAGGCTTGGAATCGGTCACCGGTTTTGAGGGGAAAATCAGTTTACCGGTCGACTCCAGTACCGGTAAAGTCATGTGGCCGGACTCGTTGACCGGTGCAGTGGTAATCGTCGCCGAATTTCAATTTCCACTTTATACTTCACTCGATTCTCTTTTTGTACACATCGTGACTTATAGCGATCCGCTGGACACCAGCCAGGCGGTGCAAAACTATTTCCTGCAGACTCCACCCGGAGTTTATTTAGGAGGCGTTGTGGCTTTAAAGGCGCCGATCATGGAAATTATGTTCGCCCCGCTTGATTCTTTAAAAGCCCATTCTGAATATTTCCAGCCGGTTGCCCTTTATAAGCCGGGCGGATCTACTCAGGTAGCGGGCACGATCGGCGTTTCAGAAGATGAAATCGTGAGCGGTATCGATATGCAGGTCGATTTTAATTTCGTGCTTCCTTTTTAATCTCTGAACCAGAGGATGAGTAATATGTCATTCCCGCGTAAGAGTATAAAATTATTGATGCTGATAACTGGCCTAAGCGGTTGGCTCCTGGGGCAGAGCGTCAGTATTTCCGGTAATGTTCAGGCGCAGACGACCGGCGAAAGTATACCGGGCGCTAATATCATTCTGAAAGGCACATTTTTTGGTGCGGCCTCCAATCCGGATGGATTCTTCCTGATTGAGAATATTCCGCCCGGACGATACCTGGTGGAAGTGACGATGATCGGGTACCAATCCATGATCCGGGAAGTCCAGGTGGAACCGAACCGGAATCTGGTCCTGAACTTTGAACTCTCGCAGAGAAATATCAGCTCGCCGGAAATCGTCGTGACGGGTGCCAAGCGGGCTATGCGTAAAATCGATTCACCGCTCTCAATTCTGGCTCTGAGTGATGAGCAAATCGTAGTCCGCAATCCGGTTTCCATTAAGGAAATATTACCCTTATCGGCCGGAATTCAAATCATCAGCGATCAGATTAATATTCGGGGGAGTAGTGGCTATGCGCGGGGTGCCGGCAGTCGCGTGGCTATGTTGGTGGATGGCGCCCCGGTTATTTCTTTCGATAATGGGACGATCTACTGGGAAGCTTTGCCCGTGGATGATATCGAAAGAATCGAGATTCTGAAAGGACCCGGCTCGGCGCTTTATGGTTCCAGTGCGATGGGTGGTGTGGTCAATATCATCACCAAACCGATTGCGAAAACCGCGCAAATCCGGATTATGATAGGCGGCGGTCTATTTTCCAAACCCTCTGACCAGCGAAAAATCTACACCGACTCGCCGCTTGGTTCGGGGCAATTGCGACTGGTGCACAGTCGGCGAATCGGGGCGGTAGGTATGCAGGTCGGTTTTCGTCAGAATAACTCGACCGGTTATTATCAAAATGGCTGGTACCAGCGCTCGATCCTTGACGGCAAAGTGGATTATTCACCGCCGGGATTGGGTAGTTTGACGAGTCGCTTCTATTATATTGATGATGTCCATGGCTCTTTTACGCAATGGCGGAATTCGTCTCAGCCGTTCCATACTCCCGTCAATACTGTCGATGATCGCATATTCAGCCAGAAATTACAATGGTCGACTACTTATCGTCGAGTATATTCACCCCGCACTGCCTTGACCACCCGGCTGAATTATTTTTTTACCGGTTTTCAGAATGATCTGTACAACAACGATACCCATTCCAGTTCGCATACTATGAGTGGTGAATGGCAAATGGATTACCGCATTACACCTGATCAGTATATTACCAGCGGTTTGGAATTAAAGCTGAATAAAGTGTTAGCCAATATCTGGGGATCACATAACGGCTATGATGCCGCCTTATATCTCCAGGATGAAATGGAGATTACTTCAAAAGTGAATCTGACCGGTGGAGTGCGCTGGGATTTGCATCGGATTGACGCGCTTAGCTCGGAATCGCAGGTCAATCCGAAACTGGGTTTGACTTATCGACCGATGCCGAATCTGGCTTTGCGAACTTCAGTCGGCTGGGCTTACCGGGCGCCGGCGATTGCCGAGATGTTTATCGATTCCCGGCAATTCATTTTTGAAGTCAAGCCTAATCCGAATCTGAAATCGGAAAAGAGCCTGGCTCAGGAAATCGGTCTTTTCTGGCAGGCTAATCGGATCAATCTGGACTTGGCTTTATTTTCGGCTCAGTATCAACGCCTGATCGAACCGGTCGTCGATGAATCCGATTATAAAATTCACTTCATGAACATTACCCGCGCCCGCATCAGCGGACTGGAAATTGCTGTCGACTGGATCTGGCCGGGCGTTCCACTGCATAACAACTTCAGTTATAGCTATATTGAGCCACGTAATCTGACGGAGAAATCGACCCTGGCATACCGGCATAATCATAGTCTGGTAATCAATGAAGAGATCCTGGTTTCTCGAAAAATCACAGCCGGTTTGGATTATCGTTACCTTAGTCGTATGAAAGTGGTCCAATTGTACGATGAAAATCCGACAACCGGTGCCGATCAGCGTGTACCGATTCATCTTGTCAACGGATTTATCAAGGTCAGTCCGAATTCTAAATTGAACTGCGTTCTGAGTGTGGAAAACCTGTTCCAGTACTATTATGTGGTAATCGAACGCAATATGGGGACACCCCGCAATGTCAAAATGCAGGTCGAATACAAATTTTAAAAATACTTGAAATCCGGCGGGCCTAAATTTTATATCAATGAAAATAACATCCGGAATTGATAGCGGTCACACCGTGTATCCGATTAAATACCGAGAATTATACCGTGCAATGGTGGTACGTTAAATCAAGTCAGGGAGGATTACCATGAGTCCAGCGACTGTGAAATTAATTCGGATTATTTTTAGCAGTACCTTAATTCTGTTGATCACTTTGTCGGCAATTCTGTCAGCCGGTGAATTGCCTTATGATGAGAATACGATCATGTTGTTTCATTTTAATGACGATCTAAATGGTTCAAATGGGGAACTCCCAATCGTTGCTACAGGCGTAACCATAGAACCCGGTTTGGTCGGAAACGGACTCCATATCCACACCGGTGAATCGGCAATCAGTGGCGATAGTCTTTGGTACTCACTTCCGCAAGGATTTAATCCGTCAGAAGGTACGATTGAACTCTGGATTCAACCTAAATGGGTCGGGCAGGAATTTTACACGCTTCAGGTCATTAATATTGGAGAAATCCGGATTCAGATCAATATTCCCGGTAATATAGCCTTCCTTATGCTGGAACCGGACAACGAGTACGGTTATCATTCGGTGCAAAACTGGCAGGCAGATGGCTGGCATCATATTGCCGCTACCTGGAAAATCGGGGGACGGCAATATCTTTACATTGATGGGATCGAAGTCACGGACAATCTTGCTAACAGTTTGGATTTACTGGAAGACCTTCCGGATTACTTTACAATCGGTTCTCGTTTTCCGTCGGAGAATGCCGAATGTATTATCGACGAATTACGTCTGAGCAACCGCCAACGCTCTGCAACGGAGATTGCCCAATCTTTTGCCACGACCGGATTACAGGTGTACAGTATCAGTCTGGAGACCGATTCAATCCGGCTTCAGCCCGGTTGGAAATATTCTCCAATCGTCAACGCCCAAACCAATATTGGAAACGCGTATCTGCCTAATCCATTATTGACCTGGAATACAACTGACGACCTGATCGCTGTGATTGATACTCTGGGGATTATTTCAGCTGAATCGAGTGGACATACCGGTTTTACCGGAACTTATAATACTTTACAGGTTACAGGTTTTTTAAAAATTGACACTATTTTCTATGCACCGGATGAGACAGAAGTTAATACTTATCTCGCAACCCCGGCGGTCAATTACCTTTATGAGATTCCAGTCGTTATTGTGAATTATTATCCTCTCAGGAATTCAACATTTTTTGAACATATCTGGGAGCAGGTGACGCTGGATACTATAAAATTCCGAAATGAGGTTGCTAATAACCGGATCAAATTTATGCTTGAAGAAGGCTCACGGTATCATGGCTATAAAGATCCTACCGTGCGATCGTCATTGGGTTACCGGATCGTAAAAATCATTAACCTCTACGAACATATGCCGCTGAGTAAGACCATCTGCGGTTGGAATCCGGATAACCATTATCCGGATTATCATAAAGTCTTTGAACGGATCGATGCCGAATATTTAGTCAATGAACTCGGTGTCAAGGAATTTTGGATCTGGTATGATGGTTACCGCCTTAACGGGATTGGTTATGAATTACCCGAATCGAATATGTCCAGTCCCGTGACCGGTGACATTTCCAACAGCGGTCGTCTTCAAAATGATTTGCCGGTCTACGATCATTTTTACACTGTCTATCAGTTTTTGCATTCGCGGCTGGGTACGATACATAATCATGGACACCAGCTGGAGTCAACCCTGACTTGTGTGAATGAACTCCAGGACGGTAATTTCGATCTGTTTATCCGCAAATTCTGCGGCATGGACGAAACCGATACCTGGATCACCGGTCGCTGTGGTTGGACGCACATGCCGCCGAATGTCGCCAGTGACTATATCTATGATGATACTACAACCGTTTTGAGTGACTGTATGGATTGGCATCCGGAAGGCGGGATCCAGAGCCCGGTCAATGTCGCCACCTGGCGGGATATCGATTATCCCTGGCCGGAATGCACTGAATATGGCAGTGAACCGCCCTATTGTCTCGATTTCAGTCGGGCTGAAAACCAGTTTTACATGTTCTGGCGCAACAATATCCCGGGAGATGAGAATGATATCTGGTTCGAAGACAGCACCAAGGTAATGAACAACTGGTGGGAATTCGTCGCCAACTGGGATGAAGCCATATTAGCCCAAAAAGGTCTATATACGCATGTCGAAACCAGGATCAAGGAATCAGGAAAATCCGAAGTGTTTAAACTCTCACCGGCTTATCCGAATCCTTTTAATGCCCGGACTATCATCGAGTATAATTTAGGGATCGCTTCGCAGACGACGATCGAGGTCTATAACCTGCTTGGGCATAAAGTAAATACTCTGGTGAACGAGTTCCAGCAACCTGGTAAACACCGAATAATCTGGAATGCCAGTCAAGCGGCTGGCAAACCGCTGGCCAATGGTATTTATCTGATTAGGTTAGAAGCGCGCAATCCTGAAAAGAATTTTATAAAAAACCAGAAAGTAATTCTACTAAAATGAACTAATCGTTACACCAGTTTCCAGTAAAAAAATCAGCCCATCCAGAAACCTTTGCGATGCGAGACTCCCAGGACTTTTTTGCATTCCGGACAAAAATAAATATATCTTTTACCTAAGAGACTCTCCAGAAGCCGGCACCAGATATGCCGCAGTTCCGCGTTGCAATGCGGGCAAATTGGAAATACATCTTCTTTTTCTTCAACTGATATCATAAACGTTTTCCCTTCTTTATTTTGAAATATTAATCAGGTAACCATCGCATTTAAACAGCTTGTATCTATGAGGATTACTAGCGGAAAGATCACTTTAGTTTATACTCGTATTTTCCGTATTGTTTTTTCCAACTGTTAGCAATCGCGAAAAATTGCGGGTAACCGTTTACCCGGATATACATCAGCGCTTTCTGGTAACGTCGGTATTTATAGCCATTTTTTTGGAAAAATGACTGGATCGTTGCGCAGGATTCAAAGGCGGGACAGTCGGCGCAAGAAATATAATTTTTCGTTAAGCAACAGGTCTTCATTTTGCACCTGGCTTTCCCAATATCGCGCGATTTGTCCGCATAGCCGATCTTACAACCCTTACAAAATCCGGTCGTGAAAGCCGGACAGGTTTTACAATAAGCCCCGCAACAACCGAGTAGTACTTTATCCGTCAATTCATTTGGCATATCATCTGCGAATAATTTGCATGATTTTCTTTAAACTTCCCAGACACTATTTTGTACTTTGGATAAATTAAAGCAAGATCGATGGTCGACGCTCCTGATTTTAAGTGAAAAGCCAACTAAAAATTCCAAGTTAGAATTAAATAGCAATCGCGTGATAATCGAGTGATTCCACCCCGGCGCAGGTGATCCTTAATTTTTAAAATGTCAACGGAAACTTGTTAGGCGGTCGGACGTATAGTAAATTCACCGTAATTGATAAAGTGAGATTCGAAGGAAAATTGAAAAAAGTCATTCTATCTATAACAGCACTTTTAGTTGCCGTTTTGAGTATATCCGGTCAGAATAAGAACCTACTGGGGAAATTCACGATCGCCCGTCTGAAATACGACGGCGGCGGCGACTGGTACAGCAATCCGAGTTCACTCCCGAATCTGTTGAAATTCCTGCAAACGAATGCGAATATGGAAGTTGCCACAAATGAAGTCCGGGTCGGCATCCTGGATAAGGACTTTTTCGCTTATCCTTATTTTTATATGAATGGTCACGGCAATGTGCGTTTTAGCGACGAGGAGGTTTTACGACTGCGTCAGCATTTACAGAATGGCGGATTTCTGCATGCCGACGATAATTATGGTATGGATCAGTCGTTCCGACGCGAGATCAAGCGGATTTTTCCCGATAACGATCTGGTCGAGTTGCCGTTCAGTCATCCGATTTATCATATTTTTTATGACTTCCCGAACGGTCTGCCGAAAATCCACGAGCATGATAATAAACCACCTCAGGGATTGGGCATATTTTACAAAGGACGCCTGGTTGTTTTTTATACTTACGAATGCGATCTCGGCGACGGCTGGGAAGATCCTGAAGTGCATAACGATCCTGAGGAAAAACATCAGGCGGCACTTAAAATGGGTTCCAACATTGTTTTATTTTCATTGACGCAATAAATGGAAAAAAGTCAGTCCACCATCGATCTCATCGACCGTAAAATTGACGACTTGCGCCGCGCCTTTGCCCGGCATATTCTAAGGGTGGGCTTGCGGAGAGTCGTCATGCTAATTCTAGTGACGGTTTTTCTGGTCGTAACGATCGAGGGTTTTCGCTATTTCAATTCGACCGTTCGGAGCAATATTATTTTTTTCTTAATCGCTTTCAGTTTGATATTTATATGTGTACCGCTGATGTGGTACGTGCAGATATTGAGACGCAAAGTGACAGCCTATGACGATTTTCACCTGGCTGACAAGATCGGCGCCAATCAGCCTGATATTAAAGACGACCTGCTAAACGCTATACAACTGAAAGAAAACCTGCATCAGGACAAAAGCGGCTATTCAATTCAGTTGATCGAATATTCCTTAGATCGCATCGCCCGTAAAATTGCGCCGCGCTCATTTGAAAATATCATTCCGGCGGAGGAAAGCCGCAAAGCTTTGCGCTGGTTGCTGATTGCTATTTCTGGAATCAGCTTGATCGTGATTATAAGTCCATCCTATTTCCAGAATGCCGCCGCGCGACTCCTCCATCCGCGACGCCAATATTCCGTGCAATTACCGTTTACGATTAAGTCAATGCAGGCGTCATTTGGAGTACTGGGTGGCGATTCCGTGGAAGTGGATTTTAAATGTGAAGGAAAATTTCCGCGTCACCTGACGCTTTCCTTACAGTATCCGGACTATCTTAGGGAAGAAATTATTGCTGTCGATTCGTCCGGCGTAAGCACTTACCGCATCGATAATTTGCGATACGATCTGGTTTATACAGCCTATTATCGCAATCGCTCGCCGTTCAAGCCCTGGCGGCAAATCAGCACTTCACCGGATACGATCCGGGTCATTAACCGACCGGAAATCCTGTCCGTCAAAGCTCGCTTTACTTATCCGGAATATACCGGCCTACCCGGCCAAATTCAGGAAGCCAATATAACCGAGTTTAATGTAATTCCCGGAACGAAGATATTTCTGGATATCCGGATCAATAAGAAAATCCGGGAAAGTCATCTGCGTTTCGCCGGTGGTAATATTTTAACTCTGACCACCAGGGGTGATCGCGCCAGTGGTTCATTGACAGCGATGAATGATGAGCAGTTCGAAATTATCGTCGCCGATGATAAGGAAGTTACTAATCTTAATCCCATCAAATATCGCCTGCGGGTGATACCGGACGCTTATCCATCGATTACCTTACTGAGTCCGAAAAACGATCTCGATCTGACTGCCGATATGGAGATCCTGCTCGGCATTCGCATCAGTGATGACTTTGGTTTTACACGTGCCGCGATTTGTTATCGTCTGATTAAAAAGTACACCGAGTACCAGGATAAAGAAGCCGAGTTGGTTTTCCCGCTTGAGAAACATAATCTCACTCTGCAGGAATTGTATTACCCATGGAATATCGGGAATCTTGGCCTCGGGCCGGAAGACGCCGTTGAATTCCGGATCGAAGTCTATGACAGTGACAATATCGGTGGTCCGAAAAAAGCCAGCACACCGCGCATGATTGCCCGCTTTCCATCCCTGAATGAGCTTTTTACTGCCGTAGACGAAAGTCAGGAAGAAATCTATTCCGGCGGCGAGGAAGTGCTTAAACAACTGGAATCTACCAAAAAGGTGCTTGACGAAGTAGCCCGCGAATTACTGAAAAAACCGGAACTGAAATGGGAACAACAAAAACAGGTCGAAGAGCAAGTAAAAAATACCCGTGAAGCCGCCGAGAAAATTTCCAAACTCGGTGAACAGCTCGATGACCTGATTGAAAAAAGCCGTGAAAATCAACTATTCAATGCCGAAACACTCGAGAAATTAGCGCAGGTGCAGGAAGCCTTTCGCGATATTATGACCCCGGAAATGGGGGACGCTCTGGATAAACTCCAGGCCGCCCTCGATAAGATGGATGCCAAAGAGGTTCAAAAAGCCCTCAACAATTTTAAAACATCCCAGGAACAATTTGCGCAGGAACTCGATCGCCTGCTGAAAATCTTCCGGCGCATCCGTATCGAGCAGAATGTCGACGAATTGGTCAGACGCTTTAACGATTTGAGTGAACGGCAGGCTCAGATTAATGACGAACTGTCAAAATCGTCAGCGGACGATCAACCGAAAATGGACGAACTGGCACAGGCCGAAAACGCCCTTAAGCAGGATACTAAGATCGCCCAGGATATTATGGAGCGTACCGCCGACGATATGTCCGAATTTCCTATGATGCCAAATGCCGAACTTCAGCAATTGATAGAAGAAATGCAGGCCATGAATCTGCCACAGGAACAGGCTCAGGCCAGTAACTCCATGCGCAAAGGCCATAAATCCCAGGCCAGTCAATCCGCTGAAGTGTCGCGCCGGAATCTCGAGAAAATACTGGAACGAATGAAAACTTTCCGTGAGGAACTCAATCGACGCAATATGGCCGATGTTATGTCGGATTTCCGGAGCATTTTGAATAAAACGATCCAACTGTCCCAGCGACAGGAGGATTTGTCCCGGGAAATTCAAAATACACCGCGTCAGAGTGATCGCATCATGGATATGGCTGTAGCCCAGAATGAAGCCCGCCAAAATCTGGCCCATCTGATCAAGGACCTAATTGATCTGTCAGGAAAAACTTTTGGTGTCACGCCCCGCATCGGTAAAGATCTCGGTCAGGCTTCAACGCAAATGAATTCAGCCATTAATCAGATGGAGGAACGCAATCCCCAAATGGCGGCACGTTCTGCCAGTCAGGCGACCGAAGCCCTCAATATGACCAGTCTGGAATTAATGCTGTCGATGGAAGAGTTGCAGAAAAGTGGCTCAGCTTCCGGGTTCGAAAGTTATCTTGAACGATTGCAGAAAATGGCCGGTATGCAACAGGGTTTGAACGATGAAACCCAGTTACTGGGACTCGGTTCATCCGGCGATCAGGCGACTCTGCAACGCTTGGCCGCCCGCCAGCGACAAATCAGACAATCACTCGAAAAACTACGCGAGGATACACAGGGTACCTCCAAACAATCCGGCGATCTGGGCGGGATTGCCAAAGACATGGATGAGGTCATCAAAGATTTACAAAATAATCAGGTCTTGCGTCGCACCCTGGAACGTCAACAGCGGATTCTGTCGCGACTGCTGGATGCCCAGAAATCATTACGTACCCAGGATTATAAAGAGGAACGTCAGAGTAAAACCGGAGAAGAGATCGTACGTAATTCACCAGACGGCCTGCCGGCTAATCTCGGAGAGCGGCGGAGTCTTCTACGGGAAAATCTTGAAAAAGCCTTAAGGGCCGGCTATTCGAAGGAATATGAGAATATTATCCGACGCTATTTTGAGGAATTAAGCAAGGAGCCGACGGAGTGAAATATAGGCATCAAATTGGTGGCATTTTACTGATCGGAATCGGATTGGCAGTTCTTTTAACAGCTCAGGTAAGAGTCATTTCGCCTACCGAACGCCTGATGAATCTGCGCTTTGATCTGGCTCAGCGTTTCGAACGCGAGGGTCGTCTGGAACAAGCCGCTGAAATCTATAAATATTTAGTTGATAATCAACCGAATAACTACAGCTATTATCGCGGCTATACCGCACTGTTATTCAGGCAGAAAAACCTGCCGGAACTCGAGCGAATTATAATCCGGTTTATACAATCTAATCCGCGTCATGAAGATGCGGCCATTGATCTTGGTAAACTATACTATGTCCGCGGAGACAGTGCTCTGGCATTTCAGGAGTGGCAAAAAGTGCTTGTAAAATTCAATTATGCCATTTCCATTTATGACAATCTCTTTCACGAAATGATCGGGCTGAGATTGTACGATGAGGCCGAGGAATTGATCCTTCAAGCTCGCGAGCATTATCATAATCCCGATCTGATGACAATGGAACTGGCGAATTTTCAAATTCAGCGCGGAAAATATCTTGAAGCAATGGGTGAACTACTGCGTTATGCGCGGGCTAACCCCTTCAATTATAATATGATTACCGGGCAGATTTTGCGTTTTCCGACGGATTCGGTTTTATTCGTTCGATTAGATTCCCTGATTCAGACCGAATTAATCGGCACACCCGGTCAAGCCGATCTGCATCGTTTGAGAGCCGAAATTCTTTTTAAATATGAAAAATTTAAAGCGGCGCAGGATGAGATATTTCAGGTTGAAGCCCTAACCGGCTATCGCGGCGATCAAGCCCTAACTATGGCTAAGAACCTGGTACAGATTAAGCGTTATGAATTAGCCCAGGATTTTTACTCCGCGATTCTGGCTAAGAAGGAGTTACACAACGTCACTCCTCAGACTTTGCTAGGATTAGCCGATGCTTTTGAGAAGGCAGTACTAGAGGAAGAGACGGCTGAACCGTTGCGTTATTTTTATCCCGGCAACCTGTTTTTCAATACCGATTTTGTTCAGCAGGCTGTTCATGAAAATTCCGGCTTACAGAAAGCCTTTGCGATTTATGATTCGGTGGTGGCTAATCAATCTCAAGGCATTTATTCGGCTCAGGCTCTTTATCGGTTGGCCGATCTGCGTTTTCGGGTGGTTCGTGACTTCGATGGCGCTTTAAATTTATTTCAACGAGCTCAAAGGGCGACCCGCGATAAGCAACTGGTTATACAATGTGGAATACGAATCGGTGAAGTCCAGATAGCGCGCGGCGATCTGTCGGCCGCGATCAGCCACTTTCGGGGAGAGGCCGAGCGGTTTGAAGGAACGCCCGATGAAGGAGATTTGCGGGTGCGCTTGGCGCTGGGGTACTTTGTGGCCCAGGAGTTCGATTCACTGGATGTTGAACTAAAGAATTTGGTACCATTGCTGGGGACGCAACATCCGCTGTTCAACGATGTGGTCGGTTTTGACAATTTTTATCGCCGGAATTATACCGAGACCGATGAATCGGGTCGGAAAGCCTTTGGTGAATACGCTCGGGCCGAACTGCTTTTTCATCAGAATAAATTGAGTGAGGCCGAACAGGTATATACTTTTATTTTACAAGAATATCCGGATACTCCCGTTAGTATAGTCAGTCGTTTTCGGTTGACGCAAATTCTTCTACAGTTCAATCGCAATACGGAAGCCGAAGCGGTAGCCGCGGTATTCTTTAATACAGAAAATGAAAATGCCGATCAGCTATCCTACATGCTGGCGGAAGTCGCCGATCGTCGGGACGGAGATATATTGCGAGCCGCACAACACTATGAATTTATTCTGGAAAAATGTCCGGGATCGTTACTGATAGACAATGTCCGTAAACGCCTGCGTGAATTACAACAATTACCGTCGTTAAAAAAAGAAAGTTGAACTTTATGACCCGCACTCTTAAAGTTACATTTCTTATTCTACTTGGGCTGAGTTTAACCCGGCCGGGATTGAGTCAGAAGATCCTGATTCCGATGGACCAAACTCAGAGCGATCATCTCAAAGCCTACGGCATTACTTATTGGACTCTGAAGCAGGGCGTCAATGTCGAGTGGTTATTGAATTACCGGGGTGGATCCTTCATGCTGGATAATTATCCGGGGATAGTGAAGGAATTACGTCTGCGAGGCGTTACTTATGAGGAAGTCAGTCCGGCGCAGGTTTTACAGATTTACGCCACTATCGAAGAAAATAATATGGATGTCGTTCTGCTGGAAAAAGCGGCCAAGATCGCGATCTATTCGCCGCCCGGCAAACAACCCTGGGATGATGCGGTGACACTCACTCTGACTTATGCCGAAATCGATTACGATATTATCTGGGATGAAGAGGTGCTCACGAATAAGTTACCGGAATATGACTGGCTTCATTTGCATCATGAAGATTTTACTGGACAGTACGGAAAATTTTATGCGAGTTACCACAATCAGACCTGGTACCAGAATGAAGTAGCTGAAAATGAAGCTATGGCCGTCAAGTTAGGATTCAGGAAAGTATCCGAGGAGAAGAAAGCCATAGCCCGTGCGATCAAGAAATATGTCAACGGTGGCGGATTCCTGTTCGCGATGTGTTCGGCCACCGATGCCCTGGATATTGCCTTAGCGGCTGAAAATGTCGACATTGTGGCCAGTGTTTACGACGGCGATCCGGCCGATCCGCGGGCGAATGAAAAGTTGGATTATTCTCAGTGTTTGGTTTTTGAAAACTTCAAATTGTATCTGGATCCGATGCTGTACGAATATTCCGATATCGATTTTCCACCGAGCTTCCAGGCTGTAGCACCTGGCGCCGAAGCCGATTATTTTACATTGTTCGAATTTTCTGCCAAGTGGGATCCGGTACCGACCATGCTGACCCAGGATCACGTCGGAGTTGTGAAAGGTTTTATGGGACAAACAACCGGATTCCGGCGCGATCTGATTAAAAAATCAATTGTCATCATGGGCGAAGTCAATGGCGATGAACAAGTGCGTTATATTCACGGCAATCATGGCAAAGGCACCTTTACGTTTCTTTCCGGACATGATCCGGAAGATTACCAGCATTTTGTCGGCGATCCTCCTACCAGATTGGAATTGCATAAAAATTCACCCGGTTATCGTCTGATATTAAATAATGTTCTATTTCCGTCGGCGCGGAAAAAAGAACGAAAAACCTAAAGGGAGTAAAAGTTGAAGGAGATTACTTTAAGAACGAACCGACGCATCGAGATGGTCGATATCACCGCATTAGTAGCCGGGATTGTCAGAACCTGCGAGGTCAGCGAAGGAATTTGTACCGTCTATTGTCCGCACACTACCGCCGGCTTGACCATTAACGAACACGCTGACCCGGATGTTGCGGCCGATATAGGCGACCGCCTGAGTAAATTGATACCTCAAAATGATAATTATACTCACATCGAAGGCAACGCCGATGCTCACATTAAAGCGACTTTAACCGGAAATAGCGTTCAGCTTATCGTCAATAATGGGAATTTACTATTGGGTACCTGGCAAGGTATTTTTTTCTGTGAATATGACGGACCGCGTAATCGACGCGTCTGGATTCAGGTTAAATGACAAAAAGTCCCTGAAAAACCGGGACTTTTAAAGATGATAATCAATTATCGGTTATTCTTTTTTACAGCACTCATGCGACCAAACTGCAAACGCAATCGCAAATAACAGCAGAGTTTGAGTAAGACCGTTCCAGGCACCGGCTGAAACCAAGATGCTGTGTCCAATGAGCTGGGTAATAATGCCCAGAATAAACGCTACCAGTGCCAGAATTACTGAAATTACCACTAGATTTTTCATAAAACCCTCCGAATTAGTTTGTTTAAAATATCGATGTAATTTTAAGGGACTTTTTTTACAAAGTCAAATATTATTAAAACCACTTAGACTAATTGATCTGAATCGAATCGAGTTCACCTTCAGATTTGGCAATGATCAGGGCACAGATTGAATCACTCCAGACATTAGTAGCCGTTCTAAGCATATCTAATAATCGATCAACCGCCAGGATCAAACCACTACCTTCCAGAGGAAGTCCTACGGCTCGGATTACAATTGTCATCATGACCAATCCGGCCATTGGAACAATGGGATTCCCGATCAGTAATCCGACCATGATGCCACCGATTATTCCCATAAAAACCCAAATGGTCAACGAAAATTTTCTAACAATCTTTAAGGTCGATTTTTGCATTAGTGCGTGTATGTCTGATAACCGGGTAATTTTCTGGAATGAAATGTCAAAAACCAAAATACTTTTCGATAATCGATATATTGTTTGATATTTTTGTTGAATTTTTACCAAAAAGATTCCATATTTATCCCTGCATGCTAAAAGAAAGTACCGATGAGTCCCAGGCGAAAATCAATTACTAACATAATCCTGATTTTTCTATTGATTGGGATTTTGTTTTTCTTACACTTTCGCAATCTTCGGACGAAGTTGATTAAAACCGGAGAAATCAAAAAAGAGAGGGTAGAAGAATGAAATTAAAAAATGATCGATCGGTATTGGTCATCATCGATGTGCAGACAAAATTGCTCTCGGTGATGTACAATTACCCGCTTTTACTGGAGAATCTAAAAAAGCTGATTCGGGGTGCGCAGGTAATGGAAGTACCGATAATCTATACTGAACAATATCCAAAAGGATTAGGAGAAACGCATCCGGAAATTGCCGGCCTTTTGACGGAAATAAAACCTGTAATAAAAATGTCATTCAGTTGTTGCAGTGAAGATAATTTTATCGATGAATTGCATAGAATAAATCGCGATCAGGTCATTATATGTGGAATTGAATCCCATATCTGCGTCTATCAGACCTGTCGCGATTTAATCGATAAAAAATATGAAGTGCATCTCGTAACCGATTGCATCTCGAGTCGTAAACCGGAAAATACTCAACTGACGGTTAATAAATTACAGTCTTATGGAGTATTTCCAACGAGTGTTGAAATGGCTCTCTTTGAGATGTTGAAAGATGCCTCGAATGATGCTTTTAGAAAAATTGCTAAGATCATCAAATAGGTAACCGAATGAATCTGACCGATATACAAAACGAAATCCAGCGTCAAAAATTGGATGGATGGCTTTTCTACGATTTTCATAATCGTGATAAAATGGCCTATCACATTCTCGGATTGAATCCTAATATGTTTGTAACGCGTCGCTGGTATTATTTTATTCCGGCGGAAGGTACACCCACTAAACTGGTTTCGGCAGTGGAAGCTACCAAAATTGACCAATTGCCCGGGGAAAAAATCGTCTATCGCAGTTGGGAGCAACAGCATCGGTATCTGCGCACGATATTACAAGGAAGTCGCCGGGTTGCAATGCAATATTCGCCGAATAATAACATCCCGTATGTTTCCGTGGTAGATGGAGGTACGATCGAACTGATCCGGTCTTTTAATGTGGAAATTGTTTCGTCGGCAAACCTGGTGCAGATATTTGAGGCGATTATTGACGAAGAAGGCTATCAGTCCCATTTACGGGCTGGTGAGAGAATTCAAAAAATCAAAGAGGAAGCTTTTACCCTGATCGGCAAGTATATTAAAAACCGACAGGCTATCACTGAGTATGAAGTTCAGCAATATATTGTCAATCGATTTAGCGAAGAAAACCTGACCGATGACGACGAGCATCCGATCGTAGGAGTAAATGATCATCCGGCCGATCCGCACTTCGAACCGACCGTCGCGAATACCTATACCATCAAGCTGGGTGACACACTGTTAATCGATCTGTGGGCCCGTGAAAAATCCGATTGGGCCATTTATTATGATATCACCTGGTGTGGATTTGTCGGTCCGAATCCACCCGCTAAATATGTTGAGATTTTCAATACGGTAGTGCAGGCGCGTAACGCCGCGCGGGATTTTATCCGGTCAAAATTTAACGCCAATAAGCCCTGTTATGGTTATGAAGTCGACGATGTCTGCCGAAATGTAGTCAAGGAAGCCGGTTATGGTGATTATTTTGTCCATCGCACCGGTCATTCGATCGGGCACGTGGTGCACGGGAATGGCGTTAACATCGACAACCTGGAGACCAAAGACGAACGCGAATTGATGCCCGGTATCTGTTTTTCTATCGAGCCCGGGATCTATTTGCCGGGCGAAATGGCCGTGCGTTCGGAAATTGATGTTTTCATTACTAAAAACCGGCAAGTTATTGTTGCCGGTGACGTGCAGGAGAAATTGATATTATTATAATTGAGGAAAAGTAATTTAAAAAAGGAGGTTAAAACATGAGAAAGACGAGTATTGTAATGATGATTTTGGTTCTGTTTGTTTTGGCGGGTTTTGCGACGGCCGGTGAGCCAACCATCCAAAAGGGGTCGGCATCGATATTTTTCCCGTTCAATGGTTTGTCGACATTGACCTTCGACAATACCTATTTTGGAGCTCAGTATTTTGTAATGAATAAAGTCGCCCTCGCATTCGGATTTAGGTTTGATTCCGAAAGAGATCGGGCTGATAAAGACAATGATCCTGAATTAGACCGGATAATGGAATTCGACGGCGGAATCTACTATTATCCAATTCAGAAAGGATCGGTGGCTTTATACGTTTCGCCCAATGGTGGCATAGAATTTCAAAAGATTGATCGGCCAAAGGTGCTGGAATGCACATATCGAACTCTGTGGGCCGGACTTTCGATTGGAGTTGAATGGTGGGTTTTCGATCGAGTCAGCCTTTCAGCCAGTAACTGGTTCGGTTTGGAATACTACTGGGGTACTGAAGAGAATTTGGTTGCCGATACAAAAGATGAACCCCGCAATCTTAAACTGGGTATGATGGGACTTTCGAATCAGTGCGTATATATTTCATATTATTTTAAATAAGTAAAATGAAATAGATATAAATATTAAACCGGGTTTTCCTGGACATATTAATCCATTCTTGAAAGGAAAGGGGGGATTATTTTAAGAAATGGAGATAGAATTATGAAAATAACTCTGGGGCGGAGCTAATTGACACCTATTTAGGGATTATAGGTGATTCATTTGGTCGATTTGTTCTCTCGTTTTATTTTAAATAGATCAGATTTTTAATTAAGTCGTTTAGAGAAAGGCTGTTTATTGTGGCCTTTCTTAGGCTGTGATCCGAGCTAGTTCATCCAGAATCAGGAGTGCTTCCTGAATTGATCTGGTGTGCACTAATTTGGTCCTGATATCGGACACATGTCCAAAACCGCGCAAGTACCAGCGATAGAATTTTTTCATTTCCTTATGGGCAACGTTTTCGCCGCGATATTGAATTTCCATTTCCAAGTGACGCCGACAGAGTTTTACTCTTTCAATCGGAGTATCCATGAGTGCGGTTTGTCTATTTGCCAACAGATCGGAAACCTGGCGAAATATCCAGGGATTTCCCAGAGACCCGCGGCCGACCATCACGGCGTCACAGCCAGTTTCGGCGAACATCCGCAGGGCTCCCGCAGGTGTAAAAACATCACCACTGCCAATGACCGGCAGACCAATAACCGTTTTTATGGCTGAAATGAGTGACCAGTCAGCCGGATTGCGGAAACCGTCGACCGCTGTGCGCGGATGAATGGTTATGGCTTTTATGCCGGTTTGTTCCAACCGTTGGGCGACTTCGATGGCTACAATGGATTGACGACTCCAGCCGCTTCGCATTTTAACCGTGACCGGCACCGTGACGGCTTCCACGACCGCCCGAGCGATTTTTTCCAGAAGCGCGGGATTTTTCAATAAAGCCGATCCGGCATTTTTCTTAATTACTTTTCGGACCGAGCAACCGGCGTTGATATCGATGAGGTCGGGATGAAACTCATTCTGGATCAGGTTTGCGGCTTCAGCCATGATGTTCGGATTGTCGCCAAAAATTTGCATACTAATTGGTCGCTCCATATCGGTAAAACATAAATAGTCATAAGTCTTTTCCGAACTGCGTATCAGTCCATCACTGCTGACAAATTCCGTACAAACCAGACCGACGCCGTTCTCTTTACAAATTTGTCGAAAAGCCTGATCGGTAAAACCGGCCATCGGAGCCAAAATCAACGGCGGTTCGATGCGAACATTGCCGATTGTCAAAGGTGTGATATTAGGGTGTAAACTCATCGCGGATTCTGAAGAGTTAAAAATTTTTCATCGTGAGTAATAATTTCTTGTCTTTCATTTAATATCTATTGCTGATCGCCATTTCATTTAAACCTTCATCTATTGTCAAAAGAGCTGTTTTTAAAAACGATTGAGCCAGGGAAATATCCAGACTCACATCGCGCGGTCGCGGCGCGGTCAAATGGCGTTCGTCAAGATGAGTAGCTTGGATCATTGCCAGAGATAGATTGAACTTCCGGCATAGTTTTTCACCAAAATTAAAACGACTAATGCGTTCCGGACCGCCGATATGCAGTATCCCTCGAAAATACAATTCGGCTAGCTCAAGTAAAATCCGGGCGGCATTCGTGACGGCCAGCATACTGCGGAACTGATCGTCATAAAGTGTTAATGGCGCCAGTCCGCGTTCTTTTTTACGTTGAAGTAGTTCGCGTTCTAACCATTCCGAACTGTAAGGTCGCGGAAATATTCCCCGACCATACATCAATGCCAGGCGAGCTACGACCGTATTGGGATTAAGATTAAGCGCCAGGTGTTCGGCCTCATATTTCGATTTTCCGTAAACGCTGAGCGGATTGGGTCGGTCAGTCTCCGTATAATTGCCTTTCTTGCCGTCGAAGACCATATCGGTTGAAACGTAAATCAATCGCGAATTATTTTTATGACACCATTCGGCGATACGTTCGGTGGCGATGACATTATTTTGCCAGGCGAAATCCGGTTGATTTTGACATTGATCGGGATTTGCTAGAGCCGCGTTATGAATTACCACAGCCGGTTTGAAATGATTAAGTGCGACGATGATAGATACCGGGGACGAAAGATCTGCTTGTAGCGTCGCAATTCCTTTTAAATTAAAAGGATACGTAGAATATAATCCCAGCGTTTTAAAGTGTTCGCCGGCGGATTTCACAATCTGTCCGCCCAGGAAACCGCTGGCACCGGTGATGACTAACTTCCGCACGCTTTTGACCACGTTTTAAAGATGAGACCGCCGATCAGATAACCGCCGCTCACCAGCATTCCCAGCCAGAATATCTTGAAATCACTTTCAGTAAGGTGTCGGTGAGTGATAATTAGCGAAATTAAACCGATCAGCGATCCGGCTATCAGTACCCAGTACCAATGTTTCAACAGTAAACGTTCTAACAGAATCAGAACTCCGGCGGCGGTTCCGGCAATGATCAATAAAATATAAAAGATATTGACATCAATTAATCCGCACGAATACAGACGCCATCCGGGAATCAGGGCGATTAGCGTCGAGGCCGTCAGGATCAGCATCAGGCGCGAACGCAGAGTCGTGCGGTTGCGGGGACTTTGAATCACAGCGTCGATAAGACCGAGCAGGATGGGAATTAAATACGCGATTTTCATATTATTTCATCAATCGCTGATTATGTCCAGATAATGTCGCTCGATGACCCGATAAGCCGGGCGGTAGTTTTGGATATATTGAGCAGAATGATGGATTACGGGATAGCCGGCTTTTTTGACACTGTCGGAAAAAGCGAAAAATTCTGCACGTGGCAGAGGTAATCGGTTATCAGCAACCAGTTTTTCAATAGCCGCCCAGCGCCGAATAAATTTTGCTGAATCGGCCGGAAGTCCAAAGTTCGAATTCAGGATCGCTTGGACAATTTTTTGCGGAGATATATTTGTGGCCTTCAAGCGTTTTAAATTCAGCCGAATTTTTTTTCCGGAAGGTACAATATTTTCGTAAAGGCTGGCAGTCGAATCGGCGTCTATTTCTGCCAGTTCGGCATTCAGATAAACGAGGATTTGAGTGGAATCGGAACCGAGATGAGCTGGTCCAAAAGTTCCCTGGTAGACCAGTTTATAAACATCTGCCGGCTGGATTGCAGGATAACGTTCGATATGTTGCTTAATTAATTGTTCCCAGGCGACCGGTTTGTCATCCTGAGTCTGACCGAAAATAATAAAAAGGATTATCAAAGCGCTGGTAATAATCAGAATGCTGAGAAAAAACACACTGATGGTACTATTAGCCAGATTGTTAATGGTTATTTTTTTGGTCCGGCTCGTCGATTTCTTTAAACTCTGCATCTTCGATTTGGGTTTTATCGATATTAAGGGACGCGGGTGGTTCCTGAGATTTGAGGTCATGCCGTTCGGATGGTCGCAGAATGCGCGGCTTAATGATTTTCCAAAGTAAGTATAAGACCACGACAATTATTAAAAAATCAAGCATTATCAAGTCTTTTTAACGGGATTATAATAGACCGTGCCGGTGACTGGCTGGCGGATTTCGCGGATCAGTTCGTTCAAATCGTTCTCGTTATTGACGAAGTCAATTTCGTTGGTATTGACGATTATCAGCGGGCTGTCCTTATAGCGGAAGAAAAATTCGTTGTAGATCTGATTCAGTGAGTCGATATAATCGTGATTAATTGACTTTTCGTAGGAGCGACCGCGTTTCTTAATATTGACCATCAGATGGTCGGTACTGGCCTGCAGATAGACTACGAGATCCGGTTTGGGTAAGTCTTTTTCCAACTGCTGGGCGATCAGATTATATAACGACATTTCTTTTTCGTTGAGATTGAGAGTTGCGAATAATTTATCCTTGGCGAACATGTAATCGCTGATCAGAAGATTTGTGAAGAGATCGATCTGTTTCAGTTCCATTTGTTGACGATAGCGGCTGAGGAGGAAGTATAGCTGGGTTTGGAAAGCGTATCTTTCCGGATCGCGGTAAAAATCTTCCAGGAAGGGATTCTCTTCAAATTTCTCCAATACCAGACGGGCGCTGAGTTTTTCTGCCATGATATGCGCCAGACTGGTTTTTCCAGCGCCGATTACACCTTCAATAACTAAAAAATAAAGATTATTCATAAGACTCCATGAATGAGAGCTGCAGTCCGTATTTCTTCGATCGACCCAATCCTGATAATCCGATCCGGATCGGGACAACTTATTAATAATTCGGCGACCGGTTTTCCGGTTTTAGGATCAATGAAATCCGGAGCGATTTCGGCCAGCGGCGTGAGGACGAATTTACGCTCGTAGAGACCGGGATGGGGAATTTTCAGAGTGGGAGTATCGACAATTATCCGGTCGTAAAAGAGAATATCGAGATCAATTTCACGCGCTGAATTCTTTGAGTGGACGGGAGATCTTCCCAGTCGGATTTCGGTCTTTTCGCAAAAATCAATTAATTGCATCGGTGTCAGAAAAGTGGCAATTTCCACTACCATATTCAAAAAGTCCGGCTGATTAGGATTGTATTTCGGTGCGGTCTCATATACCGAAGACTTCCGGTAAATCTCAATATCGGAATTATTGGAAATAGCTGTCAACGCGGAAGCAAGATGATCCTCGCGAATATCAAGATTGCTTCCCAGTGCTAGAAATGCCCGAATATGGTTCACAAAACTTCTCCCATCTGATCGCGTCGTCGGGTTATTTCAACCTCGACGGTATCCAATACACCCTTGATTGGCGCATTCGGTTTACGAATACGCACCCGGGCCGATTCAACTGCATGATGATTAAAAATTTCGCGGATGATCTTGCCGGCCAGGGCTTCGATCAGGAAAAATTTGGATTGCGTTACGACTTCCTGTACTAATTGATAGACCTTTTCATAATCGATAGTGTCCGCCAGGTGATCACTCGTGATTACCCTGGTCATGTCAAATTCCATCTCTACATCGACCTCGATCTTGCCACCGAGAATTTTTTCAGGTTCGGCAACGCCATGATACCCGTAAAAAACCATATTATTTAATCTGACAATACCCATTTTATGCAATTCTCGGACTTGCGGAATTTAGAGAACAGACGTCAAAAGGGCAAGGAAGTAAAACGGTAGATAGGCAATATATTTGATTGTCGATTTGAACATCTGCCACTGAATTCAAAGCAATACCCGCGAAATTTAGTTTGCCGATATGGCATTTCTATGCCAAATCCGGATGTCATTTCTGCCGGTGATAGTCACATCGGCAAATTCCGTTTGCCGTATTTTCAAACGGTCTGCCATTAAAAACAATTTCATTCGACGGCATGCCACTTGTGTAATAAATAAACGGTTTTTGAAAAAGGTGAAATGAAAAACAATAAATAAAAGGAGGCTTGTATGTTAATCACCCGATGGGATCCAAAACTTGCTTTGAGCAAATATCCTTATTTCTTCGACCGGCGCTTCGATTCTTGCCTGGAAAGTAATGAAGATACTTTAATCCCGGACTTTGCTCCTGTGGTCGATATTGAAGAAAAAGATAAACAGTACGTCGTGACGGTCGAATTACCCGGCGTCAAGAAGGATGACGTCAAAATTGATCTGAAAGATAATGTGCTGACTATTTCCGGTGAAAAGAAAATGGTCAGGAAAATTGATGAAAAGAATTTTCATCAATCGGAACGGATTTTTGGGTCGTTTCAGCGTTGTTTCCGCCTGCCGGAATTAGTTGATCAGCAACAGATCTCGGCCGAATTCAAAGATGGTATACTGAATATCGCGATTCCGAAATCGGTCGCAATTCAACCCAAAACAATTGAAATCAAGGTAAAATAATAAAATGTATTAATTAAAAAAAAGGAGTAGCATTATGTCAATCGTCAGATGGTCACCAAGAGGTTCGTGGTTGGATTTGAGGAATGAATTTGATCGAATGTTTGACTCGATCTTCAATCCCCGATATGAAGAGGAAACCAGTTTGTCGGCTTTCAATCCTGCCGTCGATATCATTGAAGAAGATAAAGCTTACCAAATTCATGTTGAACTGCCGGGATTAAACAAGGACGATATCAAACTCAGTGTAAAGGATAATTACCTGAGTATCAGCGGCGAGAAAAAACGCGAATCAAAGATCGAAGATAAAAATTACCAACGCACTGAGCGTATCTTCGGTTCTTTTCAAAGGAATTTCCGACTGTCCGATTCGGTCGAAGCTGACAAAATCGAAGCTGAATTTAAAGAAGGTATCCTGAATATCGTCGTTCCGAAGAAAAAAGAATCGCTTGCCAAACAAATCGAAGTCAAGGTCAAATAACTTACCCCTAACCCCCTCAACCTAGAAAAGTCCGGCGCTCTGCCGGACTTTTTGTTTTATTTTTAATAATCTATTCGCAGATAGTGGCGTAGTTTGTCTCAATATTTTTACGGAGACGACTGGCGAAGCGCGCGGCCGGGGCACCGTCGACTATCCGATGATCGAAATCGAGAGTTAGATTTAAATATTCGCGCGGAACTACCTGCCCATTCTCGAGAGTCAGACGGGTCGAAATATTGCCAATAGCGATCCCCAGCGTATGACTGGGTACACCGAGTCCCCAGCCGGTACCGACTCCGAACATTCCAACCGACGTGACTCCTACAGTTCCACGGTATTTTTTTGTTAATCGAGGCGAATGATAGACGACTTTAAGCATAAGACGCCGTAAAAAGCCTGGCACATAAATAAAGCGTTCGACGACTTTTTTCTCCCAGGCGGGGGCTGGATTAGCCCGGAAATTTTCAATTTCCAGGTGGATTTCGGCTAACGATTTTACCTGAGCGCCACGGATTATTAGTCCGTAAGGAAATTTTTCGTCGTGATCACCAAGCTCAATATAGGTGATAATGTCTACATCATGATAGATGATCATCCGACCGCGCCAGTCCCGTTGCGCCTGAATTACTTTATTCTCATCAACAGCCCGAGCAATGGCAGTCAGAATAAAGGCGGTAAAGGAAATTGCGGTTTTCTTATTTTCCTTCATTGATTTAAGATATTTACGGACATCGGTGACATCGACATCAATCAAGGCTCGCATGACATGATTACTGTGCGATAAACTAACCACGTCACTGGCGAGACGACGTAATCTGGAAAACTTTTCAACTGAGTAGTCTTTTTGACTTTGACGACCCATTTTTAACTCCTTCGCTTAACTCTTTCGCATCAATATTAAGCCAACCGATCGTTATATTCAAGTTAAAATTGAAGAAGAAAACGCGATTTTCTTCCGGTTTCGGGATCATTTCGACCAATAACCATACTTTGTAGGATAAAAACTGACAGAAAAATCAGATTTTGTCCGATTTGCCGAATATCACGTTTAACATAGATTTAAACGTGCATTGCAGGACTCAAATTCCATTTAGAAAAACAGTTCAAGCATGAAAATATTTATTGCCGACGATTCGGATATTCTGCGTAAACATTTGACAACCTTGCTGGCAGAAATTTCCGGTATTAAAATCGTCGGTTATGCTGAAGATAGCGATGCGGCGATCGCTGGCATCCAAGCTAAACATCCTGATGTAGTGATCCTCGATATTCGCATGCCGGGAGCCGGAGGTATCCATGTTCTCCGGACTATCCGTCAAATCTATCCGGATCTGCCGATCATTATTTTCACCGATTATCCGTATCCGCAATATCGAAAAAAATGTCTTGAGGAGGGCACCGCTTATTTTTTTGATAAGTCCAGTGAATCGGAGAAATTAATTGAATTAATCCGAAAAATAGCCAAGAATGGAGCATGAATGGGCAATTCAGTGAATATTCTGTTCATCAAATTTTCCTGCGGGAGGTCGATTAATGATAATTGAAAAGGCCGCTCTGAACGACTTTTTAACACGCTGTCAGAAAGAAAAGCTGGGTGATTTTAAAAAGGTCGTCGCGCCGCGTCGTTCTCTAAAAACGGAAAGCGATCTGTTTTTTGACAACTGGCAGGCAGACCAACAATTTGTGATTGATAGCTATCGCACAATCGATCCCTTAAGGATTCTTTTCTATCTATCGCGGGAGCGGATTTTACCGGCTCAACCCGCTGAAGAGAAACGTCTGATAGTCGGTGCCAAGGCTTGTGATCTACGGGCGCTGGAAGTTCTGGATAAAGCTCTGATAAATGCCGACTTTATCGATCCGCTCTATGAGAACCGGCGTAAGAACACGACTATAATTAGTGTCGACTGTAACGAAATTGCACCCACCTGCCATTGTAATTTAGTCGATGGTAAGCCGTACACTCTCCGGGGATTTGACCTGAATTTAACCAAACTGGACGCGAATTACTATCACCTCGAAGTTGGTAGTGGCAAAGGTCAGGAATTGCTTGACCATATGCAAAAGTATCTCAAAATCAACCATAGTTCGGAAGACGACCTGCAGACCCGGAACGAGAATCGCAAAGCAATCGAAAAGCGTTTAAAATTGCAAAATGCACAGTATGAACGTAATCAGCAGTACGAAATCCTCCGGAATATCGATTTAACCAAGTGGGTGGACGAAGCTTTCACTTGTTGCGGCTGTGGTGGCTGTACCAATATTTGTCCGACTTGCTACTGTATGATTTTAAATGATGAAACCACCGGCGATATTTTTATAAAGGATCGGAGTACCGATACCTGTCAGATCCATGGTTATGCACGGGTGGCCGGCGGTGCCTCTCCGCGTCCTAAAATGTTCGAACGTTTCCGCAATCGCTATTTGTGCAAATTCCGTTACATGCCGAGTAATTTCGACCTGCTAGGTTGTACCGGTTGCGGACGTTGCAGTGAAGTTTGTGCCGGGAAGATCGAATTTCGGGAAGTAGTGAGGCGCATTATGTCGTTTGGTAAAGTTAAGGAGACCGCTCATGTCTAAAAATCCTTATGAAGTGACTGCGGCTATAATTTACGATATCATCGAAGAATCGCCGACTATTCGAACTCTGCGTTTGCGTCCGGAGAAACCGATTACATTCCGGACCGGTCAGTTCATGGAGGTAAGCGTACCGGGCATCGGTGAAGGACCATTTACGCCTTCGTCGTCACATTATATTTCGGATGTAATGGATATGACGATCATGAAAGCCGGGTTCGTAACCGAATATATCCATAAGACCAGGATTGGTGACCGGATCGGTCTGCGCGGCCCTTATGGTAAAGGTTATCCGCTGGAGACATTTAAAGACCGGGATGTTTTAATAATGGGTGGCGGAGTTGGGATGGCGCCGACGCGTTCCCTTTTTCTAACACTTCTACACGATATTGACGATTATAAAAGCGTTACCTTTCTAGCTGGTGCTCGAACTCCGGTCGATATGATTTACAAAGACCAAATCACAGAATGGCGGAAAATTGAAAAAGTCACTTTTCTGAGATCGGTCGATAAAGTTCCCGAAGGCGAGGTCTGGGATGAAGAAGTTTGCTTGGTGACTAAACTATTGAATAAAATTTCCATTGATCCGCACAATAATCCGGTAATCGTTTGCGGACCGCCGGTTATGATGAAATTTGGTACCTTCGACCTGTTGAAGTACGGCTATGCACCTCAGGATATTTATTTATCGATGGAGAAGAAAATGTATTGTGGCATCGGTCAATGTCGCCATTGCGTGATCGGTCCATATTATGCCTGCAAGGATGGTCCGGTTTTTACCTACGAACAGATTAAAGACGAGGAGAATATCTGGGAATGAAACGTTTATTTATCGACATTCCGGTTTTATATGAGTCGGATGAGGCGGTCCAAAAGATTGAATGTGAGTACATGCATCACCGGCATAATAACGGTCAATACAGTTTGCTGGAAATCGCCGAGTTTGCGGTCTATTGTCGCCAATGCAAGGAAGCCTTTTGTGTAACTACCTGCCCGAAAGAGGCTCTCGAACGTACCGAAGCCGGCCTAATCAAACGCTGGAATATGCGTTGCGTGGGTTGTAAATCCTGTACGCTGGCCTGCCCGTTTGGAACGATTTTTCCGGAAGTTATCAACTATGTAACCGGTAAGTGCGATTACTGTCTGAACCAATTACAGAACGATCCGGACTATGTACCGCTGTGTGCCCGGACAGCGCCCGCGGGGGGTATCAGCATGTGCGAAATTGATAACGAGGATCCCAAGCAAAATATTTTCCTGTTCGGCGAACGGTTAGCCATCAAGAGCCCAAGCTGGCGTTTTAAGGAGGAGAAGGTATGATCGGCTGGACGTTTTTCTATTTATTGATTTTTCCGGGATTGCTGTTTAGTGCAGTTATCGGATTGTTAGTCGGTTGGGTCGATCGCAAAGTCAGTGCCCGGGTCCAGTTTCGCGTCGGACCGCCGCTCTTCCAGAATTTTAACGATTTTTTCAAACTGCTGGGCAAGGAGACGATCATTGTGCGGGATAGTTTGCACTCGCTCTTTGTACTATCACCATTGGTGGCGTTCGGTGTAACGACTTTGATTACCGCCATGCTGGGAGTAGCCTTGTTTTACGGATTCGGTTTCGGGGGAGACCTGTTAGTAATAATGTACTTATTGATGATTTATTCCGTAATGGTAATTTTGGGAGGATCAGCGACTGGTAATGTCTATTCCAGTCTGGGCGCCGGACGCGAGATCAAACTGCTTCTGGCTGACGAATTGGCTTTCATTCTGGTTTGTTTAGTGCCGATTATCAAATCCGGCTATCATATAAAATTGGAGCAGATACTCAGTGCTCAGGTCGCTCAGGGAGTATTCATTGGTTCTTTTTCAGGAGTCTTGGCGTTTATTGTCGGACTATTATGTATCCAGGCCAAGATGACACTGCCGCCGTTTCATATTCCGGAAGCCGAGACCGAGATTGTCGAAGGTCCGCTGATGGAATATTCCGGGCCGTTATTAGGTTTCTGGAAACTGAATCAGGCTTTGCAGTGGGTAGCCTTTCCGTTTCTGTTGATTATTCTCTTTCTCGGTGGATTTAACGGTCTTGGATGGGGCATTTTATGGTCGGTTCTGAAATATCTCGGTATCGTTGTAGTAATGATCCTGATTAAAAATACCAATCCGCGTATACGGATCGACACGGCCTTGCGATTCTTCTGGAAATATCTAACGCCGATAGCCTTACTGGCAGTCGTATTTGCGGTTTTAGGAGTCTGATATGGGATGGTACAAAAGTCGTTTATCAAAATCGCTGTGGGTTTTTCACGTCAGCGGTTCGCCCTGTAATAACTGTGACATCGAAATCTTAGATTTGCTGACGCCCCGTTATGACGTCGAACGCTTCGGCATCAAGTTAGTGGGCTCTGTGCGACATGCCGATGTACTTTTAGTGACCGGGATTTTCAATAAAAAAATAGCTCCGCGTATAAAGAGAATTTACGAACAGGCGCCTAAGCCGATTTTTGTAGTGGCGGTCGGCACCTGTACTTCCAGCGGTTGCTGTTTTAAAGATAGTTACAATATGGTACCGTCACGCGAGGCGATTATCCCGATTGACATGTATATCCCCGGCTGTCCGCCCAAACCGGAAGCCATGATCGCGGCCGTCGCCAAACTGATAGGAGTTTTGAATGGATGAGTACAAACAATTTCTCAAATTAATGGGCGATAAGGTTACGCAAGGCATCGAAAAGCCGCGCCGCCTGTATTTCACGGTATCGAATGAGAATCTGCGGGAAGTCGCCCGACATTTATTTGTGACGCTCGGATGCCGGTTGTCGACGGCCAGTGCCCAGGAAACCTATCACGGTCTCGAGATTCTCTATCATTTTTCGCATGACGCCAGCGGTTGCTATTACTGCCCGCGGGTGGTCCTAACCGACAAAAAAAATCCCAAGGTTAATTCGATAACTGAGATCGCGAAAGGTGCGATCTGGATCGAGCGTGAAATTTTCGACATGTGGGGCATCGAGTTTATCGGTCATCCACGCATGGAGCAACTGTTGACTTTGAACAATCCGGAAAATCCGGACAAACCGTTACGCTTCGGGAGGCCGGTATGACCGAAAACAAGGTTCCGATTGGTCCGTTCCATCCCCTATTGGAAGAGGCCGAATATTTTGAACTGAAAATCGAGGGCGAGACGGTCGTCGATATTGATATGGAAATCGGCTGGATGCACCGTGGTCATGAATTTATCAGCGAATCCAAGACTTTTACCCAATCGATATATTTGGTGGAACGAATTTGCGGTATTTGCTCGACATCCCACCCATTGGCCTGCGTGCATGCTATCGAGGATATCGATAATATTGAAATTCCGCTAAGGGCGCGCTTTATCCGCACACTAATAGGTGAACTGGAAAGGGTGCATAGTCATTTACTCTGGCTGGGACTGGCCGGTCACTTCATCGGATATGATACGCTCTGGATGTGGGCCTGGAAATATCGTGAACCGATTCTGGAAATATTCGAGGCTATTTCGGGTAACCGAAACCACTACGGTATGATGCGGGTTGGCGGCGTAGCTCGCGATGTAGACCCGACGATTATCCCGAATCTGCTGAAAATTTTGGATACTGTCGATCGCAAAATGGATATGATCGCCAAAGCCGCACATGACGATCCAGTGTTAAAATCGCGCCTGAAAGGCGTCGGCGTTCTGCCGAAGGAAGACGCAATCGCCTATTGCGCAGTCGGACCGACAGCCCGCGCTTCCGGTGTGGCCATCGATGTTCGCAAAGATGAACCAACCGATGCTTATGATTTGGTCAATTTTAATGAGATCGTTTTAGCGAACGGCGACGTCTATGATAAATTGGTGGTGCGGGTATTGGAAATTATAGAATCCAATAAGATTATTCGCCAATGTTTGGAAAAACTTAAAACAGCCGCTGGCCCGATTCTCAACAATGTCAAGGAAGTAACTCCAGGGGAAGGAATCGGACGCTACGAGGCGCCCCGCGGTGAGGTCTTTCACTATATCCGTTCGGATGGTTCAAACCGGCCAGTCAGGCATAAGGTGCGGGCTCCCAGTTATGTGAATATTCCGACTTATACCGTCTCTTGTAAGGGAATCCCGGTTGCCGATGCTCTGATTACGCTGGCCGCCGTCGATCCGTGTTATTGTTGTACCGAGCGGGCACTCAGAGTAGTCGATTCGCTGAGAAAGCCCTGCGATCTCGATTTGAAAAAACTTTCTCGGGCGAAAACCGAACAAATCCGGAGGGAAAGTCATGCTGAGTAATCTGACCTTGATAATAGCCGTACCAATCCTCATCGCATTATTGAATATTTTCCTGCCGACAGTTCTCCGCAAGATTCTAACCTTGGCTGGTTTGGTGTACCTGCTGTACCAGAGTTATTTGCTTTATAAGGGTGCAGGCGAGACGGCATATTTATTCAACCTCCCGATTTTTGCAATCGATAAAATGGCTCTTTTTACCCTAATCTTTATCCAGGTGATGAGCTTCATTATCCTGATCTTTTCTCTGAAAGGTGTAAACCAGGACATAGAGCGCGGCTTTTTTATCCTTTATCCGATGACCATCGGTGTCAGTAATGGAATCATTGCGAGTGTCAACACGATCGGTTTTCTGGTTTTCTGGGGACTTTCCGGAGTAATGCTGTACCTTTTTGGTCTCTTGGGCAGAACTGCCAGCACTCCGCAATCTGCCAAGAAAACTTTCATCATCGTCGGCGGTAGCGATGTTTTCCTGATTCTCGGATTGATTATGCTGTGGCACCTGCAACCGGGGCATTCCTGGAATTTATGGAATATTCAAATGCCTATGAGTGGCGAGCTGGCTTATGTGACTTTCTTCTGCATTCTGATAGCGGCCTTTGCCAAAGCCGGCGGTTTTCCATTCCATACCTGGTTACCAGATTTCAGTCAGGATGCACCTGTGGAAAGTGTCGCATTTTTACCGGCTTCGCTGGATAAATTGGTTGGAATTTATCTGCTGGCACGTTTGTCGGTATCATTGTTTGTGGTTAATCTAAATATTCAGATGATAATAATAACTCTCGGGGCTTTGACGGTAATAAGTGCGGTAATGATGGCCATGATTCAACATAATGGTCGCCGACTGCTCGGCTATCACGCCGTCAGCCAGGTTGGTTATATGATTATGGGAATTGGCAGTGGAAATCCACTGGCGCTGATCGGCGGCCTTTTTCATTTAATCAATAATGCGATCTATAAAACGGAATTGTTTTTAACCCTCGGCTCTGTCGAAAAACGCACCGCTACGAACAATCTGGATGAACTGAGTGGCCTGGGTCGTAATATGAGGCTAACATTTCTGGCGGCGCTGACTGGGGCTTTGGCGATTTCAGGTATTCCGCCGTTGAATGGATTTTTCTCGAAGTGGCTGATCTACCAGGGTCTGATTGAGAAAATGCAGAGTATTGCCCCCGGCTATCAGATCTGGTTGCTGGTCTGTCTGATTCTGGCAGTTTTTGGCAGTGCTCTGACATTAGCCAGCTTTATGAAATTCATACATGCCATTTTTCTCGGTAAACGTCCCGCTAAATGGAATAGTATTAAAGAAGCTCCGTTCAATCAATGGTTTGCAACCGGAATTCTGGCGGTAATTTGTATTGGGTTCGGTTTACTGGCTATGCCGATCCCGATCACCAGGTTGATCGCCCCGATCGTACAGGAATCCGGTTTAACGATACCAACCGTTCTGGGTTCGTATGCACCGCTACGTCTGCTGGTCCTGTTCGGAGCGGCGTTCCTGGTCGGTATTGTGATATATTGGACAACTCGCAAGGTGCGGTTCGATGATAATTATTTGGGCGGTATGGAGGCACTGGAGAAATTCAGAATTACGGGGACCGAATTCTATAATGAAATCCGCAATATGTGGCCGTTGAAACCCGCTTACGACGCGGCCGAGAAGAAACATTTCGATGTTTATAATCTGGGTGAACGCTGTACACGTTTTTTCGCCGGACTGTTTGCGCGCTTTCATAATGGTCAGTTATCGAATTACAATCTATGGATTGTCGTGGGAGTTTTAATCTTATTATGGCTGGTTTGGTAGGTGATTTATGAAAAATCCTGTCTTAACGGAGGAATAAATGCCAGTTGAAACGTGGTTGATATTTATTTTAAGTTTTATGCTGATCGGGTCGATAGCGGCCCTGGAAATCAAGGATTTATTGTCGGCGATCATTGCAGTGGGAGTGGTAGGTCTGGGAGTATCGATGGCCTTTTTGCTCCTGCAGGCGCCCGATCTGGCGATTGTGCAGTTTCTGTTTGAAATTTTTTCAGTGGTAATAATGGTACGGGCCTTTATCAAACGCGAGTATCATCAACAGAGTGTTCGTAAGGATCGCATCAGAAAAACGATTTTGTCGATTGCGGCTTTGGTCGCCATTTTCATTTTCAGTATAAATGTCTTTAAGGCTTTGCCGCCTTTTGGTAAGCCGTTGATGACCACGGCTCAGTATTACCTGGATAACTGTGCCAGGGAGACCGGGGCGGCTAATATCGTATCGTCGATCGTTCTCGACTATCGCGGTTATGATACCCTCGGCGAGGTGACCGTACTCTTTGGGGCGATCCTGGGAGCCTTGACGATTCTGCGTCTCAAACCTGGAAAGCAATCGAATGAGGAGGAAGAAAGATGAACCAGGAACGCGGTTTGACTTTAATCGCCAAGACTGTAACACGGATCAGTGTCTGGTTGATAATTCTGTATGGCATCTATATCATTTTACATGGTCATTTGAGTCCCGGCGGAGGTTTTGCCGGCGGGGTGGTAATCGCCCTTGCATTCCTGAATGTTATGCTAACGTTCGGCCACGAGACCGTAACGCGCTGGCTGAATATCGATTTTCTGCATGATCTGGAACCGGCCAGCGGCGCGATGTACCTGGCGGTCGGGATTTTAGGCATTGCCATCAGCGGTAGTTTTTTGGCCAATTTTCTAAGTAAAGGGACGTTATTCAATTTGGTTAGTTCCGGAAATATTCTCGTTTTAAATATAATTATCGGTATCAAGGTGGCCATGGGTTTATTTACCGTAGTCTGGACCCTGGCGGTATTTCGCCTTTACGAGGGAGGTGAGGAATGACGGTCTATCTACTCTGCTTTGCATTACTGCTGGTCGGTATTTACGGTTTGTTAGTCAAACGCGACCTGATCCGCATTATCATTGCTTCCGGTATAATGGGTTATGCCGCTAACTTAATGCTAATCTTGTTTGCTTACCGGCGCGGCGGACTCTATCCAATTCTGGAAAAGGGCAAAACCGTCGGTGCACGGGTTATGGTCGATCCTCTGCCCCAGGCGCTGGTTCTGACTTCAATTGTCATCGAACTGGGGATAACTGCCATGCTGGTAGCGCTGGCAATCCGTTTATTTGAGAAAAATAAGACATTCGATATCACTAAAATTAAGAGGTTATCAGGATGATCCTCCCATTTTTTATAATAATTCCGTTGCTGGCCGCCTTTCTGATTGCAATGATTTCGGGCAATCGCGATTACTGGGCGATCATTGTTTCCGTGCTGACAATGATCTCGCTGGCCGTGCTGGCATTATTCAACTTCGGCACCATTGGTGGCAAGACCATCGTCTACGAGATGGGAGCCTGGAAAATTCCCTATACGATCTGCCTGACGGTCGATGCCTTTTCGGCGTTCATGCTGGTAATCATCAGTGTAATCGGACTAACCTCGCTGATGTTTTCGATCTATTATATAAAGCATCGTTCGCCGTCATGGAAATATTATGCATTATTCATGCTCTTAATTACCGGCATGAATGGAGTGGTCGTCACCGGTGATCTGTTCAACCTGTTTGTTTTCATGGAAATTGCACTTTTTGCGGCTTATGCACTGGTATCTTACGGCAGTCATGCCGAAGAGTTCGAAGCCGCCTTTAAATACGCTATTATGGGCTCGATTTCATCGACTCTGGTATTGGTCGGAATCGCCGTAATTTACAGTGCTACCTCGACCCTGACGATGGCAATCATCGCGGAACGATTACCGCAAAATCTGAAAGTGATGTACTGGAGTGGCGGTTTGTTTCTGGCCGCGTTTGGATTGAAAGCGGCCATCATGCCATTTCATGCTTGGTTGCCGGATGCGCATTCCTCCGCGCCAGCCCCGATTTCCTCGATGCTGTCAGGAGTTCTTATCAAAGCCCTGGGTATTTATGTCTTGATTCGCCTGTTTTATAATGTTTATGGGGCGCCGCCGATTTTCCTGACAATCTTCATGGTTTTAGGCTCGATCTCGATTATCGTTGCCTCGTTTCTGGCGATCGGGCAATGGGATTTTAAACGTCTGCTGGCTTATAGTAGTATCAGCCAGGTCGGTTTTATTCTGCTGGGAATCGGGATCGGAACGCCGTTAGCGATTTTCGGGGCGGTTTTTCATATTCTGAATCATGCTATTTTCAAGTCGCTCCTGTTTTATAATGCCGGCACCGTTGAGATGGTGCTGGGTACCCGCGATCTGCGCAAGATGGGTAACCTGACTCACATTTTGCCCTACACGACCACGACTTCCATGATTGCGACCTTGTCGGTCGCCGGTATTCCGCCCTTTAGTGGTTTTTTCAGCAAGCTGATAATAATCATTGCGGCCATTGCCGCTGGGTATCCGGTTTACGGTGGTATCGCAATTGTCGGCAGTCTTCTGACTTTAGTCTATTTCATGAAAGTCCAGCGCTATGGATTTCATGGCGAAAAAATCATCGAAATGGAAGATATTAAGATTGGTTGGGGTATGCGCGCGGCCATGATCGTTCTGGCGGTCCTGTGTCTGGCAACCAGTATCCTGATCATTCCGGGTATTAAGGAATTCACTCTTGATCCGGTAGTCGACGCAATTATAAACAAGACCGGTTACATTACCAGAGTTTTGGGGAGGTAGAAATGACGATAAAAAATCGCAGTCGGATGATCGTATTTATTCTCTCCTTTCTGGTCTGGCTGGCACTGACTGATATTACCGATTTGCAGGAGGTGATCGCCGGGCTGATTGTGGCTTTAATTATTAGCCTGATGGCCGGCACTTTTTTAGTTACGACCGTAAAGAGTGGGCATCCCGTACAGCGATTTCTGATGGGAATTGCCTATTTATTCAAGTTTGTTTGGGAGATGATCAAGGCTAACCTTCATGTAGCTTTGATTGTCATCAATCCAACCTTACCAATCAAGCCGGGAATTGTTAAAATCAAGAGCAGTCTGACTAAAGATTCATCATTGACAGTTCTGACTAATTCCATTACGCTGACTCCGGGCACTCTGACCGTCGATATTAATCCTGAGACACACGAGATTTATATTCACTGCATAGAAGTCGAAACTACCGATGTTAAACAAAATACCCGCAATATCGCCGGTCGTTTCGAAAAGTTGATTAGGGAGGTGTTTGAATGAGGACTTTGCGCTGGCTAATCGGTCTGCTCCTGATCGGGCTGTTCATGTATGTGAATTTTTTCGTATATACCGGTTCGATCTACTTTAAACTAATCAATGTAATTTTATTCAGTTCGTTATTCGTTCTTTACCGAGTAATAATTGGACCGACGGCCGCCGACCGGATCGTGGCGGTCGATATCCTGGGTATTCTGATTATCGGAATGCTGGCTCTGCTCGGTCTGAATTATGAGCAGTCTTTTTTCATGGATGTCGGATTAATCTGGGCTTTACTGAGTTTCATGGCATCGTTAGCTTTAGCCAAAGTACTGGAAGGGAGGTCGCTCGATGATTAGGGAAACATTAGGGATGGCATTGATCCTGATCGGAGTAATGTTCGATTTCCTGGGTGTACTGGGGCTGGTGCGTTTGCCGGATGTTTATAATCGTCTCCAGGCCGCGACCAAGTGCGTGACCTTTGGATCCGCCGGTATCCTGCTGGGAGTTTTTATTCTGCAGGGTTTCAATAATTTTGGTTTTAAGGTGTTGTTAGGGATCGTGTTCATTTTTCTGACTTCACCGGTGGCGGCGCATATCATTGCCCGGGCGGCTCATCGCAGTGGCGTTAAATTGACCAAAGGCAGTATCGTGGATCAGTATCAGGAAGACCGAGAGTTGAAGGAATAGAAGGGAGACCGTTATGTTTTTACCAAAATTACGTGAACTGAGTGAAGCCCTGCGATCGCTTTTTTCAGCCCCCTTTACCAGTAAATTCCCGGTTAAACCGCACCAGCCGGCGCAAGGTTTCCGTGGTTTCCCGGAATATCATGAGGAATATTGTGTGGGTTGTGGAACCTGCGCTCAGGTTTGCCCGACCAATGCGATTGAAATATTTAATGATTTAAAAACTGGCAAACGGATATTGCGGGTCGATTATACCTCCTGTGCTCAGTGTGGTCAATGTGAGGAAAAATGCATTACCGGGCAGGGGATTCAGCTCTCTCAGAAATTTGATCTCTCGGTTGCCGATCTAAAAGACGCGGCAGTGTATAACTCGGTCGAAAAGGATGTGGCCATCTGCGAAGCCTGTGGGGTGATCGTTGCCTGCTATGATCATCTGAGATTTGTCAAAGAAAGGCTCGGGGCCAAGGCCTATGCCAATCCAAATCTGCTTTTAATTACTCAACGGAATTTCAGTGAGTTGCCGTCCTCTTCGATCAAAGACCGTCTGCGGCGTGAGGATTATATCAAGATGTTCTGTCCGAAATGCCGTCATAAGATAGTCGTTAAAGATGAATTTTAGGGATCTACGGCAGATCTTAAATCAATTTTCAAACGATAAAATCGTGTTCGTCGGATTAGGCAATCCACAATGTGGTGACGATGGTGCGGGGCAAATTTTACTGGAACGATTAAGTCATCAGACCGCATTTGAAAGCGCAGTTTTTTTATTTGCGGGAACGAATCCGGAAAATTATCTGGAAAAGATCACCGCCGGAAAACCAGAAGCCGTCATTTTTATTGACACCGCCCGCTATGGAATGCCACCTGGTACAATTGAACTATTAGATGATAAAAAACTTAATCCGAGCGATTTCAGCACTCACACCTTTTCGATCACAATGATAGCGGAATATATTTCCTGCCTGAATCCCTGTCAGTTTTATTATATAGGAATCCAGCCTGCAGATACGACGATCGGTAAGCCGGTCTCCGCAGTTCTAAAGAATGCCGTCGAAATCTTTTTCCAATGATTAAATTGAGGAGCAATGTTCCGGGATAAACCCTATAAGTTGATTTTACCATTTCACACCCTGGAGACCTTACAAACCAGGATCGGCTGGTTGGTAAATCTTCGCTGGATTGGTATTCTCGCTTTGTTGTGCGTCATACCGATTGGGGAACAATTGTTCCGGTTCGATCTTGGCTTTCCCCAAATTTATATCCTGGCTGTGATATTTACGGCCCTCAATCTGATTTACTTCTTTCTGTGTAAATATTTCAAGTTCGCTAATTTCGGGCAAGAGATTGCCTTTACCGAAATACAGATTGTGCTCGATTTTGTGCTGATTTCATTTGTAATACATTACACCGGCGGTATCGGTAATCCATTCTATTTCATTTATCTGGTGCATATTATCATTTCCGGGATTCTGTATCAAGGACTCTGGGCCTATATTAATGCGACGATCGCGGCCTTTCTACTGACAATCTGGTCAATTCTAGAGTATTTTCAAATAGTCAATGTCTATAATCTGAGCGGCGTACCGGCTCCATTAAAATTTTACCTGATTTCACTGGCCGCCTTCTATTGTCTAATGTTCACGGCCACTTACATCATCCGTGATATTATTTCCGGTTATCGTATTTTAAAGCGTGTAATCGATCAGAAAAGCGAATTGCTTGAGCAAACCATGCTAGAACGCGATAAGATGTTTCGCTTTACCGCCCATGAACTGAAATCGCCACTGACAACCCTGCGCAGTATGTTGGCCGTCATCGACGAAGTTTATGCCGATAATCTCAAGCCGGAGCTGAAGGAGATGATCGGCCGAGCGGTGCGGCGTACTGATCAGGTTTTAATGATGGTCAAGGAAATGATCGAGGTGACCCAATATCGTTATGGATTAACCGAACGAAAATTGAATATCGTGAATTTCCAGGAGTGGATCGATAAAGTTGTCGAACAACAGCGAATTTATGCCACCAATAAAAAGATTACACTAGACGTTAAAAAAATGTCGCAATCAGCTTCAATTTACATGGACGCAATCAGCCTAGAAAAAGTGCTTTCCAATCTGATCAATAACGCTATTCGTTACAGCCCAGCCGGCGCCAAAGTCACAATTTTACCCCTTGTCAAACAACGCTGTTACGGATTTGGGGTTAGCGATACCGGGATTGGCATCGCTAAAGATGATTTGACAAAAATTTTCGAGGAATTTTATCGCAGTGCAAATGCCCGCGAGATGGAAAACCTGGGAACCGGACTGGGCCTGAGCCTCGTCAAACAAATTATTGAACAATATCACGGCCGAATTTTCGTTGAGAGTCAAATCGGGCTAGGCAGTACTTTTACCGTCGAAATGCCATATTTAAACTTTGATATTACTCCAAAATGATATATTTTTTGCTTGGTTGTGCTACGAAATAAAAAATGATGCTACGAGGTGAATATGACCAGCTTATTCCGATTTGGAGTTTCTCTGCCGGAAAACTTACTGACCCGCTTCGATAACGAGATTCGACGCCGGGGTTATTCCAATCGTTCCGAAGCCCTGCGCGACCTGATTCGTGAATATTTAGTACAAAAGGAACTGGATTCGGATGCACAAGTCGTAGGAACCCTGACACTAATTTACGATCATCATGTCGCCAATCTGGATACGAAGCTAAAAAACCTGCAACACGAGCATTATCAGAACATCATGTCGAATATTCATTTCCATCTCGATCATCATAATTGTCTCGAGATCATAGTTCTACAGGGAAAATGTTCGGCAATTCGGAACATTGCCGAACGCTTGATAGGCCTGCGCGGCGTCAAACACGGCAAGTTGACCTTTACATCGACCGGTAAAAATCTACCGGGATTATAAATACAAGAGGCAGAATGCATAATAAATTCAGTATTGGATTATTTTTATTAATTCTTTTAATGTCGGCCGGTTTAAATGCCGGGGCAATATATACCGATACGCTGAAAATTTTTCCATTCGACCCGGTTGTAATAACCGGAACGCGCACGGTGATCAATCGGCATGATTTGACGACGGCCATTACGGTTATTCCGGAGATGGTAGTAAAGGCTCAAAACCAGACGCCACTCTTGGATCTGGTGGCGGAGAATGTACCGGGATTATTCGTTACCAAGCGCACGAATCTTGGATATGGAGTCAGTAGCGGCAGTGGTGGACAGATTACCATGCGCGGTATCGGTGGTTTTCCCAATACCCAGGTCTTGATCCTGATAGATGGCCGACCGGATATCATGGGACTTTTCGGGCATCCGTTGGGTGATGTCTATTTCGGCAATAACGTTAAAAAGATCGAGGTCCTGCGCGGACCAGCCTCACTTTTATACGGTTCGAATGCAATGGGCGGTGCGATTAATATTATTACCGAGCATAAAGCTGAGGATGGTTACCGGGTGCGAATGCCGCTCAGGTTGGGCAGTTTTAATTCGCGGCAACTGAATCTGTCCCAGTCATTTGAGTGCGAAAATTGGGGAGTCTCGGCAACTGCCGGTGCAATTTCAAGTGACGGCTACCGAAATGATGGTCGGGATGATTATTTAAATCAGAACGGCACCGCTGAGGCGCATTGGCAGATTAATAAATCCCTGCACGCCGCGGTCAATACTTATTTTTCGAATTTGGAAGTTTATGATCCGGGCCGAACCGATCATCCTTTCACCAATCATCGTTATAATATCAAACGGCGGGGTGGCGATCTAACTTTAAATCACAATCTGGTGAAATTGACCAGCGATCTGAAATTGCATTACAACTTCGGTCACCATGATATCAACGATCCAAACAAATACCTGTCCGATGATCATACCGCCGGGTTAATTCTCACCGAAACGTATCAGACTACCGCAAATTCACAGGTATTGCTTGGTATCGATTTGCGGCAATACGGCGGTCAGGTCTGGCTGGATTCGACCTGGAAAAAGCATACCGTCTCAGAACAAAGTGTATTAACCCGGATTAATCAGCGGATTTTCGCTTTTATTAATTTGGATGGCGGTGTGCGCTATACCCGGCATTCCGTGGCCGGATCGGAATGGATACCGGCTTGCGGCGTTGCTCTGCATTTACCAAGGCGCTGGCATTTAAAGACTCAATTTTCCAAAGGCTATCGCAATCCGACTATCAACGAGTTATTTTTATTTTCTCCGTCAACGACCAACTTAAAGCCGGAACTGGCGACTAACTTAGAATTTATTATCGAAAAAGAGATCGTCGGATGGTTGACGACGACATTGTCGATCTACCAGACCAGAGCAAAAAATCTGATCGAAAAGGGCTGGGGTTCTGGTCGACCGCTTTATCAAAATCAGGGTGAGGTTCTTTATAAAGGAATCGAATGGGAGGGGCAGATGATGATTGGATGCAATTTTTCCACCTCCTGGACGATGAGTGTCAATTCCGCTTCCCGGAAAGTCGGTGGGAATCCCGGCCAAAAGTTCGACCTGAGTCTGAGTTATAATCCCATCGATCACCTGCATCTGAGTCTCCAAAGTCAGTGGGTTAATAATCTTTATAGCATCGAAGATCCCTATGGCTATGGTTTGCCAGTATACAAACGGCTGGATGGTTACTGGTTGTTGAACGGGCGCGGCAAATACGAAATCAATCGGTTTGTCGATCTGACCGCGGAGATCGAAAACCTGACGAATATCAAATATGAAACGATGTATCATTATCCTTTGCCGGGTCGGACTTTTTGGGTGGGCATTATATTAAAGTATTAAACATATATTTGAATGCGAGTCGCAAGTTATAAAGACAAGGTCCGATTTTTCGATGAGCAGGCCGCCGGATGGGATTGGCCCGATGTCGATCGGATCAAGACCCTAAAAATCCTGAAATCGGTCGGCTTGCCGGTAAGTGGGATCATTCTGGATGCCGGATGTGGAGCTGGAAACTTATTTCCAGTGTTGAAAAAAATCACCCCGTCCGCAACTATTATCGCCTGCGATCTATCACGCCAAATGTTGAATGCTAGCCGCTATCGTTTCCCTGATCAAGATGTACCATTCTGGGTCGGATATTGCGAACAATTACCATTGCCAAACGCCAGTGTCGATATGGTGCTGAATTATTGCATTTATCCACACATTAAAGACGGACATATCGCTTTAATCGAGTATCATCGCATTTTAAAATCCGGAGGCAGACTGCTGATTATCCATCCGCACGGAAGAGAAGCGATCAATTTCAAGCATCGTCAGATGGGATTTCCTGTCGACAATGATTTATTACCACCTTCCAGACAAATTGTGGCGCACCTTGACAGTCTATCATTCCTAATTCGTAGGGTGATCGATCAAGATGATCTGTACTTAATTGAAGCTCAAAAAAGTCAATATACTCCGCCGCCGCTTCTTAACATCGGTACGAACCGGACCGGGATGACCGATTTATAAATCAAGCGGCCCTTGCGCTTGGTCAGCAGAACTAGTTCCTGGGCAGAAGCCGCACCGACCGGGATGACCAGTCGTCCGCCTTCCGCAAGTTGCTCTTTCAACGGTTCCGGAATATCCGAGGGAGCGCAGGTTACGATAATGGCATCAAAGGGAGCATGCTCCGGCCAGCCGCGATAACCATCTTCGATTTTACACCAAACATTACAATATCCGAGTTCGGTCAGGAGTTGCCGGGATTTATTGCCGAGGGAAGCGATGATTTCAATTGTGAAAACACTATCGCAGATTTCGGCCAGAACGGCCGCCTGATAACCACTGCCAGTTCCGATTTCGAGGACTTTATCTGTTTTCTGGAGTTCGAGCAATTCAGTCATCAGGGCTACGATATAAGGTTGCGAAATAGTTTGTTCCGCACCGATCGGCAGGGGACGGTCAGTATAGGCCAATGGCCGATATTTTTCCGGCACGAAGTGATGACGCGCAACTCTCTGTAAGGCTTTTATTACGACTGGTGACCTAACCCCACGGGCAACGATTTGCTCCTGTACCATTTTCTGCCGCTGTAGGTCATAATCGGGTTGGTGCACAGTCTGAGCGCAAAGCAGAATTATTAAAAGAAAAATTAGGAATAAGAGTTTTTTCATTTTAGGGTATATCCTGTCACTGTCAAATCAGACTGATAAGGATCAATGACGAATTTCCAGACTCCCGAAAACTACCTCGGCCTTGATTTCAAGAACGATCAGACTTTCTGCGCTGGAAATAATCTCGGTTTGATTATCAATCCGCCCGAAAATCGGCGCCCCGACGGTTTCGACGCAAATGCCCTTCGGAACAATTAAGACGGTGCGGCCGAAAATGGTTTCGATATTAAGATGACAACGTCCCGGTTGGATTTGGGCAGAACGCAGGTCAACTACCATTTTTCCAAATACTGTTTCGATTCTACCTCCGCTGAATTTGTGTGATATGATGTTTTCACTTAAATCGGAAAAAACAGCGTGCAGATCTATAGCATCCGAATCGTTGGTTTTCGCCTGAGAAGTATCCAGCGTCGCATGCCATAGGAATTTACGCGGACGAATTATTAAAATGATTCCGATCAGAATAAATATCAGGGCGATCAGTAAGGGTCCGTCAATGATGTCATTGACTTTCAACCATAGAATCGCTCCCAGTCCGACCAGAAACCCGCCACCCGAATGATTAGTCTTTATTATTTCATTTAAACCGACCAGGATTAAAATTGCCGGCCACCAGTCGTGCAGGAATTCGCCCAGATCGAAGTAAATCAGGTTCAAATTGTCAAGCAGGAGTGAAATTCCAATTGCTAAAAGGATTAATCCTGAAATTGAAATTCCACTTATTTTACGTTGGGTATTCATAAAACCGCCTCGTTTTTTTGTAATTATACGAAAAAGTCCGCAGTAAATCAATCTGAAAAATTCATATTGACCGAGCTACGTTAACACTTGAATACTTTGAACTTTAACACTAAATTCAGACCAGAGAGACCGTTAAAGGTGGAGAGTGTTGATGAGTAAGTGGATTTTATTACTGACGAGTGTATTTTTTATTTTTGGATGCGGTCGGGAGAATCGGCGAGATCAAGGAGAGGCGCAGGCCTTTATAGATAGTCTGTCCAGTATTTTAGAGCCGCTTCAGACCCGAACAATGCGACTCTTCTGGGAAGCAACATACACGGGTGCTGACTCTCTTTTTAAAGAATATGCGGAATATGAAAAGCGCCTGATGCAGGTTTATAATAATCCGGTTGCTTTTCAACAAATTAAGGATCTCTCCTCAAAAAAAATCAGGAATTCATTACTAGCCCGCGAAGTAGAAGTGGTTTATAATGAATTTTTAATCAATCAATCTGATTCGGTGACTCAAACCCAGATCTCCGAATTGTTCGGAGAGCTCTACATGATTTTCCAGAACCAGGTTTACAAAGAGAATGACGAGATTATTCCAGTCTCAGAGTTGCGCAGGATAATACATGAATCAAACGATTCAGTTGAACGTGAAAAAGCCTGGCGAATGCTTAAACAAATCGGTCCGGAGATCGAAAATAAATTTCTACAGGTAGTCAATCTGCTAAATAAATCAGCTCGCTCACTTGGTTTTAAAAATTACTACGAACAAAAATTGAGTACGCAGGAAGAGAATCCGCGTATAATTGAGCGACTCGTTCAGAATTATGCTGACAGTACCGCCGAACTCTATCGTTTGGTAAAAATGAAAATTGACTCTGTACTTGCGGTTAAGTATAAAATTGAGCCAGCTGATCTACAGGCCTGGCACTACCCGGATCCCTTTGACAGCTATGCCCCATTTGGTCAGTCAATTGATATCGACCAGTTTTATAAGGATAAGAATATAATTGAAATCGCCCGGCGGTTTTATAACGGGATCGGATTCGATGTTGATGAAATTATCGAGCGGAGTGATTTGGCCGCGCATCCCAATAAGTATCGTCAATCCTATTGCGTAGATATAAGCCGAAACGGAGATATTCGTATTATGGCCAATATCGATAACAACGCCCGGGGCATGAGCGTGCTTATGCATGAATTGGGGCATGCCGTGCATTATATGAATTTAAACCGCGATCTGCCTTACTATTTACTGGATTTACCAACGCCATGTAACTTACCGCGGAACGAAATATATGTCAATAAGGAACTGCCCTACTTACTGCGCGATAATACCCATTTTTTCATTGCTGAAGGTGTGGCTACTTTATTCCAAAACTTGACAGTGAATCCAAACTGGATGGAACAGATGCTGGAACTTACTGCGGAACAGAAAGCTGAATATATCCGACAAATGCAAGCAGTCTATCCTGCGAAGCAATTATATTTAAGTGGCTGGATGCTGGTCATGTTCAATTTTGAGAAAGCCTTATATGAAAATCCCGAACAGGATTTAAATAAACTTTGGTGGGATTTAGTCGAGAAATACCAGTTGATAAGAAGACCTCAGGGACGTAATGAACCGGATTGGGCCTGTAATTTTCATCTGGTAATCTTACCATTGTATTATCAGAATTACTTGCTCGGCAATGTCTTTTCTGCTCAGCTATTGCACGCGATGGCAATTGATCAAGGACTGCGTTCAGCAAATGATCTCCAGTTCGTAAATAATAAAGCTTTAGGTAATTTTCTAAAAGACCGGGTGTTGAGCACTGGTAAAAAATCCCGTTGGGATGAGTTGATCAAAAGTGCTACCGGCGAAGAACTTAACGTCAAATATTATATTCAACAAATCTATTACTAAAAAACAGATCATTATATTATTGAAAAAGGGGAATCAGCCTTATGAAGAAGATCATCATTATGCTTATTATGGTTCTGTTGATAATGAATTGTGACAAGCAGGTCGAAAGAAACGAGCAGGCCGCGCAGGTTTTTGTCGATAGTCTGACTATTATTATTGAACCGTTAAATAAAGCGGCCAATCAATCTTATTGGGAAGCCACAGCTTCCGGCCAGGACGAGTATTATGATCGTTACGCCAATATTTCTTTGGAACTGGCGACGGTTTATTCCAATCCGGAAGATTTCAAAAAACTGAAATTTTTTCACTCGCAGAACCTGAAAAATCAGTTACTGGCGCGGCAGATCGAAATTCTTTTCTACAGTTACTTAGCCAACCAGATCGATACGACACTTCTGCGTCAAATTACCGAATTGCAAACTGAGGTCGAAGCCCGCTTCAATAAATTCCGCGGTGAAATCGATCGCCGGGAAGTCACCGGCAATGATATTAAGGAGATTTTAATATCCTCGACCGATCTCGCACTACGTAAAAAGGCCTGGGAAGCCTCCAAACAGGTCGCACCTGCGGTGGAAGCCGATATGCTGAATCTGATACATTTACGCAATCAGGCCGCGCAGAAACTCGGTTTTAAAAATTTTCAGCAAATGGCATTAATTACTGATGAACAGGATCCGGCCGAAATCGAGCGGATTTTTAAAGAACTGGATGTCGAAACCCGCGCACCTTTTTTAAAAGACAAAGCCGAGATCGACGCGATCCTATCGGCGCGCTTTAATATCACGCCCGAAGAGTTGCGACCCTGGCATTATTCCGATCCGTTTTTCCAGGATCCACCGGCAATCAGCGAGGTTAATCTCGATCGATATTACGAAGATCAGGAGGTGGTCAAATTAGCCGATAAATTTTATGCCGGAATCGGTCTGGATGTATCCGGAATTCTCGCCAGGAGCGATTTATACGAACATCCGGGTAAGTATCCGCATGCCTATTGCACCGATATTGATCGTGAAGGCGATGTACGCGTCATGGAAAATGTGCGCAATAATGAAGAGTGGATGGCAACCACTTTGCATGAACTCGGGCACGCCGTATTTTCTGCCAATATCGACCGGCAATTGCCCTACTTTTTACGCGAAGAAGCTCATTCATTCACGACCGAAGCGATCGCGATGTTTTTTGAAAAACTTTCGAAGAATCAGACCTGGATGCAGGCTATGCTGAACCTCAGCGCTGACGAGGAGGCCGAAATCCGCGCAACTACCGCCCAAACCCTTCGGATTCAGAAGCTGGTTTTCGCACGCTGGTCTCTGGTGATGTACAATTTCGAAAAAGTCTTATATGAAAATCCCGACCAGGATCTGAACACTTTATGGTGGGATCTCGTCGAAAAATATCAGATGGTAAAGCGGCCGGAAAATCGCCATCAGCCGGACTGGGCGGCCAAGATTCATATCTGCTCCTATCCGATCTATTATCATAACTACCAGCTGGGCGAATTATTGGCGGCTCAACTGGCAAAAGCCATAGCTCGGAGTCAGAGTAGCGATGATGTAAACCAAATCAGTTATATCAATAATCCGCAACTTGGTAATTATCTTAAAACCAATATTTTTTCAGTTGGCAAGAAATACCGCTGGGACGAGATGATTGTTCGCGCCACCGGCGAGAAGCTTACCGCTAAATATTTCGTAGAGCAGTTGTAAAAGTTTTGATGAGTTCTTTTAAGTACAATTAAGTGCTTTTAAGTACGTTTTAGTGATTATGATTTGTCGTGTAGAACTTAAAGTCCTACGAAATATTCCATAGTAGTCGGTTACATCGCTCGGACTATTGGCCTTAAGAGGCGTAATGCAAGAGCATCGCGAAGAGAATTTTCAATTTCTTTTTATCTTAAAAGCACGTAGAAGAGCTTAAAGGCACTTATTTTTGAGCAAGCACTTTTTCGATCTCGTCCATGACCCAGTTCATTTCTTTCATCGTTAGAGTGAATGGATCAGCGGTAGACATATCGACGCCGGCATTTTTCAGCAAATTGATCGGGTAATCAGATCCACCGGAAGACAGGAATCTCAAGTAATTGGATTGGGCGGCTTTATCCTCTGTCATTACCTTTTGAGCTAATGCGGTAGCCGCCGTGAATGAGGTCGCGTACTGATAGACGTAGAAATTATAGTAGAAATGTGGAATATATGCCCACTCGATATTGATGACGTCATCGACGTAACAGACGCCTTTATCATGACCATAATAGGCACGCACGATCTCTTTGTACAACTCGGTCAACGAATCGCCGGTCAACTGCTCACCCCGTTCAGCCATTTCATGCATCCGCAGTTCGAATTCTGCGAATTGGGTCTGGCGGAAAACCGTGCCCTTGATGCCATCCAGATAATTCATTAGAAGGATTATCTTCTGACTGGGATCGGTGATTTTGTTTAGATTATTATGGAAGAGTAGAACTTCATTGAAAGTCGAGGCTACTTCCGCTACGAAAATTGAATAATCGGACAGCGGATAGGGCTGAGTTTTGTTCGAGAAATAGCTATGCATGGTATGGCCCAGTTCATGCGCCAGAGTTGCGACGTCATCATATTTTTCATTATAATTCAGTAAAATGTAAGGGTGCACGTCATAAATCGAACCATTGGAATAGGCCCCGCTTCGTTTGGCAGGCGTGGGATAAATATCGATCCAACGCTCGTTAAAGGATTTCTGGATCGTGGCGGTATATTCGCTTCCCAGGGGTTGGAGGGCATCCAGGATCAAGGTCTGAGCGGTTTCAATTGGATATGAGAGGTCCAGATTCTTAACGACGGGAGTGTAGAGGTCGGTATATTTCAGTGTATCGACACCCAGCATTTGCTGTTTGATCTTAAGGTAACGGTAAAAGGTCGACAGGTTATCGTTAACGTTCTTAATTAAGGCCTGATAAACTTCGGTTGGAATGTTATTGGCATCCAGCGAAGCTTGCAGACAACTGTTATAATTGCGCACATGCGCCGTGAATAAGTGTCGTTTAACATTGGCATCCATGGTAGCGCCGAAGGTACGGCGGAAATCATACATTTTCGCGAAGAAGGAGTGGAAAACCAGTTCCCGATCAGATCGGACCGGCAGAGCGCGCAGGGCGGCAAACGTCGCCAGGTCGAGTTTGACTTTCTGACTGTCACTTAAAACAATCTCCGGGAAAGGGAATTCGGCGTTACTCAGCAGACCATAAATTGTGGAAGGTGCTCCGGCGAAAAGACCGGTTTCGGCGATGACCTTTTCTTCTTTTTCGGAAAGCAGGTGTTTTTTACTGCGGATCAGGTCATTTATATAAAACTCAAAAACCTTTAATTCGGCTTTGGAAGCGATAAATTTTTTGAGTTTATTGGGATTGATCTCGAGAATTTCGGGTTGAATGTAAGCGGATTTGGTATTATAATCAGTGAGTAATTGCGATAATTCCTGACGCATGCCGAGGTATTTGCTATCACGGGTATCGAGGTCGGCTTGGAAGCTGACATACGAAAAAAGCCGGGAAGCTTCCTTACTGATTTCGCTGTTGAGATTGAGGCAATCATAGAGCTGATCGGCGGATTGGCCGAGATGGCCTTTGTAAGTCAGGATTTGGTCAAACTTCCGGGTCAGAGCGTTTTTGGCCTCCTGATAAGCCTCATCAGTCGGATAAATCGGGGTCAGATCCCAGGTATATTTTTCCGGAACCTTTGCCCGGTCACGAGTCTGGGAGACAGTTGATTCGACGGCAGTCAGCATAAACATAATCGACGCACTGAAAATAAGCACTTTTTTCATTTTTTACCTCATTATTTTTTGTCAGACGGATTAAAGTAAATTGAAAATGATTCTGCAATCACGTTCCGAAATTCGGAATTATAATCTAAACATGCCAGAAATTTCTATGATGGATTTAAAATTGAAAATTGCAAATACCAAATTTCAAATTTTCGAAAATAGAAAAGTATTGTTAAGACGAAGAGAAAAATTCATAGGGACACGGCATCCCGGGTCTCTACCGAATCCTAATCCAGAGATGTCATTCTGAGCGAGTCCGACTTTTAACGGACGAAGCCCCGCCAGCGGCGGGATTAGTCCCGCAAAGACGGGAAATCGCTCAGGTCCTTCACTTTTTCAAAGGTGTCATTCTGAAGGAAGGGTGACTTTCCCTGACTGAAGAATCGCTTAGGTCATCCGTACGGGCTATAGCGATCCTTCGCCTCCCGATTAGCATCGGGATTCTCAGGATGACAGAGGGGGATGTAAGGCTATCACCATGATGAATAGTGGAATCTTATCCAATCAGTTTGAGTCGAACACCAGAATTCATTCTGGTGAGATAAAACGAGTCCTACTTCGTACTTATGCGAACTGCTTCAGCAGTTTACTATTACCGGTTAGAAGAAGACAGAAACCGCTGAAGCGGTTATAAGGTATAGAGCAAGTCTTAAAGTCACCACGATAAATCGTGGTGTTAGACCCAGACTTGATGCGGATAACATCATAATTTATTATGGTGACTACTTAACACGAATTACCGGCATCTGCTGAGAGATAATCTCAATCTTCAGAAAGTTGAATCGAGATGGTGCGAATGGAAATAAAAAACAAATGAAATCTTATAAAGGTTTATCTACGATTGAAACGATTGATGCTATTAGAAGTAATTATCCACGAATCAGTAATACGGTATACTATATGAAAATTTCAATAAAATTAACGATTCGAATAATGATTGGCTTAACTGACAAAAATTATTTGTATTTACAATTTTAATTTATTAAATAGTGAACGTTAACGAGAGAGTCAATCTCTGCTCTGATTTGGAAATGATGATTTATTGCTACTCCTTGATTTTAACTTGGAGATCAGATGCGTTTGAAAATAACGGCTTCTTCAGCACTATCGGTCAGATTTCCGTTTAACTATCAGTATCAACTAAGCGCCGCGATCTATAACCTGATAGCCAAATCATCCGACGATTACGCCAGGTTTCTCCATGATAAGGGATTTCGATTGGAGAAAATTCGGGAACGTTCTTCTACCAATAAAACCAGTCTTATTAAAATCTTCAAACTCTTTACTTTTTCGAAACTTACTTTCACTCCTTACCGCATTGGTCCAAAAGGTTTCTTAGATGTTCGTACAATCGAATTTATTTTTTCAACCCCGGTGCCGGAAAGCTACAAACATGCCGTTCTTGGTATCTTCTCCGACAATATCATCCGGCTCGATCTGCTTGGTCAAAATCTCTTTTTCTCAGTAACGAATGTCGAATCACTCCCTGAACCGGTTTTCTCCGGCAAACATACCTTTATCTGCCTTTCACCAATTACGGTCTCGACTTCCCGGACAACGCCAAACGGTAAGCGCGAGCAACATTTTCTCGATTACCTCCAACCCGAAGAACGCCTCAAGTTCGAAGATAACCTCCAGCGCAACCTGATCCGCAAATACCAGGCCCTGACCGGCAAGAACCTGCGCTTCTCAAAAAACTTTACCTTTTGTTTCGATCTGGATTACATCGTCCGCCGCCAGGGCAATATCAGCAAACTCATCCACTTCAAGGACGACATCCGCATCAAAGCCTTCGAAGCCCCCTTTACCATCAAAGCCAAACCGGAACTGATCCAGACCGGCTACACCTGCGGCTTCGGCGAGAAAAACTCGGACGGCTTCGGGTGTGTGGAGGTGATTAAGATAGACACTGAAGGACGCTGATTTATTATGAAGGGATTTTTAAAGTATTTTCTTATAAGAAATCATACAAAATCAGCGTCAAACAAACCTGAACTCGAAGAGCAAATTCAACAGAAAATCCGCAACTCGATTCAGACCGCACGCTATAAAAACCTCGATCCGCTGATTGTCCAGAATATTCATCTGGATGGGGAAGAGTGGGAATAAAGAAAAATACAATAGGGAATATGACATGAGAATTCATTTAAAGCTTACTCCTAATGAAAAACCAGTACCATTCACGTATCAGGAAGAATTGACTGGTTTATTATTTAAGTGGCTAAAAGATTCTTCACTACATGAAGGAATTTCTCTTTATTCTTTTTCTCAATTATCTAACGGAATATTGAAAAACGGACATCTTGAATTTCAAAAAGGATCTCAATATTTTATTAGTTGCTGGGAAGTTGATACGCTTAAAATATTAATAGAATCTATCCGAAACGACTCGGAATTTGCCTTCGGAATGAGAGTTACAGATATAGTAATTCAGGAAAATCCTGATTTATCAAACATAAATTATTTTCGTATTGCTAGTCCAATATTGATACATCGTCTATTAGATGGTAAGCATAGGTATCTTTATTTTGATGACGATGATTCAGAAATGGCGCTCGAGCAGACGATTCATACTAAAATGAAAGCGGCTAATCTTGAGCATGATGAACTATTACATATTGAGTTTGATAAACATTTTAGTAAAGCACAAAAAAAACGGATTAATTACAAAGGTATCTCCAATCCTGTATCTATCTGCCCGGTAATAATCAATGGGAAAAACCTTACCAAACAGTTTATTTGGAACGTTGGTCTTGGTAATTCAACCGGCATTGGATTTGGAGCAATTTATTGAAGGAGAAACTATGATATACTTCGTTGTTGAATATGATGGAGAATTCGGTTTCATTAAACCTTGGACCGCCGTCCGAGATGGCGAAACTTATAGCCAACAATTTCTTACTCCTTCAATTATTGAGGGAATAAGGCAAAAACTTGAGGTGAAAGAAATTCTTAGGCATAAACTTTCTTATACGGGAATTAATGTACAGCAAGAAAAAGTCCATGCAAGAGCTTGGAATAAAAGCGGGAAAAAATATTCAAGAGAAACCTCAATCTTGCTTCGTGGTGTAATGATTAAACCGGTTCTTTTTCTCGCTTTTTCTTCAAAAGAAGATGCTGATAAAGCCAAATGCCAACATATTTGTCTATGCCGAAATGAAGATATTTTTCTTCCTAAGGCGACTATTACGGAAATGATAGAAGAAGATTTTAACCAAATTGAGGGATTTGAATTAAGATTTGGAAAGAATGAGCAATCTTTTCTTGTCGGATATAATCGTTTTGAAAATAATCAACCGATGTATGGATGGATCGAAATAACCGGAAATCCAACTCGCAAAATCGAACATGAGTAAATACGATCATATATTAGCAAAAAACGAAAGTTTTCCGGTGTCGTTAAAGCAACATCTTTTTGAAACGTCTCAAGTTGCGGTTAGAGCTGCTGAACAATGGGGTTTAGATACTGTGATTGCACTGGAGGGAGCGATCATTCATGATATTGGAAAAACCAGCCCAATATTTCAGAAATCAATTCGAGGTGGACAACCTTATCGTCCCTTCCGGCATGAGATTGCTTCGATTTTCTTTTTATCTCTTTTCAAAAAGGAACATCGGCCTACAATAATTGAAATGATAATAGCACATCACAAGTCAATTTATAATGATGCTAGAAAATTAGGTATCCTTGATCTTGATGATTCTTGTGAAGATGTTTTTGATTACCATGCCACTGATTTCAGTCTATGGTGTGAAGACGCGACAGGCATTTTAAAAGAACTTGGAATCGACATTCATGAAATATCTACTGAAGAAGCACGTAAAAATTTTGATGATACTCTTGAATATTGTGAATCTGTAAAATATGGCTGGTCAAAATGGAAGGGTTTATTGATTAGTGCCGATCATTATTCATCAGCAATTCCCGGAAAAGTTGTCAGTAGTATCGATAAACTGTTTCTTATTCCTGATCTTAACTATTATGATACGCTTCGATCAGAAAAATATCCCTTATCGTTAATTAGTACGGATAGTAAAAAACGACATACTCTGTTACAGGCGCCTACAGGATCGGGAAAGACTAATTTTCTATTAAGAAGATGCCATGGAAGAGTATTTTACATTTTACCATATCAGGCTTCAATTAATGCCATGTATTTCAGGATTAAGAATGATGTTGGTTCTGATACCAATGATATTCGTCTATTACATGCTTCATCAAGAATTATTCTGAAAAATGGGAGAATTGAAGAAAAATTACTTCAGGATAAAATAGGTTCTTCGATTAAAATACTCACTCCGCATCAAATAGCCTCAATCGCCTTTGGAATTAAGGGATATGAAGCCATAATGATGGACATACAGGGGTGTGATGTTATTCTTGATGAGATTCATACATATTCGGACTTAACTCAGGCGATTGTATTAAAAATAATTGAAATTCTCGATTTATTGGGTTGTCGTATACACATTGGAACTGCTACAATGCCGTCATCTTTATTAAGTAAAATTCTTGAAAAACTTAATCCGGAGAATGTGTTAAAAGTTTCATTGTCCGATCAGATACTAACCGGGTACGATAGATGCAGGATTTTTAAAATTGGAGATAATGAGAATATTTGGCAAATAGTAAAGGAGGCAGTTGAAGATAAACAAAAAGTCCTGATTGTCTGTAATCAAGTCGCAAAGTCTCAAAAAACATTTGAAAAAGTATGTGATCTTTTTCCGAATTATAAATCGATGCTGATTCATAGCCGTTTTAGAAGAGATGATAGACAAATATTGGAAAAAACGCTTATTGAAGATTTCAATAAATCACCGGAAGGATGTATTGTCGTTTCGACTCAGGTTGTTGAAGTGAGCCTTGATATTAGTTTTGACCTTATGATAACTGATGCGGCTCCGATCGATGCGCTTATTCAAAGATTCGGCAGAATAAACCGTAAAAGAGAGTGGAGCGGAACAGAGATTAAACCAATATATGTATTAACTCCACCAGATAATAAACTATCGGCAAGACCCTATAATTTGGATATTTTAATAAAAAGTTATAATGCTTTACCCGATGATGACATCTTGCATGAAACGGAAATACTTCGCCTGTTGGATGAAGTATATCCTGAAATTCGTTTTTTAGACATCGATCTTAGCGCGGTATTTGAAGATGGCAATTGGAAATTGAAAGAACTCTGGCATAAATCCAAATCCGGATTATTTGACTTGCTGGATATTGATAGTGCAACTTGTATAAAAGAATCGGATCGGGATAAGTACATAAACGCACAATCACAAGAAGAAAGGCTTATGATGGAAATTCCCATTAATTTTAATTCTATTATCAGTAAAAAACTTGATCGAATAGAGAAGGGTACTTATCCATTTGTAGTTCCAGATAAGGCATATAATGAAAAGTATGGTTTATTGTTGAATGATATAAAAATTGAAAATTTTTCTCCAAATTTCATCGAATAGGTAGGGTAAAAATATGTTTACTTCGGTTGTCGGTAATACATTTTTAAAAGCGTATAATGAAAAGAATAAAATCAACATTATCGCAAAGCAGTTCTTCGATCAGATATTTCTTCCTCTATTCTTCGATCATAACAAGTACATGATGACAGCTGGAAATTCGCCTTTAGAAAATCCAAAGTTGCCTAAATGTGAAAAGACAATAAAGGGAGTAATTCCGTTTGAATCAGTTGAAGCAAGACGAAATCGTATTATAAAGATGGCTGATAAAATAGAAAATTACCCTATCGATGCAAGTTTTGCTGTTGGATATCCAACAGCAAATGAAACGTTTGGAAATACCGGACAAATTACTTCCATGAATATTGCCCATACAAAAGATGATATATATTTTTCCTGGATCGGAGCCGCTTTAGGAATTTGTGTTCAAGGTGGAGATAATATATTGTTTAATGATCCGAAAATACTTATGGATATATACTCTGGCTGGATTTATTATAGAAATTATTTAAACTATTATCCTCTTTTACGGGGAAACCAGATAAATACTTGGAACGGGATTTGGTTATGTCATATTTACGATCATAGGAAATATGATAAGGATAATCCAATGTATGGAATAGATGATCCTGTCAAATCAGGAAAAGAATTACTTGAGTTTCCGACAGTATCATGGGTAAATGTTGTTACAAAGATTTCACAAATGAGTAATTCTTCTCAATATCTTGGATATGTCTACAACATTGGAAAAACTAACACTACTATTGGATTTATTCCGTTCGAACTGCCCCAGATACGAAAACCCTATGAATTATATCGAAAAATATTTGGAGATAATGTATATCTCAAAGATGAGATGAAAATAATAAAATTGTTTGGAGGTGAAGTTGGTTTTCAAACTGCCTGCCAAAAGGGGGCCATTGGCATTGAAGCCTTAGAACCTAAGGGCCTAAGAGCATATATGCCTGGATATAAAAGTAAAATGCCTGATTATCGCAGAGCCGATGAAGATCAGGTGATAACGTTTAACACATATAAAATATGGGTGCTAGCTATGTTGAACTATGAAGAACTTTGGGGAAAATCACATCAAATTGCTAAGATCTTAGTTGATTTTAAATCCGGAGCAGAGCAGGCCCGGACAGATCGGAAAAAGATAGTCGAAAATTTCTTGGAGTCATCGACGAAGAGATCATTTATCGAAAATCTCGTACCGATTCTTGAAAACACGATGGAGCCACGGCCGGTATATGAAATAGCTGAAATCGTAAATAAAATGCCCGGTGAAGATGTAAAATATTTTCTGACTCTGATTCGTTTTCAGTATGCCGAGGTAGGAAAGGAATCACATTAAAAACAGAGATAAACAAACAATAGAAAGGAATTCATTATGGAGTCTTACATTTATTTAAGAGGTTTGCGTCATGCAGACCACACGGTTTTCTGTGTTCATGAAGGGCAAAAGTATTATTTTGATCCTGTATTTAGTAATGTCAGAATGCCATATTCTAGTGGACAACAGGTTAAAAGATCAATTTTAGAATTAATCAGTTCTTCTCTAATTCAGGATCGCTCACCCGTGAGTTTTATTTGGAAAGCGCCTAGTCTTGAGGAAGGAGAAGTACTATCTCTTTGCGATCCTCGATATTTTGATCAAATATTTGGTGGATGGATGCATACTGCTCAAAAGGATAAGTCAGGTACTAAAAAAGATAGAACATTGAAGCGAAGGAGTCCTTTTTCAATTTCTGCAATGCGGCCTGTTCATCCATTATTAGGTGGAATTGAATCAGAAAACATGACATTTGACAGAAGTGACAGACCAGAAATCCCCAATAAAGTAATCGTAAGAGATTCAAGTGGTAAACAATTATCAAATGAACAAGTCGAAGCATTGTTATCTGGAACTGATCGAAGCTTATTAAAAAAATGGCTGAAACCTGGAAATAGAGCTTCTGGTTTATTTGTTTATGACATTGCGATTGATTTAAGAACGCTCTTTTGTGTTTCGACAAACCAAATGGAACCGGAAATGAGAGCAGATACTATTGAAGCTTTGAAAAAAGAAGAGTGGATTGAATCTAAAAATGTATTTGGCGCATGTTTGGTTATGCCTGAAAACTTACGCAAGAAGGCAATCCCGGTAATTGCTCATGCTTTAATAAATTGGAGAATCGGAAGTAATCAGGCGCGTACTTTTTCTTTAATGGAGACCTTAGCCATTTCGATCAGCAATAATGCAAATCAAATTGCTACTTCGATTCGAGCAAAATTGATTGATAGTGACTCGGAGAGACCGAAAGCCCGGTTAATTATTGATGAAGATGCTGGCGCCGAGGTTTTTATTACTCCTTCCTGTTCAGCCTATACGATTACTACTACTGAGTCGAAAGATGCCCTTGAAAAAGCTGAAGAAAAATTGATAGAGATGCTTTCTGGATTTGATTATGAAAAGCAGATAGCGGAATGAAAATTTGAACTAACAAATTAGCGCCATTGAAAATGGATAGTTTATCACTGGACCTTACCGCCACGCACCTGAATTACTACATGGTTTGCCGGCGCAAGCTCTGGTACTTCCACCACCAGATCGTTTGCGAACAGGAATCCGACTTAGTCAAACTCGGCCGGGTCATCCACGAAAACAGTTACGAGCGCGAGCAGAAAGAAATCCGCATCGGCAATAATATCGTGCTTGACTTCGCCGATGTCCGTGCCAAAGTCATCCACGAAGTCAAGAAATCCGACCGCATGGAAAAAGCCCACCTCTGGCAACTCAAATTCTATCTTTGGGTACTGCAGAACAAGGGCATTGAAGGCTTCCGCGGACTACTCGATTATCCGAAACTCCGTAAAACCGTGGCTGTCGAACTCACTGACGCCGACTGTGACGAATTGTCCAAAATGACCGCCGCCATCGGGCAGGTTGTCAATGCTCCCGTCCCGGCCGCCCGCAAAACCAAAGCCTGCCTGAAATGCGCCTATTACGAGTTATGCTTTGTATGAGATTCTTAGATACAGATTAACGCTGATGTTTTATGAAAAAATAGAAATACAAATTTTAGAAATGAGGTATTGAAACACTAAAATTAAATATGAAAAAAATTATCATAAACAATCATAATAAATCAGCGTCTAACTATAAACACTCTGCCATCACGGATAAGATTATTGCCGCGACTTATACCGTTTATAATGCTCTTGGCTATGGATTCCTGGAAAAAGTATATGAAAACGCGCTCTATTATGAAATCATGAAGAGTGGATTGAATGTCAAGCAGCAATTTCCAATTCAGGTATTTTATGATCACAATTTAGTTGGTGATTATTACGCCGATTTGATTGTGGAAAATAAGGTCATTGTCGAATTAAAAGCTGTCAGCGTTCTCGATCCCATGCATGAGGTGCAATTGGTCAATTATCTCAGGGCGACCGGAATTGAAGTTGGTTTGCTGATCAACTTCGGGCAGAAGCTGACCATCAAAAGACGCGTTTTTAGTCGTGATTGGAAGACGCAGAATAACACTGATTAACTATGATAAAAATAAAAAATATTTTCATAAGGAATCATAAAAAATCAGCGTCTAAAATACGGACGTAGAAGGACGCCGATTGACAATGAAAAAAGAAAAAATAAATAATTATCATAAGGAATCATTCAAAATCAGTGTCAAAAAAAATGAAAAAGGAATCATAATAAATCAGCGTCTAACAAATCATGAAAAGGCCCTATTACATTCTCAATGATGGTCGTCTGAGTAGAAAAGATAATACCATTTTCTTCGATAAAGTTGAAAAAGATAGCGGTTCAACCTTTCGCAAACCTATCCCGGTCGAAACCGTTGATTCACTTTATTGTTTCGGCCAGAATGATTACAACTCCAGTTTCTTCAATTTCCTCTCGGAGAACGGTATCGTCCTGCATCAGTTCAATTACTACGGCTATTACACCGGCAGTTTTTACCCGCGCGAAAAATTGGTAGCGGGAGAGTTGCTTATCCGGCAGGTTAGAGCTTATCTGGATACCAATGAGCGCCTTAATCTTGCCCGTAAATTTATCGAGTCGGCTTTTTTCCATTTTCTGCTGAATCTTCGAGAGCATCCGGAACATATTAGTGGTGCGATTGAAAAGATCGAACAATTAAAAATCGGAATCGAATCCGCCCTGGATGTCAATCATCTCATGACTATCGAAGCCCAGGGGCGCAAAATCTATTACGAGACCTGGGATTTTTTAGTTAATTGGGAGGAACTTTTCGAAAAACGAACTAAACGTCCACCCGAGAATTCTCTTAATGCATTGATTTCCTTTGGTAATTCTTTGTTATATACGACTATACTCGGTGAAATTTATCATACTCAGTTGAATCCAACTATCAGTTATCTGCATGAACCTGGTGTTCGCCGTTATTCTTTATCGCTCGATATTGCCGAAATATTCAAACCGTTTTTAGTGGATAAACTTATTTTTCGTCTTATAAACTTGAAAATGATTAAGCCGGACAACTTTGACCGCGATCTGAACTATTGCTATTTAAATGAAGAAGGACGCAGAATTTTTCTTAAAGAATGGGATGAGCGCCTGCGCGTCACGATCAAACATCGTCAATTAAATCGCTCTGTCAGTTATAAGCAATTAATCCGTCTCGAACTGTACAAATTGATCAAGCATCTAATTGCAGAGAAAGAATATAAGCCCCTGCATGTCTGGTGGTGAGAGGGGAATGTATTATGTTGAATACTGAATAAATCGGAGGGAGAAAAATGATCTATAACAAAAATTTATATTTAACATTCACAATTTATTATTTGAATATTTGAGAGATAAATGTATTACATATTCGTCTACGACGTTGGTCAAAAAAGAGTATCTAAGATTCATAAATATCTTAGTAAGTATCTTTTTTGGATCCAGAATTCCGTGTTCGAAGGTGAATTAACCGAAGGTACTCTGGCGGAAGTAATAGCAGGTTTAAAGAAAAGAATCAATAAAGTAAGTGACAGTATTATCATTTTTGAATTTGGCGAGCGTAATTACCGTTCTAAACAAATAATCGGCATCGAAAAACGTTCAGTTGATAATTTTATATAGGAATACCTTTTTTAATGAATACATTAATGCCAATATTGAAAAGAGATTTTGAGTATTGTGCAGTAAAGTGGCAATAATACAATTCTTCCTCGCCGGTTTACTGCAAAAAACCTTGAAAAAATGAAATAAATAAACGATCTTTGACAAGTGATATTTGTAAGCTGATAAAAAGAACGGTTTTAATCAGACCAATAGTGGAATTGAAACGTCATCAATAAGTTGCCTTTGCATCTTTTGGGCAAAAGGTTTTAATCAGACCAATAGTGGAATTGAAACAAACAAAATTGTTGAAGTGACCAGGGGCGCTATCGGTCGTTTTAATCAGACCAATAGTGGAATTGAAACTTAGAAGTTGATGCCCGTATCTATGGTAGATTCGCCTGTTTTAATCAGACCAATAGTGGAATTGAAACAAATGGCATATTGTTCTGTACTGGTGTTTCCGCAAATAGTTTTAATCAGACCAATAGTGGAATTGAAACGTACAAAATTCTATTTCAGCTATCGAACGTGCCAATGTTTTAATCAGACCAATAGTGGAATTGAAACAGTTCAATGCTTCTTCTGGCGTGTTAATTATTTCCTGTTTTAATCAGACCAATAGTGGAATTGAAACAGAGATTGATATACTCTTAATGGATCAATACCAAGGTTTTAATCAGACCAATAGTGGAATTGAAACAGACCCCGGGCTAGTGCCGGATGAATTTGAATTGTGTTTTAATCAGACCAATAGTGGAATTGAAACAAGAGCAGTATCAGCAGAATCGTTATACGATTATGGTTTTAATCAGACCAATAGTGGAATTGAAACATATAACCGCGCAGGAAGCCTCCGATCAACGATTATCGTTTTAATCAGACCAATAGTGGAATTGAAACATGATTTGGTATTAGATAGTAATCTGTCAATTACAGGTTTTAATCAGACCAATAGTGGAATTGAAACATGATCATCGGTAATACCGATATGATTCCGAATACCGTTTTAATCAGACCAATAGTGGAATTGAAACTCGAAACCGAGACAAATTACGCTGACGAGTTTCATTGTTTTAATCAGACCAATAGTGGAATTGAAACATATATAGCATTTCTTTAAGTAATCACATTCTCGAATGTTTTAATCAGACCAATAGTGGAATTGAAACAGCACTATTCGGATTGTTATTGAAATAAGTCCAGTGTTTTAATCAGACCAATAGTGGAATTGAAACGCCGATGTCGCGCGTATTTTTGGCAGTTTGTTTTTTCGTTTTAATCAGACCAATAGTGGAATTGAAACATATTCGCTCAACCATATTCGAGAGCGGGCTAATAGTTTTAATCAGACCAATAGTGGAATTGAAACAGCGTTTCCAGTTATGGATGTTTTGCCCGGACGTGCGTTTTAATCAGACCAATAGTGGAATTGAAACACGCACTCAAGGATTTCAAGATTGAACAGCCTGGCGTGTTTTAATCAGACCAATAGTGGAATTGAAACAGTTTCGCCAACCCTTCAAGAATTGGCTGGACTTCCTTGTTTTAATCAGACCAATAGTGGAATTGAAACCCCGGACCAATCATGGTGGATACCGCAAAACTTCCGCGTTTTAATCAGACCAATAGTGGAATTGAAACACCGAAGAGGAACATCCAAACTAAGAGTTTCTTAAAGTTTTAATCAGACCAATAGTGGAATTGAAACATATCATCAAGGTTGCGACCGACGCCGATCGTCAATTGTTTTAATCAGACCAATAGTGGAATTGAAACGATACAGGTCTTCACCAACACCCGCCTAAATGACGGTTTTAATCAGACCAATAGTGGAATTGAAACAGTACGGAAGTCGCAATATAAGCGTAAGGAACTTCAGTTTTAATCAGACCAATAGTGGAATTGAAACATTCATTTTTTAAAGAACACCGGGCGGCGATGAGGGTTTTAATCAGACCAATAGTGGAATTGAAACTTGGCACCGGGCACCAGAGCGATCTCGCGCTCCAATAAGTTTTAATCAGACCAATAGTGGAATTGAAACTGTTCAGGATGTCAACTTCGTCATAGCCGATGGCATCGGTTTTAATCAGACCAATAGTGGAATTGAAACGATCTTTGCGATTCATGCTGGGGATCGGATTCCATTGGTTTTAATCAGACCAATAGTGGAATTGAAACGATGAAAAAATAGCGGTAAGTGCCGTCATCTTTGCGGAGTTTTAATCAGACCAATAGTGGAATTGAAACGGCGATATCGACCTTGCATTTAACGTAATTGATGAAGTTTTAATCAGACCAATAGTGGAATTGAAACAGATTCAGAATGAAATCAAGCGCAAGTTGACCACCAGTTTTAATCAGACCAATAGTGGAATTGAAACAGTATCCGGATCGGAAGGTCATCGGTTTGCGCATCCGTTTTAATCAGACCAATAGTGGAATTGAAACTGATCACAGAGATGAAGCGGCGTCGAAGAAAGGATTGTTTTAATCAGACCAATAGTGGAATTGAAACAAGGTTTTCTTGATGAAATTGCAGACATGCTTCAGGTTTTAATCAGACCAATAGTGGAATTGAAACATTATATTGACGGCTCAGCAAAGCCGGATAGTAGAAGTTTTAATCAGACCAATAGTGGAATTGAAACAAGATAGGCAACGGGATGAGGTGATCGAAAAGATCGTTTTAATCAGACCAATAGTGGAATTGAAACCTCGATGCGATCGGTTACGATGAAGTCGATATCCTTGTTTTAATCAGACCAATAGTGGAATTGAAACGGTACTGCACGCCATTTACGGCGTCTTCTCGGACGCCGCGTTTTAATCAGACCAATAGTGGAATTGAAACAGAATTACCGGCGATTAGCCAAGCGGCGTCACGAATCGTTTTAATCAGACCAATAGTGGAATTGAAACGTTAATATCGCGCGTATTTTTATCAGTTTGTCTTTTGTTTTAATCAGACCAATAGTGGAATTGAAACTGCGGAATTCATCCGCCGAAGCGCACAAAGCCCTGAGTTTTAATCAGACCAATAGTGGAATTGAAACTTCTTTTTTTGCAACGGGCAGTTTGCCGGGCTTTTGTTTTAATCAGACCAATAGTGGAATTGAAACAGATCCAACAACCCGGCATTCCGTCAGGTCAGATCAGTTTTAATCAGACCAATAGTGGAATTGAAACAAAGACGATGATGATTATATCCCGCCCGCGATCTATGTTTTAATCAGACCAATAGTGGAATTGAAACCTGCAAATACTGATGTCGAAAATAGAACAATCAGCAGTTTTAATCAGACCAATAGTGGAATTGAAACTCGATCTTGATCCCGCCCTGTTTGAGTTCGATATTCGTTTTAATCAGACCAATAGTGGAATTGAAACTTGGCATAGATCGAAGCGCTGACATCCCGCAAAACGTTTTAATCAGACCAATAGTGGAATTGAAACGGTCAATATCCTCGATCTGATCTGGCTCGAGTTTCTGTTTTAATCAGACCAATAGTGGAATTGAAACATTGAGGCGCAAAAGATATATTGGATGGGAAACGGTTTTAATCAGACCAATAGTGGAATTGAAACTGATGAAACCGAGAGACGAACACGACTGGGACGGGTTTTAATCAGACCAATAGTGGAATTGAAACACTCTCGTCGTGAAGATTAGGAGGATGTATATACAAGTTTTAATCAGACCAATAGTGGAATTGAAACTTCGGCCTGAATGTTTTTAGTCAGATCGTCAACTTTGGTTTTAATCAGACCAATAGTGGAATTGAAACTACAATGCCAGAGCGCCCAGGGTCGGTGTGCCGGTAGTTTTAATCAGACCAATAGTGGAATTGAAACGATGAAATACAAGTATCTGATTGCTTGAGAAAAGAAGTTTTAATCAGACCAATAGTGGAATTGAAATGGTGATTATAAAGACTATTAAAGCGGGAAATCGCTCAGGTCCTTCACTTTTTCCAGGGTGTCATTCTGAAGGAAGGGTGACTTTCCCTGACTGAAGAATCGCTTAGGTCATTCGTACGGGCTATAGCGATCCTTCGCCTCCCGATTAGCATCGGGATTCTCAGGATGACAGAGGAGGAATGGGACCAGTTCTTCCTTGGGAGGGGCCTCGTCACTTCGTTCCCTCAGGCTGACAGAGGGGGACAGATTCAGCAGTTTTTAGAATTTTCGACGCTTTCGGTGCCTGACATAGATAATTACCAGACTCCTATCCTTCAGAAGAATATACCTGGGTGCTTCAAATGGGAGATGGTAATGAAGTAAACCTTTGAATATTTGACCGGCTTTAATTTTATTATCGAAAATCCGGGTAGTTGATGACCTCGATTCCGATCTCATCCGTATCATTGTAAATCTGCAGGAATGAATATGGTCCGTCGGTCGAGGTTTTATCTACCATGAATTCGATGCCACACAGCCAATGGTTTTCAAAATCCCGATCCCGTTGGTTAGGAAATTCATCTGCGATGGAAATTCGGCTGTAGTGACTGTCTAACAGATTAATTCCGAGAATTCGGCGGCCAATAACCTTATTTACCCAACTCAGATAATTTTGTTTCCAGGAAAAGTATTCGCGATCTTCTTCAGCGTACCAATCAATCTTCGCCCTAAAATCAACTTCGTCAATGGTCATATCAAAATAATCGATCTGAAAGGCGGTGAATTCATAATGTCTGCCGTCTATCTGCAGAATAGTCGGCGCATCCTTATTCCATTCGTGATCTCTTTCATCGCATAAGAGAAAGTAGCTGTCAATCGTTTTACCGATCAGATTTAACAATGCATCCTGATAAACTGCCAGAAATTCCTGGCGCGATTCGAACAGGATCGGTTCATAATTTGAAATGCAATATTTGGAGCACATATTGGGTCAGGATTCCTTTTATTTACGAATATATTTTAACTGATCCATAGATCAATTCAAAATAAGCGCAATGACCTTCGGAGGGTTTACTCCTTTTTATGTCATTCTGAATGAGTCCCGCTAAAGCGGGAAATCGCTCAGGTCTTTCACTTTTTCCAGGGTGTCATTCTGAAGGAAGGGTGACTTTCCCTGACTGAAGAATCGCTTAAGTCATCCGTACGTGCTATAGCGATCCTTCGCCTCCCGATTAGCATCGGGATTCTCAGGATGACAGAGAGGGATGTACTAAGGCTATCACCATGATGAATAGTGGAATCTTATCCAATCAGTTTGAGTCGAACACCAGAATTCATTCTGGTGAGATAAAACGAGTCCTCTCGCATACTTATGAGAACTGCTTCAGCAGTTTACTATTACTGGATAGAAGAAGACAGAAACCGCTGAAGCGGGGTAATCAGTAAGATGTAATGGTACCCTGGTAGTACCATCGAAAGACCGTTGGTGATTCCCTTGAATTAGCGACGAATTCTTTCATTTCTATCCTATGTTTTTGTATATTTCGTTAAAATGGAGTACTAATTAAAATAATGCCGAAATATAAACCGATTGCTAATACAAAACCTACCCAACCGACTCGCAAATCCTGGGACGAATACTTCCTGGATATCGCCGAGATGGTGGCGACCCGTTCAACCTGTTTCCGCAATAAAGTCGGCGCCGTAATCGTTCGTGATAAAGTGATCGTATCCACCGGCTACAACGGCGCGCCCACTAATCAGCCGAACTGTCTGGAAATCGGTTACTGTTATCGTGATAAATATAAAATCGAATCCGGTACCCAACTGGAACGTTGTCGCGCAGTCGGTTCACATGCCGAATCGAATGCCGTTGTGCTGGCCGCCCGCAATGGTCAGAGCACGACTGGCGCTACGATTTATGTCGTCGGTCATAAATTTATCTGTGATCAGTGTAAAGCTATCATAGCTAACGCGAAGATCGAGCGAGTCGTGATGCGGAAATTGGATGGACAGGTTGAGATCATCGAACCAGCTGTTCACTGGGTGGTTCATCCGGTCGATCAAAAAATGGTTAAAACCTGAAGCTGACATGCTGATTTATTGTCATGGATTCGGTAGTTCGGGACAGGCTACCAAAGCCCAGATTCTGCGAGAACAGTTGCGCGATATCAAAGTCGTCGCTCCGGATTTACCGCTTGAACCTTTCGAAGCGATAAAAACCTTACTCAAAAACAGCCAACTGCAGGCTGAAGATGAATCCCGGATTCTATTAGTCGGCTCCAGTCTGGGAGGATTTTATGCCCTGCATTTACACCAGGAATATGGTTTTCCGGCAATATTACTAAATTCGACGGTCGATCCGATCGGAGATACCAATCGCCGCGACCAAAATAGCGGCGATTCTGATGATCCCGGGTTGACGGCCTGGTGTGAAGAATATACCGCCCAGATCAAGGCACTTTACCATTCAGCCGAGACTATCAATCCGGATAATCTGTTCGTTTTTCTCAATCGGGACGACGAATTATTGGATTATCAGAGAGCCGCGAAATATTTTAAAGTCAATAACTGTCAAGTGAAAATTTTTAAAGGCGGCGGTCATCGCTTTATGAATTTCGTGGAATTGATTCCGACTGTGCGAATGATCTATGCCAAACTACCGCCGGTAAGTTTTATTTAATCAAATCCTGGAGTTTGTTCCAATAGTTACTACCAACCATTTTTTCAGCGGACTGGAGGATTTCTTTTACGATAGTATCAATCCTCATTTCAACTTCCCATTGTTCAGTGACTACGGAAGAGCCATCAGATTTGATAATAAAATCAAGAACGAGTGCCGTCAGGACAATATCATCAATAAATCCAAACGCACCCCAGTAAGTTTCCGGAATAAAATCCATAGGCGACATAAAATAGGAAATAGCAACGGCGAGTTTGGCCTTATGATCGGCGGTCAGGTTTTCATTAGCGGAAAGTTTGATCAGCAGATGCAAAAGATCGGGCGTCAATTGGATATACTTTAGCCAGCGGTTGGTTCGACCGATCTCAGTCTTGCTCCAGTTATTGATTTTAAGACGCAGGTCTTCAATGAATTCGCTTCCTATTTGGGATGACATGACTGTTCTCCGTTAAGTAAATTTTATTTTAGAAAAATCTCTCCCTAATCTATGCTGATAATGACAATTTATCAATTATTTATTAGGCTGATCTAAAGCCGTTTTAGGTCATTGATTTACAGTTTAAACCAAAAACTAGCATTCGGTCATGCAATCAGACCCAACCTCTCAATTTCATGGCTTCGACCACTCGCCCGACGGCTACGACGTAAGCGGCTTCGCGCATTGAAATTTTGTACTTTTTAGAGGTATTTAAGACCGTATAATAGGCTGATTTCATGCGTTTGCTGAGAATGTCATAAATCTGGGCTTCGTCCCAGTAATAAATGCTGGCATTTTGAACCATTTCGAGATAGGATACCGTGACCCCTCCGGCATTACAGAGAAAATCCGGAATGACATGAACGCCGTTCTGATAGAGAATATCATCGGCTTCCGGCGTAGTAGGACCGTTAGCCAGCTCGGCGATTATCTTGGCTTTAATGTTAGAGGCATTGTTTTTGGTAATCTGTTCCTCAAGTGCGGAAGGGATGAGGATATCTACATCCAATTCTAACAGCTCTTTGTTAGAGATGGTATCGGCATCCGGTAAATTGATTACCGAACCGGTGTGGTTTTTATGTTCGAGGACGACTTCCGGGTCCAAACCCCGTTCGCAGTAGATACCACCCTGACTATCGCTAATCGCGATGATTTTACTGCCGAACACCGCCTTGGTCAGATGCGCCGCGTAGTAACCGGCATTACCATAGCCCTGGATAGCGAAAGTGGCTTTATCGAGGTCAATGTCACATTCCTTAACGGCTTCCTGAATGGTATAAATGCCGCCGCGACCGGTGGCGTCACCACGACCGATCGAACCTCCCAATGGAATCGGTTTACCGGTAATTACACCGAATTTATTTTCGCCGGCAATGGTGGAATATTCGTCCATCATCCAGGCCATAATCTGCGGAGTAGTATATACATCCGGGGCGGGTACATCTTTCCCTGGTCCGATGAAATTGTAAATACTTCTGATATAAGCCCGACTTAATTGTTCGAGTTCGTTCAGCGATAGTTCTTTCGGATTGCAGATAATTCCGCCCTTGGCGCCGCCCAGCGGCAGGTCCATAAGTGAGCATTTCCAGGTCATCCAGGCGGCCAAGGCCCGTACGGTATCGATGGTTTCATCGGGATGGAAACGCAGTCCACCCTTGGTCGGACCCTTGGCATCGTTATACTGAACCCGGAAACCGCGAAAAATACGAACCGTACCATCATCCATACGTACCGGCAGCGAAACATGAACTTCACGCATCGGGACACGTAATAATTCATGAATATTATGTTCTAGATTGAGGGTCTTGGCACAACGATCAAGTTGTAACTGTGCGATTCGAAAAATATTACTTTTAGTCACAATGAATTCCCCTTTCTATAATTTGATTCAATTCCCCTTTTATAAAAACAACTGAAATATCTTTTGGAAAAATCCAATAGAAACATATTTACAATACTCGGATAGTCTAAATGATTATAAAGTCTTGAAAATTGGTCTGTCTAAAATGAGAAGAATTTTTACAAACCTTAAAAAGGTATCGGAAGAGTCGGCCAGGTAACCTTTTTGCCAGCATCAGTTCTCTATAACATAGCACTGTATCTGCTGGGCTGACAGTGACGATATTCTCATTCTTCCTTTTCATTTACCAATTCACTCTGATTCAATTATGACATAAAAATATGAATAAATAAAATTAAACACTTAGTTTGATTTATTCTGAGTGCAAAGATAATACAATTTACATTATAGTCAAATATTATTTTTGAAAATACTTTAATTAGTTAAGAAATCGGGAATTTTTCTTTGCCAACTACAAATAAGTAGAGGAAAATAGTGATTTCAGATCGTTCGTCAGAAAGATATTTTCAACATCCGATCAACAGCTTCGGCGATGCGCGTTTTGTTAACGGTCAGAGCCAGCCGGATATAACCTTCGCCGGCTGTACCGAATCCGCTTCCCGGAGTAGTTACAATCCCGGTTTGGCGCAGAAGTAAAGTCGTGAAATCTTTCGATTTATACCCAGGTGGAATCGGGCACCAGACATAAAAGGTAGCCTTTGGCGTATCCGGATTAAGACCGATTTTTCGCAATCCGTTTATCAGGATGTCACGTCTCTCCTGATATATCTTTTGCATTTCAGTCACACAGATTTGATCGGATTCGAGCGCGCTGATGCCGGCATACTGAATGGCATTAAAAACTCCCGAATCGATATTGCTTTTAATTTGTGCCAACCCGTTTAGCGCTTCGCTGTTCCCGACAGCAAAACCCAGACGCCAGCCAGTCATATTATAAGTCTTCGATAACGAATGAAATTCGATTCCGACCTCTTTGGCGCCGGGTAATTCGAGAAAACTCATCGGCCGGTATCCGTCAAACGCCATTTCGGTATAGGCGGCGTCATGACACACCATAATTTTATATTCGCGGGCGAAATCGATGACCTCCTGGAAAAATTCGCGCTGAGCCGTGGCGCCGGTCGGATTATTGGGATAATTAATATAGATAAGCTTGGCGCAATGAGCGATCCCGGACGGTATAGCCTTCAGATCCGGCAGAAAATGGTTTTTTCTTATTAGCGGCATGAAATAGGATTCGCCGCCCGCGAACATCGTCGTGATATGATAGACCGGATAAGCCGGGCTGGGAATAAGAGATAAATCGCCCGAATTGATAAAAGCAAGCGGCAGATGGGCAATTCCCTCTTTAGAACCAATTAGGGTGAGCACTTCACTGCGAGCGTCAAGGTCGACCCCGAAGCGACGCTTGTACCAGCTGGCGACACTTTTTTTGAATCCATCCATTCCCGAGTAGGATGCATACTGGTGATTGACCGGATCATGCGCGGCTCGCTCAAGTTCTGTAATGATGTGCGAGGGCGTCGGTAGATCCGGATCGCCTACTCCCAGATTGATCACGTCCACACCTTTGCCAATCAGTTCAGCCTTTAGTCGATCGATTTCCTGGAAGAGATAGGGCGGAAGTTGTTTCAGTCGCTCAGCTTTAGTTATTATCATTATTCCTCTTGTAAGGTAGTAGTTATTATTGCAATGTTTCAGTCCAGAGATCAGCCTCACAGGCAACTTTGACTTCACCTTCCAGATAGACCTCTGTAAACTTAATATTGGTTCGATTCTGTTTTGAATCGATTATTTCAAAATAGACCGTTAATACTTCGCCACCTCTTGTTTTTACTTCGACGGGAGATTGGAGGCGATTACAGACAGCACAGGTCAGACACGCCGCTACGGAGCCGGTGCCACATGCCAGGGTTTCGCCTTCTACGCCGCGTTCGTAGGTGCGTATCGCTAGATGATGCGAATCTCCGATGTACACGAAATTGACATTAGCACCAGCCGGCTGGAAAGTCGGGTGGAATCGAATAACCTTTCCCCATTGTAAAACATCGATCGATTCTAGTTCCTGTGCGCTGTCAGCAAGCCAGACTGCATGTGGTACTCCGGTATTGATAAAATCCAATCTGAACAGACGATTATCAACCTTGAGTTTCAAATCCGTTTGCAAGTTTCGGGGAGGTATCATCTGCACCTTGACGCGATTGCCAGACAGGTCGCCGCGAATTATGCCCGCTAGAGTCCGAAAAGCCATTTGTTTTTTTTCAACGATGCCGGTCAGGTAAGCATAACGTACCGCACAGCGCGCGCCGTTGCCACACATCTCGGCCTCGCTGGCATCGGCATTGAAAAAACGCCAGCGGAAATCAACCTCAGGATCGTTTTCAATCAGTATTACACCATCGGCTCCGACTGATAATTTACGCCGGCAGATATGACGGATCAGCTCCTGACAATGGTCGGCATCGATCAGTCCATCACGATTATCAATCAGGATGAAGTCATTTCCGGCGCCGCTCATTTTATAGAAATGAATCCGTTTTAGATTAGTCATTTGACCTTTTATTTATTAGAAACCGGTTTACCATCATAGCGATCGCGCGCCCTTGTTGAATGGCGTTGACGACCAGCGACGCCCCGGAGACACAATCGCCGACGGCAAAGACTCCGGCCGCGCAAGTCATTCCTTCGGAGTCGACTTTGATATTACCCTTAGCGTTCTTTTCTAAAGCCAGTTTGTGTAACAGCGGACTATGTTCGGTGTGACTGAAGCCGGTTGCGATTAGCACCAAATCGGCTTTCAATTCAAATTCGGAACCGGAAATTTCGTTATACTTCTGCTGATTGGTTTGGGAATCTTTTTGCCAATCTAACTTGACGCATTGCAGACCGGTGATATGCTTATTTTTACCGACGAAGCTATTGGTCAGGATGCTCCACAAACGCTGACAGCCTTCGGCATGCGAACTGGAGGTTCGCAGAATTTTTGGCCAGTACGGCCAAGGATTATCAGGTGTCCGTTCCGTGGGCGGTTGTGTCAGTAATTCAATTTGGGTAATCCGTCTGGCGCCCTGTCGCTGGGCAGTGCCGATACAATCCGCACCGGTATCGCCGCCGCCGATGACGACGACATGTTTATTTTTGGCGTCTATTATATTTTCAGCTGGAATCGATTCACCATTATTGCGGCGATTTTGCTGGCTGAGATAATCCATCGCAAGATGAATCCCTTTAAGCTCGCGTCCCGGAATATTAAGATCGCGGGCGACGCTTTCTCCGGTGGCGATGATAATCGCGTCGAAATTGCGCGACAGATAGTGCAGAGAAATATCAACACCGACATCGACATCCGGTTCGAAAATGACGCCTTCGGATTGCATTTGGGTGAGGCGTCGGTCGATAACCCATTTTTCCAATTTGAAATCCGGGATTCCATAGCGCAGAAGGCCGCCAATCCGATCACTTTTTTCAAACACCACTATACTGTGACCACCACGCACTAATTGTTGAGCCGCCGACAGCCCGGCCGGACCGGATCCGATGATCGCCACTCTTTTATTACTGCTGACGTTTGCCGGTTGCGGTTTTATCCAGCCTTCCTGCCAACCTTTTTCTGCGATCTGCAGTTCGATATGTTTAATTAATACAGGTTCTTGATTGATTGCCAGACTGCAGGCCGATTCGCAAAGCGCCGGACAAATTCTACCGGTGATTTCAGGGAAATTATTGGTAGCATGGAGAAGTTCGAGAGCTCTCTGCCAATGACCCCGGTGCACCATATCATTCCAATCCGGGATGAGGTTACCAAGTGGACAACCACAGGTATGACAGTAAGGAATACCGCAGTCCATACAGCGGCTAGCTTGATCGACTAAAGTGTCAAAGGACAGAGGTGTTTCGAATTCGTAAAAATGCTGGATTCGATTTGGTATCGCCTGTTTGTCCGGCTCCTGTCTTTTTATACTGATGAAACCGGAAATTTTAGACATTGAAGACCTCTTCGGTAGCCGCGACGATTTCGAGGTCGGTGCGTTCGGTCTGTTTCATGCGCTCCAGCGATTTACGGTAATCAATCGGCATGACTTTGACGAACATCGGAAAGTTGGAGTCCCATTTACTCAGTATTTGGGCGGCGTAGGAACTGCCGGTATAATGAAAGTGCTTCTCTAAAATGGAATGGAGAAAGAGGACGTCTTCTTTGTTCCAGACGCTCTCAAGATCGACCATATCCAGGTTGCATCGGGTATCGAATAATTGGGTATAATCATAAATATAGGCGATCCCGCCACTCATTCCGGCTCCGAAATTTTCACCGGTCGGTCCGATTACGACTATCGTGCCTCCGGTCATATACTCGCAGGCATGGTCGCCGACCCCTTCCACCACAGCCAGCGCGCCGCTGTTGCGAACCGCGAATCTTTCACCGGCGCGACCGTTGATGTACACTTCTCCGCCGGTAGCGCCGTAGAGGATGACATTACCGCAAATTACATTTTCATGGGCCTGAAAACCGGCGTCGGTCGGCGGCAGAAGAATAATTCGTCCGCCGGATATGCTTTTACCCAAATAATCATTAGCGTCGCCTTCGATTCTTAGTAAAATGCCTGGCGCTAGGAAGGCGCCAAAACTCTGACCGGCCGAACCGGTAAAGTTTATCCTGATCGTGTCGTCCGGGAGACCTTTCGCGCCATATTTCTTAACTATCAAACCGCTCATTCTGGTTCCGACGGTGCGGTGAATATTTCTGATCGGCAAGTTTAATTCAACACGCTTTTTATGCAATATGGCCGGCTCGATTTGCGGTATGATTTCATCATCATAGGTTTTTACAACATTAATCTGATCAGCGCCAAAATTCAAATTTGCCGTCTTTAAGTTTAATAACGGTTTCAAATTAAAATGACGGGCTTTCCAAATTCGGTCCGGTATTTTGTAGTCTAGGATATCGGCTTGCCCAATCATCTCATCAATCGTCCGGAAACCCAATTCGGCCATTATCTCACGCAGGTCTTGGACGAGAAACCTGAAGAAGCGCTCAATGTATTCCGGTTTTCCTTTGTAATACGCGCGTAAAACCGGATCCTGGGTGGCGATTCCGACCGCACAGGTGTTCAGATGGCATTTCCTTAACATGACACAACCGAGAGTGATCAGGATGCTGGTGGCTAAACCAAACTCCTGCGCGCCCAATAAAGCCGCCACAGCCAGGTCGCGTCCGGTTTTAAGCTGACCGTCAACCTGTACCCGGATTTTATCGCGAAGTTTATTTTGAATCAAAGTGGAATGTGTTTCGGCGAGGCCGATTTCCCATGGTATGCCGGTATGTTTTATTGCCGTTAGCGGAGACGCGCCGGTGCCGCCTTCATAGCCGGATATTAACACCGTTTCGGCTCTGGCTTTGGCTACTCCGGCGGCAATCGTACCAACGCCGGCTTCCGAAACTAATTTTACCGACACTCTCACTCCGGGATTGACGCATTTGAGATCATAAATCAATTGCGATAAATCTTCAATTGAATAAATATCGTGGTGCGGAGGAGGCGAGATAAGAGTTACTCCCGGCACTGTATGACGGACATAAGCGATGACTTCACTGACCTTATGACCGGGCAATTGTCCGCCTTCGCCCGGCTTGGCGCCCTGGGCAATCTTGATTTGCAGTTCATCCGCGCTCAGTAAATATTCGGGTGTCACCCCAAACCGCCCAGAGGCGACTTGTTTGATTTTGGAATTAGCGCAATCGCCCGCCGCATTGGTCGCCATCCGGCGCGGATCTTCGCCGCCTTCGCCGGAATTGCTCCGTAGACCGAGCCGGTTCATCGCGATGGCGATGGTTTCATGGGCTTCGGGACTAATAGAGCCAAATGACATCGCCGAACTAACGCATCTTTTTAGGATTCTTTCGATTGGTTCGACCTCTTCTAACGGGATCGGATTGCATGATTTAAATTTTAATAAACTCCGGATCGTGACGGGTGAAATCTCACTTTCATTGACGGTTTTTACATATTCCTTGAATACACCATAATCATTATTACGCGTGGCTAATTGTAATTTTACAATCGCTTCCGGATTCCATCCATGTTTCGCGCCATCCCGACGGATCGAATATTCACCGCCAGCGGGCAGGTTTTTTTCCAGGTTACCATCTTCGGGAAAACCGCAATTATGACGCATTATCGATTCCTTCTGAATCTCAGGCAAACCGACGCCGCCTAACCGGCTGATCGTACCGCAGAAGTAATGCTCGATAACCTCTTTCGATATCCCAATTGCCTCGAAAGTCTGCGCCGCAAAAAAACTGTGCAAGGTCGATATTCCCAGTCGGCTGATGGTTTTTAAAAATCCTTTTTTTACGGCGATTATATATGAATCAATTGCCTCTTCGGGTTTAATCTCCTGTTCGAGTAAATTTTTTAATGCCAGATCGCGAACCGTATTAAGCGCCAGATAAGGACAGATAGCATCCGCGCCGAATCCGACCAGCATGGCGAAATGCATCACTTCCCGCACTTCGCCGGAATCGACGATCAGGCTCGCCCGGTTGCGCAATCCGCGACGGACTAAGTGATGGTGCAATCCTGAAACCGCCAGCAGGGAGGGAATCGGCACCTGATTTTGGGACAGATTGCGATCAGTCAAAACCAGCAGGGTCGCGCCTTCTGCGATGCATTTTTCGGCGATAGAAAATATATTTTCTAATGCTATCTCAAGCGCGTTTTGCCTGCCAAACCGATCGAACAGAATATCGATATATCGAATGATGACATTGGGATGCCGGGCTTGTTCAATGCGCATGAAGTCATCGGGAGTTAGTACCGGATGATAAAATCTGACGCCACGAAAATTTTGCGGAGTTTCGGCCAGTAGATTTTCCTCTCCGCCGGCGAAACTTTCCAGAGACATAACCAGCTCCTCCCGCAGTGGATCAATCGGTGGATTGGTTACCTGAGCAAATCTTTGTTTAAAATAGTTGAACAGTAATTGCGGTTTTTCAGAGAGAATGGCAAGCGGAGTATCATTACCCATTGCACCGATGGCTTCCTGACTGCGCGACGCCATTGGTTCGATCACCATTTTCAATTCTTCGGCGGTGTAACCGAAAGCGCGCTGTTTCTGCAGAAGCATTTCGTCGTTTTCGAATGGTGCATTAGAGGGATTGAACAATCCGCGCAGATTGATAATATTTTCTTTTATCCAGCGCCGATATGGTTTTTGGCGCGAGACTTTGGCTTTAATTTCCTTATCTGGGACGATCCGGTTCTGACTGAAATCGACAAGCAACATTTTGCCGGGAGCGAGGCGGTTGCGTTCAATGATTTTGTTCGCCGGTAAATCGAGTACTCCGGTTTCCGAAGCCAGTACGATGACTCCGTCGCTGGTTATCGTATAACGGGCTGGTCGCAATCCGTTGCGGTCTAGAATACCACCCAAATAGCGATCATCTGAAAAAACAATCGCGGCCGGACCATCCCAGGGCTCCATTATTGATGACTGATAATCATAAAAAGCCCGTTTGTCTTCACTCATCTGAATTTTTGGACCGTAAGCTTCTGGCACCATCACCATCATAGCATGCGGCATTGAACGACCGCCGAGTACGAGTAATTCCAGTACATTATCGAAAATCGCCGAATCGCTACCTTTCTCATCAATAATTGGTTTGATTTTTTCGATGTCTTCACCGAAAAGATCAGATTGCAAATTGATTTCACGGGTGCGCATACGGTTAATGTTTCCGCTCAGGGTATTGATTTCACCATTATGAGCGATATAACGGAACGGTTGCGCCAGATTCCAGGTTGGCAGAGTATTGGTGCTGTATCGCTGGTGAATCACGCCATATCGTGAAATCAAACGCTTATCAGCCAGATCAGGATAGAAAACCGGCAATTGATTGGCGGTCAGCAGTCCTTTATATACTAAACGGGTAGTTGATAAACTGACGACATAGAACTGACTGGTATCTTTATTCATCGAGGCTATCTCTTTTTCTACCAGCCGTCGAATAACATATAATTTTCGCTCTAAAGCCTCAACCTTTACCCGACCTCTGCCGATAAGAATCTGGGCGATGACCGGTACTGTTCTGGCGGCTTGCTCGCCGATTATTTTTTGATTGATCGGTACAGCGCGCCACCCCAACAATTCACAACCTTCTAACGAGATCACCTTTTCAAAAACCTGGCGACATTTGTTAGCTAGGGTTTTAGGTTTTGGTAAAAAAACCATACCGATCGCATAATCTCTGAATGACGGTAGCGCAATTCCTGCATCGGAAACTTCCTGACGGAGGAAAAGGTCTGGAATCTGGATCATGATCCCGGCTCCATCGCCGGTCGATCTATCGCCGCCAAGCGCACCGCGATGCTCGAGATTCGCCAGGACAGTGATTGAATCCTGAACTATTTGATGGGTGGCGACACCGTCCAACCTGGCGACAAAGCCCACACCACAGCTATCATGTTCATAAACTGAATCATACAATTCTTCTCTCGGATGCCGATTGGTAAAATTATTTTTGGCCGTATTCCTCAATACTTATTTTCCTTATGGTTTTTCAAATATACTTAAATAATTAAATCAAAATGTCATTAATGTTTGTTATAAAATAATAAAAAAAATATTAATATAACAAGATTTATTTTTAAAATATTCAAAAAAGTAGTCATTTATTGAGGAGGAAGCTGTAAGTGTTTAAAATGAAATCATTCTTCTGATCAGACGGCATCCGTATAGGAATCGTAACATGCAAGCCCCATTAAATTCATTTGAGATTTCTCCTGCCAAACGTAAGGCGGAGAACAGAACAGAACAACAGTGACCTCAACAATCATGATATTATTTTATTTTGTAAAGAATCAAATTGAATCACCGCACTAATTAAATAAAATCATATTAAAACTGTTAAGATATTATCGTTTTTAATCGCATTATAACATAAATATATTTATTAAATTGTTGAAATACTTAATTAATTATGTATTATTAAAACTTTACGAAATAATTTGCATGTTTATTTGCAGATATGTAAAATATTACCAAATTGATATATGATAAATAAATTAGGTATTGTTAAAATGTTGTTAATGTATTTTAGATAGAATAGTAATGATAATTAGTAATTTAAGATTATGTATGATTTATTAACAATTAAGGAAAGGTAAAAATTTATGACGCCGAATGATTTTTTTGAGTATGCCAAACAAAACTATGCTAAGATGGTTGACTTGAAATTTACCGATTTACTGGGTACATGGCAACATTGTTCGTTTCCGATAGATACCTGGGATGAAGGCACTTTTGAAGAAGGGGTTGGATTTGACGGTTCGTCGATTCGCGGCTGGCAGGGAATCCATAATTCCGATATGCTGGCTATTCCGGATCCAAGTACAGCGACCATTGATCCATTTTATAAGGAGCCAACTGTTAGTGTGATCGCGGATATTGTCGATCCGATCAGCAGAGAGAATTACAGTCGCGATCCACGATATATAGCCAGGAAGGGTGAAGCATTTTTAAAGAAGACTGGCATCGCGGATACTTGTTATATAGGACCGGAGCCGGAATTCTTTGTTTTTGATGAAGTCATGTACGAACAGAATCAACATACCGGTATGTATTCGATCAATTCTATTGAAGGCGCCTGGAACACCGCCCGTTTCGAGGAACCAAATCTCGGATATAAGCCCAGTTTCAAAGGCGGCTATTTTCCGGTCAGTCCGACTGACACTTATCATGATTTACGGGGCGAGATGGTCAGAGAAATGCAAAAGGTCGGAATCACGGTCGAAGCGCACCATCATGAAGTTGCCACCGCCGGACAAAGCGAAATCGACATGAAGTTCGAGCCATTGACGAAAATGGCCGATCAATTCATGTGGTTTAAATATATCATTAAGAACGTCGCAAAGCGCCATAGTAAGACAGTGACTTTTATGCCGAAGCCAATTTTTCAGGATAATGGTAGTGGAATGCATTCTCATTTTTCTTTATGGAAAAACGGCAAGCCGCTTTTCGCTGACAGCGAGTATGCCGGATTGAGTAAAATTGGTTTGTATTCAATCGGAGGCATTCTCAAACATGCCCCGGCGATTCTGGCGTTTGCGGCTCCTACGACAAACTCATACCGTCGTCTCGTGCCGGGTTTTGAAGCGCCGGTGAATCTGGTGATGAGTGCCCGTAACCGTTCTGCTGCGGTCCGTATCCCGATGTATTCTAATAATCCGAAGGCCAAACGTCTGGAATTCCGTTGTCCTGATCCGACCGCCAATGGTTATCTGACCTGGACTGCAATGCTTATGGCGGCTATCGATGGCATCAAGAATAAAATCAATCCTGGCGAACCGCTTGACAGAGATATTTATGAAATGACTCCTCAGGAATTAGCCGCCTACCCGAAAGCGCCTGGCAACCTGACCGAGGCTATCAACGCACTGGAATACGATCATGATTTTTTACTCAAAGATGATGTGTTTACCTCTGATCTGATTACTACCTGGATTGAATGGAAACGTGAAAAAGAATTGAATGAACTGGCTCTGCGTCCGCATCCTTATGAGTTCTATCTGTACTATGATTGTTAAGCAATGGAATTTAATACAAAAGAGATAACTCTTTATTGTAATAAAAAATGTGTAAAGCAATTAACCGAAAAGCGCCATTATTTGCCAGACCTGTCCTGTTTGGCAATCTGAATAATTTTAATATTTAATAAGATCTCCAACGGTCTGCAAAGCCGAATTGCTATTGGAAGTTGGATGAATAATGGGCTTCTCAAAGGGATTTTATTATGTGTGGTATTCTTGGGATTCTGGATATTAAGACTGACAAGGTTAGATTGCGTTGTCAAGCCTTGTCCCAATCCAAATTGCAGAGGCATCGCGGTCCTGATTGGTCGGGCATCTATGTCGGCCAGAACGCTATTTTGGCGCATGAACGTCTAGCTATCGTAGGTGTCGAATCTGGCGCTCAGCCTATCCTCAATGCATCACGCACCATAGCTCTAGCGGTCAATGGTGAGATATATAACCATACCGAGCTTGAAACCAGAATAACCTGCGGTTATCAATTTCAAACCAAATCGGACTGTGAAGTCATCTTGGTGCTTTATCAGCATAAAGGTGTCGATTTTCTGAACGATCTGCGCGGAATGTTTGCGTTTATTTTGTACGATGACAGCAACAAAACCTATCTGATAGCCCGTGATCACATTGGTATTATTCCCCTCTATACCGGATATGACGAACACGGCAACTTTTATGTCGCTTCCGAAATGAAGGCAATTCATCAGATTTGTCAATCAATTGCAACTTTTCCACCGGGTCATTACCTGACGAGCGCTATGAAAGAACCAAAGTGTTATTATAAGCGTGTGTGGATGGAATATGCGAATGTGGCGAACAATAAGACCGATAGCCACCTTCTCAAAAATGCTCTAGAGCATTCGGTCAAGACGCATCTAATGTCGGATGTACCCTATGCGGTTTTGTTATCCGGCGGTCTGGATTCATCCCTGATAGCGGCAATCGTCAAGAAGTTTGCCGCTAAACGCGTCGAAGACCAGGATCGTTCGGAAGCCTGGTGGCCGCGATTGCATTCATTTGCGATTGGCGTAGCCGGCGCGCCCGATTTAATCGCGGCGGGTGAAGTGGCGGAATATATCGGGACTGTGCACCATGAACTACATTTTACAATCCAGGAAGGTCTGGATGCTTTATCCGATGTTATTTACCATCTGGAGACTTTCGACACAACCACGGTTCGAGCATCAACGCCGATGTATTTAATGGCGCGTAAGATAAAAGCGATGGGTATCAAAATGGTTCTCTCAGGTGAAGGCAGTGATGAAATTTTCGGTGGCTACCTGTATTTTCACAAAGCGCCCAATCCGCAGGAATTTCACGCGGAAACCGTACGCAAAATCACCCGGCTTCATCTTTACGATTGTTTGCGAGCTAATAAATCGATGGCTGCCTGGGGAGTTGAAGCCCGTGTACCTTATCTAGATCAGGATTTTCTTGATGTTGCAATGAATATCAATCCGAAAGATAAAATGTGTCTTGATGGTCGTATTGAGAAAAATATTTTACGGACAACCTTTCGCGGTTATCTGCCCGATAAAATTTTGTGGCGTCAGAAAGAACAATTTTCCGATGGGGTCGGTTATTCCTGGATCGATAGTCTGAAAAACTTCGCTGAGCATGAAATCAGTGATCAGAAACTGGTCGCCGCGCAGTACAAATTTCCCGAAAAAACGCCTCTGACCAAAGAAGAATATCTTTATCGCCAGATTTTCGAATCGCATTTTCCATCCCAGGCGGCTCTTGATACCGTGCCATTCGAACCTTCGATTGCCTGCAGTACAGCCCGCGCCCTGCGCTGGGATCAAGCTTTCCAGATGATGGCCGATCCTTCCGGTCGGGCGATACGCACAGTGCATAAGGACAGTTATTAATCCATTGTTTCTCGGTTTTTTTCGATTCGGCTTGTGTAATTCGCATTAATCGTATTCTTATAGATAAGTATTTATATAAGGATGTGCAATTGCTCAGCAATGCGGCTAATAAACTAGCCGAATCACTCGATCTTAAACAAACCTTGCGTTCGATTTTAAAATCATTGAATACTCATCTTGAACTTCAACGCGGCTTATAACAGTTTCCATCTATTCATAATGGAGTAATCCGGAGTAAATAATTTTAAAAGAGAAAATTAAAACGAAGATAATTATTGCATATATGCAACCTCACAAACTTAATAACGTCAAGCGAGAACTGTACAAATCCGAAGTCTATAAAATATCCGTAACCAATTCGCTCGGCTGTGGTCAACAAAAAGGCTATCATGAAAGTTTCCGCGGCATTCCGATCGAAGTCAATCTCTTGAAAAAAGTCCGGCTGGATATTGCCGTTAATGAAAATATTATCGATGCGATAATAAAGGGAACTAGGACCGGAATGATCGGCGACGGTATAATCTTTATTCGGGATTTACCGAAATGTACCCACATCCGAATCGGCGAAAGAGGTAATGCGGCGATTGGTTAGGTACTAAAAGTCTGTGACTCTTGTGGCTAAACTGGCTACATCGTTTCGGCGGTGTGGCCGGATTTGTCATAACGCCTGTGCATTGCTACATCCGTTTTTTAGATGTTCCGATATAAAAATTTTCCACGAACGGTATATAGAAATCGCTGTAACTAATTCGAAATCGCTTTATCTGAATATCTGAAATGCTAAAAAATGGAGAAAACGATGAGTGAACAGTTGACTAAAGCGCAATTCCTGAAAGAGATATTCGACTACGAAAATGAAAAAACCTGGAAATATAAAGGCGAACTGCCGAGTGTGATCGATTTCTACGCCGATTGGTGCTATCCCTGTAAAATGGTAGCGCCGGTGCTGGAAGAGCTGGGGCAGAAATATGCCGGTAAGGTCAAGATTTTTAAAGTTAATACCGATCGAGAAAGCGAGCTGGCCAGTCTCTTCGGCATTCGCAGTATTCCATCGTTATTGTTCATTCCTAAAAATGGCAAGCCGCAGATGATGGTTGGCGCATTGTCTAAAAATCAACTGGATCAAGCTATTCAGAATATTGTAAACAGTTAATATTTACTTAAAAATCACCGAAACACCGGTTTTCCCATCCATCACGACCTGCAGGTCGTGCGTGCTCTGGACGTGCACAAAGTAGGTGGTTTTTTCAACCACTGTCTGCCTTTTTAACCATTCCCAGTCCAGAAATTCTTTCTGTGAGTTATACGGAATGTTGAAGTAGCCGACTTTCATTGCGACGATGTTATGAAAGAAATGGGTGCCCTGAGAGGGTTCGACATCGAAGTCTTTCAGTCCGATTTCAACAATCACGCGCGCATTACTGATCTGAATGAATTTAACCGGTACTCCCAGAAAGTGATCCTGTGAACCCCAGCGCCCCGGGCCGATCAAGATATACTGGCGATTCAGTTGTTTCATTTTTTCATTGAGAGATTCGATTTCAGCCTGCATATCGATCGTTTTCAGATTATCAAACTTATCCGGATCGAGATAAATAATGTCGTGCAATCCGGATATGATACCGTTACCCAGGCCTCTTTCGGTATAAAGGAGGAGATTCGAGCGCTCAGGAATTTCTTCGAAAATTGGCAGGTCTTCCGATTCGACTGCCAGCGGGCGGATTTGGAGGATATAAAAAGTCGGTAAAATATCGTTTTGGAGATCTTTTGTAAGATTGGCGGCGAACTCGATTTCGACCGGCGCCCCGAGGGCTTTTTCACCAATTTCCAGTAATTTTTCAAGAATTTCAGCCAGCGGAAAGGTCTTATTCTTAATTATATTTTCAAAGGTGATTACGCGAGGTCCGCGATTATCCAATCCGGGAATCAGTCGCCCGTCTGCCATTTCCCAGACGGAAGCCATTTGTTCCAGTATCCCGAATTTTTCAGCCTCGATTAAAGGCAATTCGGAGATGGTGATATCATCGCCGGCCAACAGATTAAACTCGGTCAGTTTTAGATTCAAGGCCAGGAATTTTTTCTGTGAATTTCTGACCAGCGCATTGGGTTGAATGAACTCGATCCGGGGAGAACGCGGACAGAATTGAAAACTACGACCTCCCTCGATAATGGATTTACCCATTCCGACTGCCACGCTGGCAATGCCATCTTCATTTTTTAATCCGGCAATCGGATAGTAATTATAAGACTGGGCTACGCCGGAGAAATGTGGTGCATAATAGTCACTACCCAGCGGTGAACCAACCAGTTGCTGAATGATTACCGCCATTTTTTCTTCTTCAACCTGATGATTCAGGTTTTCAATATAATTGCGGGCGCTTTTGATAAAGACGGAAGCGAATACTAATTTCACGGCATTCGCCAATTGAATGAATCGGACTTGCGGATCCGGGTGATTATTGGGCAACATATAAGTCCGATAGATGCCGGCGAACGGCTGAGCGTAAGAATCTTCAAGCAGACCGGAAGAACGCACCGCCAGCGGATAACGGATAATTTCGAGATATTTGTAGAGTTTATTAATTAATTCCTGTGAAAGTTTACCGTTTATAAAAAGAGTGTCAATTTCAGCGTCGGATTTTTCCTCAAGTGGTTGTTCGTTAAGATGGTTACGAGTAATGAAATCATCATATTCGTTGGTACCGATAACGGCCGTCACCGGCAGGCCGATGCGAACGCCGGGGAATTGCCTGGAAAATTCCATTGTCAATAAAAGTGCATTCAGGAATGCCAGGCCGCGGCCTTTTCCACCCAAAGACCCCTCTATGAATTTAGAAATCTCGGTATTTTCAGAAAGGTTCTGGGGACTAAAGCTGATAATCTTGCCTTTATTGCGGGCTTTGCGGATGTTTTTTAAGGTAGTGATCAGGTGCCGGCGCATTTCATCGAGAGATGCGAAATCCTGGACAGTCAGAAGCCGTACCTGCCGCGCAATCTGCGTTTCACCACGTGCCATCATCCAGGCTGAGAAATGATTCCGCTTGGCGTGATAGACGATTGATTCTTCCGGGATGGTTTGAAGTTTTTCCTCGAATTCGGTCAGGGTCTGAGCCCGGTCAATTTCATGACCTTCCTGATCACGGAATACGAAGACTCCAAAACCCAGATTATTTTTAATGAAGGTTCTTAATTGTAAAAGTAAATGTTTTGAATGTTTGTTGATAAAATAGGAACCCATTTGGATGGCTTTTTGATAATTTTCATCTTCAGATGAAAGTAGTATTGTGGGCAGATCCGGTTCGTTTTCCTTGATTTTCTTAATCAGTATAAAACCAGCCTCGGGATCGATGTTTCCATCGTGCATATAACTGATATCCGAAATGACCGTTATGATGTATTCTTTATATTTGGAATAAATCGCGAGAGCTTCCTCGTAATTATGAGCCAGGATGACTTTTGGTCGGGCGCGCATCCGCAACCGCTTATTAATATCGGTCAGTTCTTCATTGATAAGAATTTGAGTTTGTTTTACAATTTCTTCGTACAATAAGGGCAGAAAGATCGAATAAAATTGGACTGAATCTTCGACTAAGAGGATGACTCTTACCAGACCATGGCGGGTATCGAATTCGAGATTGCGTTTGTCTTCAACTGATTTGACCATTGCCAGGAATAATTTAGTATCACCATTCCAGAGGAAAATATTATCGAAATACTTCAGTCGCCCCTCTTTGACATCCGTAAGTTTGATATCGGAAAGCATATTCAGCAGAAGCAGAACCGGCAAATCCGGATTTTCTTCCTTGATGCGTCGCGCCAGGTCGAACGGTGTTATCTTACCAATATGCAACATCGTCACTACCAGCTCGAACTTTTTTTCTTTGAGGATTGCCAGAGCATCTTCTCCGGTCGGTACGCTGGTGATCATTGGCGCGGTACTGAGATTCAGTTGTCGATATTCGCCGAAAATTTGCTCAGATAAGCGACCATCTTGCTCGAAAATAAAGGCGTCATAGAAGGTTGAAACCAGTAATATCTCTTTGACCTTATTGGCCATTAAGTAATGATAGCAATCCTCGCCATATTTGAATTTATTGTAATAGTAGTTGAGTTCTTTGGTATCCATAAGACTCTATTCAGTCAATGTACACGAAAGTATATTTATGAATGTTCAATTATTCAAGAGAATTTTATTATTCGCGAGGGTAAAAACAAAAAAGCGGAGAAGGATAGACCTTTTCCGCTTTTTTTTACAGTATGGGGTAATTTTAAGAAAACTTCAGGTAAGTACGTACAAATTGGTCGAATGAAATATCGGCTCGGCTCAGCTTTTGCAAGTCTTTCATCTTGACCATGACAGTAATATCACTCCCGTCTACATTAATGATAATCTTGCCGATATCTGCCTTAGGTGTGGATTTTTCTAACTGGTCCAAACAGGTGGCTAATACTGAGTTAAAGTTCTGAGCCGTAGCCGTGGCCGAAAGAATCGAAGTACCGCCTTTTTCAATTCCGATCAGATAGGCACCGAACAATAAACTGACAAATACTAAAGAAAGCACACAAATTTTAATCGTCTTTTTCATATTAGACCTCGTTGTTTTCACCTTTTCAAACTTGCCACCGCTTCATAAGACTGGTGGAATCCCCAATTAGTTTTATTCATTTTATCAAATATCACATCAAACAAAGCAATTAGACTGGTAGTGAAAAAAATGGTTGTCCGGCTATTTCAAATAAATTATCATCTGAATTGAATCACTCACTCTCATCTATTATTTATATCATCATAAATTTTTACTTGCAACTAAAATGTTTAGTTATTTGACAGGAATTTATTAGTTTTGTATCCGTGCTGAATTATTCAATAGACCTTTTTTCAGTTACCTTTGCCAGGTTTCTCGAATCCATTAACCTATCCGGGGCAACGCATGAAATCCGCTAATGCTTTTTTTAAGGTCAGTGTCATTTTACATTTTAAGCCGAAATTGGCAGACCAATTCTCCCGAATCCTGACCTCGCTTTTTAACCAATCCTGTTTACCGCTTGAAATTCTGGTGTTATGTCAGTCGGATCAAACAATTCCGGAATTTGAGATTACTTCAATTTCACTTAAGGTAATACTTGAGACAGATAATCTCTGCCGGACGTTGAATACGGCCATAGGGAAAGCGCACGGACAATACCTTTTATATATCGATAATTCTGTTGCAGAAGTCATTTTAAGACGTTCTTTTATCGACACCGCCCAGTTGGTAATTGAGAAATATACGGACTTTGGAATGTTGTACGGTGACTACGATTTAATTACCAATGGAAAAAGCCGCGAAATCCGGCTTCTGAAGCATCATGCCGGACGTCTGCGCGACAATCAGGATTACGGAAAGGTTTTCCTGTTCAGCAAATCAGCTCTTAAGGCGGTTGGCGGTTTCGACGAGTCGTTGAAATTCAATACACTCTATGATATTCGCTTAAAATTATCCGAAAAATTCAGATTGGTTCATATTGCCAATAAAACCGACGGCTCGCTTTACCGGATTAATGCCGAAGGAAAACAGCAGAATGTTTTCGATTATCTGCTGGCATGCAGGGAGGTTCAGTCGGAAGCTGAAAATGTCCTGACCAATCATCTGAAAAGGATGGGAGCCTATCTGAGGCCGGATCGGGATTACTACGTTCGACCGGATTTATCCATTAAACACGATTATCTGGCATCGGTCATAATTCCGGTATATCACCGACCGGAATTTATTGTGACGGCTATTGATTCGGTTTTTAGGCAAACGCTGAAAAATATCGAGGTCATCATTGTTGTCAATGGCGGCCCGCTCGATCCGACTATTAGTGAAGTCCGGCGGTATATGCCAGGCGGAGATCGCTATGATGCGACCCGAGCGCCGGTCAGATTGGTAGAGGCGGATATTAACAATATCGGTCTTTCTCTGAATCTTGGCGTAAAAATCGCCCGCGGTCGTTATTATATTCAACTTGATTCCGACGATCGCCTGAAACCGGATGCGGTCGAGAAAATAGCGGCAGTATTCGATTCCGATGAAAAAATCGGAATGGTTATCGGCTCTTACGAAGTCTGGGAAAAAAAGAGCAACGGCGAGCTGGTTCGGATGGAACAGATTCCGGTCGTTAAACATGAAGAATGGACGGACGCCAACGGACGTAATAATCTCCTGCGTATTAACGGCGCCGGAGCACCGCGGTCGATACCGATCAGCATTGTCAAAGAAATGGGTTTTTTCAGGATCAACGAAGGACCATACGCTCGCAATTATGGTGAGGATTACGACCTGGTACTGAAAATCAGTGAAAAATATCGGATTGGTCGAATCTGGGAACCGATTTATGAAGTCGTGCGACATGCCGGCGGCACCGATCACAGCATCGATCAAAGTACTAGCGACCGCAATGATGAAGCCAAGGACTATATGCGCCTGGAGACTATTCGCCGTAGAATCAGATTGAATAAAGCTACGGATAACGGTTTGGTATAACCATATTGACATCGGCAAATTTGAAGCATAATGTGTTAGAGGATGATATTTTATTAATCGGGATTGACGGCGGCGCGACGAAAGTCAACGGCTGGTCGGTGAACGTCAAAAAAAGAGGAGCCGCCTTCGAACTCGGAAAAATCAATGCTGTCAAATCTTATAGAAATATTCCCGGCTATATCGGCAATTTTCAGCCAGTCGATCTTAACCGTCAGCTAAGTGAATGGCAAGCCGGTCAAATCGCTCTAACCGAAAAGGAAATCGTTCAGTCTAATTGTTATATTGAAGCCGCGACAGCGTGTATCAGGGAGATAATTCGACTTAGCCATAAAAAACGGCTCCTGATCGGGATCGGCATGCCGGGTATCAAGACGCAGGAAGAACGTGGCATCGCCGTTTTTAAAAACGGTCCGCGTATGCTCGATTATGCCCGACGGATCGAACAGGAGCTGGAAAATTTCAGGATCGAATTGGTCAAGCCGATTAGTCGCCTCGGCAGTGATGCCGATTACTGTGGAATAGGTGAAGAATATGCCGGTAATGGTTCATTCCGAAATGTACAAAATGCCTATTACCTGGGTGGCGGAACGGGTGTTGCTGACGCTCTCAAACTCAAGGGAAAAGTCATTGCTTTGGATGCGGTAAAACATTGGTTCGTAAAGACCTGGGAAATGCAATGCCCGGCCGGTTTTTCGGTCGAGAGATACTTGTCGGCGAGTGGCATTCAGGCGATTTATGGCGAGCTGATCGGAAAATCGCAAGATGAGTTACAGCAGGCTGGTATCTATTTACCACAAATTCGCGAACGGGCTTTGAGTGATGAAAAACCAGCAATTGAGACTCTGCAAAAGGTCGCGCATTTTCTGGCGCTTTTACTTTATGAACGCCTTACGACCCTCTACGCCGGATGGCAGGGATTGTTCGATTTCGTCAATCCCGGACGCCCAATCCCGGCCCAGGAGCATGCCTATCGAGGGTTACTATTCGACCGATTGATCATAGGTCAGCGGCTGGGTGATTTACTGGAAGAGGCGCAAGGCGACGCCGTGCTGTGGAAACCGTTTGCCGGTGAATTAACCCGCCTGATTCTTACATCGCGAGTGCTCGATCAAGCCGTTCGAGATTATTATTGCCCACAGGGAAATCTAAATCCGACGTTGATTAAAATCTCCAAATTACGGGAAGCTCCAGCCCTCGGTGCCGGAATTGACGCCTATTTAACCTGGAGGGAGGAAAATCATGCTTGAACCGTATTCAATTCCGACCAAGGAACCAATCCTGAGAGTGGGAATATTCCTGCCAGTCGATGAAAGTCGAAAAATCACTCTCGAAATTCCGAATGATCCGATTTATCACCTGATTTCAGATAATGGTAAGGTGGAGGTTTTAAAGGGTGGAGTGAAAATAGAATTTCTCATTGCTGACAAGCAAATCGGAATTCTTGTTAATGGAATACAAAAAGAATCGTCCCGGCCCTGGAAAATTTTAGCAGTAGATGACGAAATTAAAATTAAAAATAAGGATGGAATAAAAATCCGAAATGTAGTGGCCGGGCGCGGGTTTCACTGGAAAAAGCAGATCGATGTTTATTTACCGGGCTCGCTCGAAATCAGCGTGATGGATGGCAGTCTGATGATGATAAATATATTGCCGGTTGAGCAGTACTTGATGTGCGTCGCAACCTCTGAAATGGGAGCGGCTTGTCCATCTGCTTTATTAAAATCGCAGACGATTGTCGCGCGCAGTTGGATGCTGGCGAATGTGGAAATGAAACACCGCGACCTGGGAATCGATGTCTGCAATGATGACTGCTGTCAGCGTTATCAGGGCACGACGTTTCTCTCCGAACAGTCGATTAAGGGCGCCCTTGAAACTGCCGGTCAGGTTTTAATATGTAACGATAAAATCTGTGATACGCGTTATTTCAAGTGTTGTGGTGGCATCACCGAATCTTTCGAAAATGTCTGGACGGGAGGGCCGGTTCGGTATCTGGATTCGGTTCTGGATGCTCCCAGTGGATACAGCCATCCGGCTTTGCCGCTGGAAAATGAAGAGAGAGTCCGCGACTGGATTGAAAATCCACCGCCGGCTTTTTGTAGTCCGTCGGTAATTCCCGCGAAAGACTTGAAAAAATATCTCGGCAACGTCGATGAAGAAGGTGAATATTTTCGTTGGCAAATTCGTCTGACCCAGAAAAAGATCTGCGCGCTTTTTAATTTGAAATTGAATCTCGACGCGACGGCGATAAAAAGTATCATTCCTCTGAAAAGAGGTAAATCCGGTCGGCTGACCAGCGTGGCGATTAGTTATCTGGATAAGAGTAATACCAGGAAGCGGTTTGTGATTAACGACCAGTACGCCATTCGGGATGCCTTCCATGAACTTTTTCTATATAGCTCGGCTTTTATCGTCGAACCACAAAATGGTGGTGGTCAAGTGCCGTCGGCATTTATCTTAAAAGGCGCTGGTTGGGGGCACGGCGTCGGGTACTGCCAGATCGGTGCGCTCGGCATGGCATTAAAAGGTTATTCGACTACGGAAATTCTGAGCCATTATTACCCGGGAGCAGGACTGCGTAAAATATATTAACCAATCTTATTAAGAGGAAAAATGTCCGGAATTTTATCGTCAAAAATTAAAAAGCGATCAGCCTGGCTATGGGTTCCAAGTCTGTATTTTGCGGAAGGCATTCCCTACGTGATTGCTATGTCGGTTTCCGTGATTATGTACAAAACCATGGGAGTATCAAATACAGCCCTGGCATTCTGGACCAGTATTTTGTACTTGCCATGGGTAATAAAACCACTCTGGAGTCCCTTTGTCGATATAATTTCGACCAAGCGTACCTGGGTGTTGATTACGCAGTTTATACTCGCTTGTTGTTTTATCGGGATCGCGCTGGTTGTTCATCTGCCGCTTTGGTTTGCCTTGACATTGATTATTTTATGGCTGATTGCCATTTCCTCAGCTACCCATGATATCGCCGCGGATGGTTTTTATATGATCGGTTTGGATGCTCATCAGCAAACCTGGTTTGTGGGTATCCGTAGTACATTTTACCGGGCTGCGATGATCGTTGGACAGGGTCTGATCGTAATGCTGGCGGGTTTTATTATGAGTCGAACCGGGTTGGAGCCGGTAAAAGTAACTGCCATGGCAGTTCCGTCTACGGAGATAGTCAAAACGATTGACGAAAATAATCTGCCGGAGATAACTGAAATTGGCAAGTCCCGGATCGTGATTATACCTGAAGAAATTAAATTGCCACTCTATGATATCAATCAGCGTGATTATGATTCGGCCAACGTTTTTATAAGGTTAACCGCACCGCCGGAGAAAAACGGAGTCGTGAGCGTGAATTTCGGCCGCCGGAAAGGCAGTAAGGATATTTATCTGACATCGGCCGGTCGTCTGGAATTTACTTCCGAAAACTGGAATAAGCCGGTAAAAGTGACCTTGAGAGTCGATCATCGTTTGAAAGAATCCGCCCGGGCGGAATTTGAGGCTACCGACGGCGATGCGCCTTTCAGCTGGGCAATATCTTTCGGTGTTCTGGGATTGATTTTCCTGGTGTTCGGTC
>Ga0172369_10000118_pt1 | contig 111588 bp, 134 predicted proteins | sample LakKiv25m_FD_114539 | JGI IMG/M metagenome (GOLD analysis project Ga0172369, IMG submission 114539) | Freshwater microbial communities from Kabuno Bay, South-Kivu, Congo - kab_022012_11.25m | ecosystem: Environmental > Aquatic > Freshwater > Lake | place: Democratic Republic of the Congo... | reverse complement strand
CCACATTCGATACAGCAAGATTGTGTTGTGCCGCAATCGTTGGTTTGGGTGCCGGCGCCGCAGGCGCCGGTACAGGCGGACCAGTTGTTGGCATTGCCTCCGCCAGCACAGAACCATCCCGGATCATCACATAGCCAATCGTTGGTGTTGACGTTCCAGATGCAAGATACGCTACCGCGGCACTGGAGGTCACAACAGTTACTGGGGGCTTGAGAGCGGGGGACACCGTTACAGTCTTGGGCGGGGCCGCCACCTCCACCGCCACCACAGTTGCCGGTACAACAAGCGTCAGCACAGTGACCAGCATCTATATTTCCACATGCACAGTTGGGTGAACAGGAGCCGCTACCGCCGCAACCACAAGAACAGGGTTGTTGGTTTTCGGGGGGAGGGGAAGAGTCAGGGGGAGGGGTAGAGTGACAACCATCACAATACTTCCAGTCATATGTTGTCCCACCAGGGTTCATACAGTCTTCAACACATGTATTCGCATCGACTTCATGACAATTTCCAATGCCAACACACCCACCACCACCATCCCCACACATCACCACAGGAGTTTCGTTACATAACGGGTTTGTTTCTGTACAACAACCCGCAACCATCGCACAGCTCCAACTTCCGGAATAAAAAGTAGGACCACATTGCTCTGCCTTAACCTGTGTATATGCTAAAAAAAATAGCACACACCCAAATATTGCAAATAATATATTCTGTGTAAATATTTTTGTCTTTAAAAAAGACATACATCCTCTCGTTTGTCTTCTCTACTTCGGGGAATAAAATTATATATTGTAATATAACCACCAGCAGACGATCTAGAAACTGAGATAGGAAATCCAGATTTTACTTTTTTAAAAACTGCAAGACTTAAATGGGGATTCTCTCTAATAGTAATGCTTCTAAAAAACCCAAACTGTTGTTGGTACTTTTTTGCAAGAAGTGAACACCTATCCTCAAATGTAATCAGTGTAATATCTCGCATTAATATTCTTCGCAAACCGTCAATGCTCCAGTAAAAAAAGAAATCTTTTGTATGGAATGCGTAAGATCCATACATTTGTGAAGCCTGTTCATTGTATGTCATTTTTTTCGCCATATCATATGGGTTTTGTGCAAAAAAAAGTAAAACGAAAATTCCAAAATAACCGAACCATAAAGTAGGTACTGCAAGACAGCCGGTTATGATATATATTGCTCTATTCATATTATCTTTCTATTACACTTGTAACATATGTATAAGTTGATTCATTTTTTTGAGAGTTAATAAACAATAAATCAATCCTGCCTTCATCAACTCTGTCTATGGAAAGTTGTTTTTTTATCCCATTTAAATCAAGTCCCATTACCTGAGTAACCACGCTTATTATCTGTTGCTTTTTTTGAGTACCAGCAAAAAGAACAATTTTTTCACCTTCTTTTGGAAGAATTGTAATATCCTTATACAAAATACGTATTGTCTTTTTTTGAGGAAAGTCATCAACCCTATTCAATTGAAATGCGTCTACATTATTTTCAGAGACAGTAATCTCTTCTGGAGACCAAACATGTTGTATGGGAATACTATATTCCCCAATTTGAACTTCAACAATTTGATTATTAGCCATTTCATTTTTTGAAATATTTTGAATAAATGACCGAATAAATTCATCTTTATTGTTATTTTCAAAAGAAACAGATCTCGATTTTTGAAAAAAAACCGAGATCCAAAGAGAAGATATTATCAGTAAGAAAAAAACAGATGTGCTTAAACACGCTCTCTGTACAACATTCATAAACACAGTGTACTATGCCAACGAATAAAAGCGCAACAACATAGCACATTAAAACCCACATTTTTCAATTGGGGGGATAATATCCTGGCTCTACACATACCTGATTCTTTGGCACACTAAATTCGGGAACATCACCTGAATTAAACCATTGGCTATCAAGTAACATCACTTTTTTTAATACCTCAACATCAGAAGCATATGTTTTCCCACAAAATTCACGCACTTTTTTCCATGCATTTAAAATTGTCTGATTAAATTCATCTCTAGAAGAAAATGGTGTGAATTTCTCACCTTTTCGTAATGCTTCAAAATATTTCACATATTGCTTCGAAAAAGGTCTTAAGGTGGTGCTAATTAACTTTGGATCACAAGCTAAAGGAGATTCTTTGGTTAGTGGGGATGAAAACAATATAAGTCCTTTTCCCTGATTCACACCATTAGTCTGTGAAAGCGGTAACACTTTTAATTTTTCCAATTCAGAGTATTCACCCAAACTTCTCGGAGCTGTTTCAAGTTTCGCCCCCAGCTGCTGAACTAACAAATTATCAAGTGGAACTTCAAGTTTATAGAAAAACAAAGTTGGATTTTCTTTTGTACGCTGATGAACGTACAAAATATTTGCAACTCTTGTACCATCAAACTTCTCAAGAACAGCACAACGGACAGGAATAGACGGTATTCGTGTAAAAAGAGAAAATCTTTGCTGTTGTTGAATCATAACATCTGGTAAATCCCAAAATATTCGCTCATCAAATTGAATGCTTCCCATTGTAAATAATGACATTCCAGCAGACTCTTTCTCTATATTCTTCAAAGCCGCTTTTAGCGCCTCTTCTGTGGGGTAAAAATTCTTTTCATAAATTATTTTGTCTTTTTCAACCTCTTTTATTTCTCCAAACATTTTTTGCAAATTCTCGCCAAAGATTTGCAATGGCGAAGATTGTTCGCTTAACTTTGCAGGAGCAAAGACGTATGCGCGTATTTGCTCTCCGGTTACCTGAAGTTTTTTGTCAACAATTTTTGCAGCAACTGTAAATCTCACTCCAAACTGTTCATTAGAAACCTCGAGATAAGTATCTCCATTTCCATTGTCCACAAAACGCAGGTTCAAATCTACTAATTTCCAAGAAGGATTTTCTTGTGCAGATAATCCAATATTTTTCACTGGAATAGAAGGATTTTCTTGCCCCACTTTTGGTGTTTTTACAGCCAAAAAATACTTTCCCTGAATTGGTCTCTTTATTGTTTCTGAGCCAGAGGATTGTAAAACGTTTGCAACTTGATCTGAAGTAAAAATAAGCGCTGCATCTGAGCTTATTTTTCCACCACCCCACTGATCCATAGCTAAAGTCGTTATTTCGAAACTTTTAATGTTCTGTTCTGTTATCAACCTTGCAATTTCCGCTTTTGTTTCCTCAGAAACCTGAGATTCGCGCAATGAGGCAGGCTGCTCTTTAAATGAAGTTACCTCTTGAGCTGGGGTAATAAAACGAAGAAAAATACCCTCGTTAATTAGTGCAGAGTCTCCAACAGCTTTCGAACCACTCGAATTTATCAACGAAACGTCAAGTGCGTACCTTTGAGTACCAATAACGGTTGGGTTATGTTTATCATCCCAAGTTGACTCAATTTCATACGAAAAGAGAGGAAGAGCCAACGGATTTACAACTTCTAATCCCGCTTTCTTTACTCCACCATCTTCAGAGACTTTTAATGAGGCTGCGCGTACCTCGTATGATCTTTTTTTATGATCATTTGCAATAGTTGTTTGTGCCAGTATAGGCTGAACGCTATTAAGCTCAAATCCGTCAGAAGAAATTTTACCCCGAAGTAAAACGGGAACTTCGGTAAACCTCTGTGTTTCCACATGGAACGCATACAGACGTCCTATTGTAAAAACCTGAGGAGTTTTCTCATGAACCGCATACATAAGTATTTTTTCAGCTACAATTGGCGCCCAAAGCGATACAGTTTTATGCTTTATTCCATCTTTTTCAAAACCATTATCTTCCAACGCTTTTTGAAGAGTATCTAGGTTCTTTTGTCCAAAAGCTTCTCCTCCAAAAGCTTCCAAGGTCAGGTTAATTTTCCCTACGTTAATAGGACTCTTTTGCATAGCTTCATCTTGGGAAAGAAGGTCTGGAAGGGGAGGAGGTGTTAGCTCAGGAGCTTTCAGACAAGCAGTCAAGGCTGCAGCCGCTGCTGCCTCACCGCTCAATAATACAAATTCTCTTCTTGTTAATCTAAGTTCATCAAGAGACATACGCGTTCCTCTTTACTATAGTTAATTATCTACACAAACACCGATTAAAAACAAGCCTATAACAATGTTTATTGTACCAAAATTATGAAAAAAAAACATACGCACTTGATGTGTATGAATCTCCCACGACCTTACGGTCGGGGTTTCACTTTATGCAAATCCTAAAAGGATTTGCCCAGAATCTTTCTTTCCTTGATGTTCAATATAGTCTGTAATCATGGTTTCATTCATACCAACCGTTGTGACAAAATATCCTTCAGACCATATGCTTGCTGTTCCCCAATAGACTTCTTTCACGAATGGGAATTTTTTCTTCATTTCGCGAGCTGTATTTTGTTTAATGATTCCTACTACTTTCCCCACACTCATCGTTGGCGGAATACTGACTAAAAGATGGAGATGGTTTTGATCATGGTTCACTGTTTTGAAGCGAATGAGGGGGTAATGTTGGGTGACTTCCGCCAACTTGATATCAAGATGAGAAAAAATTCCATCGTTGAATATATTCTTGCGATATTTTGTCACAATCACGATATGGTAGTCACAGTGGTACACACAGTGTGGGATATGGGTAAGCTCCGTCACACAGACTATTCTACATCGCTAGAAGAAAGATTCTGGGGATACTCCATCCCTCGACCTTACGGTCGGGGATTTATGTGAGGAGTTGATTAAATCTACTCCTTCTCTTCTTCCTTAAGAAACTCTGGATGTTTCTTCATATCCACCTCAATGAGTGTACGAAGATAAACCGAGCGTGGCACTTTCTTTTCTTTAGAAACCCAATCTAAATATCTATTTATTCGAGGTGATATAAAAAAGTTAAAACGAACATCAATAGTATCTCTGGCATACTCTAGAGCCATTGTTAATGTCTTCTCAAGAGTTTCATCAGAATACTTGTATGTCTGTAGTTTTTCAGATTCAACACCCTTAAGAACGTGGGGGGTATTCTTTCCTTTATCTCTGTACAACACAATAACAGGCTTCTCGAGTTGAAGCGCAAGCGCAATCTCATACCCCGTTCCTAAAACCTGTGTTGTAGCTTCGACCACAATCGCATCCGCACGAACAATCCAAAGTCGCATTCTTTTTGCATATAAACGCGCTGCATCTTCAGACTCACCCTCAACATCTTGTATCTCTCTACTTATCGAATGCTTTGTTAAAACTTCACATTCTAACACTTCTAAAAGCTCAATAATCCGCTTATAATCCTCTCTATTTCCTTCAAGAGATCCAATGAAATGTACTTTCATAGTTAAGCGAATTCCAACACATGCGCGTTATCAAATTGCGCAAGTGGGGGAATATACCCTTTCGTTGCTGTAACAATGATTGACTTTGCAGGAAATTCTACACCAGGAGAAACAATCTGTACATAATTTTCCCACAAACCACGATCACCATTCAACACTACAACACTTTCCATGATGCATTTTTCTCGCACAAAAACCTCGCTAAATTCTTCGTATGAAAAATAATGATAACTTTGTGTTGACTCAATGTCCCAAACTGGGGTATCGATATACTTCATAAATCCTATTGCACGAAGAAAATCGCATTTTGACATTGCATATAAATTTCCATCAAGTTCCTGACAATTGAGTCTATAAAGATCGTACTCATCTATGATGCGAAACATGCGTTTTTTTGCTTCTTCAGTTCTAAAAGTGAATTGAATATCTTCATATATACCATTCACCTTAGACACCATAAGTCCATCATAAAGTACAAAACTTCCGGTTTGTGAGAGCAAGGAAATGAGGCTTTTAAATATTTTTGCTGTGTGTTTTTTTGCTTCATCTTCTGATTCATGGTCAGAAAATACAGAAAACACTTCATGCATTACATTGATAGCAATCATGAGGTCAAATTCTTGTTTTGGAAACGTAGATGGATCACAAAGATCGGCAGAATAGTATGTGGCTTCCACACCGGCAATATTGCGTGCTTGCTCCAAACTTGTATTATTCTTATCTAAACCATACAGTTCAATTCGATCTAGAAATCCGTTTGCCTGCGCAATATGGTGGAGAATTTCAATAAGTCTACCGTCGTTACATCCAATATCCAAAATACGTATTTTCTTTTTTGGATAAAGAGCGATTAATCTTCGAATACTGTACAAAATCTGCGGAATTGCCAAAGCTTTACCGCGCTTCAGATAAAAACCATACAAAAGCTGGTCGTTGTAAAGTTTAGGAATAAACATAATATGTGTGTATTGAGTATGCGATAAATGTGTAATTTGTTCAATGCTTTTTGGGATTATACTCGAAGGTTGTACAAATTGCACTATCTCTCACATTCTATTTCCCCCCTCAATACTCCCTCACCCCAACCCCTGTGGTAAAACTCTGCTCCACGATATCCACCGGCTTATCCGTCTGAGGATCACCCTTCTTCAACGAGAAAGCGATGTTGGCAAACGTGAACAAGCCATTGTTGTCAGTACAGGTAAATGTTGGTCCTGCCGACACATAGACATCAGATCCGGTCAAGTACACGCCACTATTAGATGCAATCTGCGTGCCGGACAGCGTAAAGGTGGAGGTCAATCCATCCTGATTTAACACCGTCAGCGACCCCGCGCTACACGACTCGATCCGCACAGCATTCCTGATCATCGCCACCATTTGGCTCATGGCATACTCGCCCTGTTGCTTCACGGTGAGATTAATCGAGGTCTTGTTTGATCCGGTCAGTGTGTTAAGAAACAGAGACACCGCGGTCAGCGACATCATCACCAACAATGTGACAACAACAAGCATCTCGATCAAGGAAAATCCATCCTGTTGTGTACTAGAAGTAAACAAACGTACTCGCGCCCAACTCCTCATGACACTCGCATGCCATAATGCCACACATCTCTTCATTGCCACTCCCTCAGCACCGCCCGCGCACTTGTTTCATGCTGTAACTCGTTATCAACCCATATAATCTTTGCATCCACTGCAATCTCCGATGGAGAAGCAACTGTAAACACCAACGATCGCTGGTACTCGGTATTAGCAATCACATCAGTTCCTGCGCACGCACCAGCAGGAAGCGCATCAAAATCGGCCGCCGCAGAAGCGATAATCGGCATACACACCGCAATAGGGCTCACACCCTTTGCGCTCACACTGTCATAAAACGTTTTCCACCCCACGCTGTTACGAAAGTCCTTCACCCACTCAATCGTCTCCTGGCTGTACTTGGTGGCTACACCTTGATTTGAGCTAAACCTGCGATTGCGTGTCACCAACGTTCCGCTGGCAACAATGGTCACTAATACCAATGCCACAATGCCGATAGAAATAATCACCTCGATAAGGGTGGAGCCGGAGGAAGAGAAACTAAAATAGGAACGCAAACATCGCAAATAAAAAGAGAGTCCTCGGTACCCAGGGGTATTGGCCACACTTTGCTTGGTGGCACGTTTACTAAAAAAATCACAAATGAAATGGGAACCCCCGGCGTTCCCATATAATTTGCGCACCCACCTCTGGTTGGTTTTACAACGCCGCAATACCAACTTCATAAATTTCTCCACTATTTGATACTCTCACCGTATACGTAAAGCCCGGCGCTTGATCATTTCCCAGCACAAACGTCTGCGTTTGCCCACCTCCACCCAACCACACCCCACGCGAGAGCACCAAAAACCGCACATCCACACCTTGCGCAAACGCAACAGTTGAAGGAAAAGTATAGGTAATGCGCGAAACCGCAACCTCCGCACCATTACAGAGTGGTGCCATCGTGTATGACGTTGCATCTTGCGACGCAAACACACGGTATCCATCCAGTTTTTCGCCACTATTACATCCCGCAACATTCGGCTTATCTCCCACACTCGCACGCTTTTGCGCCAAACGCAACACCGACACAAACTCTTTTCCTGCCGTAATCACTTGCTGTCGACTGTTAAAACGCTGATATCCTACAATCGACCCACCCAACAAAAGACCCATCAATCCCAAAGACACCACCATCTCGATGAGCGTAAAACCTTTGGTGCGTGGTATAGTGCGGTGCGTGCGTGCAAAAATGGGCAGCCTCATCATATTATGGATTCGATAAACAATAACTCGCTTGTGTTGCTTCTAACGTTGCACATACTTGATACGTTTTTCCCGATACATCCGATGAAAACTCATACTGATACGGCGCCGTATTTTTTGGATCGGTCATAGTAGTTGAGTTTAAGTATCCTGCAGCATTGATGATGCTTATGACCGCATTCCAAGAGGCATTGGAAAGAGAATAGCTTTTGGGGTAGTAACCAACGTCGGATCGATACAACTCCAACCCCGCCCGCGCTTGCTCCAAATCCGCTTTGCGTTTGCCGTCACGCGCACGCACATTGGCAGAGTTAAAACTCACTAACCCTATCGCAGCCAAAATCGCAAGAATCGTTGCCGCAACCAAAAGTTCGATCATGGTAAATCCACGCATGGGGTTGATTTTTTTGCGTACAGCATGCGCCATATCGATTCCTTACTGCTGATTCTTCACACAAAAATGTGTGGCTCCTGCGCCAATACCAGAACACGTTGGGTCTGCCTCTAAACTACTGTTGCCACCACCACCCTCTAGCGTTGCACAAAAGCAGTACGCCGTTGCCGAACAATTCTTGGTATACACGTATTGATCGGCATTCTTTGGGTCAGTTGGCCATCCAGCTGGAGCATACGAAGTAATATAAGACGGATCACAATCTACCGGATACGCATAACTATTTGCTGGATTGGAATAATACTGCTCATACACTGCCGCCATCGCCTTAAGATCGCCATGTCGTTTTGCATCACGCCCTTTTTTCTGCGCCGTGGTGTAGCTCACCGCACCCACACCAATGAGAATACCAATAATGGAGATCACCACAAGAAGTTCGAGAAGGGAAAAGCCGTGTTGAAGCCTCCTGCTCAGTTTTTTTGTGGAAACGGTTGTATGTATCATAGGTTCAGTATGCAGGTGGGGAGGGGGAGTGTCAAATCACATTCGATTGACTGTTTTTTTCGAAGAAGGACTGCTCTTTATTCTACTCAAAATTTGTTTTTATTCCACAATCACCGTCATTGATGACGTGCGAACCTCAGGCGAGCTGAGTCCATCCGCATCATACGCAACTACTTTTGCACTATACGCGCATGAAAATGTTGCACACGTATAGGTGTGCGATAGAGAAATCTGCTCTTTGGTAAATGTGTCACGCACACCATCACCATAATCAAGCTCCACACGAGACACTCCTTTTGCATTTCCGGGATTTGCAGCAATAACACTAAACGTCACCATAGCCTGTCCGTTTTTAACGCGCACCGCGCGCGTTTCTGGTTTAACTTGCGGCTCAGAGCGGAAGGATAAAATGAGTGGGCGTTGTTTACATGCGCTAAAACATCCACCGGGACAATCTAGCACCTGTCCCGCAGTCGGGTTTCCACCAGGGACCATGGTAATGGGGTCGCAACACTGATGCCCCCATCCTGCACACACCGCAACAGGATACTGCGTGCGCGCGGCAACTCCAGCATCACGATATAACAATCGTGTACTACGCCCATAGACTGAGAGCTCAACAAACGTATTAATAGGTTGATTGTATACAAAGATCGCCCCAGACGACCCTGCATTTTTGCGCACAAATGGAGGAAGAGAACCAGATCGCAATACGATAGGATCGCTTTCGCGATTCACACACACTACTTCTACATGATATTCACGATCATTTGTAAACCGAATTTGCACCGCGGACAGCGCATATGCTTGTTCTGCAATAGTAAACGTTTGCGTACACAACACTGCGTACGCGTTGTTTACTTTTGCTCCTGAGCGTATTTTTTCCACTTCATCATCAATTTGAAGTCTTGCCATCACCAACAACACTTCACGTCCACCAAAAAATACGACTGCAAGCACGAGTGCAATAGATCCAAATGTTTTTGCCAACATAGTAAGAATACGCATACATGTAGTGTACTCAATCGTGTATAAAAACTCGAGTGTGAAAAGGGAAGTGTGTATCGCGATTTTCTTGCACAATCATCGTATCATACTATCCACAACACGCACCCTACAGTAATGAAAGATACCACGCAATAATCAGCTCACCAAACACTAAAGTGATCACTGATCCCAACACTAAAAAGGGGCCAAATGGAATAGTGTGTTTCATCTTCTTTTTTCCTGCCACAATGAGCGTAACACTTACAACCGCACCAATCACGAATGACAATAACACACCCAACACCATGCCCGGCCATCCCAAAATAAGACCTAGGGGAAACACGAACTTAACATCACCCAACCCCATACCGCGACCTTTGGTCACCCAATGAAGGAAAAAGAATGTTACTAATGCCCATACGGAAACTCCAAGCGTCAACCAAAAATCAAATGGCTGCATTACACCAAATGCATACAACGCGATGCGATACAACAACCCCAGCGTAGTGAGTGTTATAACAATGCCGTCCGGAATAATGCCATACACAATATCTGTAAAAAAGACAACAATAAAACAGATACCAACGCACAACCAAAACCCGCGCTGAAGAATAAGTAGCGGTTGTTGTGTGAGGCGGAAAAAGGTAAATCCAATCACATACCACCACACAAAAAGGCCTGCGGTAATGAACTCTATTGCTGGATACGTCCATGAAATTGGTTTATGACAACGTCTACATTTCCCACGCAAAAGAACAAATGAGAACAATGGAATGTTGTCATACCAATTGATCTGTTTTTTGCAGTGCGGACACTTGGATCTGCCATACACAAATGATTCGTCATGCACAGATCTGTAAATCAGTACGTTTAAAAAACTACCGATTGTAAGTCCAAAAAGAACTAAGAAAAAAATGGTGATCACAAACATATTCCAAGTGTAACACGGAACAGGTCATCCTACATGAAGGACATGTAAAAAGGGCGACTATAAAGTCGCCCTTCCATTTCATGTTTCAACACTCTTATGGGAGACAAATAAACTCTGTTGTGTATAGTGGCGCCGGATTGTACCCGTTTGCCCCCGCAGGACATGCCCCAAGAGGAAGTGCAGTGTAGTGATCTTTACACGCATCAAGCGCCTCTTTTTGAAATGCTTTAGATGCAGGCTTGAAACACGCATACATTGTTGCGTTTGCGGTATCATCTTTGAACAACCACAACTCACCACCCGATTTTGGGTTGGTGAGACGTTGCGTAAATCCTTCTTTCACCTCTGCTGTATCAGTAAGCGCAGTCATCCAAGGAACGTCTGTAGCAGCGCTGATCTTACAAAACGAACCTGTCACCGTTCCCGTATTTGCAGTTGACGCACAGTTTGCTGGCGTGCCACCAGGGAGTAACTCAATCGCCTCCTGATTCACGGTAAGTAGCGTGTTGTACGATGCATCGTTCCATGGATAAATTTCATGAATCGCATAATAGCGATCAATCGCATTAATGAGTTGTGCCGCATCTGATCGGTGTCCCGTGTCACGACCTTTGTTAATTTGTTCAATTGGGTTAATAGAAGACAGCACGGCAACGGCAAGTACGCCGATCACCGCAATAACCACCAAAAGCTCAATCATGGTGAAACCTGCCTTAAGCAGAAGTGATTTCATAGCGTAACTCCTTTTTATTTTCGACTACCATTAGAGTACACACGTTCTTCAAGTGATGTCAAGAGAGTTCGGGAAAATTTCTCTTTGTTGTGCTCACTTCTCACTATACATCACTATCATCATTCTTCATTTAAAATTGACTCGTCAAGTTATAAATTGGCAGTACAATCGCAACAATAAGGAATCCCACCCCAATACCAAGCACAACCATAATGAGTGGTTCTAATGCGGTCGACAAATTTTTTACCGCATGCTCCGATTCTGATTCATAAAATCCTGAAAGCTTTAACAACACCTCGTCCAGCTTCCCCGTTTCCTCACCAACCGCAATCATTTGCCCCACAAGTGGAGGGAAAGATTCCTGTCGCGCCATAGCCTCTGCAAATGACACTCCTTTTTCCACATCGTTTGCTGCATCTTTAATAGCTCTGCGAAAAATCGCATTCTCCATAGAATCACCAACAATTTGCAGTGCTGATAAAAGTGCAACTCCGGCAGAGAGTAAAAGTGCGATTGTTCGGGAAAATTCAGTCATCATGATTTGCACGCGCAGCACCCCATACACCGGGATTTTTAATAAAAGAGCATCAATTTGCCACTCACCATATTCCGTTTTTTTCCACTGTTTGAGCGCATATCCACCTCCAACGAATGACAAAAGAAACAGATACCAATATGACACCATAAAATTTGAGAGACTAATAAGTGCCTTTGTCATCCCAGGGAGCTCTGCACCAAAATCTGCATACATTGACGTCAATTTTGGTACCACAAAAATCATCATGATGAACATAACAACTACCATCGCGATCATCACGATCACCGGATATACCAATGCGCCTTTTGTTTTTGCTTTAAACTCGTGGTCTTTTTCCAAGTTATCTGCCAACCGATGCAGTACTTTATCGAGCACACCAGCTGACTCACCAGAACGAACCAGTGCAATGTATACGCGAGAAAATACGTTCCCTTGTTTTTGGAGTGCGGCAGCAAATGACGTACCACCCTCTACTTCACGATGAAGCGATGCAACAATCTTTTGCATTGCTGGACGGCTTTGCTGTTGCAAAATAGTAAACGCCTCGGTAAGCGTAAGTCCTGCAGTAATCATGGTAGAAAGCTGGCGTGTAAAGTTGACAACATCGGCATTTTTTACCTTATCCAACACCGCCTTCAACGCTTCCAACTCAGAACTCCCTTGTTGATGCAAAGAGATAATGAACATACCTTTTTCTTTTAATAGCGCAGATGCTTGTTGTGTTGTTTGCGCCTCAACTTTACCCTTGAGGAGTTCGTTTTTTGCATTTTTCACTTTGTACAAAAAAATTGGCATATCAATGAAAACCTTTTACGTGTGTGTTGATGCGTCCGGCTTGTATCCATACTCAATTGCTTTGTCTTCAGAGATAAGTCCTTGTTTAAGCAACTCACCCAAACTGGTATTCAAGGTCATCATGCCAAACTCAGATGACGTTTGAATCACGTTGTCCAATTGGAACGCTTTTGCTTCACGAATAAGATTGCGCACCGCAGGTGTTGCAATAAGCACTTCTGCTGCAACCGCGCGTCCACCGCGAAGTGACGGAATAAGCCGTTGCGAGAAAACACCCGCAAGCACCATTGCTAATTGGCTACGCACTTGTGCTTGTTGTGTGGCGGGGAACACGTCAATAATGCGATCAATGGTTTGTGATGCAGAGTTGGTGTGCAGTGTTGCAAACACCAAGTGTCCTGTTTCGGCAACCGTGAGTGCTGCAGCAATGGTTTCAAAATCACGCATCTCACCAACCAACACCACGTCAGGATCTTCACGAAGCGCGGAACGTAGTGCAACATCCCAAGAATGTGTGTCCGCGTGAATTTCGCGTTGAGAAATGAGTGATTTTATTGGTTCGTACATAAACTCAATGGGGTCCTCAATCGTCAAAATATGTTCACTGCGATTGCAGTTAATTTCATTGATGATAGCGGCAATGGTTGATGATTTTCCATGCCCCGTAGGACCGGTCACTAATACAAGCCCCTGCCGCAAATTTGCAAACGAATGACACACTGAAGGAAGGCCAAACTCTTCAATCGTTTTGATTTTTGCAGGAATTAAACGAAGTGCAGCAGAAGTGATACCACGTTGTTGGTACACGTTGACACGGAATCGACCAAGGTTTTGAAATTGGTATGAGAAATCAACCTCTTTATTTACAGAAAATAACTCTTTTTGTTCAGGCGAAAAAATGGGGCTAATGAGTGCCTCCATGTCTTGGGCCAAAAGTACTTCTTGTCCACTGATGGGAGTGAGTAATCCATGAATACGAAGTGTTGGTGGATGCCCCGCAATCAAATGAAGATCAGATGCGTCCTGATCAATCACTTGTTGCATCATTTCTGTAATATTCAACATCGTACTCCTTTATATTTTTCTCTTTGGCGCGTACACGCAACACAAATTAAATTTGTGCAACACGCAATACTTCCTCTATTGTTGTTATTCCCTCTAATACTTTCAAATATCCATCTTGTTTCATGAGAATCATGCCGTCGGTTATTGCTTGTTTTTCAATATCACTTCCTGGTTTTCTCTCCAAAATAAGACGGCCAATTTTTTCTGTCATCACCAACACCTCATATACACCAATACGTCCTTTATATCCTGTACCACCACATGCCTCACATCCTTCACCTTTGTATAAAACAACTTGGTCTTTCTTGTTTTGCTCTTGCCATCCTGTGTATAAATCGCCCAACACTGCTTTGATATCATGTAACACTGGCTCTTCCGGAGTGTATTCTTTTTTGCATGCCTCACATATTTTTCGCACCACACGTTGCGCCATCACCAACGTCATGGATGACACAAGCAAAAACGGTTCTGCTTTCATGTCTAATAAGCGGGGAAGTGCACCAGCTGCCGAGTTCGTATGCAATGTTGAGAACACTAAGTGACCTGTGAGCGAAGCCTGAATCGCAAGTTCTGCAGTCTCCTCATCACGAATTTCTCCCACCATAATAATGTTGGGATCTTGTCGCAAGAACGAACGCAGTCCTGAAGCAAAGGTTAATCCCGCTTGTGGGTTAATTTGCACTTGATTGATGCCCGCCATTTGATACTCCACAGGATCTTCCAATGTCATAATATTCACTTTTGGAGTATTAATTTTATGAAGAAGAGAGTAGAGTGTGGTTGTTTTTCCTGATCCCGTAGGACCGGTAACCAACACAATACCATGTGGGACCACAGCAGCAGCCTCAAGATTCTTGAGCGCATTACCACGTAGCCCCAATTCTTGCAATGTAGGAATACCACCTGTTTTTTTCAATAAACGCATCACTACTTTTTCACCATGTACTGTTGGTAACGTAGAAATACGAAGATCCACTTCCTCTTTTTCAACTCTAAACGTAAAACGACCATCTTGTGGAATACGCTTTTCATCAATTTTTAAGTCAGATAACACCTTAATACGCGACACCACCGCATCCTGAACTGATTTAGGCAAAATCAATTTTTCATGCAAAATGCCGTCAATACGATAGCGTACACGCGTTTTATCTTCCTGTGGTTCAATGTGAATATCAGACGCTCGCGCCTTTACTGCATACGCCAAAACAGTTTCAACAATTTTTGCGATGGGAGCTTCACGGAGTGTATCACCTAAATTTCTTCCTTCTGCAATTTTGAGCGATACACCGCGCTGTTGTTCATTTGGTGTGTTATCTTTTAATGCCGCAGTTACTTCAGAAGAAAGACTTTGTGCATACCGCTCTAGCACCGCACGCGAAAGCTCAGATGGTGTCGCAAAATGCGCTAACACACGCATACCAGTCTTCTTTTCCATAAAATCAATCACACCCAAGTCGAGCGGATTTTTCATGGCGACTGATAATGTATTTGCTTGGCGATCAAGTGCAAACGGCAACAAAATATACCGTTTTGCAGTAGACTCGGGGATGAGCGCAAGCGCTTCTGGAGAAACACCAACTTCTGACAACGTGATGAACGGAATGTTATACAGTGTGGATTTTGCTTGTGTGAGTGCTTCTTCTGAAACGGTTTGCTTTTCTTCAACAATTTGTTCAAATGATTTTCCAGTGTTGACGTGCTGAAGATTTATCTCATCAAACTGGTCCTGCGTGACATCGCCATGCTCAAGCAAAATATCAAGAACCGATGAATAAAACGCTGGTGATTGCGCCTGGGCAGAATCCATAGGATCATGGTAGCATATCTGCGACAGTAAGGCACCAGCAACGATCAAAACGATCAACAATAAAAATGGTAAAATCTGTACACATGAATAAAAATCAAATCATTGAACACATCACCACATATCTTTCTGACAGAAACCAAATGGTTGTTGCAACGAGCGGGGAACATCCATGGATAGCTACGGTATACTACGCACTTGACGCTCATCTCAAGTTTTTATTTCATAAGTGACCCTAAAACTCTACACGGTTCACACATCGCCACAAATCCGCATGTAGCAATTTCGGTAAGCGATTCACCACAACATCTCTCTTCTAAGAAAAAGGGGATTCAAATATACGGAATTGCAACACAACTCACAAACAAAGAAGAAATTGTTTTCGGACTAGACCTTTGGAGAAAAATGCTTGGAGTCACAAGTGATGCATATACTTACGAAGGAATGATGAAACATAAGATTCAAGGCCGCTTATTTAAAATTACTCCAAAAAAAATGAAGTATTTTAATGAAGAACTTTGGGAAGAGGGAAAAGAAAAAATGATCACCTTATAGGAAGCGTGCATGGAACTTACGCAAACTGAACACCAAACACGAACTTCTCCCACATAGATACGTAAAATAGGTTCGTGTTGGACTACACATTGTGTACGGTATACTACAGGTTAAACACATTATGTTTACTTCAACACTTTTGATCGCACCATCATTAGAATGTTGCCAACACGAACTTAAGCACATGAGTGTTTCTCTTATCCCAAACGCAGACACCATGATAATTGATGAATCACCATCCATTCGTATAGAAACAGTGCGTGATGTAGGCATATGGTTATCCTCACGACCATATGCATCACCAAAAAAAGTTGTTGTGTTTGTGAGGGCAGAACGGTTGACAACTCCCGCACAGCATGCGCTACTCAAAACACTAGAGGAGCCTCCGACATACGCGCAGATCATCCTTGTTGCGCAACATGAAAGCGCCCTTCTTCCAACAATTGTGTCCCGATGCGTGATTGTTCGCGCACAACACATAAACTCCATCTCATCACATCATGGAGAACAACATGTCTTGGCATTTCCTACAACATATGCAGATATTTTTACGCTTTCAGAATCTATGAAAGAGCGGGAAAGCGCACTTGAGTGGTGTGCGTCTATAATCCAAACACTTCATCAGACACTACGCACGCATCCTTCTCAAGAGGTTGTCCATCATATGCGTGCGGTTCAGCGCGCAATACGCCTTCTCAAGCGAAATGTGAATGTTAAACTTGCCATAGAATCGATGTGTTTCCAAACAAAATAGATTGATGTATAATGTTTTTTTGTAGTGAAAGGATCATATGGGAAACAAACCTCTACTTTTACAACTCGATGCTGCAGTACGCGCTGAAAATATTCGAGGAATTAGGGAGGAACTTAGGAAAATTATCCCCCAACCACATGAGCATCTCAATGTACAAACGCTTCAAGCATTGCTCGACATTATTAAAGACACATCTCCTCAAGTTGCAGGATATTTTTTGCGGACATTCACACAATATTTGAAAAAGTTGGGGTACGCACATGAATCAATCTATTATTTCGCACTTCAATGTGCAGAAGTGTACAAAAATAATCCACAACAATTAATTACCGCATTCAACATTCTTATGCGGGTAACTCCTGATGTAAACCAATATAAAGATAGGTTTAAGTCAGGGTAGTAATCACATCAATACTTTTCCTCCGACTTTGTATAAACGCCACATATTGTACTTGCAAAACCCGAAACAATCGTTTAGAGTGTATCAATCTTTGCAGTAAACAGCCGATTTTTTGGCATTGTACAGGCAAAACTCGAGACACTTATCACAATACGCAACATATTTATGGCAAACTCAAGTATCACACAAGCGAAACAAGACTATGGCGCAAAAGATATTCGCGTTCTTGAGGGGTTGGAGCCAGTTCGCAAGCGCCCAGGCATGTACATTGGTTCTACCGACGAACACGGCCTTCATCACCTTGTCAAAGAAATCATGGACAACTCGGTGGATGAGGCAATCGCCGGATTTGCCAAGCAAGTGCACGTCTACCTTACCAACGACGGACACATCACCGTCACCGACAACGGCCGCGGTATTCCTGTGGAAATGCATCCATCAGGCGTTTCAGCGTTGCAAGTCGTCATGACCATGCTTCATGCTGGCGGCAAGTTTGATGAGCAAGCGTATAAAGCCTCAGGTGGACTGCATGGTGTTGGTGCGTCAGCGGTCAACGCGCTTTCTACGCAACTGCGCGTCGTGGTTAAGCGAGAGAATACGTACTACTTCCAGGAGTATCACATTGGCGTGCCCAAAGCTCCCGTCAAGAAGATTACAGAAGCTGAAGTAGTCAAACTCTTTCCAACTCAAACAAAGTATTTCACAACGTATCAGAGTGGAACTTTAGTGAACTTTCTACCTGATAGTAGTATTTTCTCTACCACCACGTTTGATGCCGACACCATCATTGAACTCATCCGCGACCGCGCATATTTGATGGCTGGTCTGTACTTCCGTTTCATGCATGAGGCCACAAACACCGAGCGCCATTTCTACTTTGAAAGTGGTATTCGTTCGTTGGTGCAGCACTTGAATCGCGCCAAAAAATCACTGCATCCGGTGTTGTATTTTGCGGGCGATTATCAATCCGAAAAATTCCCAATCGGTGTTGAAGTTGCACTGCAGTATAACGATTCATACTCCGAACACATCAACTGTTATGCAAACGTCATTCATACGCCAGATGGGGGAACACATCTTACTGGTTTCCGCATGGCACTGAATAAATCGTTGAAAGATTACGCAACCAAGAATGCGCTGATTAAGGATGAAAAAGAGTCGTTTACGGCAGAGGACTTGCGCGAGGGATTAACCGCCGTCGTGTTTATCAAGATGTCGGCAAACGAAATTCAGTTTGAGTCGCAAACCAAAGCAAAGTTAAACAACGCTGAGGCGCAATCGGCCGTCTACCAAATCGTCAAAGATGGCATGGATTTGTATCTGGAAGAGCATCCAAAAGAAGCGCGCGTGATCTTGGAAAAAGTATTGTTGGCGGCACGCGCACGTTTGGCAGCCAGAGCCGCAAAAGATGCCGTGATCCGCAAAGGCGCATTGGAAGGCGCATCCTTGCCAGGGAAGTTGGCGGACTGCCAAGAAAATGATCCCGCAAAATCAGAGATCTTTATCGTCGAGGGCGATTCGGCAGGGGGTTGTTTCTCGGGCGATACGCAGGTTGCGCTCGTTGATGGAAGAAATCTTTCATTTTTGGAACTCATCGCCGAATCAGCACAAGGAAAAATAAATTATTGCTATACGATTCTTGAAAATGGTCATATTGGGGTTGCACCCATCTTGAATCCAAGAAAAACAAAATCACTTGCGGAGGTCATTGAGGTTGCTTTGGATAATGGTGAAAAAATTACTTGCACTCCTGATCATAAATTCAGACTCGCAGACGGAACATATAAAGAAGCGCAGCAATTGGAAAAAACTGATAGTGTGGCCCTATTACATAAGTCAGACTCAAAAAATGATAGTAATGCGGATGAAGTTGGTGATGCAGTCGTGCAGTATAACCATAAAATTGTACGTATCTCTCCAGTCCAAACAATAATGGATGTGTACGATATTGAGGTTCCAGAAACGCATAACTTTGCGTTGGCATCCGGCGTCTTTGTGCATAATAGTGCCAAGCAAGGCCGCAATCGCAAATACCAAGCGATCTTCCCGCTGCGCGGAAAAATCCTGAACACCGAGCGCGCACGCTTGGACAAAATTATCGACTTTGAAGAACTCAAAAATCTCGTGATCGCGCTTGGCACAGGAATCGGCGACACCTACGATGAAAAGCGCATCCGCTACCATCGCATCGTGTTAATGAACGATGCTGACGTTGATGGCGAACACATTACAACTCTCTCACTTACATTTTTCTTCCGTCACATGCCAAACATTATTCAGCAAGGCTACCTCTACATTGCCGAGCCTCCATTGTTTAAAGTGTGGACCAAAAAAACTGCGTACTATGTGTACACCGAGCAGGAGCGCGATGAGAAGTACGCCGAACTCAAGAAAAATGAAAAGGGCGCGGTCATTAGCGTGCAGCGTTACAAAGGTCTTGGTGAAATGAACCCTGAGCAATTGTGGGAAACGACCATGAATCCTGAGACGCGCATTCTGCGCCAGGTCACGGTTGATGATGCAGAAAAAGCTGACCTCGTGTTCACCACCCTGATGGGCGATGAGGTGCCACCACGCAAACGATTTATTCAAAGCAGAGCAAAATTAGCGAATTTGGATATATAGGAGAAAAGGAAAAATATGGCGTTGGGAATTGAGAAGGATGGAAAAGGCCAACAAACAAAAGCAGAACTTGCAGCATTAATGAAACAGTGCAATGAAAAGCCTATGCCTATCAGCATGAGACCAACATTAGGGCAAGAACCATTGGGGATGCTTAAGAAAAAAATTGAAGCGATGAAGTCGAAGAGATTGATTTAAATAATATAAGGAGTCACATGCCAAATAACAATCAGGAAAGTGCAACGATCAGAGTTGTGGAGAATGTAATACATGAACCACGAGTTAATTTTGAGGTAGTGGTCCCATGGTTTCATACGCTCTTGCGCTGTTCCAAAGATATTCAAAATATAGTTCCAGCTTTCAAAAAATCGCTGTTGAATTTGGAGGGAAAAACTAAAATTGATGCCTCAGTAAAATCAGAGCTTGATGTTATTCGCGCCACCATTCAACAAATAAATACTTTCCTCGAAATTCCTGTTAATACAAGTCAGTCTCCAAACAATAAACTTAATGAACTTGAACTTACTATTCTGATTAATTCGTTGACTGATCTAACCAGATTTATTGGAGTACTCCCTCAATTAGGACAATTTTCGACTGAACAAATTACAGATTACTTGGATAAATCTGGACCAGATAAAGTCCGAAATTTATTAGAAGGGTTAAGTTCTCATTTAAAGCAGATCATTTTTCAAGTACATGTAATTGAAGACTACCTATACAAAGACGGAAAACCGGCTAAACAACCGTCATCTAAAAAAATCTAATATAACAAGGAGGCCCATGTCACAAGATCTTAAAAAACTCATCTTTTTCATCGAAATCCCAGCAAACAGCTCGGTAAAGTATGAGGTGGACGAGGAATCCGGCATGCTCATGGCCGATCGCTTTCTTCACACTCAGATGACCTATCCCACAAACTACGGCTTCATCACCGGCACCAAAGGCAAGGATGGCGATCCCGTTGATGTGCTCGTACTCTCCAGCCAAGCGGTTGTGCCTGGCGTTGGTATCAAAGGTCATATCATCGGCATGCTTGAAATGGAAGATGAAGAAGGCGTCGATACAAAAATTCTTGCGGTCCCGGACAAGAAGGTCGATCCTATCTATGGCTTGTGGGAGTCCATTGATGATGTTCCAAAGCATATCACCGATCGCATCAAACATTTCTTTGATCACTACAAAGACTTGGAGCCGGGCAAGTTTGTGAAGACACACGACTTTAAGAGTCGCGCCGAAGCAGAAAAAGAAGTAACTGAGTCATTCGTGTCCGAAGAAGATTGTGATTGCTGCTGTGGCGGCGAGTGCGGTGACGCATGCACCGAATGCGAGGATTGCAAAACTGAAAAGCAAGAAAAAAAGAAGGGGAAGAAATAAATGTTTCCAAGAACAATTGATGCACCGCAACATCACGAAGCAGTTGCAGCTTTAGGTGAAATATTGAAAAATATTTGGCGCGCACTGAAAGGGTTTGGACACGCAATACTACAAACCTTAAGTACAATCGTGAAATAGAAAGAACAATATGGCAGAAGACAAAAAAACAAAGATGACGCCGGTTCAGCAAGAGGATCAAACAGATCAGCCCGCTCAATCTGCCAATGCCTCCTCCCTCTACAAAACCGAGTTCGGTACCATTCGTCGCGCCCCAATCATTCACGAGATGGAGAAGTCGTACCTCGACTACGCAATGAGTGTTATTGTGTCGCGTGCGCTTCCCGATGTCCGCGATGGATTAAAGCCGGTGCATCGCCGCATTTTGTATGCCATGCGCCAAATGGGCATTCACTGGAACACGTCGTACAAAAAGTCCGCAAGAATTGTTGGAGAGGTCCTCGGTAAATTTCATCCACACGGCGACAGCGCGGTCTATGATGCACTCGTGCGTTTGGCACAAGACTTTAGCATGCGCTATCAGCTGATCGATGGGCAAGGTAATTTTGGGTGCTTTACAGGAGATACAAAAGTTAGACTTGCAGATGGAACATCAAAAACATTTCTTGAACTTATAAACGATTACTCAAAAGGAACATCTCATTTTACCTTTACTGTAGATGCTGATAACAACATTACACTTGCTCCAATTCAAATCCCAAGATTGACGCAAAAAAATGCACCTATTCTTCAGATCACGCTTGATAATGGGGGAAAAATTCGATGCACATACAACCACAAGTTTATGATTCGTGACGGATCATATATTGAGGCGCAAAATCTCGTTCCCGGGCAAGCGCTCATGCCGCTGTATACTAGGCTATACAATGGAGCTGATAAAAACCTTCAGGGATATGAGGAAATATACCAACCTCAAGATCAAATATGGAAATTCACACATAGACTAGCTGATGCATACAATCTTGAAAATAACGCGTATCAAAAAAATAAAGGTCGAGTCCGACATCATATTGATTTTCATAAAACAAACAATGATCCACGAAACATTGTCCGTTTAAGTTGGCAAGAACATCGAGCTATACACCAACAACATCTCAAAGAGCTTTGGAAAGATCCAGCATTTAAAGCAAAAATGGGGCAGATTTTGCCAGCGTTATGGAAACAAGATGCGTTTCGACAAAAAACTCTCTTTGCAATTAAAAAAGAAAATCAAAAAAGATGGAATGATCCAGCGTTTGTTCTTGCTCAAACTCAGCGCCTCAAAGCATTGTGGCAACTTCAAGATTTTAGAAAAAAAATTGGAGATGCTGCTCGCAAAAAGAATATCCTATTGTTTGGAACAGAAGAACAAAAACAGTACATGCAAAGGCGTCAACATGAAGCAATGGTCATGCTTTGGCAAGATCCTGAGTATATTCGCAAACAACAAAATCAGATGACTCAAATTTCAAAAAAACTTTGGAATACTCCAACTCATCGAGAAAAAATCTCACTTCTAGCAAAAACACGTATGTCCACACCAGAGGAAAAAGCTCGCATAAGCATGTTATCCAAAAAAATGTGGAGTTCTTCAGAATATTGGTCACAACGTTCACAACAAAGCATAAAACAGTGGACACAACCAGAGTATCGAGTAAAATTAATGCCCGTTCTTCAAGAAAATGGGGTAAAAGCAGCCATTCAAAGATTTCTCTCTGTGTGCAACCAAGTTGTTCAACACGGACACACATTAACCGAGTCAGAATACAACGCAGAGCGAAAAAAGATTTCCCACAACCTAGTTCCACGTTTCTCTTGGGGTATTCAACATTTTTCTCAAGGAATAGTTGGGGTACTAGAACAACTTAAACACAACTCTTCTGCGAAAATATATCTTAACCACAAAGTTGTTTCTGTAGAACCAGCGGGATTCGAAGATGTCTACGACCTCACAGTGGATTCTACACACAACTTTGCTCTAGATGCTGGAGTTTTTGTTCATAACTCCGTGGATGGTGACTCTGCAGCAGCCATGCGTTACACCGAGGCGCGCCTGTCCAGAATCAGTGAGGAACTGTTAACCGACATCGAAAAAGAAACCGTAGATTTTGTGGACACCTTTGATGGCTCGCAACAAGAGCCCGCGGTGCTTCCCTCTAAACTTCCCAATCTCCTCCTTATGGGTGCTGAAGGCATTGCGGTCGGTATGGCCACAAAAATTCCTCCACATAACTTAAACGAAGTTTCACTCGCGCTTCTTGCAACCATTGAGCACGGCAAAACTGGACATCTTCCAGACACCAAAGTTCCAGACACCGAAGAGGGTTTGCAAACTGCAAAACCTGCAGTGTTAGCAGGAACATTCGATTCAGAAATCACGATTGATCAACTCATGGAGCACGTCAAGGGTCCGGACTTCCCAACGGGCGGCATCATGTATGACTGGAATCAAATCAAAGAAACCTACGCCCTCGGCAAAGGCCGTGTGGTGGTGCGTGCTGTTGCTGCAATCGAAGAGCAGAAAAATGGCAAGTTTCAGATCATCATCACGGAACTTCCATATCAAGTCAATAAATCCAAGCTTGTTGCAAAGATTGCGCAACTTGTGCGCGACAAAAAAATTATCGGCATCAGTGATCTGCGCGATGAGTCGGACCGCGATGGTCTGCGTGTTGTGGTTGATCTCAAAAAAGATGCAAAGCCAAAAGCGGTTCTCAATAACCTCTATAAATATACCGAACTTCAGTCAAGTTTTTCCATGAACATGGTTGCTTTGAACGCTGAGGGCACACCGCAACTCATGAATATCAAAATTGTATTGACCGATTACATCCGCCATCGCCAACTTGTGGTGGTGCGTCGATCACAGTACGAACTCAAAGCTGCCAGAGACCGCGCTCATATTTTGGAAGGTTTGTTGATTGCACTCAATCATTTGGATGAAGTCATTGAAACCATTCGCAAATCGCCAGACAGTGACACCGCAAAACAACGATTGATGGATAAGTTTAAACTTTCCGCAATTCAAGCAGTTGCCATTTTAGACATGCAACTTCGTCGCCTTGCCGCACTTGAGCGACAAAAAATTGAGGATGAGTATAAGCAAATCAAAAATATTATCAAGGATCTCTGCACGCTTCTTTCGCATCCGCAAAAAGTGCTCGATGTTATCGTAAAAGAAGCAAAGGAAGTGATGGAACAATTCGGCGATGAGCGACGCACAAAACTGCACAAAGGCAAAATTGGCGAGTTCTCAGAAGAGGATTTGATCGCAAATGAGCCTGCAATTATTACCGTCACCGAAACCGGATACATCAAGCGCATGAGTCCATCGGTGTATAGACCGCAGCAGCGCGGTGGCGTTGGTGTTACCGGCATGACCACAAAAGACGAGGACGCAATCAAAATGATTCTTGTTGCACAAACGCATGATGCCATGTTGTTGTTCACCAACAAAGGGCGCGTGTTTAAGTTGAAGGTGCACGAACTGCCAGAAAGTGGTCGCCAAGCAAAGGGGACCAGCATCGTTAACCTCATCAACCTGCAGGCAGAGGAGCGTTTGCAAACCATTCTCACTATGAATGATAAAGAGGTAGAGGAAAAGTTTATTGCCTTGGCCACCAAAAATGGATTAGTAAAGAAAACCAAGTTGGCCGATTACCAAAACATTCGCACCAACGGCATCATCGCAATTATTCTCAAAGACAACGACGAGTTGGTGTGGGGCAAAATCACTTCAGGCAAAGACCACATCATGCTCATCACGCATGAGGGTAAATCGATCCGCTTCCCAGAAGGCGAGATAAAGGTGACCGCACGCGACACGCAAGGCGTCCGTGCCATCATGTTGCGCGAGCAAGACTACGTCGTTGGCGTTGAGGCGTTTCCCGCAAAGTTTGATACAACGGACAAAAAGTCCTTGCATCAACTCCTTTTAGTGACGCAAAACGGCATGGGAAAGCGCACGGAACTCTCTGAGTATCCTGTTCAAAAACGCGCCGGCCAAGGTGTAAAAGTTGCCGAGATCACCAAAAAAACCGGAAATGTCACGGGCGCCATGATGGTCGAGGACACAACTGATGAGGTGGTGTTGACCACAAAATCCGCACAAGTGATTAAGTTGGCTCTGAAAAACATTCCAGTCTTAACACGTCCAACCCAAGGCGTCATCTTGATGCGCTTTAGCGAGAAGGATGATCAAGTGGTTGCAGTAACTACGACAAAAGGGACTGGGGAAGAGAAGTAGAAAAATTTCAAGCTCTTCATTCAAAACAAAGCCACACTCTAGTACTTTCCTGCTATAGTAGATCTATAGATTTCAGGAGGTCCCATGCAGCCCAACATATCCGCACCCCTTGCGCTCAAGATTGCCATTGGCATGATTCTTGGCGTCCTCGGCGTCACATTGCTTTCCAAATATACCGGGCCGTTTCCGCTTTCTATCACGCAAACCACCACACAAAAGCAGTCCACATTTGATGTCACAGGGCAAAGCAAAATCACCACCATTCCAGACAAGGCAATGGTGAACATGGGCATTACCGTCAACGAGCCCACCGTGAAGCAGGCGCAAGATAAGGCAAACACCATTATCAACAACATCAACGCAGAACTTAGCAAACTTGATATTGAAAAAAAGGATATCAAAACTGAGAACTACAATCTGTATCCCAACTACGACTATCGCGAAGGGCAAAAAATTACCGGATACAATGTGAACGCAAATCTGACCGTGAGCATTACTGATTTTTCAAAACTCAATCAAGCGATCGATGCTGCCACCAAAGTTGGCGCCAACCAAATCGGCGGAATCTCGTTCACCCTTTCTGACGAAAAGAAAAAAGAAGTTGAGAATCAAGCGCGCAAAGAGGCCATCGATGATGCAAAAACAAAAGCAGACACACTCTCAAAACTTGCCGTCATGCGCCTTGGAAAAATCGTGAATGTTGCCGAACAACCTTCATACAACGACGGCCGCATGATGATGCCGATGATGGAGAAGGCAGGTGGTAGTATGGGTGGGGGAGCGCCAACCAACGTTGAGCCAGGATCAACAAGTTACAACTACTCTGTCACCATAAGCTACGAGACGTTTTAGTTTCATATAGCGCTTAGTATCGTAAGCTCCCGCACTAACCCTGATATACTCACATCATGAAACGTTTTGTATGGGTGGTCCTCATTTTTTTCGCGATTACTGCGTTGGCATACATCAACCCATCGCATACATACGCCTTCACTATTACCTCCGATCCGCAGTACATCGCGATCAATTTTTCAGAAATCAACGAGTTGAACTGGGCGGCTCCGGAACAAGAATGGCAACAAGAAATCAAACCAAAGATTATTGCACAACTCAAACTGCTGAAAGCAAAACTCCCTGCCGGAAATCAACACAGAAAACTCGCGTGGAGCACCTTGCAGGAATACATGAACACGCCCGCCGATATACCTAACCCGCAATCGTACTATGTCATAAAAGTGCGACGCATCGCAGAAATTGCAGAAGAAGAAAATCTTCCTGTATTTCTTCCACTGAATGGATTCCAATGGTGGGATGAGCAACCCGAACTCTACAACTGGTGGGACCCCGACGGCACACACACGCCAAAAACATTTTTTGCACGCCAACGCACAAAAGATTTTCAAGTTCGATTCATCAAAGGATACAATCCGCAAAACATCTTCAACGTTGAGTGGCAATCATTCACCACGCCAATGAACTTGAACTGGCGCAATTGGGGTGGGGGAGGGTTTCGACTTGCGCCACCTCCCAACCTTTTATCGCCCGCATATCAAACAGCACAAGAAGGCAGAATGTTTGCCATTATTGACGCACTTCTTCCCATTCTTGATCGATGGCAGTCAAAGGGAAGATCGGAGTTGTTTGCAGGCATCACCATAGGCACGGAAATTTCACTCAATGCATCCGCGACGCCGAAGGACGAGTTCATGCCGTACGGATATCGCAGCATGCAAGATCTGTTCTGCCCAAAAAATAATCTGGAATGTGGGGCATCGCAACATTGGACCAAGGAACAACTTTCCGCAATGCGCGTTCAAGTGGTGCGTCAATACCTTGACGCGCTCGCCAGAAAACTCACACGCCTTGGCATTCCAAAGCAACGCATCTACACGCATGTATGGGGCGAGGCTCCGCCCACCGATCCCAAATATGAAAACTATGCCGATGCCGCATTTACACCCTATGCCAGAGCAGGAATCAGTTTGTATGGCCATGCAGAGGATCCATCAAGTTCGATCCCGTGGGCAACAGCGCTTAAGAAATATGGCAATCCAAGTTGGGGAGCGGTGGAGTACTCCGCAGACAAAACCGAGGCGGTGTGGAATAGGGGACTTTCGAATACGCTTGATTCCGCCTCTCCCGCAAAAGTTGTTACCGTGTATAACTGGACCGAGCACAAAGACACTCCCGCCATGCGGTCCATGGAGTTGGCGCTTACACGTGAACCAATCACACCACATTGCGCATTGCCAGAAATTATTCCATCAACGCCGGACGCCACATCATCAGCATCACTACGCTGGAAGTATGTTCCGCCAACGCCACCCACACGTTTCTCGCCAACACTTACATTGGAAATATATAAAGGATTTCGGGTTGATCAAAAATTTCTCACTCTCACACAAGAGTTAAACGTTGATCAAACCGACGTTGATCTCACCATGCCTTCCGGCGTATACACTTGGATGCTTCGTCTTACCGGATGCTCTGGTCGATACGTGCAACTTTCTGAACCACGCATCATTCATATGCCAATTAAGCCGCAACCAGACACCACTCCATCATGGGTAAAATTTATCTTGAAATATCAAGACAATTAACGTAGACTTCACAAGTCTATGTCAAACGTTGAGGATGGGCGCGCAGCGTATATTAACCAAGTCCGTGAACACATCGCGCGAATTGGCATCGCCACTGATCAAGCAGGGGTTAATGGAGACACACAAAAAGTAACTCAAGCCATTCATACTCTCCTCAAACAGTCGCCAAATCTTCCTCGTGTTGGCATTGAAATGCTTGCTTGGTCTCACCAGCTTCTTCCTGATTTGCTCTCTGGAAATGCTCGATCTGATATTAATCGTATTCCAATCGTTGGCTATCACAGCAAACTCGGAACGGTATGGAAACTTGTTTTAGACACCCTTGTCACTTCTGTTTCCGATGTGCTACTTCTTCATCCAGAAACACTGGCATTTCTTTCTCAAACTCAATCTGTTCCACCTTATGTACTCATTCACAATATTGCCGCAAGAAGTTTGAAACCTAAAACACTTCACATGTACAACACCTTTCTTGCAATAGAAAACGCCGCAAATCCAGGCGACTATCAAGAAATGCTCCAGCAAACACGTAGGATTGAAAAAGTTCTTCCTGTGTTCGATATTGTCCATTATCTGCGCGATCATCGCTGTCTGAAACAACCAACACCTCAACAATGGCAACAGATGTGTGATGCGCTTGCCGCCTGTGGACCCTGCATTGTTCATCTTCCCATTGGACAACAAGCGTATGATTCGCTTGATTTTGAGCACATCACAGATAGTATGTGGCAACACCTTGCTCAAGCACTCCGCAAACACCCAACCTTCGTTGTTGTGGAGTATCAACCCGCGAACATGCTCTTAGGTATGTCGTTGGAAAAAACGCAAATCGATCCATTCGTGCAACGCATCAAGTTTCTACATCAACACGCTTTGCTTGATTAGCACATCCACAAACTTCTACCTTCTCCCATGAAACTTCTCATGCACCTTCTTTAACTCGGACCGCGTCACGTGCGTGTAAATTTGTGTCGTTGAGATATTTTTGTGCCCCAACATTTCCTGCACATCACGAAGGCCTGCGCCGTTTATAAGCAAATCCGTAGCAAACGAATGCCGTATGCCATGCGGAGATATTTTGATAGGAAGGTGCGCTTTGCGGCAATACGTATCCACAATGCGTTGAACTGATCGCGTTGTGAGCCGCATTTCTGACCCATCACTCGTAATCGGCGGTTTATTCCTGCTGTATCGCACAAAAACAGGCCGCCAAAAATCCTCTCTACTATCCAAGTACTTTTCCAACCACTGCGCCGACTCCTCACTCAAAAACACCACGCGCGGCTTACGCCCTTTTCCAATCACCCCAAACTCCCGCCGTTTTGTGTCTACTTGTTCGCGATTCAAAGACACCACCTCGCTCACACGAAGGCCGGTAGAAAACATCAACTCCAACATCGCCTTATCACGAAGCCCTGTTTTTGAACTCAGGAGTGGTTGAGATAACAAGCGCTGCACCTCGTCATATCCTAAAAACTTCATCGATCTGGACTCACCCTTAGGAAGGTCGATTTTCTCTGGAGAAAGCACCTTAAGATCGTTCTTTATGAGCCACTTGAAAAATGAGCGCAGCGCAATAATATGATATGCTTGCGTTGTTCGAGAAAGTGTGCGCCCATCAAGACCCGCGTATCCAGAGAGGTAAACACGAAACTGTTTTAGTTTACCTAGATCCAGCTGGGTGATATCAGTGATATGCTTGGAATCGAGCCAATCACACAATCTCTCGAGATAATGTGTATAATCACGAATAGTAAGACGGCTTAAATTACGCTCAACATCGCAATGTTCAAGGAATTCGCGGGAAAGATCGCGTGGATTAGTCGTCATGCCACCACCTCAAGTACTATCCTATAACTAAAGTTCTGGAATCCTAGCACTCGACAATTGATAGTGCTAATACCCAAATATTTTGCAAAGGGTTGATATATCAATCTTTTTTTAATACTCAAAAAACGAGAAAAAAGTGTCTCAACCAGATGTGGAGATGCGTATGCTGTGTGTATATCCTCAAAAATGCAAAAAATGACACAAAAAACGGAGTGTGATTGGTGTGCAACGCGCGTCATGCATACAGTGTGTCAAAGTGGGGAAGTGTTGTCAACATTCTGCGACATAAAAAAGGTCAATTTTTACAATGTGCGACATAATGAGAGAGGAAACGACTTATGCGCCCTTGTGTATTCCTTTTTTGTGCCACTCATCACGCATATACGAAAAGCATGCAAACGTGGAACGTACACAAAAAGTGGTCAATTTTTGCATGTTGTGCGTAAAGTAGGTGAAAAACCTTTTTATTTATCCACATGGACATCGTGCATTTTTCTGTGTATTTTTCTCTGCATTCGGGTTGTTTTCGTATTCTTGCATATCATGCAGAAATACATTTTCCCGCACAAATGTTCGGATATTCTTCGTATTATCCGCATATTGTGCGACAATACATCATTTTTCCTCAAGAAACACAACTCTGCATCAAAACGTATGGTATACTCCTTGCCATATGTCACACACGTTCCATCCAGGAATAAAAATTGGACCAGAAAGTGATTGGGAACAAAAACTTAAGGAATCACACGCGCGGTATTGCGAGGTATGGTATCGCGTCGACTGGGAAGAAAAGTACAACGACATGTTCGCATACCTCAAGAAACACAATATTCACACAGGACTTCATTACTGGGCTATGATCAATGGCGCTTATATGCCAAACTTGGCATATCCAGACGAAAAAATCTGGAAACCAACGTATGAAACCATGTGTACAAATATTGATACCGCAGCCAAACACGGTTTTACATACGTCAATATTCACATCGGAAATTATGCGCTTTTAGCATTGAATTTAGACGCGGGTACATGTGCGTGTGCACCAGATACAGAAGTCGATCCTCACCACGCCGTACAAGTCTTTACAGAGAACGTTCAACGACTCCACGAATACGCCCAAAAACGCCAAGTATTACTCCTTGTTGAGAATATTCCGCCATACAATCCGGTTGTTGAGGGTCAACACACAGAAGTTTCTTTGGCGCATGCCTTGCACAGTCGAGTTCTTGAGGATATCGCACAAACGTATGGCATCCACATTAACTTTGACCTTGGGCATATGATGGCAGAATCTCCAACACAAACCGTAGAAGGACTCACATCATACCTTATGGAACGCGTGCAAGCGCTCGCGCCACACATAAAGCTTATACATGCAAACACCGTCATCAAACCATTTACCGGCACCGACAGTCACGACGGTATCACTGACGCAGATTTTGCAAACGGCGTAGTCCCATCCAAAACACAGTTTATTGAACTTTTGCGCATATGTGCACGCCACACAAACAACATGTGGATTGTGAATGAACCAAAAGATCATCACATCGAAAACTACTATGCATTGACAGCTATTTTAAACCAAGTTTAGTTCATTTTTCCAGATATAGAGACGCCAGAATGCCTATTTTTCGGCTTGCATATATTGAAGGTGAGTGATTGGTTATGTAAATAGTCCAAGGGGACTGAAAGCTCCAATAAAAAGAGTAATTTCTTCGGGTTAATATACAAATCGGGTATATGGACAAACACACATCAAACGGGGGACATAGAATTCGGCTAAATGGGCGAGAATTGTGAATTTGTGTGCATTCGTGGGAATTTGAGCTTCAATCGTGTGTGCAATAGTCACTTCTCCAATCGCCAGACTATATGTCGCAAAAGTATTATTGTGCGACATAAGAGAAATAAGGATACCCACCGTGGAGAACGATACAATCCTCCAAAAATACATATCACCCTATCAATACAACGGGAATACTGCTATATGCTTCTCTTCATCACTCTTTCTGATGTTCTGCGGCCATGTGTTTTCCGCCCCACTACACCTCATGCTCAAATAGTACTTCGGGTTTTTTCTGCTTCTTTCCTGTTGGAGTTATCCACATAAGACGGTTAGATCAATCCTTTTTGTTGTTTTTCCTCTGTAGCACTCCTCTTGCGATGCTGCTGCTTCCCTCGTGAAAAGTATCCTATAATTATGTGAAAATGGATAATATCAAACTATATCATTTCATCTGGTGGAAAAAGGGAAACCAGAGGTCCCCTCTTCCCCGCCACACCCGCCTGTTTTTTTAAAAAATGTTCGCGGTACAAAATAATATGATCGAGCGAAGCACTATTTCCAATCAAGAAGAACAAAAAATGATAACGCAATCACCAGCCATACACTGAAATATTCCCACACTGTATTTTGAAACAATCGCCCATTGAGTTTACTAATAAGTATCCCTAATCCTGCATACAATGATCCCACTAAAAGGAGTGATCCACTCCATATAGTTGTCGGCAAAAACGAAACACACATCGCAAATTGTCCCATCAAAACAGCAATCATTAAGGATTCAAAAAAGACTGATTTATCAATATTTTGCTTGAGTTCAATTGACCATAACGAATAGAGCGCAAGTAGAAATGATGTAAGTGTTGCCACAATTCCATTCATCCAAAATGGCCATTGAAACGAGAACATGGTGTTTGTAAAGAAAAAATACATGAGAAGAGTCATAAGGAAACCAATGGCGTGTGCCGCCCGCAAAAGTTGAATCGTTCGAAACTTTGCCACCGTAAAAATATTGCTTGTGAGGTATATTGCGTACATTCCAATACCAAAAAGAACAAGCACGACTATTTTGCTTAAAAGATTTTCTGGTAAAAGAAAATAAAATAAAGACACCGCAGTCGCATACAAAGACGGAAACGGCACAATGGTAAGCCACTCAACTCCATTGAGTTCCTCAAAAAGCGCCCACGCAGACACTGCATAGGTTACAAAAAACAACATCACCGTCGCCAACATGCGATAATCGAGCGGAACATACTGCGTTCCTAATAATCCAAATGAGAGAATGAACGAACTAATAAGAAACTTTTCGCGTTTGCGCATAGTTTTGAGTTCCAAATTCAAAATGCCTTTACTGCATTCATGTATACCGCTTCAACATCTTCACGATCATCAAGTTCATCGTAAAATGCCTGAATTTCATCCCATCGCGCTGGGTCGGTAATTTCTATAGGAATAGTAACCATATACTCTGCCCCAGATCGCGCAAACATATACAAGCATGATCCTGGACCACCCAATGATCCCCCATTGGAATCAATGAGATGGCGTATTTCCGCACCAGTGCGTTGACGATTGTCTGTACGCGTTAAAATGAGAAAACCAACTCCACCAAAAACGTAGGCTTCATACATAATTTCTTCAAGTGAGCCAGATTCCCCTTTTCCGAGTCCCCTATCAATGGCACGTTTGACGTGCTCGTTGGACATGTTGGCCTCGCGCGCTTTTTCTATTGCCATGCGAAGCGATGGATTCGAGTTTGGATCTGCACTTCCTGTTGTGCGCACTGCAGTAACAATTTGTCGAGAAATTTGCGTAAAGATTTTACTGCGCTTTGCGTCTTCCGCGCCTTTTTTGTTTTTAATGTTGTTCCACTTGGAATGACCAGACATGCGTCCTCGCTTTCACTGGGGATATTGTAGCACTAGGGGAAGATTATGCTTTACGTTTTGATTTTTTCTGTTGTCGTCGTTTTGAATCTCTTGCTTCCAATAAAATATCTATCACTTGTCGAGAAAAAAGGATTTCTGTGAGCGCATCATCTGCATGCCCAACGCCAACTTCCCCAATACCTCGAACTTCTCCAGCAATTGTTGAATTGCTCTCAAAAAATAGATAAAAAAGCGCGCGCAAACTATACGGTTTCATATCCTTAACGGACAAATCACGTTTTACCCTTCCGTCGTGATGTTCTTGCAGCCTTCGTGCAAGCGCAATTGCTGCCCCGGGAGATACTTCAGCATATCTTTCAAGAAAAGACGCAAGATCATCTGGGGTTCCGATGCGCTGCCGAAGAATTTCTCGTAATCTCTGATCCCTTTGAAGTTTTCTCACTGTTCGCACATCTCCTATACCTAACCAAGCTAACAGCTCTTCCGTCTTTGATGTCATACTCTCACTCTCCCACGCTCTCCCCCATCTGTCAATCTTTTGCATCACAATTGAGCATTTCTCGTTTTCAATAAAAATGCGATTCTTCCGCACATAACGTGTGCACTTTTCTATCTCCATCCTTGACTTTCTTTTTCGATCTGGTACTCTTTGTGGAATATATGAGCACACTTTCACTTCTTCAGGCACAAGCTATTGCAGCGGCAGAAAAACAAGATTGGACATCTGCCATTCAAGCAAATCAAACGCTCCTCGAACTCGAGCCAAACAATATATCAGCAATGAACCGTTTAGGATTTTGTTATCTACAACAAGAAGATGTTCAACATGCACGACAAACATACCAGAAAGTGCTCGAAATTGATGCGTATAACTCTATTGCAAAAAAATATTTGAACATGCTCGCAAACGGCAAAAAAATTGCCCCCATTTCCACGAGTACATTCAAAGAAAATTTCATCGAAGAACCGGGGAAAACAAAAACCGTTGCGCTCTGCCGGATTGCCGATCCATCTATTCTCTCCACCATTCCTGTAGGAACTCCATGCGTGCTTACTGTAAAACAGCATCGTATTTCGGTAGAAACCGAACACGACCATGTCTATGTTGGTTCACTTCCAGATGATCTTTCACACAATTTATCTAAACTTATTACTGGGGGAAATCAATACAAAACTGTCATCAAATCGATCACAAAAACAATGTGTTCAGTGTTTATAAAAGAAATATCCCGATCCAAAAAACAACAACACATTCATTCTTTTCCACCAACTATCCATAAAAATGCTGGCGGTGGTATGCATGAAGAATTGCTTGTTGATAGCGCACCTATCGACGTCACAGAAACTGGTGGTGAACGCGAAGCGTCAGAAGACTTTTCTGAAGATTTTGACGAAGTCGCTTGATTGCTTAGTCACGCGCTATTTAGTCATGTGCTATTTAGTCACGCGTCTGACGCGTAAATAACTGCGCGGCATCTTTTCCTAAAAACAACACAAGATCGGCGCGATATTCAATGCTGTGTTGTGGACTTACTCCTTCTCCACTTTGCGCAAGTTGAAACAGTGTACGTATAGTATCGACAGCGCGCGATGTTGCCATCATGTTGTCCTCATACTCCAACCGCGTGCGCTCTAATATGCTTGATGTTTGTTGAATATTGACCACATCAATACCCATAAGCGTAAGTGTGCGCGCTACACGCGTGGCAAGTCGCGCTTCAGACGTCGTGTTGACCACCGCAATCGTGCGTCCTTCTTTTCGATACGCAACATCAGTAAAAAGTTGCGTCACGAGTGCATCCATTTTAAGAACATCGATCGTATATCCTGGCTCTCCTCCAGGAGTTGTTGCGCGTTTCAACACATTTGCAGAAGTCACGTCAACTGCATTAAGTTTGTCTTTACGCAAGGATCTCAATACATTCCACATGAGGTATCGATCATAATATGGAAACGAGCTTTCCGCTTTAAGTGTGAGTGTTTCTGCAAATACGCGCTGAAGTCCTTTTGTGCTTGTGATGTTAAAATCGCCAGAAAAAATCACCACATCGCGCACATCAATACCAAGTCCAAATGCGAGTGTTTGGGTAATGAAGGTATATGGGAGTTTTTCCAGCTTTCCTAATCCTGGAAGAGACTCCACTTTGTACTGACCATAACCGTAGAGTGTGTCGATCATCATGGTGTCTGGAAGCGGAAATACTACTGCAGATTTGTCTTTTCCATTCACCGTCACAATAGTGAGGTGGCGTGTGGAAGATTGTGCATCACCAGAAATCACGACAAATGTGTGTGAAGATAGTCCATCCCAATGCGACTGGCGTTTAAGCATAAAAAATGCGATGCATAATCCTGTGAAAAAAATGAGAAGTCCAAGAAATACTGCGATGCCGCTGGGGATAAATTTTTTATACGGCACCCATGTGTGGCGTGAGGTGCGTTCGCTATGGCGCGCGAAGCGCGCCTGATCAGGTGTCCGTGCAAGGGTAATATAGTCTTTGACCATATGTGATCACTTATTATGACATCTTACAGTTAATCGAAGCGCTTTGATTTACAAGAGCGCATATTTTTAATGGGGATTCTCGGCGTTCCCATTTATTTTATTTACCAGACTACCCCACAATCGCTTCTCTTAACTGCTCACACATGCGGATCATGAAGCGCACATTGTGGATGCTGGCGAGTCGGTAGTACAGCAGCTCTTCGGATCGATACAAATGGTTGAGGTATGCCTTGGAAAATCCTTGCGAACACGTGTAGCAATCGCAGTTCTCTTGAATCGGCGTGGAGTCATGCATCCACTGCGCGTTGCCAATCTGCATGCGCCCTTTTGTGTAGGGCGAGTTGAACACCCATCGATCTGGATCATCCGATGACAGATCCAACTTCCCTGCATACACTGCACCGTTTCTTGCCAAGCGAGTGGGCGCAACGCAATCAAACATGTCATATCCCGCGCGCACGGCATCAAGAATGTCTTGCGGATCGCGCCCCAATCCCATTGCGGATCGCGGTTTGTCTTCGGGGATAAGCGAGCGCACCCAATCCATCACCTCAACTGTCCCTTTCATGTTGTACCCGATTGTTTCGCCGCCAAATGCGATGCCGTCAAATCCTAGCGATGCAATTTCCTGTGCAGATGCCTGCCGCAACTCTTTATGCATCGCGCCCTGAATGATGCCAAAAAGTGCCTGATACGAGCCTTGCGCGCTCATTTTTTTGTGCGCTTGCCAGTAGCTCACGCATCGACGGGCCCACGCATGCGTTCTGTTGAGCGCCTCTTGCGTATATGCGGGCGACGCATCGTCCGGCGTACACTCATCGAACGCCATGATGATATCGGCACCAATGTTTCTTTGAATCTCGATTGCTTTTTCTGGAGTGAACATGTGTTTTGAGCCATCAAGATGCGACACAAACTCCACACCGTCATCGGTAATTTTGGAAAATGTCTTCGCCGATGCTCGCGCCAACACTCCCTTTTTGTCGCTCATCCCCTTTTCAAACTTTGCCTCCATTTGTTTGCCCAAACTGAACACTTGGAAGCCGCCGGAATCGGTCAGCATGGGCTTATGCCAATTCATAAATTTCTGCACACCGCCTTGTGTATGGATGATTTCTTCGCCTGGGCGTAAATACAAGTGATACGTGTTCGCCAAAATGATTTGCGCTTTGGAATGATTCAAATCCCCTGGAGACATCGCTTTCACGGTTGCCTGGGTACCAACCGGCATGAACATGGGCGTTTGCACGGTTCCATGCGGCGTGGTAAAGGAACCGGCGCGCGCGTGTGATTTTTTGGCGTGGAGGGAAAAAGAAAAGGAGTTTGGCATATTTGCTCGATCTGTATTGTACAATACCGCCATGCCTCTCACCCTCTCCGATTTTGACTACACACTCCCGCCAGAGCGCATCGCGCAAGTGCCGGCGCGTCCACGCGATCACAGCAAACTGCTTGTGGTCAATCGCGCCACACAAACACTTTCTCACCATCATTTTTACGATCTTCCTTCGCTCCTCAAACCCACCGATGTGCTTGTACTCAACAACTCAAAAACGCTCCCCATGCGCACGTTTGGAAAAAAGAAAACCGGCGGCTCGGTTGAGGTTTTGTTCATCAAACGCCTCGCATACGAACATAAAGATGAGCGATGGGAGGTGTTAAGCAAACCCGGCCTTCGCGTTGGACAATCAGTGATATTTGAGAACACCGCAATGGAACTCACCTGCACCAAAGACCTTGGGTATACGCGCGAAGCGCTCGTGCGCGGCGCCGAAGACTCAGTTGTGGAGGTGCTTCATGCGATTGGAACACTCCCAACTCCACACTACATCACACACCTTTTGGAACACGAAGAGGATTACCAAACGATCTATGCAAAGCCCGAAGGATCGTCTGCTACTCCCACAGCAGGCTTGCACTTTACTCAATCTATTTTTGATGCTTTGCATACAAAAGGTATTCAGACAATTGAGCTTACCTTGCACGTTGGACTCGGAACATTTTTACCGGTAAAAACCCAAAACATTGAACAGCATGTCATGCACAAAGAATGGTTCACGCTAACCCCAAAAGTTGCGGATCAACTGAATGCATGGAAGCGCGAAGGACGACGTATTATTTCTGTTGGAACCACGACAACGCGAGTGCTGGAAACATGCGCACAGTGGGATGAGGCAACGCAATCGTATACATTGGTGCCGCAAACGGGAGAGACACAAGCGTACATCTACCCCCCCTATCGTTTCCGTTTTGTGGATGCGCTCATTACGAATTTTCACTTGCCAAAATCAACCTTATTGATGTTGATTTCTGCATTCTGCACGCAACAGACTGATTCAGAACCTTTTACAAAATTTCAAAACTCATTAGCAGGAAAAGTATACGAAGAAGCAATCAAAAATGACTACAGATTCTTCTCGTTTGGCGATGCGATGTTGATTGAGTAAAGTTATAGGATAAAAAGAGTATAATCCTTCCCAAATGTCAATTCATGAACGAATGTCAGATCCATTACTCCTTGGTCAACTCAATAGTCTTGGTGCTGACTTACCACGAGTACTTCTCAAGGCATTTATTGCGTGTAATCTTGATATAAATCCATCGCATATTCCAGCTTTTCGATTTGAAACAGATAATATATTTACACAAATAGGTCATTTTGCCATTGGACATTTACTCCCTGGGAATCAGCGAAAAACCCTGTACGTTAAACCGGAAATATTGTTTCAACATGCAGACGAGCTTCGAGCTCTTTTAGAACCAAAGCTGCCAAGACTTCCTAATAAAGATTCTGAACAAAAAAGATTTGAGAATTATTGTCTCCAGCAATCAATGATACATTTAGTACTTCAAGTTATCGTTGACTTTAATGAAACTGATAAAAAAATTGTTCATGATAAATTCACTGAAATGAATTTTTAATTATTTTCCAAAGTCACTTCCCTCACAAACTCCTCGCCTTTTTCCTCAAAATTCTTCCACAACGTATAGCTTGGCGCGGCACATGACAGCAAACAACTCTTCCCTTTTTCGGTGTGCTGGTAGGCAAACACAACTGCTTCTTTCATGCTCGATGTACGCAACACGTTGAACGCTCGATTGCCGCAAGCTTGTTGAATTTGGGCAAACATTGCATCACCCGTATCAGGAAACAGCACAAGATTGCGAATGGATGATTGGCGCAGGGCATCGGCCAGCTTTTTGTACGTTAATCCGCGATCTGTGCCGCCTAAAAACAGCGTATCCACATCGCCCAACGTTTCTATAGCCGCAATGGTCGGCTCTGGCGCCGTGGCGATGGCATCGTCATACCATTTAATACCACCATACTCCCCCACAAACTGCATGCGATGCACCAGTGGAGTAAACGATGCAAATGCTCGCGCAATCACATCGTCCGAAATATTTTTGCGATGCGCAACGGTGTACACCGCGCGCATATCGTCATAGTAATGCTTGCCACGCAGTGGAAATGTATCAACCGCAAACGGTAGCGGCGCAAACGGAAGCGTCATTGCAGAAGTTTGCTCGGCAACAGCCCGCACGCGCTCATTTTCCGCGTTGTACACAAAAAGTTGCTGAGACGTTTGGTGCAAGGTAATGTTTGCCTTCGCAGTTGCATAGGCCTCAAAACCTCCGTGGTGATCTAAATGTTCTGGGAAGATGTTTAACAACACCGCAATATCTGGCGCGTAAACAATATCCTCTAACATGTAACTGGAAAGCTCCAACACAAACGTGGTCCATGTTTTTGGTAGCGTGACAAGCGTGGACAACATGGGCGTTCCAATGTTGCCCGCAAAAACTACTGGCGATGCATGATCCTCACACAACACATGCGCCAACAAGGTGCTTGTTGTGCTTTTGCCTTTACTCCCCGTCACTCCGATCACCTCTGCGTTTTTAACAAGATCGTACACGTTGGCAAAAAAAATGTTTGCCGCGGTGGTGTGTTTTTGCGTCACAAGGTGTTGTGGCACGCCATGGGAACGAATCACAAGATCCGCGTCTTTTTGGCGCAGAAGATAATCAGGTCCATCGGTTTGATCGGCATGCGTGACAGGAACATTTGGCACGTACGTGTGCAAGAATTGCTCGGTTGCACGCGCCTCTTTTCCATAGCCTAAAAGCAACATGTGTTTGTGTTGTGCAAGGTCTGCGATCTTCATATCAACCCCTCGTTTTGTACCATTTTGAATACCGCATCACCCGCAAACTCACCACGCTTAGTAATTAATTGGAACGCGTGTAAAACTTCCAAAGGCGTCCCCACACACTCAAACGGCTTAAAGTCTTTGCGTCCAAGCAACTGTAGGTACAAATCGACCAACGTGGCATTGGCCAGCATGTTTGTGTGAAAGATAGAAAGGACTGTTTCCTTCGGCAAATACGCCGCAAGCCCAACGAACACAAACGCACATTTTGGACACTGCCCACACCAAAGTGATCCCTGCAAATTTTTGCTTCCTGCAAGCGCAAAGTTCCTGTTGCAGCTTGAAAAATCATGGAAATATTGCGGATATTTAATAAACTCTTCAACAATCTGCAACTCGCTCATGCCACGCAGCAAAGAGGACACTTGAATCGACGGCGTGATTGAAGACGCAATGTACTGCGCCATCATGAGCTCGCACTCTACCGACTTACTCCATTGATGATTGATCATTGATCCCAAGTACTCCACATTGCCTTCGTTGGCGCTTTGCTCGTTGGACATCACCACTTGCCCATACCCTTTTGCGGCGGCAACCAAAAGCGCAACAAAGGTGTAGATTGCGGTCATCGGGACATGGCCGGCGTACACCTCTTTGTTTTTGGATTGCTGCAAAAATGTTGCATCCACTTTTCTGGTGATTTCTATGAGTGGCGTATCGATTTTTTGCGCCACCGCGCGTTGCAATGGCTGAGGGTTAATGGCTATCAACTCAAAAGATTGCCCCAAGGTTTTGAGACGCTCTGCCGTCACAATGGAGTCTTTGCCTCCGCCAAATGGTACAAGCGCTTTGCTTTCTGATGCTATGCGTATCGATTCCATCCCCCGCTGTGCAACCGGAAACTTCACCAACTCACGAAAATCTACGTTGTTTACATAGAAAAACTCGCCCAAACCCCTGGTATACATCGTGTTCCAAAATGCTGCCTGATCTTCTGTAAGGCCATATTCTGCCTCGATTGCAATAATGGGGGCGCAATACGCTTTCCAATAGCTCACACCGAGCATGAGGTGAATACTTTGGAGAAACGGTTTTGCCTGGTTGGTGGTCAAAAACGAGGATATTTCCTCTGGAAACGTGAGCGTTTCAGTGTAGTGTTGCGCCACATTTTCCTCGAGTTCCGTGCGATAGTGAAACGCAACTTCTTGAGATGAAGGAAAAGATATGGATTCAAAAATAAAGCGACGTGCGAATTGAGGCATGCGTCTATTGTAACGCATGAGGGTAGATCATATCTCAACACATTGATCTACAGCTCATGTAAGCGCGCGAGCATTGCTTGCACAAACGGAGTTTTCCCAAGTTGTCGAGATAATTCTTCTTTAGGTTTATACCATCCCTGGGCAACCTTTTGCACTCCCCATGACTCAACTTCTCTCAAATTGATGTGCTCATGCGGGCCTCTTGGCTCCAGAGCTCCCCATCGCCCACCCCATCCCAACATCATAAGTTCAAGCGCAATACGAAGTTGTTCAGATGGAAGTGAGATAAGTCTAGTTGGAAGACACTCAAAAAATTTCTTCATGTATGCAACCCTTCTCCAAGATGCATATGGCATTGTGGGGAAAACTCCTTGCTGTGTGGCAATGAATTGTGGGTGATGAAACTCATACGGGGCTTCTTGTTCACGTAATGCTGATAACACTTCAAGTATTTGATGTGGCGGCATCCCACTTCCCGATGTCTTCACCAAAGTTTCATTGTGAGTTGATGGAAGTTGCCATCCAAGTGGAGCGAATGCTTGAACCATTTGTGGTTGAACAAGAAGTGGAGATAAACCCTGCTTTTCAAGTGCTTTTTGAGCAGAAACATTCCACACAACCGGGGTAACAATAGCACAATGTTTTTGCATCATTCCAACTGCATTTTGTTTTGGTTGGACGTCGGGAACAAGAAGAAAAATGTGATCGAACATCTTTTGCAGAACGTCTGTAGGTGTTGCGCCAATCACCATTTCTTGCACGACTACACCTATATGACGCTGAGTTTGATGTTTGTCTTGTTGACGCAAACCAGCTTGAATGACAGACTCTGTCCACATCATTTTTCCCAGCATATTTGCAAAAATACTTTGGCGAACGAACTCACCACCAGCTGTATATAAACGCGCACCTGTTGTGCTTAATGTCATAAGTACGTGGAAAAGTTTTGCAGGAAGCTGAGAAAGTTGAAGGTAATAAGATTGGGCGTCGTATTGCTCTTGCTGTAACAGACGAACTGCTTCTTCCATTGCCAATGGATTACCATCACCAATGTTGGGACAAAAAGTTGAAATTTTTACATTTTCTTTTGAATATCTCACTTCATTTCAGCGCGCTCAGCACTGCCTCCAAGTCAGCTTGCAGGCTGGAAGTATAACATACTCTTTTCATATCTTTTGGATTGGTAAAGCAAAGTTTTTCTGCATGCAAGAATTGGCGTGCACACCATTGTTCGTCGATGCGTGAGCGCTTCCTTCCTACGTATTTTAAATCCCCCACCAACGGGTGCTTGATGAAACCCATGTGCACGCGAATTTGATGTGTTCGTCCCGTTTTTGGCTGCAACCGAACGAGTGAAAAACCTTGGTACGAGCGCGCCTCTTTTTGCTTTACTGATTTCGGCGCTAGTGAAAAATATTCCATAACCTCGTATGCTGTTTCGCTTTCTTTGCCGTCCGGATCAACCGCAAAGCGCTCACGATCACCTTGGCTTCTCCCCAATGGGAGTTTAATAATCCCCTGCTGCACACTAAACTTTCCGTGCACGAGCGCGAGATATGTTTTCTCGGTTTCGCGATCGCGAAACTGGCGCATCAACTCAATCATAGTGGTTGGATTTTTTGCCAAAAGCAAAACGCCGGAAGTATCCTTGTCCAAGCGATGCACCATGCCAGATCGACTTTTATACAGTGCGACCAATTCTGGATCACTCCATGCTTCAGTCGATCCAGAAGTTCCATACCATGCCTGCGCCTCCATCCAGTCCTGAATGGTTGCAGTAAAAACAGTTTCGGCGCGATTCACCACAAGACCTGCGGGCTTGTTGACCACAAGAAGGCCATCGTCTTCAAATAGAATGGGAAGTTGAGGCAACGTCATCTCGATATTGTACTATGACAGCGCAAACAAGACCGCCGACAATCGCCCAATCGGCCAAATTATTCTGCAATCCAAGAATGGGTAAGGTCATCCAATCTCGTACTCCGCCAAAAAAAATGCGATCAAGTGTGTTTGAAATTCCTCCACCTAAAATAAGGCCTGCACACAAATCATTGCGCATCAGGCGCGCAACGCATACAAGAAACACGAGTTGTGTGGCCACTAAAAAAATTGGAGAAAACTGAAAAAGGGAAAATGAAATACCGGTGTTAAGCTGGCCACCAAATAAATGCTTTGTGCCTTGATCAAGAACAAGAGTGCAGAGCATTAACAACACTCGTAGGCGCATACTACTTCACCAACGAGGTTGCGGTTGGATCAACCAAAAGACGCGCAACAGGAATTTCTTGGCCATCTGCGGTAAGACCGTACGTCCCCTGCTGCATGCGATCGAGGGCGGCATCAACACGCGCCAACATCTCGTCCACCTCTCCACCAACCACTTCGGTGTGAAGCAGCTGAACTTCTTCACGTGCGTCGGTGTCTGAACTTGCGTTGTCATCCATGCGCGTATCATCCAACGCAGGATTTTCTTGAGCGTTCTCGTTGCGAACTTCAGCAAGCTTAGCTCGCTTTTTCAAAAGCATATTTTTTAATGTGAGCAGTGTGTCCTGAGGAATGTGTTTCATGTGAGAAAAGCGTATCACACTTGTGCGGGTTGATGCAACGCAGTTTTCTTTTTTCCTAATGCAAATGTTCTGCCTGATCGCACAAAAAGAGTAAATAATCCCACAAAAATACTGAACACGCCGACGATGGGATCGATGGGGACAAAGAACACAAATACCGATGGTTGTTGGACAAAAAACATGCTTGCTATAATTGCGCCATACCCAATGCAAAACACTGCAAAAACAAATCCAGATTGCGCTGTTCTCCTGTTTTCTCTGTACCATAAAAAGGTGCGATATACTCGCTCTAATTTCCACAAAAGAACACATAATATGGCATACAAAATCATAGCGTAAATTTGTGTGGGATGACGCGCGTCAAACACTCCAGGAAAGGTTATTCCTATAGGAAGTGATGTGGGATTTCCAAATGCTGATCCGTTTACAAATGTTCCTAATGCAATGATGGCGGATGCACACGAAAGTGCAATGGCGCCAAAATCTGCAACCTCAAACTCATCCCATTTTCGCTTTTGCGAAGACTTAAACAACACGAGCGCACCAATCATAACGCCGACAAATCCAACATATCCTGGATATGTGATGAGCGAGAACCATTTCAAAATGTCAAAGCCGAAGTCACCAATGTGTGCGGCGATAAATCCAAGACGCGCCGCAACTAATCCCCAAAATGACGACGCCACAAGCACATCAAGCAGTTGATACTCGTCGTAATACTCCTCTTTCCCTTTTTTCCAAAACAAAAACGCGCCAACAAGATATGCGAGTACTAAAAACGGACCAAGCGCGAGGGATCTGATGAGGTTGATAACTGGAAGCATAGAGGAAGTATAGCAAATTAAATGGGAACGCCGGGGGTTCACATTTGTTTTACGCATTTTCCAAAAACTTGCCTTTTCCGATATACTACTCACTATGCTCTCCATATCACATGCGGCAACCGGCGCATTCATTGCCGCAAAGTTTCAAAACCCTTGGCTTTTTGTTCCCGCAACGCTTGCGTCGCACTATTTTGAGGATTGGATCCTCCACTGGGATGTTGGCACAGGTCTCACCAATGGCACACGCAAGCGCTCCGATGCATTCAAGTTTGAGTTGATTGATTTGGCTCTGGCAGGTGGACTCGTGTGGGCGATGTACCCTATTGATCTTCGCGATGCGTTTGTGCAGTTCTTCACCGGCCATTGGAGTGGACTTCTCCCTTACTTTGGCGCGTTTATTGGCCTTCTTCCCGATTTTATTGAAGCTCCACGCAATTTTTTCAAGTGGAATCCATGGTTTTTAAAACCCTTAAATGCATTTCATCACGCAGTACACAGATCAACGCCTGATGTAGTAAAAGGTCTTGCGCCACAAATTGTGTTGCTCATTGGACTGTGGTTGCTCAAATAATTACATTGCACTGCTGCACATATTCAGACCAAGAAACTTGACAAAAAGATTGATGGGTGGGATAAACACGCTATGAGTGTTTTTGAAAAAGCTGGTCAATTATTTCTTAATTCCCATCAGTCTAGATGTCCAAACTCGACGTCGCGAGCAAAGACAACGGCAAGAATTTCCTTCTCCAATACCATACACAGAATTTTCGGTTATAGATTTGCTTGGCCGCGTAGTAAGCGGTCCTAAGATTGGAGACATTGTGCAAACCAACACATTAAGTTCCTGCGTTATACAAAAAATTCAATCAGATGGCACATATGTTGTTCATTTAACCTATTGGCATGAAGCATCTCAACAATGGAGGTCGCCAAATACGCGCGTTTCGCCATCTGAGATTACTGCATATCTTGGATATGCATTTGACGAGAACAAGGCTAAACAACAGTTTGTTGTTGATGCAGAATATTAAATACTTGTGTGAACTTTTACCAATGAGGATTTGACTCCCACTCTCGGAACAAAAATTAGAATTTACAATATATCAGAAATTGAATAAGTGGAACGCTCATTCCACTGAATATAGAGGAACTGCCTTGAAATTCAGACATTACAACGCCTTTTGCAGAGAAATCCGGTATTTCAGACTTGCCTAAAATTTCCCCACCAAAACTAACTGTATACTCGAGAGGTTTATTTGGTTTTTTCTTCATAGCTTTGATTACAATTTTTCCTTCAGAGAAAGTAAGCTCAATTTGATTTCCTGGTAAAAGTTCCCCAAGCAAAGGAAGCGTTTCTCCTGTCATTGGGTTATGCATTGTTTTGGATGGATTCGCGTACGGGCTCTTCCCATAGATCTCGAGTGTACTCATAAGTTGGAATTATATCACAATAAAATTGTGTGCTTACGGGTAACGTACTTTTCTTGCAAACTTATGTGTTCCAGACTTCAATGGTCGGGTTTGATATAATCGACACGTCCCGCCGAGATGCTGGAATGGTATACAGTCTAGTCTCAAAAACTAGTGGGCTCTACGCCCATGAGGGTTCGACTCCCTCTCTCGGCACAAAGAGACCTGCCAGAAAGTAAAAAGTATGGTTGAAGCATTAACCACAAAACAAAAGCGAGCAAATATTAACATGGCGATTCGCACCTTGAATAGCGCGTCACCGGATCAGCAATTGATTTCTTCTCTTTTTCAAAATGTTTTTGGATGTTCATTTGATCGATGGTGCCTACTTTCTATAGAAGATTCTGTAGTCAAATATGACAGATTTGACTATGACGCTTGACAGACTGAATGATTTGTACGTTCGTCGAGAAGTAACACTCAAAACACTTGAAGAAATAGTAAAAATACTCATAAATCCATCGTACTCAAATTCTTACAATTCATGGACCTTATGTCATGACAAAAAGTCATATATGGTTGAAGTCATACATCTTAGGAGTATTATTGAGGTAGCAAAAGCTGAACGCAATCAATCACTTGCTTCAACTATTATTAGAAAAATTGCAGAAGCTGCTGAAAAGCTTCCTAAAATATTTTAGGTAAGTGAGAAGATGGGGGTTTTACCTCTGCTTTCCTTCATTGCGTCTCACACAATTTTTCGCTAGCATAGAGACATGCAGTCCTTGCTTCACGCGCTCTTTTCAGTCGACAGCATTTGGTCATTTGTGTTTCAGGCAGTTATTTGGTTTGCGGTTTGCCTTGTCATGATCATCAGCACCGACGTTGCCCGCCCCGAGCGCAACTACAAAAAGCTCAAATCAAACTTGGGATTTTTACTCATGTTCATTTTCTTGTCTGGCGGACTGCTCTACATTCTATTCGGAAGAACACCAATACCACAGGCATAAGTTTCTAAACGAAATAGTGATATAATATCCCCGTTGATCAATACTATTTATATTTAAATAGGAGTGAATTATGCCAAATCCGGAAAATCCTTATTCTGAAATTGTCAAGAAAACGAAAGATAATGAGAAAGCTGACAAAGCAAATTAAGCGCTTATCCAACAACATTTGAAATTAGCTTCTGAAGCCTGTTATGATGTGGATGTTGACAAAACTTTGCTAGGTAAAATGCTTGCCGAAATATTGAGTCAAGTTAATCTTAATCCAATCAAAGTATCCCAAACTGAATCAGTTAATTACAAAGCCGCAGTCGGTGGCGTTGTCATACTTGGGAGACCAGGAGAACATCGTTGGAAAGTATGGTTTGAAAAAATTACTCCTAACACGGGTTGGAAACTGTTGTACTCACATTCTCCAGTCAATACGAGAGCATCAGCAGAGTCGGTTCCTGAAAGGAATAGCTCGCTTTGACTATTCTTTTCTATCTCTGTTCCATTCCATAGAACTTGATTCTGTCACCTTTAAAGAAGAGATCGATAAGGCGAAGTGGACCGTTGCGATGCTTCGCGATGCTTAGCTTCACGCGTTCTGGTGCTTCATCTTCCTCGCGATACAAAAACATGACAACGTCAGAATCTTGTTCGATGCTATTGTGCACAATAATATCGTTAGCAACAAAGTTTTCTACTCCAGGAATGGTGGCATCAAAAACTTCTTGGATGCCCATCTTTTTTATCGAGACAACTTCATCCCAATACGCATCAGATTGCGCATGAGATAACAACTCATTGTCATGCAATACTTCAGCAATTTTTGCTAAACGCTCTCTGCCAATGCCATTTCCCATTCTCTGCGTTCCACTATATGACCAACCCATAGCTGCATGAAAAGATCTTGTGGTGTACGACTGTTCTTGCCATATCTTCTCAATATGTTTCCATAATTTTTTGGGCAAAACATCGAGATTTGGATTCTGTTTAACTTTTTCCAATAATGCACGTGCAACTTTTGCTCGCCTTGCTTTTGCTCCAACCGAACCTACGGTGTCAATAAACTTAAGCTGCATTTCTTTGCCTTGAATCCAAACAGTCCACATATCTTTGTAGCCAGTTTTTTTGCTCGTCCGTATGGTTGAAAAAATACCAAGTCTTAACAGCAGACTTGAAACATCTCGAACCATCCGCTCACTTCCACTTGCAAAATAGATTGAAACCTTAGGACCTTTAACGTCAGATTTTGCAACATGAACACAACCATCTGTTGACCATAAATGAGCAAGAAAGAGTGCAATGGATGTATCGGATTGTTGGAATAATAAACCTGGTATATATTTTTCTCTGGAATGAAGCCCAAATATTCCAAATCGATCATCAAGCCATTGAGCAATCGGATTTCTTTTTCCATGTGTTAATCGATATGGCGATGGAAGATATAAATGATACCAATTTTCTTGCTTCACCAAACGGGATTGAATACCAAATAACCGCTCAGCACATTCGGATACATACGCATGAAGTTCCAACTCAGTATTCGTGTAATGAATTGGCTGCCTTTTCACAAAACATCCATCTCCAAGCAAATGACCAAGGAGCATGAGCTCATATTGATTCATCGTTTTTTCTTCTGACGGCGTCACATTCAAATCTAAAATTCTTGGAGTCGCTACATGCTCTCCCGCATCTAGTTTCTCTAACTTTTTCCAACCATCAACCGTCATGAAAGGATGGTTTCCTGATGCCTTGATTGTGCGACCACTTCGAAGCTCAAGTTCATACACCATCTTTTTTCCACTACTAAATGCCTTTGCCATAAGCGCAGGGATAAGTTTTTTCTCGGTTGCATCGTATGAAAATACAGGAATATCTTTTTGCCCCACCAATGACTGTATTGCAACGCGCTCACCCGTATCCGCTCTGGTAATCAGTGTGTCTCCAGTTAAACACCCCGACTCTCTCAAGTCCGACAACTGTGGCTGCTTGGTTCCCCTACTCTCCACCGAACGATTCAGCTGCGACAGTGCAAGCACCGGCACCTTTAATTCGCGCGCCAAATTTTTGAGTCCTTGCGAGATTTCAGACACTTCCTGCACACGGTTATCTTTGGTTGTGCCTTGCATGAGCTGCAAGTAATCGACCACGATCAAATCCAATCCATGCTCTGCCATCAAACGACGCGCCTTGGTACGCACCTCCAACACCGACTGACCCGGCGTGTCATCAAAATACAATGGCGCCTCAGCCAATACACCCATTGCCTCAGAAAGTTTTTCAAAATCATCTTCAGAAAGACGGCCAGTTTTCAACCGCCACGCGTCAATATCTGCAACCTGCACTAACAAACGATCGACCATTTCCTCGGTGCTCATTTCCAGTGCAAAGTACCCCACCTTCATTTTCTTCACCACCGCGGCATGTTGGGCGATACTCAACGAAAATGCAGTTTTCCCAACACCAGGTCGCGCCGCCAGAATCAAAAGGTTTGATTTCTGCATACCCGCAAGCGTGTTATCCAAATCCAAAAATCCGGTAGAAACGCCGCGCAGACCATCACTGTTTTTGTGAAGCTCGTCCAGACGATCAAAACTTTCCGCAAGTGCTTTTTTAATGGATACAAACGACTTTTTCATGGATTGTTGAGACAATCCAAACACGTTTTTCTCGGTTTTATCCAAAATGAATGCAGTCTCTTTTGATGGATCAAAGGCCAATTCTGACAACTCGCCCGCCAACGTAATGAGCGAACGCTTGACCCACAAATCGCGCACAATTTTTGCGTACTGCACCACGTGCGCAGACGTTGGAACGCTTGCGGCCAACTTTGTGACGTACGCTGTTCCCCCAACCTCGCTCAACCGCTTCATTTTCTTCAGTTGATTGGTCAAGGTCACCACATCGATAGGTTCGCGCTCATCAAAAAGTTTGAGCATGGCTTCGTAGATGTCGCCGTGGGCGCGCAAATAAAAACACTCAGCTTCAAGTTTGTCGGCAATTTGAACAATGGCCTCGCGATCAAGCAAAATCGCACCAAGCACACTGACTTCTGCATCTTCATTGTGTGGGGGCGTTTTGATATCAGCCATAATGATTCCCTTTGACCGTTATTGGCAGTGCTTGTAACACAACACGTTATGGGCAGCGCGACTATGCAGTTTTGAGTACAACCAACTCAGTTTCTTCTGGCATGGTGCCCGCGTTTACGGTAAACGAAGCAACTGGTTCTTTGACAATACCATATGCCTTCAAAAAGTCATCAAGCGGCAACACATCCGCAAACATTTTTGCGTTGTGCTCTGGAGTTTTGAAGTGCATAGGAATCACGTACGATGGCTCAATGGAACGAATCACCTCCACGGCTGTTTTTGGATCAATGGTATAAACCCCGCCAACAGGACAAAGCAACACATCCACTGTGCCCAATGCCTCAACCGTTTTTTCATCAAGTTCGTGGCCTAAATCGCCCAAGTGCGCAACAACGACATCATCAAGCTGCACAACATATATTGTGTTATTTCCTCGATCCGCACCTTGCTTGGCGTCGTGATATGAAGGATATCCAAACACAGAAATGCCAGCTACTTCATACTCGCCCAACGCGTCAATAATAAATGGACGCTCGCGACGCGCTGTTCCCATAGCATGATCTGCGGCATTATGATCGGGGTGCTGATGAGAAACAGTGACCACATCGACCGCAACTTTTGGAAGTTTAAACGAGCGCGTGTCGTCCGCGTACGGATCCATCAACACTGTTCCCTGTTTTCCTTTGAGCTTGAAACATGAATGACCGAGGTATGTGATTTCCATGTGCTGATTGTAGCGTGGGTTTTGTTTGTGTGCAATCATCGCGATTGATGCATATCGATTATTGCGATCTATACGTTTCAAATTGGTGTGGAAATTTGCGCTATAAGCCGTTAAAATAGGCATCGCCGCATATGAAAAAAGAAGTCCTTATTGCTGTTGTGCTTGGCATCATCGTGGGATTGGTGATTACGTTTGGCATGTACACCGCAAACACCGCGCTCCAGAGAAAAGCGCAGCAAACAAAAGAGGCACAACCTTCGCCAACTCCGATTGCAAATCAACAAGAGCAAGCAAAATCTTCCATTATTATGTATGGTCCAGAAGATAACATGCTGACCGATAAAGACCGCGTGCAACTTTCTGGCGCAACTGACGCAAACGCAACCGTGGTGATTTTCGTAAACGACAAAGAAACCATCACTTCCGCTGATGCAAAAGGCAATTTTTCTGCCGAGCTTTCGCTTTCCGGCGGAAGCAATGTGATCACAACCGTTGTAACAAATATGCAAGGCAATCAAGACCAAGATCAACGCACGGTGGTGTTAAGCACCGCAAATCTTGACGAAGTTGCGCAAGCAACTCCTGCGGCTACACCAAAACCATCCGCATCACCAAAAGCAACACCAAAGGCACAACCATGAAAAAGTTTTTCTTTTTATTTTCAGCGCTCGCGCTTCTTATGTTTCCACTGTTTAGCGCGCAGCTTCAGGTAAACGCAGCAACCGCGACATCATCCGCGACAGGAGCAAAGGCATCCCCTTCTCCAGTTGCAACGCAATCTGGGATACCGGACCCCAACACCGTCACACAAAATATTAAAGAGCGCATCGAAAAAATTATTGATGAAAAATCGGAGCAATCATCGCAAACACTCAAGAAACGCGCATTTGTAGGAAAAGTGACGCGCGTCACCACGGAGTCGCTTTCGGTTGAGACGCTTCGCGGCGAGCAAACCGTCAAGGTGTCTGCAAAATCAACCGTGCTTATGTTTCCCAAAATGCAGGTTGTACAACTTTCTGATCTGGAAATTGGCGGTTTTGCTATTGTCATGGGATACATCAATGGCGATGATGTGTTAGAAGCGCGCCGCATCCTCGTTGTGCAAACGCAACTTTTCCCCACAAAGAAAAAGGTGTCGGTGGGACGTGTTATTGATCTCTCCCCAACCACTCTTACATTAAAGCTTCGCACCAGTGAGGAAGAGGATATTCCTGTGTCAAAGAAAACGTTGTACATGGATAGCCAAGGCGAATCCTTGAAACGCACCGAGATTGAGGACAACGCGGAGGTTGTGGTAATTCGCAAGGCTGATAACGCATCCGCTTCGGCATCAGTGGTGAGGTTGGTGAAGTAAACTTTCATTTTTTTAACAGATTTCACGACGATCTGATTTTTATTCATCCTACCATCACATTCTTGACATCAGGTGTACCATTAAGGTAATATATTTTTGAAAGGATTTATGTCTAAATACGATTTAGAAGAAGCACTTAATGAAGCGTTTTTTATGAAAAAATTCGCTGAAGCCCGTTCAATGAATCGTCAAACATGGATGCAAAAAATGACATTTCGTCATCCAAAAACCACGAGCACAGATTATGCTCAGTCAGAAAAATTGGCTCAAATCGCAATAACCAATCCTTATGCAATAATTTGGTCTTTAGACAACGGTCGTTGGAGCATTGTGTCTTTCTTGAGAAAGAACTAACATTTTATTTTCTACATTGCAAGTTAGTGTACTGGCCCCCTCCATATTGACCTCCGTGATATACTTATAGAACAAGTTAAGAAATATAAAACGCCAACTGGAGTCACGATCCAGGAGTTGCTCGCCAAAATGCGAGACGGACGCTTCACCGTAAAACCAAGCAGTCGATGTCGCCCAAGCGGAGTCGGCCCAAGAGCTTTTGAGAGAAACACTCAAGAGAACAAAGGATGGGACCGCGGGAGGTCCTTTTTTATTACCTCTCGTTCCTTATACACCACAGTTGTGGTGCGTAAAGAACGAGAGGTTTTTTGTTGAGAAAATTATGAAAAATATGTAAATGCCCGGGGAAATAAAAAGTCATGAAATGAGAAAGGAGGAAACATATGGCAAAAGAGATACCGTTGGATGAAGCATCATACGAAAAAGAGTACTGGAAATATCAAGCTGACATGAGGAAAAGAGCATTAAAAGAATTTGGGAAATTGTGCCTCTTAGTATTTAGTGTAAATGAGTATGCAACAGAAACAACACTCCCAGATCTTACAAATGAAAGCGTTGTGTTTCGATCGCAAGAAGACATTATTCGTAATCGTGAGCGTCTTGAATACTTTTTCTCAGCAGCAATGCTTGCAGAGATAGAAAAACTTGTCCAACAAGGAAACATTATTGAATGCAGTACTGCAGTTGCAAAGTGTATAAGCGCATACGAACGTTGGTTATCCATTCCAAATACATTTGTAGGAATACATTAATTCTCAAAAAATGGGTTGAATTGAAAGCTAAGGAGGAGAGGAGGGATTGATCACCCCTCCTCCACCACAAAAATAGTTAACATAAAAAGGAGAAGCAATTTCTCCATTTCAACAGAAGTTAGATGAGCACAAACTACGATATACTGATATAAAGGAACCATATGACAGACACACCACAACTTCTTAAAGGATTTCGGGATTTTTTGCCCGATGAAAAACGCGTTCGTGACGCAGTCATGAACACCATTAAGCGCACGTTTGAGCTGTATGGATTCGAGCCGCTTGAAACACCAACGCTTGAATATGCGTCGCTTTTGCTTGGCAAGTATGGCGATGAGGCGGACAAACTTGTGTACACTTTCATCGATAATGGCGAACGACGCGTTGGGCTTCGCTATGACCAAACCGTTCCAACAGCTCGCGTATTGGCACAATACCGCGATCAGTTGCCAACAAACTTTAGACGATACCAAATGCAAAATGTGTTTCGCGCAGACAAACCGCAAAAAGGTCGATACCGCGAGTTCACACAGTGCGATATTGATATTTTTGGGTCTTCCTCCCCCATCGCCGATGCCGAAATTATTGCGTGTTCGTACGCCGCTTTTCAGGCAATCGGATTTTCTACTGCGGTCATAAAAATCAATGATCGGCAAGTGTTGATGAGCACGCTTCAACCGTTTGCAACACCCGCTGTAAGCGTGATGTCCATTATTCAGTCCATCGATAAGTTGGACAAAATGAGTGTGGATGATGTTGCCAAGGAACTTGTGCAAAAAGGGCTCTCGCTCACGCAAGCAAAACAAGCTTTAGATGCCATCACGCAAGCAAAGCCGAACGCAAACTTGGAAACCGTGATGCGACTTGCGCGCGAACTTGGGGTTCCGTCAAATGCGCTCGTGTTTAGCTCATCGCTTGCGCGCGGGCTCGACTATTACACCGGCACTATTTATGAAATTGTTGTACCTGAGTTCCCAATCGGCTCATTTGGCGGCGGCGGAAGATATGATAACTTGATTGGACAACTTGGGGGTCTTCCCACTCCTGCCGTTGGCATTGCGTTTGGATTCGACCGCATTATTGAGGCCGTGAAAGAACTCAAACGTATTGAGGTGAAACAAAGTGTGGCCCGTGTGCTTGTTACCGTATTTGATGAGGCACTCGTGAGTGCCTCTGCAGAAATTGCTTCAACACTAAGAAAAGCGAATATTGCAACAGAACTTTATCCAACTATTGATAAGTTAGGAAAGCAATTCAAATACGCAAATAAGCAATCCATTGCTTATGTTGTGGTCATTGGGCCAGAAGAAATTGCAAACAAGACGGTGCAGTTGAAGAATATGAAAACAGAGGAACAAAAAGCGGTTGCGATACAGGAACTCGCACGTTCGCTGCAATAATTTACATCGAGATAATTCTCGCTTTTGGTTTCATTTGCTTTGATTTCAAATCAAGCAACCAGAGCAACACAACAGTAATAAGTACAAGCAATACAGCAACTATCAGGAGTAGATTTAACACAGCTCCCCTTGCTGTCACGTCATTCAGCATCATACTAAATTCTTTTTCTGTCATCCTCCTCCTTTTTTCTTCCCAAAATAGAAATTAAGTACGCTATGAATAGGTTTATTGTACACAAAATCGCTTTGAAAAACATTTCATTTGAACTCAAAAATATTTTTTCGGTGGAAAGAAATGGAACAACTAATATCATTGTTCCCCAACTTGCAGCAATACTTATAAAAAATGCTGAAAATGTTTCACATGCTAAAACTATGAACATGCTTTCACAATACTCCCCAATTCTTACAATATTCTAACAATTTGAAAATGCGTTTTGAATCTGCAGCAACAATAAAAATATCGCAAAAATGAATATTTTTCACTGTATCAATCGCTTCCCTCCCTCCAATAAATACCGTACACTATTTTTATGCCCAACCTCCTCCATCGCGTGCCAGCCCGAGATCGAATCATTGGTCTTGGCGCGATCCTCGCAAATGTGGTGTTGTGGGGCGCGGCGCCCGCCGTCATCAAACATGGACTTGATACTGTTTCCCCAAGCGTGTTTTTGTACTACAGATTTTTGATCGTCACAGCACTCGCGACCCCATTTTTATACTTCTTCCGATCACATTTTAGATCTGTGCGCACACCAAAAGATCTCCTCACACTTCTTACGATTGGATTTCTCACCAATCCATTAAGTTTGGGCATTCTTTTTTATGGCCTCCATTACACCACCTCAGCATCTGCTGCAATTTTGGCTGGCATATCGCCCATTTTCATTATTGTTGCCAGTGCCATCTTTTTGAAAGAAAAAATCACGCGATTCGAGATTGCGGGCATTGTGTTGGCCACCGCAGGCACGCTGCTCATTGTGTTTGAGACGCCAACGCAGGCCGAGGCATCCAATCCATTTTTGGGAAACGCCATCATTCTTACCTACAACGTGGTGTGGACCATTGGTGTGCTTCTCATGAAAAAACTTGCACACAAACACCACCCATTTGTGTTTGGGTACACTGGCTGGTTTATTGGCGCGCTTGTGTTTGCTGGCATTGTCGCCGCAACCGAACCGTACTTTTTTACGCGCCCGCTTATGCTCACCCAGTATCCCGATGCGCTGTCTGCCATTCTCTACATGGCGATTGGTGGATCACTCATCGCGTTTACTGCGTATCAAGTTGCCCAAAAATATCTTGATGCGTCGCAAGTCAGCATCTTTACATACCTTCAACCACTTGTCGCGATTCCACTTTCTGTCTTATGGCTTCAAGAACAAGTCGGCATTGGCTTTAGTATTGGGGCGATTGCGCTCATGCTTGGCGTGCTTCTTGCCGAACTTCATCCATCCTCATCACGCGTCCACAGTATTGCGCGCGGACACACGCACCACCACTTTGGACAACACATGGGATTGAGCAACACCGTCAAGGCTTCTTCCCACACTTCTTCACACACTCGCCTTCAAACACGCAAAAGGCGGCCTGTTGGCCGCCTTAAGCGAAAATCATAGAGCCGTTCCATCACGTATCTATCATTCCTCAACACAAGCCTCAACCTGCGTTGATTTTTTCGTCATTACCTTGACTTGATCGCAATCTTCTTTGGCTGCACTTTCGCAGACTTCATAAACGTGACGTGCATGACGCCGTTTTTCACTTCTGCTTCAGGCTCAGCATTCATATCCACCTCGACCGGAATCGCAACTTGGTATGAAAACGAGGAGGTTGCCCGACGGAAGTACTTCTTCCCCTCTTTCTCCTCAACCTTGCTTTGCGCAACAATGCGTAACACGCCTTTTTCAAAGGTGATATCGATGTCCTGCGCATTAACACCAGGAACAGCCGCCTCTATATACACGTGCTTGTCATCCTCTGCCAAGGAAAGTCCGTTTGGCAAGGAACTGGTAAATGCCAAGGAGTCATCATCCATGAGCGAGGAAAGCCCAAGGCTAGGAAATGACATCAGTGAACGTGGAATAAGGTATGACATAACTCTCCTTTCTTTTTTGTATTGATGCTTGCGTGTCCGCGTCACACGCGATTAGCACTACCATATCACGAGTGCCAAAACGATGTCAAGCAGTCAGTTGGAGAGAGTGCTAAAAGAGTAGAATACGGGCATGGGGTTAGAACAAACTGGACATCCGTTAAGAAACAAGCGTATCGCCGTCATTGATTCACGCCTTGATACGGGTTATGTTCAAGACCTAGCAAAAGCATTAAAAGAGCAAGGCGCTTCTATTGTATTTGCACGAGAGCCATTCCCTATTCCAGACATCAAACTTTTTCTTGCACACCAAGCCGCCATTATTCATTTGCCTGGTAATGAGATTGATCGAAAAGAATATCTACGCATATTTCAAGAGCTTCAAAAAAAGGTTTTCCATTTGTTGTCTTGCTGTCTCATCAGACCTATGAGGATTTTGACATTGAAACCAAGTTGCAACAACAAAACATCGCTGTCGGAGATAAGATTAGCATCAATCAAGCAGTTGATACCTTGTGTAACATGTTTGCAAAATAAAGGGGGGGTGTATGACGCAATCAAAATGCGAAAAAGTTGTGATCGCAAGACATGGAGCATATGAAATTTCTGGTCCAATGGTCTATCACCTATCACAGTTAGGAAAAGAGCAAGCACGCACTCTTGCAGACAAAATTCGTGAATTTTTTGGAACCTCTCTTCCAAAAGCTAAGCTTGTTACATCTACAGCCCCAAGGGCGACAGAGTATGCACATATTCTCGCTCAATTGTTGAGCTTACACGCCCAGTCGGACGTCGTTTTAGGGAGTGCGAGTGGTTTTGTTGATAAAGTTGAAATAGTTTATCCATTACTCCATAAATGTCTTACTCATCCATTCCTGATTCTTGTTTCACATGAAACATTTACATCAGATGTTATGGAGTATCTTGGTGCTGACCCAGATCATTTAAAAAACAAGCCGAAAACTCAATGGAGGTCAATATTTTACACACTCAATCCAGGGCAAGCATATGCATTTAATCGTATGGATGGCTCAACAATTCTTCTTCCATAATCCCCCGCTTGCAGTAGAGATGCATTGATGTATCATTCAAAATAGAAACAGGAGGAATGTATGGAAGAAAAGAAAAGACAAGGATTAGAAGTACTCGAAAATAAGCTAAAAGAATCCAAAATTCCCGAAGATGTCCAGGCTACAATTTTGAGAACACTTGCAGCACAAGATGCGGAATTTCAAAACAGAGTATACGCAAACATGGAATCATATGTAACCACTGCTCCAGAAATTCGAGTTACATTTGTTCAAAATGCTTTATATCGAGCCTGCCTGCGCGATCTCTTTATAAAAAGTGGAATTCATGGAACTGAACATGCTGCAGCAATTTTATCTGCACTTTCTGGTGTTTCTGTGACTTTGCCAACACGACAATAACACCCTAAAACCAAGGTAATTCGCGGGGTTGCACTCTCTCGACTTCCCAGGTACAATAGCCCTCTATGAAATCAGGCATTCATCCAAAATGGAATCACCAAGCAGTCGTCAAATGCGGATGTGGCAACACGTTCCAAACAGGGTCAATGAACGACACCATCCAGGTCGATGTGTGTTCGGCATGCCATCCCTTCTACACTGGCGAGCTCCGTTTTGTTGATACGCAAGGCCGAGTCGAGCGTTTCTCACAAAAGCGCGCTGCAGCTCAAGCAAATGGATCAACATCAAAGTCAAAGAAAAAGAACGACAAGAAGCAAGACAGCACCTTGTCACTTCGCGACATGCTCGAGGCAGAGAAAAAGCGCCTTGCAGCAACCAACTAGCTCTCCGCACGCACATACACGCATATTCTGGGATACAATAGCCCTATGAATCCGTTTCAGCAGCAACTCGATGAGCTTGATCAAAAAATCGCAGAACATCGTGTGTTGGCGCAAGATCCAGAACTTGGAGCGCTCGCCCAAGAGGAGCTCAAAAGCCTTGAGGAGCAAAAAAAAGCACTCGAGGATGCCGCGCAAGCCATAACATCAGCCCAGTCGCGCAATACTTCAAACACACTCACCTTCTCCAACTGCACCATGGAGATTCGTCCAGGCGCTGGTGGCGATGAGGCAAAAATTTGGTGTACCGATTTAATGCGCATGTACACGCGCTATGCCACCATGAAAAAATGGAAGTTTGAAGAGTTGGACGACAACGTCATCAAATTTATTGCCAAGGATGCGTTTGAAACACTCAAGTATGAAGGTGGTGTACATCGAGTTCAACGCGTTCCTGCAACCGAAGCACAGGGTCGCATCCATACCTCTACTGCCTCTATCGCAGTATTACCAGAAATCCCACAAACCATTATTGAAATTAAAGAGGATGATCTTGAATGGCAATTTACCCGTGCAGGCGGACACGGCGGGCAAAATGTGAACAAAGTTGCCAGTGCGGTTCGGCTCACCCATAAACCAACGGGCATTGTTGTGGAGTCGCGACGCGAGCGCTACCAAGCGCGCAACCGTGAACTTGCGCTCGAAATTTTGCGTGCAAAGCTTTGGGAAATCGAGGAAGCAAAACGTGAGGCGAGCGTTGAGGGTTCGCGCGCAGTCATTGGACGTGCCATGCGCGCTGAAAAAATTCGCACCTATAACTACCCACAAAACCGCGTCACCGATCATCGTATCCACAAATCGTGGTACTCGCTTGAGACCATCATGGAAGGATATTTGCAGGACATTTTTGATGCAATGAAGGATGAGAAAAATTGGAATTGTGATGCGCAAGCGACGGATGATGAGGAATAATTTTTTCGCAAAAGCGCTTTTGAGTTAAACCGCCTTACTCCTTCATCTCCTTCAACTTCACCTCAATCACCTTTGTTTCTTTTTCTCTCCACACCTCAACCTCAACCATTTCTCCAATCTTCTTTTGCGCAACAAGACTCGCCAGTCCACCCTTAAACTCTTTCAAAAGCTTGCCATCAAATTTTGTAATAATATCTCCAGATTTAATACCTGCGGCATCTGCCGAACTATCTGGAACAACCGCGACCACATACGCGCCCTCCGGAACATCATTTAACAGTGCAGTCTCACGTGGAATTAAACGATATCGCACACCAAAAAATGGTCTATTAAATTGACCTGTCGAGTTAAACGTTGCCAACGTTTCTTTTAACACATTCACAGGAATTGCAAATCCAATACTTTGTGCCATTTGCGCAGTTGCTACGTTAATCCCAATCACTTCTCCATTACGATTTAAAAGAGGGCCACCAGAATTCCCTGGGTTGATGGCCGCATCAGTTTGAATCACATTGTCCAATCGCTCAGCAAAACCAGAGAGGCCATCACCAGCATCAATACCACGTCCAAGACCAGAAATCACCCCAGTGGTAACGGTATGGCGAAACTGCCCCAGCGCTGTTCCAATGGCAATCACACTTTGCCCCACCCTTATTTGCGAAGAATCGCCCAAAGGAAGCGCAGCAAGTTTTGCATCAACTTTTAAGATAGCTATATCATTTGTGGGGTCGCGATAGATTTTGAGCACATCATATTCTTTGTTGTCTTTTGTAATAATTTTGTACTTTGCGTTTCCATCCCCCACCACATGTTTATTGGTCACAATCAGACCAGATGTATCCACCACAAATCCTGTCCCAATATCACGCTTCACGTTTTCTGGGCGAAGCGTTGATGGACCAGCACCCCCAAACATCCCAAAAGGATCAAGAAAAAACAGGCTCTGTTCTAACTGCTGCGTGGTTACCGACACAGTCACAACTGACTGCGATGATATATCTGCAATATCGACAATGTTTGACTCTTCTGTAAATGAAGATTGCGGTAACAATGGAGATGTGAATAGACTACGCGATCGTGGAAATAACATGTCCAGTGGACGAATCACAAAAAGTCGATCTGCAAGCGCGCCACCCAAAGCAGAAAAAATGACAATTGCAACAACACCAAGAATGAAAAGAGTTGGCATGAATTTTTTCATACATTCCTCCTTTTTGCATATTTTGCATTATTGATACGTAAAATTAACACACACATCGCGCAATGGTATGCGCGTTATATCCTACAAAACTTCAACAGCTTTTTGAAGAGCTTCATCAACATCGGTCGTATTTGGATCATCTGCCACCTGAACGTCTGGAGACAGACCTTTTTCGTGAATCCAGTTGCCTGATGGTAAAAGCCATCGCGCAATGGTGACATGAAGCCCTGCGCCGTCTGGCAAATCATTCATAGCATCTTGCACCGTTCCTTTACCAAATGAGTTTTCGCCAACAAGCTTTGCGCTTTTACGATCACGCAGCGCTCCCGCAACAATTTCTGATGCTGATGCACTTCCTTTATTCATGAGCACAACAAGCGGAAAGTCCGTAAGTAATCCCCTCCGATTCACCGAGTATGCTTGTTTTTCTGTTCTCCCTTGTTGGGTAACCACCACACCGCCTGAAATAAACTCGCTTGCGATATCAATTGCGCCCTGTAAATATCCTCCGGGATTATTGCGCACATCCAACACAATCCCTTTCACGTCTTTTTTGTCTGCAACAATACGTGACACCGCCTTTAACCACTCACCATCTGTGCGATCACCAAATCGGGAGAGAACGAGATGTGCCACCCTTTTTCCATTTGGAACATCAACAAATGTTAATTCCACTGATGGCACCACGATTGTTTCGCGCATCAATTCTTTTTCTTCTGGTTGTCCACCTTCACGTAAAAATGTGAGTTTTACTTTAGTTCCACGAACACCACGAATAAGGCTCACCGCCTCAGGCAAGCTTATTCCTGCCGTATCACGATCAATATTTTTCTTTTCATCTTTAATACGCACAATAAAATCGCCTGCTTGCACGCCAGCTTTTGCGGCGGGCATGTCTTTAAGTGGCGACATCACCGCCAATGTTTGATTTTTGTATCCAAGTTGAATACCAACGCCATCAAACGCCCCCTGAAGATCCTCGGTACTACGTTTTTGTTCTTCGGGTGGAAGATAAATTGTATATGGATCTCCAAGTGCGCTTGTCATTCCTTGAATCGCACCATACACCATTTTTTTTGTATCAAGTTTTGATGGATCTAAATAGTACGTTTCTAATCTGCGCCACACTTCCCAAAATTGGGAAAAATCAACGCGACTAAAATCCGTAGGAACGGTGCTGTTGATTAACCGCTGTGAGGCGCTTGGAACAACTTTCTCCATCACCACAGAGAGAAGCGGAATACGTTGACCACTTCCCAGTCGGAATCCAACAACTCCACCCAGAAAAACAAGGAGAATTCCAACAATAGCAGAACGTACGTTGCGCGACTTCATAGCCGCAAGTGTACTACAGCGTAGACACAAATGGCAACAAGCCAAGATGTCGAGCACGCTTAATCTCTTGAGAAAGAACACGATGTTCTTTTGCGCTCAAGTTTGTACGTGAGCGTGGAACAATTGATCCATACTCAGTAACATATCTTTTTAAGACCTCGACATCTTTGTATGAGAAAGGCGCGTGGTCCTCTGGAATATCAATTTGTGGTGGTGCTTGAAATATTCGTTTCATAAACATCCTTTACTAAAACGGAATGTCATCACTCACATCCTCAGCCACTGGAGCTTCTGGTGTGGGAACGTCATTCTCTGTTTGTGTTGATTTTTTTGTTTTTTTTGTTGATTTTGCTGGAGTCGACGATGATATTGATGTTGCCTGCACCGATTGATCCGATGGATACGCATATGACGAGCTGTCGCCATCATTTTGCGCGCGCCCAGATGAATCTAAAAGGATCATGTTCTCCAAAACAATTTCTGTTGTTTGGCGTTTTTGCCCATCTTGCGTTGTCCACTCCCGTGTTTGCAAACGACCCTCTGCAAAAATCTTGCGGCCTTTTTTCAAAAGCTGACCACACACTTCTGCGAGTTTGGACCATGCAACAAGACGGTGAAACTCAACATCTTCATTGCGTTCCCCACTATCTGTTGCCCATGATCTGTTTGTTGCCAAACCAATGGTGCACACGGCAGTTCCTTGTGGAGTAAAGCGCAATTCTGGATCTCTGGTAAGATTTCCAATAAGAAGCACTTTGTTTAACGATCGGCTAGACATGATACTTTTCCCTCCTTATGATTGTGCGTCACACACAATACACAAATGACGAATAACCCCTGGTGTGTGTTTCACCAAGTTCTCCAACTCTTGCGCCTTCAAAGACTCGAGTTCTAATGTGTACAACATGTATACCGCGTCTTGATGTTTTTTGATCTTGTAGGCGAGCATTTTGCGCCCCCAAGCATCGGTTTTGGAGATTTTTCCGCCAAGCGTGGTCACATGACCAACAACGGCGTCTTGCGCTTGCTTCAGCTCATCTGAAGTCAAGTTTGGAGCATACAAAACAGTAAGTTCGTACGCGCGTTTCATATCTGTCCTTTCTAGCTCATAGATTTGGATCCAGCCGTCTTGCGGTGGATGAGCTACGTCTGGGCGCAATTGTACCAGAGAAAATCCCCGCAATCAACGTTGGGCTTGGATGAGTCTTAAGTAGGAGTGTGGGCTCGACCATTGGGTAGTACGCTCATCCAAGCTTGAACATAAGCATACCAGTCAATTCTAACAACATTCTAACAATCTAAAATTGGTCTTTACTTGAGGAAAAATAGAGAAAAAATGATAAAAATGATGGGAAAAAGTGCATTCGAATACACACTTACGCCCCAATCGCAAACTCAACCACATCACCATCTTGCATCACGTAGTCGCGGCCTTCTTGGCGCATCTTCCCCACCTCTTTCGCACCTTTCCATCCTGCACATGCGACAAAGTCGCCAAAATGTGCAATGTTCGCTTTGATGAATTTCTTCATAAAGTCGGTGTGAATCTCGCCAGATGCCTCAACCGCTGTCGCGCCCACTCGCACCGTCCACGCGCGCACCTCTTTTTCTCCGGCGGTAAGGAATGATTGCAAGCCAAGCGTTGCATACGCACATGCAATGAGTCGCTCCAATCCACTTTCTTTCACCCCTAAATCTGCCAAAAACATTGTTTGATCCTCTGGGGAAAGTTCGGATAACTCACTTTCGACTTTTGCAGAAATCACAACGCAGTGTGAGGGATCAACTCCCAATACCTGGGCATATTTTTTCTGTATCGATTCGGCCTTTGCCAAGTCTTCCTCAGACACGTTGAGCGCAAACAGCGCAGGCTTTGCAGTAAGCAAACCCAACTCTTTTCCAATCGCGCGTTCCTCATCGGATGCCAAGATTTGTCGTGCCGACATGCCACTGTTTAATGCGTGGCGAACCTTTTCCACAACTCCCCATCGCATGGTTGCGAGCTTATCCACCGCGCCCTTGGGCTCTTTTTGCTTTTCTATAGTAGAAAGATCAGCAAGCTGCAGTTCCGTTTCAATCGTCTGATAATCACTGACAGGATCAACTGCACCAGCGCGAATAATGTTGTCATCTTCAAATGCGCGCAGCACATGCGTAATGATGGCAACCTCGCGAATGTGCGACAAAAATTTGTTTCCCAACCCTTCACCCTTTGATGCACCTGCAACTAAACCCGCAATATCAACAAACTCGACCGTTGCAGGAACAAGTGGAGGCAAAACACCAGATTCTTTTTGAATAACCTCTGCCAATTGATTCAACCGCTTGTCTGGAACGGGAACAATGCCGACGTTTGGCTCAATCGTCGCAAACGGATAGTTCGCCGCCAAAGCCGCTTGTTTTTTCAAAAGCGCGTTAAAAAGTGTGGACTTCCCCACATTGGGAAGTCCAACAATACCAACAGCGATATTCATGAGGGTATTGTACAATACGCTCTTATGAATTCCGCCGCAGAAGCATTCACATTACGCCAGTCAGATTTTCCAGATTACACTGCAGAAGAATTTGCGATTATTCAAGAAAAAATTCGAGTAGTAATCGAAAAATACAAAACACATATTAACCTTTTGCCAACATATCAACGCATCACTGTCTGGCAAGAGTTCCTTGCGTATGTAAATTCTGCATCATTTTTGAGGGTGTATCGATTCGAGCACAATCAAAAACAGTCACTCAAATTCCTCGCGTTACTTATGTGCGGAAACATCAAACAGTATCTTGATAAACACATTAAAGAACTCATAGAGGCCTCTCAGCTGAATTGAGTGTTCGTTTTTTCTGTGGACCAGAGAGTCCCCACACCGCTCATTCACACACTTCACACATACCGGGTCGCGCCAAGTATTTTTGCCTTCAGCAAACCTTGAAGTCTTCCCTGTCCGAATATCGCGGATATGTTGTGCAAGTCCATCGCGCATAGCGCTCTTGACCTCTGGATAGACAGACAAATGATAATATGCATCCCATTTTCTACTGTGTTGAAGATTGTTGACCCACTCATCTGCAAGATAGAAAAGGAGTTTTTTCTGGTGTTGAGTCATTTTGGGAACTTAGTGAAGAAAAACTTATTCTCCCAAACTCGCTTAACTGCATTTTATTTTTTCGAATTGTTGATCTTCAACGCCAATTAACTGAAGGTATTCTTGAAATAGCAAGCGCCCTACTTGCTCGTGGTGGGTATTTTATTTGTCTGGTGGATGTGAATCAAATAGCTATACCCCACACAGACTCACAGTAAAACAGCGAGTATCTTTAAGAAATTTTGATTCAAGTGGATATCCATTTTCCAACAACACGGGTTTCATTCTTCAAAAATCCTAATGCGTCCCCTGCAATTTTTCGCCAACCTCGGTCTTTTGTCGCAATGGTGAAGGGTTTAAGGCATGTAACTCGTGAATATCTTGCACCGCGCGGAACACAAACGACAAAATAATATCCTCGGTCAAGTTAAACACATGGAACGGAATGGTTGGCACGCCGTAGGACAAAAATGAAATGTATGCAGCACGCGTTTCCCCCTCAACAAACGATGGCAGCCCAAAGGGCAACATTTTTTTGTCCAAATACTTGGTACGCGCAGAGGCTTCACCTCCGTATGGCTTAAAGAATCGGCCGTCTTTGTCGACGCAATACAACATGCCACCAGGCGACTCAATGGTCCCGCCACCAACCACACGTGACACACCAATTCCAGTTGCTCCTAATGCAAGCGATGTGGCAATGTGATCACTTGCGCCACCTTCAACAATGATTGGAATACTTACTTCTCCGCGCAAACTCCACACAAGTTGCGGCCAATCAATCACCGACCCACTCCTAACTCCGGTAATACATCGCCCTCCCCCACCAATCCCGACATATAATCCATCAGCTCCTGCTGCCTCTAACTGCTGCGCTTGTTCAACATCTACAATTTGTCCTGCAAATATCTCAATGGTATTTCCAAATGCTTTGCGAAGTGCCTGCACAGTACGAAGCGCTCCCAGTCCAGGCTCCGGCGAGTACACACGAAACACACGAACACCAACCTCATACAACGCTCGCGCGCGCTCCAGAGCAGTTTTGGGTTCAGTTTCCAACACTCCCATCACGTTGTGTCGCCATTGATTCAACAAAAACTTTTTGTCTTCTGCACTTCTGCCAAGCAACACTTCACTTTCCTTGAGCGCGTTCAATACCTCTTTCACCAAATCAACTTGTCGCGCAATCACATGGAATGGTCCATTGCGCGGTACACCAACAAGACAAAAACACTGCGCCATAGTTGCAATCGCAGAAACGCTTCCATAAATATCTGGCATTGCTGAGCCAACTAATAGCGATCTGGCACGTCGCCCAAGTTTTACAAAAGGACCTGCCTTGAATCTGTCTGTGCGCGATACACGCTGGCGATCAGACCCAACCACAGAAATGCCTAAGTCAGAAACTGAAAGCGCCATACCTTGAGCAATCATTTCTTCCATTGTGTTGCTCTGAATTTTTGGCACAGGAGTAAATTGCTGCGACTGCACCTGTTTCAGATATGCAACACGCTCTGGATGATTAAAGAGTTCCAAAAAATACTGCCGTACACGCAAAATGCGCACCATTTCCTCTGGCTCCAGCATGGCTTTACGCACAAACGGCAGAAAATCAAACGGCGTGGTGAGCATTCCCTGACTTGGATATGCATGTGAGTTTTCTCGACTTTCGATATACCAAAATTTCAAGTACTCAGAAACATTTTTTTCAAATGGCTCAAGCTTATTGAGAATGAGAGATTCCCACAACGCAACATCACGAAAGGTATCAAACAAAGGAAGGCTGTGCTGTGATTTTTGAGTAGTATGCTGATTAATTGTACGTGTTGCCATATTTCGGATCTCAAATAGTATCCGATCAATCACATAAAAAAGCTATATGTAGTTGTAGCACATAAGAAAAAAGCGTGTAGAATGCTACGTGCAGTATTAAAAAATATAAAAAGAATCGATAAAAATATGCCATCACTTGAAGAACGAAATAGTATTATCGAAAATAATATTCAGTATTTACGCGATAAATATCAAATTGACCCAAAAAGACTCATCCTCATTGAGAAGGCGGTACGTAATGCTCTAAAAGCAAAATATATAGAATCACTTTTTTTACCACTAGAATCGTATGAGAAATTGTTTGATGCGTTAGCAGATTTTGTTGCATCAAGCAGTCTTATTGAAGAATCACAAGCAAGGTTCACTTCAGTAAATTTCAACGATTTTCTATTATCAATTCTTTTCCTCTCCGCAACAACTATTATCGTTCAAGAAAATGCTCGAGCTATAAAAAACAACTAATCCCTTTTCACCACCCTCCACCCATCTCCCCCATCCACCACATTCCACCCCTTACTCTCAATTTCTTTACGCATCGCATCCGCGCCCACAAAATCCTTTGACAATTTTGCATCCCAGCGCTTTTGCGCTAACGACTGAATCTCAGCTGGTACCTCAATCTCCACTACTGCCTCATTAGCACATCGCGCAATATCCAGCCCAACACTCTGTCAAACTCCACAATCAACTCATACTTATCCCCCGATGGAATGTTACTTTTTGTCACCTCCCACATGACCGCAAGCGCTTCAGGAGTTCCCAAATCATTTTCTATCGCCTCAAAAAATCGCGCGCGATATGCGTCAACTTGTGCCAACTTTTCCTGCGACAATTCTGTGCGACCTTCTTCTTTGCGAAACTTGCGCATCAGCGCAATTAAACGATCCCATGCAGTTTGTGATGCTTGCAGGTTTTCCCATGTAAAGTTCAGCTCATCGCGATAGTGCGCGCCCAAGAGCAATAATCGTAGCGCCATGGGCGAGAATTTTTTTGCCAGCACATCATCAATCGTGAAAAAGTTCCCTAATGACTTACTCATTTTTTCATTATCGATGCGCAAAAAGTTATGATGCACCCAGTATTTTACAAATGGAGCCTTCCCCGTTGCAGCTTCCGCTTGCGCAATCTCGTTTGTGTGATGCACGGGGATGTGATCGATGCCACCCGTGTGAATCTCAAACTGCTCGCCCAAGTATTTCATACTCATTGCGGAACACTCAATATGCCATCCAGGAAAACCCTTGCCCCATGGGGAGTCCCACTCCATTTGACGCTTCTCGTTGGCAGGTGAAAACTTCCACAATGCAAAATCGGTGGGATGCTTTTTGCCCTCAGCCATCTCAACGCGTACGCCAGCCTTGAGCGACTCAATATCAAGGCGCGCTAACTTTCCGTAGGAAGGAAACTTTGAGGTGTCATAGTACACGCCATCACCAATGACATAGGTAAACCCGTTTTTTTCAAGGTGTAAAATGAGCGCAATTTGTTCAGGAATATGATCGGTTGCGCGGCACGAAACATCCGGGCGCACAACGTTCATCAACTCCATGCTTTTCCAAAAAAAATCTTCAAACTCATGCGCCACATCCCACACGGTTTTTCCGTATTTTCGTGCACCCTTCTCCATCTTGTCTTCGCCTTCGTCGCCATCAGAAACCAGGTGGCCTACATCGGTAATATTCATCACGTGTTTGACTTGAAATCCTGCATGTTTAAGCGCACGCACCAATACATCATCCAGCACATATTTGCGAAGATGGCCAAGATGTGCAAAGTCGTACACGGTTGGGCCACACGCATAGAGGCCAAGCGTTTTTCCAGAAAGAGGAGTAACTTCTTCAATTGAACGAGAAAGCGTGTTAAACAGTTTCATACTGCAGACGAGTATATCATCCCGCACCAAGATTACGTGACTTTTCAGGATTATTTCCGTCCTGAGCCATTTGCAATGCAATATTTGAACGCTTTTGTTTTTCGAGTTGTTTGATCTCAAATTTTTTTTGTTCTTCGTGCTGTTTTTCTTCAGCCGCTTTTATTTGTGCCTCTTGCGCTTTGTGCTGTTCATAGTACTGCTGTTCTTGTGCGAGAACTTGTCTGTGCTGTTGTAAATGTTGTACCTGCTGTTGTTTGTCTTGTTCCAGTTGTTGTTGGATAGCGGCACGTTTCGCACCATCGTCTCCACCAGCTCCACTGTTTTTTTCTACATCATCCAACGCTTCATTTTCTGGTTTTCCTTGAACTCCAGACGATGGTTTTCCTCCCAATATTTCTTCCAAAATATCTAAAGGAGTTTTTGCAACAGTTTTGGCAGCATCCGAAACAACACCCCCAACCGCACCACCAACATCAGAAACAACTTGTTTGACATCATCACCAAGACCCATATGGCAGATAGCATAGCAGAAAAGAGACGCACAGTGAACGGCTACCACATTTCCACATAAAATAGTGTATTGCTATTGTGAAAATATTTATTGTGCATAGTTTCACTAGATCAATTTTGTGGAATTCCCATCACAACCAGTTTAATCTGTCCATCTAACTTCACTGTTGTTGTCCCATTGCAATGAGAGAGTTGCATATGTCCATTCACTTTATTTTCAATTTCACCCAACGCCGCACACACGGGAACAGTATTACGATGCGTATCCACAGCGTTCCAACGTCTTCCACCAGCAAGTTTTTCAAATAGTGCGTATGGGGCCAAACTCACAAGTTGTGCAATCAGTATAACCTCAACTTCACCTCCCCACTGCACCGTGGAATATTCACTCACCTTCGCCTTCTTTCTGCTTTTTCTTTCCCCAATTTTTGCTCAACCTTGTTAAAGACACGATAAAATACTTGATACAAATTGTCACCCACTTCTTTGAACGCATATCGAGCACCACGAAGCTGAGTAATCACCTCTACCTGCGCCTCACTCGTATTTCGACTCCCTCGTTTGACACGATCCACAATCACCTGTAATTGATCGATTCCAAGTGATGGAAATTTTTTGAGTTTATCAATTTTTTCCTCTAAAAATGCTTTTGCTCTATCGGTTAACTCAACGGTTTTTGATGAAAACATGATACGCACGTTTTCCTCCTTTTGTCGCATCGCTCAGCTCAAAAAGGCACAAAAAAAGCCGAGATTATTTTTCGGCTTTTTGCTTTTCGCGCAGTGCGATACACATATATTGAATGTACTATAGCGCGTGTATGTGTCTTTGTCACTGTGTTCCCATTACACTTTCCATTACACTTTTTTTCCAACATTTACATCTTGCGACGTCCCTCCATAGCGCGCGCAATAGTGATGCCATCTGCATATTCAATGTCTGCACCAATCGGCAACCCATGTCCAATGCGCGTGATTGTGATATTTGGATGTGATTGCTCAATATACTGTTGCATGTACATCGCCGTTGCTTCCCCTTCCATAGTAGGATTTGTAGCTAAAATCACTTCTTGAACATCATTTAGACGAGTAGAAATGTCATGAATATACAGTTGATCTGGGCCAATGTTGTTCAGTGGTGAAATTGCGCCGTGCAACACGTGATACAAACCAGTAAATTTACCAGAGCGTTCAATAGCTAACACATCAAGTGGTTGCTCTACCACACACAATATTGAAGTATCACGTGAGATATCTTCACAGATATCACATGGATCTGCTTCGCCCACGTTATGGCACCGGGAACACACACGTGTACCCCGTTTCATCCCGATCAACGCATCTGCAAATTTTTGAATTTCATGTTCTGGAACATGGAGAAGGTAAAATGTGAGACGTTGTGCCGATTTTGGACCAACACCGGGAAGTTTTTCAAATTGATTGATGAGATTTTGAATAGGACGAGGGAGTTTCATAACACAGGCATCATTGTCTCACAAAAGACACGCTCCAACTAGATTGAGCAATCACTTAAAATCAAATGAAAGATTTTTTACTGTCCCCCACCGCCAAATAATCCACCAAGTCCACCACTCATCGACTGCAACTTCTTTGCGGCAAGCTCTTGTGACTTTTTGATGGCTTCGTTGAGTGCTGACACCGCTTCATCACTTGTAATCCCTTGCACGCTAAAGTGTTTAATTTTTTGTGAGCCAGAAATGACCACGCGCACATCGCCATGTTCAACAACAATTTCTTCTGCTTCCAGCTGCTGTTGCATCTGCACAGCTTGCTGGCGCAACTTATTTAAATCGCCAAGTTTTCCAAAAAGATTCTGACCACCGTTTGACATATCGCTCCTTTTCCCTTTTTATGTTTCGAGTATACCACACCACATTTTCACCACAGATCGCCTGCGTCACATCAGTGCCTCAGCTGCCGTTTTTACTAAATCATCAGATTGTCTTGATCTTTGAGGTCGTTTAGATTTATCTCCTAAAACAAACACCACGCGTGGAGTTGTTATGCCATACCCCTCTCCCAATGCTTTCTCCACCGCACGACAATACTTTTCTTGCTCAAGTTGTTCTTTATGAAATGGATAAAAAATCTCAATTGTACACACAGATCCATCGTATGATATAGGACGACCTGCACGAAGCAGTGCCTCAACTGTAGTATTTGTTCCCTTAATGAATTGAAGCACTTGCCCCCATCCCTGCGTAAGGTGTTCTACAGACAATGCTTCATGAGATTTTTTTGATAATGCAGGAGATTTTATAGAAATGGGTACACGTTTTTCTTCGATTTTTTCTTCATTTTTTTGCGATGTTTTTATGGGCAACACGTCATTATGCACATGCATTGTCGGTTGCAGAACATGTGCTGGTGCGTTTATTTCTTGCTCCTCTTCCAAACACCACGCCATTGCAGAAAGTTCAAATGGCAGTGTGGGAATAGGTAAAAGTGGATCAAGTGGAACATTCAACGCCTCCAAAAGTTTTTGCATATCATACATTTCGCGCGTATTTTTTACTTGAACAGCATTCGAAAGTCGCGCTCGACACATTTCTAATACTTTTTTGTGAAGATACGCGATATCAGTTTGATTATGCTCCGCTTGTGTAAATAGTGAGGACACTTTTTGTGTTTGCTTAAAAAGCAGGGCTTCAATGAGCTCTATGGCAAGTTGTGAAACATTGCTATCACCTAATCGCTCAAGATCAATTTTCGTAAGTGCATTCGATCCAGCAACAAGTTGTTCAAATAGTTTAATAGCATCACGAAAACTTCCATCTGCTCGTTTGGCAAGTTCCGACAATACCCCATCCTCAACCGTAATTTCTTCCTCCCGTGCAACAGAGGTAAGTGCTGATTCTAAATCACGATCGGTTGCTTTGCGATACTTTACCACAGTACATCTGGAAATAATGGTGTCTGGAACTTTGTGAAGCTCGGTTGTTGCCAACACAAACACCACGTGTCTTGGGGGTTCTTCCAACACCTTCAAAAGTGCGTTAAATGCTTCAGTGGTCAGCATGTGCACCTCATCGATGATATACACACTCACCAACCCATCATTTGGCGCTAGATTGATGCGCTCGCGAAGCAAACGAATATCATCAATGCCACGATTGCTAGCAGCATCCATCTCCACCACACACAAACTTGAGCCATTGGTGATGCTCATACATGCAGGACACACACCGCATGGTTCTTGAAATGCGGGCGGATCTTTTATGGGAGTTTTTGAGAGCGCCTTTTTCACAAGCTCGGCATTCTTCTCGCAGTTGAGCATCTTTGCAAAAATACGCGCACTACTTGTTTTCCCCGTTCCCTTAGGACCGGTAAAAAGATAGGCATGCGAAAACGTGCCGCTTGTGCGAATGCGATCAAGTGATTGACGCACTTCAGGCAAATGGAGCGATGCAATCGTCTGCGGACGATATGTGCGGTACCAAGACATAGGGATACTGTAACAGAATTTTTAGAAAATTGGAGAAGATGTAAAACGCATCGTCACATTAATCGTGATGATGTCCCAACAAATGCATCAACCCATGCTCAACCAAGTTGCAGATTTGATCATCCACCATGCGCCCTTTTTTGCGCGCCTCACTCACGGCTTCAGGAAAGCACACCACAATATCACCAAAATGCGTCGGGAGTGCTGGCGCATCTTTTGGCTTCTCTGCAAAGTCTTTGTCTGGCTGCTCAGGATCGGATTGTGGGAACGACAACACATCAGTCACACCTTCATGTTTCATCAGGTTTTCGTTCAGGAAAATCATGCGGCGCGTACCCACCACAGAAACAGAAAGCTCGGCGTTTTGCACACCGTGCTGGTTGAGAACGTGTTGCACGCGATCACGAATAGCTTTGCGATTCACCGGATAACGGGAACCAACAGAAATATCCACAGTAACCATAGACTATTGTTGTTTCTTAAACTTTGTCTTGATCTTTGGCTTCTTGTTCATTGTTTTTGAAGACTTTGTGCGTTCCATCTTTTCGCGATACTTTCTTCGCTCAATCTCTTTGTTGTGCTCTTTGCGAAGCAGTGCCGGTTTTTTATAGAACTCTTTGTCTTTAATCAATGTCAGGATATTGTCGATCATCGCACGTTTCTTAAAACGCTTGATGACGCTATCAGTCGATTCATCGCGCTTTGCGCGAACGATTGATGCCATATGACTCACCCCCTAACTCTCAGTTCAACATAATAAGAAGTGTATTGTACCTTGAGATACCATTATTTTCCAGGGGAAAAATATTTCGATTATTTTGATCTTTATTTGAATTTACGTGCAATTTCTTCAAGATTTACTTTTCCATTCTTCGATAAAATTTGATTTACAACCTCATTTGTTATTTGAACACCGAATTCTGATGAAATTGATGGGGGGGGTGAAACCGACACATTATAATTTCTTCTGTGCAATTCTCCTCTCCACCCAATATCCTCTGTTAAACCACAAGATGATTCATCAACCGGAGAAACAAGATCCATAACTGCGCAAACTGCATGCTCAACAATATGTTCAATACTTCCGCCAGATATAATCCCACCTCTACTTTCTCCACAAGGAATCATTTTTATACCAGCATCTTTTTTCAACTTATAAATCATTCTTTCAGCTTTCTGAACTTCTTGAAGTAGGATATTATAATCCACAGAAGAAAATTTTTCACAACTTGAAAAGAATACACGATCGGTAGGATTTACCCTCATATTTCCTCGAGTTTTTGGATCTCTCAAAGATGTTTGTTCTTTCGCCAACCAAGGAAACATAATGATTTACCCTTTCACGATCTTCTTCGCAACCTCAGCCAATCTTGAGTCATCCACCCTTTGCCCATCATGCGATGAGATATACCCCTCATACTTGGCAAAATACTTCGAGTGAATTTCATCGCCCGAGTGAATAGTCTCCAGATTGAGCGGCTTTGTCCCATGCATTGGGAACAGCTTGCAATGGAGGTGCGCAACTCCAAATCCCTCGAGAAAAAGGCCGGTTCGGCCAACATCGTCAAATGCCGCGTTAATTTTCTTTGCCACTTGCTTGGCGGCCAACAGTAAACCTGTTAACACGGCGTCATCTTGAGCCAACGCATCGCTCGGATAATGCTCTTTTGCAGCAACGACCGTAAAACCCTCGGTGTTTGGAAAAATGGTCAAAAATGCCAAGTGTGTGTCGCTTTCCCACACCTTATGGCATGGAATCTCGCCAGAGACAAATTTACAAAACAAACAGTTTGGATCGGCCAAAACACTCATACGCACTCCTTTACAATTTCCATCATTTGAACAAGCGAAAGTGGCGAAGGTTTTTGATTTGCGTGACTCGAGTTATTAATGATCATGTGGCGACCATTATGAAAGAACCATCCGCCAACCTGATCTGCCGCCTGGATCCTATCAAAAAGTTCGGTCAGATCGATTTCTGGCTTTGGCGCGGCCTTAATGTTAATGCCGCCACGGCGCGGATCCTTTTGCACCACAAGGTTGAAGCCCTGCATCTGCGCCAAACGTATGGCGGCCTGGTTGGATGTGTTCAGTCCAATCGACCTCCCCCACTTTGATTCAAACTCTATGCCTGTGGAAAGCTCGTCCATCGCCTTTTTTCGCTCTTTTAAGGAACCATAAATGGCGTCCAGACAACGGAAACCAAACGCAAGTTGCGAATCGTCCGAATGAAGACCAGAAACCTCCGAGCCATGCAGAATTCCGCGTAAACCAAAAAGGTAGCGCGGCTCGCCGATCTCTGCATAGAAAAAATCCTCAAAATGATCGTCAACCAGCGCAAACTCCACGATTTGCTGGAGTGCCCAGTCATCCTTGTGTTGCGGATTCACCTGGCACGCGTGATCATACACCAGGCTTGTGGCACACACGCGCTGTTTTGCTTTGATGGGATCGTGATGGTCAAACTCGCCACCGCCGGTGTCGGTGTGCGTGACATCGACCATATGAAAGCCCATCTGCAACGCAGTTTCTTCTTTCAGTGAATCGCCGGCGTCCACAAAGGTGACTTTTGAGTCGGCAAAGTGCTCGGGATCAAAGCGCTTGAGCAGCCACACAGAGGTGATGGCATCGATGTCAGGGGCGTGGTGGGTAACGAGGAGGTGCATTATTTCCCCCTCACCCTCTTCACCACCTCTTCCACTCCCATCATCTCCATTTCCCCCCCCTGACGCACTTTCATCTCAATCTTGTCGCCAGTTTTTTCAGACACCACTAATCGCATAGGAATTCCAAGCAAATCGGCATCGGCAAATTTTTCACCTGCACGAAGATCGCGGTTATCCCACAGCACCTCAATGCCAGCTTTTTGCAATGCTGCGTAGACTGTTTGCGCCATCTCCTCCGCTTTCAAATTCACCAAATGTACCTGGAATGGAGCAATCTCTTTTGGCCAAACCAATCCTTTGTCATCAGCCAGAATCTCGACCATCGTGCCCATCAACCGCGAAGGGCCAATGCCGTAACACCCCATCACCGGCTCGTGCTTTTGACCTTGCGCGTCGGCATAGGTCACATCCAGGGCGTGTGAAAATCTCGTGCCCAACTTAAAGATATTGCCTATTTCAATCGCGCGCTTTTCTACCAATGACTCGCGCGTTATGCCAAGTTCTGCCAACACTTCGTCGTTGCACACTTCTTTGTTGATCGCCAAATTCTTTTCCTTCGACACGTAAATAGTGTCCTCGCCCACTTCAGAAATTGCTTGGAACTCGTGCGAGAACTTTGAAAATACGCCGCCCGATGCAAACGTCACATAGGTCACATCCTTCAACCCTAATCGCGCAAAGATTTTCAAGTACGCCGCTTTCACTTCCTCGTAAAAGTTATCCAAATCCAGCTGATCCACGTGGAAGGAATACAAATCCTTCATCAAAAATTCACGCCCACGCATCACGCCACTTTTTGCGCGCGCCTCGTTGCGAAACTTGGTTTGAATTTGATAGGGTGCAAATGGCAAATCGCGATACGACGAAATATATTTTTGCGCAAGCGTAGTCACCACCTCTTCATGCGACCATCCTAAAGCAAACTCTTTGCCGTCATTTAATGCAGTTTTAAATGGCACATCAATGTTCCATCGATTCGTCTTCTCCCACAATTCTTTTTGAACCAAGGTTGGCATCAGAATTTCTTGCCCGCCAATCGCGTTCATTTCTTCACGAATGACTCTGCAAATGTTATTGAGCACCCTCAAACCCAACGGCAAGTACGAGTACACGCCAGCAGAAAGCTGATCAACGTATCCCGCTTTTTGCAAAAGCGTTTGATTCTTTGAGTCGTAAATTTTTTGATCTTTTTTTGTTTGTCCAAATAGCGTTGCGTATTTCATAGTTCCTTTTCTGTATTTTAGTATAGTCGATTAATATAGTCTTCCGCCAACTTCTGCAGTTGGCTTGCTCGGCGTAATAAGAATGCACCCACCTTCCCCATCCGGCACACCAAGCGTGAGCGCCTCGCTCATGAATGGGCCGATTTGTTTTGCTGGAAAGTTCACGACGCATAACACCTTCATGTTGAGTAATTGATCTTTGGTGTAATGCTTTGTCACTTGTGCACTACTCCACTTGATGCCAATTTCCGCTCCCAGATTTATCTTAAGTTTGTACGACGGCTTTCTTGCCTCTGGAAAGTCGAGCACTACCTCAATAATGCCCACGCGAATATCGACTTTATGAAAATCGTCGAATGTGATTGCTGGTTCTGCCATGGTGCTCCTTTTTTGTATCGATGCCGAGGTTTGCTTTTTAGCGATTTTGCTTTTGATGCATCCAGATGCAAAAAACCGCCCATGCAAACCCAGAATCGTTCTGGACTTGCACAGGCGGTCATTCCTACGAGGCTTTCGTGTGAATAAACGCGGTACCACTGCGCTTGTTACTCTTTGCTCTATGTCGGGAGCCCCCGGAGAGATTCTGCTTTTATTTTTTATGTAAAAGCTGTGCCTCTCATCGCCCAAATGTGTGCCTGTTACGACACACTCATGAGTGCAAAAACCGGATTTCTTTGCCTTTCGACTGGGGATAGTATAGCACAGGTTATTTTTGAGGCTTCTCCTCGACTTGATATGTTGGGAGAGATTCGGAAACACCATACATTTTCCTAAACTGGTCAGTATGTGCTGAAAATTTTCGTTTTGTTTCCTCAATAAGTTGTAAGTGAGATTTTTGCAGTGAAATAACACGCCCATCAACATCATCCACCCGCTTCGTAAGTCGATTGACTTTCGAATCGAGATTTGAAATTTCAACTCGAACTAACTGAAATTCTTCTGAAATGTGCACCAACTGTTTTTCAAATGAGAAATCAAGGTCTTCTTTTGAAACAAAATTCGTTTCTAACCAAGGAATTGCGGTTTCTTCCCAAAAAGCTTTTATCGACGTATCAAAAAGTTTACCAATCTTCTGCACATCTTCATTCGTCAACGACATAACTCCTCCTTTTTGGCGTGCGCCAAACTTGATGTATATGTCGTTCGCTGGCGTGGAAAACAGTGGCGTGTACAGTGAAGTCTTTATAAGAGATAGCATGTTTGTGAACGTACAGTAGTTATATCTCTTCTTTAATTAGAGGTCAAGCATATCTTTACAGATCATTCTCGATCATTTTCACTCTACCTAAAAGAGAAAACTACATCACACTTTTCATTGCCTGCGCAAAAGCAGGAACAACCGAAATCACGCGCAATTTTTTAAACTGTTTGGCGGGCGGAATCGCAACAGTATCTGACACCACCACCTCATCAACCACACTCTGCTCAAGCACCTCACTCGCCTTCCCCGCCAGCAAAGCATGTGTGGCATAAAAAATCACCTTTAAAGCGCCGGCTTCCTTCAGCACGCGCGCAACCTCAACAATAGTTGAGCCGGTGTTAATGCAGTCATCCGTCACAATGCAGATTTTGCCAGTGATGTCACCACCAGCAAAACGAGCAGTCACTTTACCAGTCATAAGGTCGCGCATCTTATCGATGTTCGCCAACTCCACACCCAACCGCTCTGCTAAAACCGCAGCGCGCTTCAAACCCCCAAAGTCTGGGGAAATCACGATGGACTGCTTGAGATCGCAATGCGCCTGAATATCTGCAACAAACGTGTCTAATGAACTTAAGACGGTGGTGGGAACAGAATAAAAACCAGCAACACTGTTGTTGTGCAGATCCATGAGGATCACGCGCTTAACCCCAGATGCAGATACCATGTTGGCAATGACGCGGGCGGCAATCGGCTCACCCGATCGAAACACTTTGTCTTGCAACGAGTACCCCATCCACGGAATGATGGCGGTGATGGAGCGCGCGCCAGCGCGCTCTGCGGCATCGGCAAGCAAAGAAAGCTCCATAATATGGGAGTCTACGGGGTCGGAAAGGGATTGAAGAATCACAACATCTTGGTTCGTCAAAGGCGTGGTAATCCAGACGCGTTTTTCACCATTTGGAAATGTGGAAATCTCACACGTACCGAGAGAAATCTGCGCTGACGAAGCAAGCGCCTGGGCGAACGCTGGATGCGAAGAACCTGCGAGCAGGATCATATCTTACTTGACTGCTTTTGCGATCAATGTGCTCATCTGACTTTTCAATCGCGCTGCTTTATTTTTGTGAAAAATATTGCGTTTCACTGCTGTGTCGATCGCAGAAAATGCCTTGGCAAGATTCTCGGCCGATGGAAGCTTTTTTACAAGATCCATCATGCTTTTTGCCTTGGATTTGATTGGTCGATTAAACAGCGTTTTGCGCTTTGCTTGTCTGAGTGCTTTTTTTGCATTTGCGAGTATTGGCATATGGGGTATTGTACCAGGCGATGTGATCAGGCTCAAGAGGGATTTTTTACTTCCCCACAATCATCCACACATCCTTCACACTTACGAACACAATGAAGCCTAAAAGCAGCAACATGCCCACTGCATTTGCGTGATGCTCAATCTGAGATCGGCGTTTTTTTCCAATCAATCCCTCGATCAAGATAAAGAAGGCGCGCCCGCCATCCAGCGCAGGAATCGGTAACAAGTTCATCACCCCTAAATTGATCGACAACAACCCTGCAAAGTTGAGCCATGCCCAAGGACCTTGCTCAAACACCTTCTCTTTTCCAGCCATGTACACAATGCCGATTGGGCCACTTACATCTTTAGGCACCGCGTGCTCGCGAATGACCGTGCCCACCATAGTTTTGAGCGCCCCCAAGATTTGTACAGAGAACGCATAGGAGTCCTGCAACCCGCGCTCGATGCCTTTTGGAATCATGATGTACCAGGGGTAAAAATGAAGTTCAACATCGGTCAGCACCACACCCAGCCCACCTTGATTTACTGGAGTCTCTGCAAGCGTGCGCACGTAAGGTTGCAACGCAAGTTCGGCATCACCACGCTTCACCGTAACTGGTATGGTTTTCCCTCGAAATTCTTGAATTTTTGTGATGAATGCCTGCGAGGAATCGACCGATTCTCCATTCAACTTCACGATGACATCGCCCGACTTTATCTGCGCGCTTTCAGCGGGCGATCCAACCGCCACCTCTTGTACCACCGGGTGTGGTAATGATTCAGGAATTCCCATTTTTAAGTACAACAATGAAAACGCAATCACACCAAACACGATATTGATGAACGCGCCTGCCAACACCACCGCCAAACGTTTCCATTGTGACTGTTCAGCAAACAACTCTTTTTTGGGAACCTCTGTGCCAAACTCATCCACCACTGGGCCATCAAAAATCTCGGCATCATCCCCCGCCAACCGCACAAACCCTCCAAACGGCAAACCATTGAGTGAAAACACGGTGCCTCTGCGCGCAAAAATCTTCAAAATTCTTGGAGGATATCCAAACCCAAACTCCAGTACGCGCGTGCCGGTTTTTTTGGCAACACTGTAATGCCCCCATTCGTGGATGAGGACAAGAATCGATAAGATAACGAGAACAATAATTGTCGCCATAATGTTCTGTGCACTCTCAAATGCAAAACTACACCTGCATCAACTCAACTTCTTTGTCTTTGGTGAGTTGTTCAAGTTTAGCAGTAAACGCATCGGTTTGGTCTTGGAGTTTTTTGAGATCCGCCGCGATGTTGTCTTCTGAAACACCTGGCTGACCTTTTCCATCCTCGATCATTTTTTTGTACTTTTGACGAACATCGCGAAGCATTTGCTTACCACATTCACATTTCTGCTTGATGAGTCGTACCATTTCCTCACGTCGCTCTTGCGTTAATGATGGAATTACGATGCGAATATGATCGCCATCAACCACAGGATTCAAGTTTAATCCCGCTGACGCGATCGCCTTCTCTACCGCTTGCAACAACGATTTATCCCATGGGGCAACGGTAATGAGGTTGGTGTCAGGAGCAGAGATCATTGCAACTTCCATGAGGCGCATGCGTGAGCCGTATGCTTCAACCAAAACATTCTCCACCAACGATGGTTTTGCACGTCCTGTGCGCACGGTCGCCATGTCATCGCGCACCACCTGCAACACTTTGTCGGCATCTCGTGTAAAGTTCGCTCCATCAAACATACATCTCCTTTATTCTGCGTCGCAATGTCAGACAACGCTTTCTTTCATTGCACGTGTATAGTACCACACAAGTTTCGCAGAGGAGGAGAGCGCCATCTGTATTAAACTACGAAACTCGTGGTACCATACCGCCATGCCTTTCTTGTTTATTTTTTGGCATTCACTTTCAGATTTGGCAACGTATCGATTCCTCGTCACCGTTCCATTTCGCCAATCTGTACTTTTCTTTGTAAAGTGGTACGGACTTGTGTTGCTTGGCGTGACGATCGCTGCAGGGCTTATCGGTTACTCTGCCGGCCAATCGCTTGCATCACAACTTTCTGCAGATCAAACCATACAGTATGAAGAAAAAAAGATGATGGTTCGCGGCGAACCTTTGGCGCTAACCTACCCCTTACCATTTTTATATTCCATAGAGGCGCATCAAGAATCGCTTGATATAAAACACAAAGGAGAAACCATTTCTTCTGTACCATATGCCGCTGTTATAAAAGAAGACAAGCTCAACATTTCTACAAATGATGTGCGCGAGCAAGCTCCATCGGTGTTGTTGTTTGGATTCGCAACAAGTGGTGCAATGATTGTCCTGTTCCTCGTCATGTCGCGTGTGGCATCGATCTTTTTCCACGCCATGGTATTTCAGTACCTTTTGCAACTTTTGGGCGGCATATTCCCTCTACGTAAAATGGCGCAAGTGGTGATGCACACCACAATCGTCGCCGAAACAATCAGCGCCGTTGCGTTTGTCATCTACAGAAATATCTCGATTCCACTGTTTGAGATCGCGCTTGTTGGCTCAACTATTCTTGTTTTGCAGTCTCTCCGACGGCCATCCGCGTAAAACGGGCAATCACAATGTTTTCACCAACGGTCCCTGCGGTTGATTTTACCAAGTCTTTAATCGTGAGTTTTGCGTCACGAATATATGCTTGAGTCATAAGCTCCTCAACGTTTGCAGGTTTCATGGAAGCAACTTGCATGGCAACTTCTTTGCCGAGTGCAATGAATTTGTCGGTGCGTGCCACAAAGTCGGTTTCGCAGTTTAACTCAACCAAAGCAACCACTTGAGCGCCTTGATGAACGTACGATGCAATCACACCTTGCTTTGCTTCACGATCCGCTTTCTTTTCTGCGCGCTGAATACCTTTTTCTCGAATCCAATCTTCGGCCTTTTTCATATCGCCGTTGGATTCTTCTAATGCGCGCTTTGCGTCCATAACACCAGCATTTGTTTTTTCACGAAGTTCTTTAATTAAATCCATGGAGATTACTTTTGGCATGCCATTTTCCCCTCTTTATACGCTGTTGCAACCGCATGAACAAGCAATTTGACACTGCGCACTGCGTCATCGTTTGCAGGAATTGAATAGGTAACACGAGTAGGATCGCAGTTTGAGTCAACAATTGCAACTGTTGGAACACCTTTCATGGTTGCTTCCTTGAGCGCATTGTCTTCTTTTCCAATGTCGATCAAAAATACTGCATCTGGGACACCTGTAATGTTTTCCACACCACCAAAGAAACGCTCAAGTCGGGAAATATCTTTATCGATCAAGACGCGCTCTTTTTTGGTGAACATGTCGAGTTTTCCCTCGGCACGATCTTTCTTTTGGCGCTTCATCTTATCGATGGATTTCTTGAGCTGATCCCAGTTGGTGATCATGCCACCAAGCCAGCGAACCACCATGTATGGTGCTCCTGCCGCAATCGCCTCTTCGCGCACAATATCTTGTGCTTGGCGTTTGGTTCCCACAAACACCATGGTTTTGCCATTTTTTGCCAAGTCATACACAAACTGGCATGCTTCTTCAAGCTTTGATGCGGTTTTGAAAAGATCAAAAATGTGCACGCCATTTTTCTCTGTATAGATGAATGGCTTCATTTTTGGAGACCAGCGCTGAGCCTGATGGCCAAAATGGCACCCTGCCTCGAGCATCTCCTTCACGTCTACTGAAAATGTTTTTGTCGCAGCAGCGACTTGTTGTGCAGATGTATCTGCCATATGTTCTCCTTATTCCTCCCCCGCTGGCGATGTTCATGTTCAGGAGAACGCCGCGAGGTGTGTCGTTTAATAATTTGAGTATTGTACCAGATCAACGGCATTTTCCAAGAGGCTAACCCTTGTCATGGGACCTACTCCACCGGGTACCGGCGTACGAAACGCTGCTCTTTCATCCAACCCCTCCGGATCTACCTCTGGTTTTGGCGATCCTACATCAATCACTATTACGCCAGGTTTGAGTTGTTCTGCGTGTAATAATCCAGGCTGTCCCGTGGCGCACACCACAACATCCGCCTGCTTTACCACATCTGGATTTTTTGCCAATTCTTGCCGACCAAACAGGAGCATATGCATGCCTTTTCGCTGAAGTTCTTGTGCAACTGGGACACCAACAATTGCGCTTCTTCCCAACACAAGCGCCGATTTCTTCTCAAGTGTTGCGTGAAGCTTTGCGCACGCATCGTCCAAAATAGTGAGAATGGCGCGTGCGGTGGCTGGAAGCACGTACTCGTCCGAGCGTAAGCCATCCACATCTTTGCGTTTTGGAATAGCGCGTACAATCCTTCCCCACCATTCCTCGTTGGGCTCCAAAGATTTTTGAGGTTTTTGCACAATAATGCCAGTCACTTCGTTTTTGCCTGCGGCGCGTTCAAGTTTAGCAACAACTTCCTGTATAGGTGTGGCGATGGGCAATGTCTCAATTTCGTACGCAATCCCAACCTCTTCTGCATCTTTTTTCTTGAGCGATGCATACGTCACACTTGCGCTATCTTCTGCAAACACGAGCGAGTAGATTTTCAATGTTGGAAGAGATACGAGCGTTTTTTTTAGCGTCGCCTTATGCTCCGCTGCACATAATTTTCCATCAAAAAGAATTGCGCTCATAGCATGTCCTTTACGATCGCAATGTTTTTGGCATCGGGACCATTCCCATCAAATCCAGGAACCTCCAAAATGAGCGGAAGATGTCCAAACGCTGAATCATGTAAAAATGTGGCGAGCGTTTTCTTGCCGATCAAACCTTCGCCGATATTGTCATGCCTGTCGCGACCACTTTGGTACGGATCGCGCGAATCATTCAAGTGAATCACCTTGAGCGCATCCAATAATTCGTATTTCTTCATTTCTTGCGAAACTGTCGTGAGATCATAGCCCGCAGCAAATCCGTGACAGGTGTCAAAACACCATCCCAACTGGCCGCTTTGAACATATAAGGGCAGCGCATCAAACACGCGACGAATATCAGCAAATGACGAACACAATTTTCCTTCCTGACCCGCAGAATTTTCAATAAGAAAAGTGCTGTTTTTAGGCGATGCAGCAAGAATTGTTTTCATGTTTGCAATGAGTTGATCAAACACCGCATCAAATCCTTTTCCCAAATGACTGCCAAGATGCACAACTACACCACTCGCCCCAATTTGAGAAGCAAACTGGAGATCGTACGAAATACCTTTGATGGAGTTTTGCACAAGATCGTCACGATCGGCCGTAAGATTCACCAAGTACAGCGCATGAATAACCGTAGGACCAAACGATTGCTCTTTGCAAAACGATTGGAACGCATCCGCTTTGCTTTGCTCCAACGGTTTTCTTGCCCAACTGCGCGGAGATCCAGAAAATATTTGAAGCGCATTGCCGCCCATGTCCAAAATGTTTTGGGCAGCCGCAACCAAGCCACCCGCCATGGAAACGTGTGCGCCGATACGTCTTTGTTGCATATCCCAAGTGTACCATGAGGTGTGTTAGAATAAATTGCCTTCCCAAAGAATGGGTCTATGGCAGTTGTTGATATTCATCGTTCAAACATATTTCAACCACAAAGAATACTTCAAGTTGGAGGCGTGTTTACGCTTTCTTCTCTTCCAACCCAAAAAGAGCCTTTGTCTGAGTCACAAACACAAAGAGAACAATCGTTCTATCAGTTTCTCTTATTGCTACGTGCATATCCTCAACTATGCTCAGCCCTCCTCACTCTAGCTTTGGCAAGTGGCACTGTATCTCGACAATATTTAGGCGCGAATGGTACAACCACAACAGGAAAAGGACTTGCAGAACATGCCAAACTTCCACTTGTAAAAGGTGGAGAAAAGATGAAAGAGCTTGCCGAAAAAATGAAATTCGCTCGAGAGGGAGAAAAATTTCATGCATTTCTTCAACATCTCAAGTTACATCCAGAACTTGATTGGCGCATTGATGAGCTTATTCTTCTTGGAATTCAACAAGGGTTTGTGCATCGTAATGGGGTGATTGTAGATGCAAAGATCATCCAACTTCTTATTCAAGAAAATTTACGACGACATGCCACATCACATAACCCACTCAGAACAATCCATACCGTTGCTCAAAATCCATTTCATATTGTCGTAGATGTTCCACACGAGGTTGCAAATCAGAGAATACAGGAAAGGAATAATGGTGAGATACAAAATCCAGAAGAATATCGATTTAGAAGATGGATAGAAGACTTCCTCCGATATTTGCATTTGTATGGAATACTTCTCACCAGAGAAGAACTATTAAAACACGCTCACGCGATCATCAACACACAAGTTGATGTAAGAACCCAAGCTCAAGAGTTTTGGGAAACTATGCAATATATCTACGGTCCTGGATTACTTCCCGCCCTTCGACGCGAATAACCCCATAAATTTTTCTGCTTCTCCCCGCATCTCCCCCAACGCTTTTTCACTCTTTAATTTTTCTTTACACCCCCTCACAAACCCCGCTCGCTCTGTTTTCTCTTTTGGCAATGGATATGATTTTGCAACCTCAACACAACGAGCAATCCACTCTGCAATCTGCTCCATGTCTTTCTCTTTCATTCCCAGTGTGGTTACGGCAGGTGTTCCCAATCGCACACCAGATGGATAGAACGGTGAGTGCGGCTCGTGCGGGATGGTGTTTTTGTTGGCAATAAGTCCAGCAACCGCCATCGCGTATGCAACCTGCGTGCCTCCGCCAAATGATGAAAAATCCATAATCATCAAGTGATTCTCAGTTCCCCCACCCACCAAAGTGATTCCACGCTTGTGTAAAGCTGAGGCCAGCGCGGTCGCATTCTTCACAATTTGCTTTCCATACTCTTTATAGTCAGACGTTGCGGCTTCCCCAAGTGCCACCGCAATACCAGCCGTGGTGTTATTATGAGGACCACCTTGAAGTCCAGGAAATACGGCTTTGTCTATTTTTGCGCCCAACTCGGCATCTTTTTGAAGTCCTCGCTCGGTCACCAAGATCATGGCGCCGCGCGGTCCACGAAGTGTTTTGTGCGTGGTAGTCATCACCACATCTGCCCAAGGCATCGGCGATAGATGAGCGCCAGCAACTACTAACCCGGCAATGTGTGAGATATCGGCCAGCACAATCGCGCCAACCTCATCTGCTATCTTGGAAAATTCTTTGAATGGCAGCTCAAACGGATACGCGGTGGTGCCAATAATCATGAGCTTTGGTTTGTGTTCAAGCGCCAACGCACGCACTTCACGAAGATCGATGCGCGCTCGCTCATCCAACCCGTACTGCACCGTTTTGTAAAATGTGCCACTAAATGTTACGGCAGGATGACCATGCGTTAAGTGTCCCCCACTGGACAACTTCATTCCTAAAATCGAGTCGCCTGGTTGTAAGATTGCCATCTGCACCGCAGAGTTTGCTGGACTTCCACTGTAGGGTTGAACGTTTGCATACGGAACGCCAAAAAGTTTTTTTGCTCGATCAATGGCAAGAAGCTCGATTTCATCAATAATTTCATTCCCCTCGTAATAGCGTTTGTGCGGATACCCTTCCGAATATTTATTCATGAGCGGCGAACCAACCGCGCGCATCACGTCAGAAGACACAATGTTTTCAGAGGGAATAAGTGGAATTGTGGTACGCTGGCGATACGATTCTTTGGCAATCAGATCAAAGATGGGATCAATCATGTGCGCATCCTATCATGAAATACGCGTATGTGCATTGACGGTGAAAGCCCTACTCCAACACCGACTCAGCGTCTGTGGCAACATACGTTCCAATATCCTCGCCCAACACAGCTTTTTTCAAGTTCCCTGGTTTGAATAACTCAAACACCATCACTGGCATGTTGTTTTCCATACACATTGCCATGGCGCCACTGTCCATGACTGCAATTTTTTCATCTTTGAGTGCATCCATTGTTTTGAGTGTTTTGTAACGTTTTGCGTCGGCATGCTTTGCTGGATCTTTGTCGTACACACCATCAACCTTGGTCGCCTTCATCACCACATCACAATGCAACTCCAACGCGTGAAGCGAAGCGCCCGTATCGGTCGTGACATAAGGAACACCGGTACCCGCAGCCAAAATAACCACACGACCTTTTTCAAGGTGGCGAATAGCTTTGCGACGAATAAATGGTTCAGACACCGCCGGCATCTGGAGTGCAGACTGCACGCGTGTTGGCACCCCAACTTTTTCCAACGCATCCTGAAGCGCAAGTGCGTTCATCACGGTTGCAAGCATGCCCATGTAATCTGCAGTAGCACGATCAATACCGTTCTTCTCTCCTGCAATCCCACGGAAGATATTTCCACCACCAATTACAATCACAAGTTGTGTATTGAGATCGACAATTTCTTTGATTTGTTTAGCGACTTCGAGCGCAGCTTTTGGCTCAATACCATATTCGCGCGAGCCTAAAAGAGATTCTCCGCCGACTTTAAGTAGAATGCGCTTGAATCGTGGTTGCATAGGGCTCCTTCTTTTTCCTCGTTTGTATTTTATTGTCTATAAAAAATCCCGCGTGTGCGGGATCACTTTTCGTTTCGTGCTTGAAGAATGAACGCACAGCGTTGTGCTCCGAGCACATGCATGTACGAACTCGTGTTCATTCTCGTCATATGCACTGGAGATATAGTATACAGATACATCTGTGATGTATCAAGTTCTCGAAAAAACGCATCGATCCGCACATTGCTTCTATTTTTGTAATAATCGTTTTTTCACAACCTCTTTAATTTCGGCAACAATCGCATCAATACTTTTTGTTCCATCCACAACAATCCATCGATTGTGATCGTTTTTCTTTGCAAGGTCGAGGTAGGCATCGCGCACTTTCTGATGAAAATCTTTTGCTTCCATATCCAAACGATCCATTTTGTCGGTTTGCGCGCGCCGCGACAGCCCAATTTCTACAGGGACATCCAACAGAAATGTTAAGTCTGGATATGTTTCTCGTGTTGAAATATTGTTCAGTTGCTCGATCACATCCACACCAAATCCACGTACCATACCTTGATACACCACAGATGAATCGCGTGTACGATCCATCAACACCACTTTTTGCGCCTCAAGACTTGGGAGCACTAGTTCCCTATAGAGTTGTGCGCGCGCCGCTTGAAATAACAAAACTTCGGTTGTGTATGCAATGCCAACATTCTTAGCAGAAAGCACCACATCACGAATTTGCTCAGAAATCACAGTTCCACCCGGCTCGCGAAGCACCACTACATCAAATCCTTGTTCTGTGAGCGTATCTCGAAGGCGTTTGATTTGAACAGTCTTCCCTGCTCCCTCACCACCCTCAAATGAGATCAAATAACCTTTTTGCATAGAGTCCTTTCATTATGTCTCACATTCCCGTATACGAATATAGCATGTCTCATTATTTTGCAGGTACGCCGAATCGAATATAAAAAGGTTTTTCTGCCAACCAAGTAGTAAGCAACCCAACATTCCATTTTGCATATCGAATTTCATCGTTGTCTAGCATCCTTTTTACTTGTTCTTTAGTGAAAAATGCATGCTGAAGAACATTAGCATCAGTAATATATCTAGGATCACTTTCCCCAGGTGTTGTGCGATATTTACTCACTTTATATACATACCCAACAGAAAGTTTATGTTGAGTAAGAACAACCATAAGCCCCCATAACGAATAGATTTCCGGCTCAATACCTGTTTCTTCTACATTTCCCAAAATAGTACACCTTTAAGGTCAAATTCTTCCCATTCTTCTGCATGTCCAGCAGGAGGACCCCATTTCCCATCTTTAGTTTGCACAAGTAGAAGTTGTCCTGCGGTATTTTCCACAATTCCTGCTACTGAGTATGCAACTTCTTTTTCCAAAAATTTTTGCGGTTTCCACGAATCCCACTCTGATTTCGACATGTACTACCTCGTTCTAGATAGCAACCGCTCCGGCAGTAAGCAATTGATGATGTATTTGATGTAAGGGTTGAACGCTCTGTCCTGATTCTACACGCAATGAATGAGAAATATGTGATGCTATCACTCGACTTTGTTCCTGTAACCTCTGCTTAAGCAACGCTATGTTTTTCTCACTATGTCTAAAATCAAAAATCAAATCCTCATGCGCTTCGTGCATCCAGGGTTGAAGAGTTGCGTGGTAAAAATCACGAATCATGCGTAAGCATTTTTCTGTATGATCATATCGAGCAACTTGTTCTTCTCTACTCAACGGTTGTCCTTTTTCATCAAGCGCAGAATAATATTGTGATGGACGATTTGCTGTGTTCTTTTGCGTTACCGCAGTCATCACTCGTTCAACATTCATTGGCACATGAGGAGTATGTTGAGAAAGTGATAACGCTTGAACAAGAAATGCTTCAACATTTTGTTCTTTATTACCTTCATGAAGGTTGAGTGCCATTTGATAGAGCACATCATACACTCCAGATCGAGCGCCTTGACCATTCACTTGACCTAATACGCGCTCAAAATCTGGCATTATTCCGTGTCGCATGCAAAATGAATATAGGAACACAAGCGTATCAACAATTTCTTTGTGATGCTCTGCCATGGCAGGGAGAAGAAGTTCTTCTGTGTGCGCCCCTTCTGCTTCTTTAACCTCCTTCGCTAATAGAAGTGAAAGATGTGTTGGCGATTTCCCCCAATCTGCCGCTAGAATAGAGGGTCGACCGCCCCTCCATTCTTCAACCTGTTTAGATCCAAAACTCATACTTGTCACAGACTACATTTGAAACCATATCCACTTCAACTACCACTTTCTATATCAAAACACTACCGCTAGTGGTTACTACTCAAGGAATACACTACATACAGTAATTTTGTTGAAGTTTTTGCGGGAATCGGTTGAATGCGCGTCACCAAAATGTGCTGCGCCACAATCACATCACGCGGGATCTTGTGTATACTTTGTCCCCAATTTAATCGCATTTTCCGCTTTCTGAAGCTCTAATCCAACATACATTAAGTGCCCGGCATCGGTCAGATAATTCCAATCCGTAATCTGCCAAGCAACTTCTTGCGCGGTACGCCCTTCAAACACCTTCATTGCAGGCCCACCGTCCGGCTCAAACAGCGTAGCCCGAATCAACTTCCCCTTAGGAACACTAGGCAAAGTTTTTGCCACCGCATACGGCACAGACTGCGTTTTATACTTGCCCATAAACGCCGGCCACACATACGCATCCTTTTCCTCAATTACCTCCACCACCACATTTCCCCGCTTATCAAACCCAAAGTGCACGGCGGGTGTGTATCCCAGCTCAGATTCGTAGTGATCCATGAGCAACTGATCAACCAGCCCAAAATCATCTGCGTACATGTGCGCAGAGTGCGTGATCATGGTGAGCGGACCCATTTCAAGTCCAGCAAAGTCCGCAATATCCTTTTGCAGTTTGCGAAGCGCGAAGGTGTTGCGCGGCCATCCATGCACCATATCCTGCGACCTAAAATGTGCAGTAAAGAAAAATTTGTTGTCCTGCACCGATCCCAACACCATCACCAAACATGGCGTGTCACCTTTATTCACCTCATTCCAATCGCGCACGGGATCCATTGTGGTCGCCACCATTTTTTTGCTGTCAGGCCTGTTTTTCAAAAGCTCTTTCATTGCAGCGATTTGATCCACACCCAAGTCCACACGCAAACGTTTGCCATAGTTATACGCAACACCAGGAATTTGACGCGCCGTCAACATTTCCGCGTAGTACCCTTCCAACTCTGTGCGTGTGAACGGCAAGTATTCCGGAAAATAAATGTCGTCGGGATTTTCGTCGGTAATCACTGCGGTTAAGTTCAAAATTTCTTTCAACGAGTTGTCTTTGCTGTAGCGCGTATGCTTTGGTCGACCATACTTTTGAATCTCATTCAAAAGGCGCAACCATGTTTTTGCCACTTTTGGCGAAGACACACGAAAACCTGTTTGCTCAGACGGCATGGTGCGCACTGCAATCTCTGATTTGGAAAAAGTGCGCGTTGTTGCAGAAAATGGAGGCAATGCGTTTTGACTCAACTCTTTTACTTTGGCAACAAAATCCGTTGCTTGCCTTCCGCGCATATCCACCACATCCACCATCTCTCGAAACTCTTGCACAATATCTTCCGAAAGCTCTTTTTCTATTTCGCCACGCGCTGCAATAATTTTGCGCTCACCATCAAAACCCTTTTGCTTGAGCATGAGAAGCGAATGTCCTGACAGCGACATTTCAGCACCCCACAACACAATAACTCTGATATGTGGATTTGCAAAAATGTTGCGAATCATCGCGTTAATCCCTTGTGCGCTGTAGAGATTTCCTATAGTGTTGTAATCCACATCCTTGAGCAGTGTTTCCACCACCTGCCGTTCGGTCCACAAACAACACACCGCAACGTGATGGCGAGGATTTTTGACTTTAAGAATGTCCTTGTATAAAAGAGGCCATGAAGTGAGATCGATTGTTGAGGGTTGATATTTTTTGGTTTGTTTCTTAGAAGCAATTTTTTTTGTGACTGTTTTTGCGAAAACTTTTTTCTTTAGTATTTTTTTGGAAGCATTTTTTTTGGAAGCAATTTTTTGAGATACATTTTTTTTAAATACAATCTTTTTGCGAACACTTTTTCGTACAGTTTTTGTGGGTCGATTCGTTATTTTTTTCTTTTTAGAAAAAGTTTTTGGCATAGCGATGAGGATAGACTAAAAATGAAAATGGTGCAAGATGTGATCAAAAATAATATCAATATAAATTTCGCACCTATTTTTCTCTTTTAAAATTGCTCCCAACAAAAGTTGTGAGCAAATCGTATGCAATATGAGAAGGAACTGCAAAACCCATAGTCGGTGAGTTTTCAACTGATACAAAGCATCCTGAGTGAATAGCAGAAACCTCATATGATCCTTCTTCAAAAACGGGTCCTTCACTTACTCCCATTAAATGTGTATGATTTGGAACTTCATTTTCCCTAAAGATGTAATGCACCTCATTATCTGTAATCGCATGCACTTTGGCTCTTACAGGGAATATTTTCTCAGTAGTTGCTGTTACCCTATGACCTAAAATATGTAATCTTTTCCCTGAAGAAAGATTGTTCTTTGAGAATGTTAATGGAACATGTGAGGTGTTCTGAGTTTGATGAATTGCAACAAGAGCAAGATCTATACCCACACTTCTGTAATCTGTTATAGAAATTACTCTCCCGATGTGTTTCCCACTCCTTAAAAAAACCGCCGCACGTGTTGCTGATTCAAAAACATGACCACATGTTAGAAGTAATTCAGGATGCACAAAAAATGCCGTAGCCCCACCAGTATCCAGATCAAGAACGACTGGTTGATGTTTTTCGCTAAACATTCGGGTATTTTACTACAAAGAAATCATTCAAAAGGCATACAAAAATAATTCTCTACTCAAAATCCTTCCAAATCCTTGAGGCAGTTGGAGGTTCCTGATCCTGGTACTTGTTCACGTTTGCGCCATAGTTCACCGCAACCGGCGAGCTCATCTTCAAAAAAGCCAACTGCGCCACGCGCATGCCGGCGTACAACTTGATCGGCATGTTGCTGATGTTACTCATCTCAAACGTCAAATATCCAGAAAATCCTGGCTGCACAAAACTCGCGGTTGCGTGAACAATAATTCCTATGCGCCCCAACGATGATCGTCCCTCTAACAATCCGATTAAATCAGACGGCAATGTAATAATTTCTCGTGTAGAACCCAACACAAACTCGCGGGGGTGAATGATGATTGATCCATCGATTTCCGCCTTCACCAACTCTGTGACATCAAACTCTTTTTTCACATCGATATGCGTATGCGAGTTGTTGCGAAACACACGAAAATTTTCATGCAACGTAAGATCAATTGCCGCAGGGCGAATATGCTCTTCTTTGAGCGGATCAATCTTGATTTTTCCACCCTTTATATATGCTCGAATATCACGATCGGAAAGTACCATAGTGAAGATCCTATCACGTTTCGCCAGGTTTTTTCCAACTTGCAAACGTACACTCTGGATATCGTGAACATCCAAAAAAACTACGACCACGCTTTGTGCGTTTTATAATTACATCCCCTTCTCCACACGAAGGACATTTCATCCCATCAACCTTTTCCACAAATTTTGCGGTGTATTTGCACGTTGGAAATTTATCACACGAGATAAACTTGCCGAATCGTCCCGAACGGACAATGAGCATACCCTCAACACAATCCGGGCATTTTTGCCCTATCTCTTCAACAGGAATTTGTGCGCGCTCCGCATCTTTTGTCACTGACTTCACTGTTTTTTCAAACGGAGTAAAAAATGTTTTAATAACTGTCTTCCACTTTTTTTCACCACGCGCAATAGCATCCAAATCTTCTTCCATATCGGCGGTAAATTGATAGTCAAGTTCTTTTGGAAAATACTTGACAAGAAAATCAATCACGGTTTCGCCAATCGATGTAGCCACAAACGCTTTCTCTTGGCGTTCTACATATCCACGATCCAAAATCACACTTATAATAGAGGCATACGTGCTTGGACGACCAATACCAAGTTTCTCTAATGTTTTAACAATGGATGCATCGTTATACCGCGCTGGTGGTTGCGTAAATTTTTGCACCGCATCTACATGATCAAATGTCAATGTATCTCCACTCACTAATGCTGGCAAAATTTGATCACCTTGATTTGGAAAAAGCTTCATCCATCCATCAAAACGAAGTATTGACCCATTTGCTTTAAGTCCATAGGTGTGTTTGTCATGTGTTGCTGTCACCAAAATAGTGGTTTGATCGTACACCGCAGACTCCATTTGACTCGCCACAAATCTACGCCAAATGAGGTCATACAGTTTTTGATGACGTGGACCAAGTCCACCAACTCCAGTGATATCTGTTGTCTCTATGTGCGTGGGACGAATAGCCTCATGTGCCTCTTGCGCATTTTTGCTTGTGGTTTTAAACACACGTGGCTCAGCAGGAAGGTATTTTTTTCCGTACGTTGCTGGAATGTATGCGCGCGCCATCTCAATCGCTTGAGTAGAAAGAACAACGGAATCGGTACGATGATAGGTAATGCATCCTTCTTCATACAATTCTTGCGCAATCGACATTGTTTGTTTTGCGCTCCACCCCAATCGATTTGCCGCAGCTTGCTGAACCGTTGACGTGGTAAACGGCGCCAAACTCACACGCGTGCGCTCTGTTTTTTGCACATCGCTCACCACAAACTGCGCGTGATGCAACAACTCCACAACATCATCAACTTCCGATTGTTTTTTGGGCGCAAACTCTTTTCCCCCAACCTCCATGAGGCGCAACACGAACGAATCCTTATGCTCAGTAAGTGTTGAAACGTCAACTTCCCAATATGCTTCAGGAACAAACGCACGAATCTCTCGCTCGCGCTCAACAATGAGCCGCAGTGCTACCGACTGCACACGTCCTGCAGACAATCCGCGACGCACTTTTTTCCACAATACAGGAGAAAGGTAGTAACCCACCAAGCGATCCAACACGCGGCGCGCTTGCTGTGCATCAACTAAATCAAGTTGAATGCTTGTAGGATGCTCAATAGCATGCATCACAGCAGATTTGGTAATTTCATGAAACGTTGCGCGCATAAACTGCGTTTTTGCTTTTGCCTTTGTAGGTTTGAGTAAATATGAAAGATGCCATGCAATTGCCTCTCCTTCGCGATCAGGGTCAGTTGCAAGGTATATTTTTTCTGCCGATGTGGCGAGTTTCTTTAATTTTGTTATGGTTGTTTTCTTGCCTTCAGAAACTTCGTATTCTGGCTCAAAGTCATGCGCAACATCCACACCCAACTTCTTTTTTGGAAGATCGCGCACATGCCCCATACTTGCCTCAACAACAAAATCGTTGCCTAAAAATTGGGAAAGTTTGCGTGCTTTTGTGGGAGATTCCACCAGTACAACATTCATAGTGATTTGCATCCTTTGTGTGAAGACATACACGGGCAGTTCATGCGCATAAGTGTATCATGCCAATCTGTAGCCCCCAAAATCTTTGCGGATCTTTCCAGATAATTCGAGTGATGTAAGTGCTTGTACCATTTGTGATTGTTCATAGGAAAATGCTGTATACATATCACTTAATGATATGCATGAATGAGATTGAAACATCAAGATAATATCTTTTTCTATCTTTGTGTGTTGCGAGAGCAATAACGTGTCAAGTGGTGTGTTTGTATTATCTTGTTCATCACATATATTGCCAAACTCTTCTTCAATATCACGCACGCATGTTACAAGTTTTGCGCCCATGTTGATGAATTGCTTTGTGCCTTCGCTCATAGGGTTAAATAGAGGACCGGGAACTGCGAATACGGGCTTTCCATAGTCCCCCGCCTTCCCCACCGTGATCTGTGTCCCTGAACGTACGCCCGCCTCAATCACCAACGTTGCATCCGACATACCAGCAAGAATTCTATTGCGCTGAACAAAATAGTATTTTTGCACCGATTGATACGATTCATATTCCGAGTACAACGCACCACCTGTTTCTAGTATGTCTCGCGCAAGCGGTTCGTGTGATGTTGGCGCAATCACCTTTAATCCACTCGGAATAACAGCAATCGTTCTTCCGCCGTACTCAATAGCTGTACGATGCGCAAGCGCGTCGACACCAAATGCTAACCCAGAAATAATCGTCCACCCATGCCGCACAAGGTCTTTCACTAGTGTTTGTGTGGCAGATGCGCCATATGGCGTCATCATGCGTGTTCCTATAACAGTGATGGATTTTTCATTGCGCTGCAGTGGAGAACCTTGAAAAAATAGGCGTTTGGGAGCGTCTTGGAGATTCAAAAGAGTATGTGGAAAGCGCAGATTAGAGGGATAAAGTGTATAGATGGGATAGTGGTCTGTATCTGACATGCACGCACTATGACACATAATTCTTACAGAATTCTAACAAAATGGAAAGTGATCACTATTTCCTTAATCCTTTAGCGTAATAATACTCTTCTAACGAAACCACTCCCTCATCACCTCTTTTGCAATAGGCGCAGCATCACGCGAACCTTCAACAAATGGATGCGCATCAGACGACTCCACCAGCACCGTCACTACAAGTTCGGGGTGATCAGCTGGAGCCATCATCGTAAGCCATCCGTGTGTGCGACGCCGCCCATTCTCATCTTTCTCACCAAACTCTGCTGTTCCCGTTTTACACGCAACGCGCACTGGTTTTCCATCAAAAAATGGAAACGCCGTTCCACCCGGAGCACATGCAACTCCCATTCCTTCTTTCACCACTCTAATATGTTCTGTAGAAACACCAAGATCCTCACATTGCGTTGGCGATGATGCAAGAAGGCGTGGTTTACACCATGTTCCATTGTTGGCGATGGCAGCAGTTGCCAAATGCACTTGCAATGGTGTCACCAACACGTTTCCTTGTCCAATTCCCATATGGTACGTATCGCCCAAGTACCACGATTCATGCATCACATCTTTTTTCCACGAAGAATCTGGAATGGTGCCAGTAACTTCACCGCTTAGTTCAATTCCTGTTCGTGAGCCGTATTTGAAAAGGCGCGCGAAGCGCGCCAACACATCGGGACCGGTCCATTCGGCGGCTTTGTAAAAAAAGATGTCATTACTTCTCCCAAGTGCTTTTACCACAGATATCTCACCCTCGGTTCGTCCATACTGCGAGTAGAACCAATTTCCATACTGATACTCCCCAACTTTCAACACACCCTCATCCTTCACCTTTGTGTCAACCGTCAATGCGCCAGATTCCAATCCAGCAAGCGCGGTCATTAACTTAAACACAGAACCGGGAGGGTATACTCCCGCAATAGCACGTTGTATGAGAGGAAGATCGGGATGGTGTAGCGCTTTTCCCACACTATGAGGATCATATGATGGACTACTCACGAGTGTATACATTTCACCCGTTCGTGGATGGGACGCAATCACCACACCACGTCGTCCTTCTAAGAGTGCATATGCGCGAGCGGACAAGGACGCATGAATCGTTAAACGCACATCAACACCAGCAATAGAAGTTTCTTGCGCAACTTGGCGCAATAATCTTCCCGAAGCATGCATTTCATATACTTCTTTTCCTACTCTCCCCGCAAGCTGTGATTGCATGAGTCGCTCAAGCCCCATCTTCCCCACACTCTCTCCCGAGTAATATTCAGGATGTTTTGCAAGTTCTTCTGCAGACGCATCGCCCACGTACCCCAACACGGAAGAAAGCGCTGCACCAAAAGGATAGGAGCGCTTTTGATCAATAACAATATTTCTCTCATCTTGTGTGAGTTGTTTGAGTGCCTCACGTTCCTCTACCTCAATATATTCTGGATACACGCGATGCACTGTTTCTTGTGTTGCTATTTTGTACAACGGCGCGTTACGCACCAACACGGTGCCGTTTCGATCAAGAAACACGCCGCGTGGAGGTGGAATGTATCGGGTAAAAAATCGATTATTATCTGCCATTGATCGATACACACTCCCCTGAAGTATTTGGAGATACACAATACGCACAAACACACATGCGCTAAAAACAATCATGCAAAGCACAAGCCAATATTGGCGTGTATATGTCATGTGAGCGTCATTTCCTGTGATGCATGTTGCATACGAACTCCTCGTACTCCTATCCATATCACCATCAACACAATACCAGCACGCAACATATTATCCTGATGAAATACCCCTACAGTACCCAATCCTAGTGTCATAAATACAAACATACGCGCACGACTTAATCGCGCTACAAGCATCCACATGCTCAGTGCCACTCCATACACCATCGCACTCATTCCTAACGGTCGCCCAAATACCACATCTACGCATACACTCATTGCCACTGTATGAATAAAAAACAACCATCGCCATTTCTCATCTGGAACCATTCCCATTCCTATAAGAAGTAATGCAACAACACCTCCGTACCATCCCAAGGCGTGTTCAACAAACAACGCAAGCCACTGTAAGCCACACATCACAACGAGTAATATCATGGCGCTCCATTCTGCAACACGCTCACAGCATCCCCATCGCGTACCATAATAAGTGGATCAATGATGGTGCGTTGAAAAGGATCAGAGGGAGAACTGATGATTCGCGATACGCGCCCAAGAGGAATATATGGCAGAATACCCTCATCACTTCCAAATGTTGTAATGGTATGCCCAATCGTCAAGATCGCATCTGGCCGAATGTGTGTAAGCATGAGTCCCTCTTTACCTCGTTCCAACAACCCTTCTGTTTGTGTTTCGCGCACACGCACAGAAAGTTTTTTTGAGATGTTTGAGAGAGTTTCAACATGCGAAAACTGCACACTTGCTTGTGTCACCAAACCCACAAACACTCCTTCTTTGAGAATCATTGCGCCCGATCGCACGCCTTGCCGTTCACCTATTGGAATCATGGGAGTGTTGGCATCAATAAAAAATGTTTGAATATACGAGGTGTTGTTTGCGGGCATATTTATCATGCGCTCGTGTACTAGCGATTTACTCATTTTCATTTCCTCCAACGCAGAAATAAGGCGCGCACGTTCCGCACGAAGCTCTTGATTTTCTTGTTCTGCGTGACGCACAACATCGATAAACAAAAATGGCGTGGTCATCGTTGAGCGAAACCGACCAGAAGACAATATAAACGGAAGCATCACGCGCTCAATACCGGCACGAAGATTGATTCCTCCACTTTTTTCAATCCCAAAGATGAGAACGCCACACAACACCAACGCAACACCATGCTTCACCGCACACCCCCAACGACCTGCGAACGTTTCAATAACGGTGGGCGTTCCAACACCGCAGCACACCCACGCACCACAGCCAAATCTGGTTCCGAAGTAGTCCACACCGGCATAGTGGTTTCCTCACTCATGCGTTTTTCAAACCCGCGCAATTGCGAACTTCCTCCCGCAAGCACAATACCTGATCGCATGATGTCAGACACCAATTCTGGCGGCGTTTCTTCTAATGTTTCCATTACTGCAGATACAATCTGCTGCACAACAGGTGCGAGTGCTTCACGCAGTTCTACACTGTCCACCTTGACGGATTTTGGAAGACCAGACTCTACATCACGACCGCGAATCACAAAATGGTGCGCATGTTTTTTGTCCATTTTTTCTTCGAATGGATACGCGCTCCCAATAGCAATTTTTGTTTGCTCTGCGGTTGACTCGCCGATTACAATGCCATAGCGCGTGCGTGCAAACACAATCACAGCTTCGTCAAACTCATCTCCCGCTGTTCTCAATGATGTGTTGAGCACGATTCCACCCAAAGAAATCACTGCAATTTCTGTTGTCCCTCCACCAATATCCACAACCATTCTTCCCTCGGGTTCCTCAATATTAAGCCCCGCGCCAAGCGCGGCGGCCATGGGTTCTTCTATCAAAAATGCTTGTCCTGCTCCAGCAGCAAGCGCGGCAGAACGCACCGCTCTTCTTTCAACATCGGTTACTCCAGAAGGAATCCCGATCACCACGCGCGGCTTAATCACAGATAACAACGGGTGCGCATCCATCACCTTTTTAATGTAATGCGCGAGCATTGCTTCGGCCGCCTCAAAGTCTGCAATCACCCCATCACGAAGCGGGCGTACTGCCTCTATGGCATGAGGAGTTTTCCCCATCATCCGTTTTGCTTCTCTGCCTATTGCAATAACATCACCGCCTAAGCGCGTACGCGCAACAACCGATGGCTCGCGAATCACAATCCCCTTACCACGCACATGCACCACCGTATTTGCGGTACCCAAATCAATCCCAATATCGTGAGGAAAAAGGAATGTTAATGACTGTATCATCTGTGTGATTGTTCCGTGTGTACGTGACATATATCAAAGAAAATCTTTCTCGTTTCCCTCTTCCACCTCGTGGTACTATGGTAGCATGATTCGCCGGCTCATCATCATTCTTTTTCACACATTACTCTTGATCCTTCCGCTTTTTTTCACCACTGTGAATGATGAGTTGTTTGAGTTCAACAAAATTATTCTCGTGTACATCTTTACTGCACTCATTGTTGGTCTATGGATCATGCGCATGATTGCAGACAACATGGTGTACTGGAAGCGCACGCCGTTTGACATCCCCATTGGTTTGTTTGTGCTCTCGCAAATCATTTCAACGTTTGCATCGATTCATCCGCACACCTCATGGTTAGGCTACTACTCACGTTTCAACGGAGGACTTTTATCTCTCTTGTGTTATGTCGCACTGTTTTACGCATTCATCAATACATTTGAAAAAAAGGACCTTCACGACTTCCTCTCTACCACACTGTACGCAGGAAGTGTTGCCGCGTTCTACGCGTTTTTGGAACATTTTGGCCACAGTCCAAGTTGTTTGTTCATCACCGGCAACTTTGATGTCTCCTGCTGGATTCAAGATGTAAAAACACGCGTGTTTGGTACGTTTGGGCAACCAAACTGGCTTGCCGCGTACTTGATTCTCCTTATTCCGTTGTGGGTTGCACAACTCATTGAGTCATGGTTTGCTCGCCGCACATGGGCAAGCGCGTGGAACGGCATCATGCTCGCACTTTCTATGGCAACATTACTGTTCACACAATCACGCTCTGGATTGTTGGGACTCGGACTTGGTGGGGTGATGTTTGCCGCTGTCGTGATATGGCATGCAGTGATATATGGAAGTCAAACCCATGAAAACGATGGAAAACATGGTGCCGCCGCACATTCACTCAAACCTCTCACAAAAAAAGAGCACAAAAAACTTGCACAACTTGCACAACACAAACGCGCATTGACGCTTTCTGTGCGCACTATTATTGCGCCAGCGCTTGTTGTGCTTGGAATTATGGGTGGGCTCATCCTCACATTTGGCACACCAATTACTCCTTCACTTTTTACATTTGTTGCTCAACTAAAACAGACTCCCCAGCCAACTCAAACACCAGAAAACACTTCGGCACCTCAGACAAACGGTGGGACACAGTTGGAGGTTGGAGGAACAGAATCAGGAACCATCCGTGCCATTGTGTGGAAAGGTTCGCTTGCAGTGTGGAAACGCTATCCCGTGTTTGGATCAGGAGTTGAAACATTTGCGTACAGCTACTACCAAGATCGTCCCATAGAGCACAATCTTGTGTCTGAGTGGGACTTTTTGTACAACAAAGCGCACAACGAGTTCCTCAACTATCTTGCTACAACTGGCACCGTAGGATTCTTGACCTATGTCGTGATGATCGGATGGGTGTTGTGGTGGCTTATTTTGCATAGCAAAACAAACCCTCTCTTTTTTGGCGCATTGATTGCGGGATACTCTGCACTTCACATCTCAAACTTTTTCGGATTCTCCACAGTTGTAGTGTCGTTGTTGTTTTATTTAATCCCCGCCTTTGGAATGGTTGAAAACTCTCCCTCTGATGTTTTACCTAAATCTGGTGTAAGCTTGGGGGTAAATCAATGGATTGGACTTGGAATTACCGCATGCGTATCGTTATATGCCGTAAGTATTCCTGTTAACATGTGGCGATCAGACGCGCAGTATTCCGAAGCAAAGCGATTGATAACCACGGGGAAAGGAGAGCTTGCACTTGCACGCATTCAAGATGCAATCACCATCTCCCCTGTTCCACAAGGCGAGTTTCACGAAGAATTGGGGCGCATTACATCAGAACTTTCTGTTGCCGCATACAAACAGCAACAGGCTACTATGTCAGCTGATTACGGTGAGATGGCGATTCGTGCAACCGACGATATGTTGCGACTCAACCCGCGCCACTTAAATTTTTACAAGTCACGCGCACGCGTGTTACTTACGCTGAGCCAAATCGCGCCGGACTTGATGAAAGAAGTGTTGAGTGTGTTAAACAAAGCACAAGAATATGCACCAACCGATGCAAAACTTGTGTACAATCGCGCGCTTATATTGGAACAACTAAGCAATCGTGATCAAGCGCTTACACTCATGAAACAGGCAGTAGAAATGAAAGCAAACTACACCGGAGCACTCGATCAGTTGAAGAGAATGGAAGGAACTTTCACGCCTGCCAAGTAACGCACAGTGTAAAATACCTCTATGCGTAAATCAATCATTGTCGTCCCCAATCCCATTCTGCGCGCCAAAAGCGTGCCGGTGGACATGAAGAAAGACATAAAACTCATTCAAAAACTTGTAGGCGATTTAGAAGAAACACTCGAGAAAAAAGAGCATCCAAAAGGGGTTGGTTTGTCCTCACCGCAAATTGGCAAAAACGTACGCGTGTTCTCTACACTGTTGCCAGCATCGGCCAACGAACAAGAGCATGGCAGACCATCGGATGAGGAAAAAGAACAGGCTGTGCTTGCAACATACATCAATCCAGAAATCGTGAAGACATCCTCAGATCGCACATTTGGCCCAGACCCCAACGATCCCATTTTAGAAGGCTGCTTATCCATTCCCAAACTGTACGGCCCCGTCCCCCGCTGGTCATGGGTCACATTGCGCTACATCACATCGACACAAGAGTCGCAAGAAAAAACATTTTATGGATTTTTTGCGCGCGTGATTCAACACGAGTACGACCACTTGGAAGGCATTCTCTTCACCGACTATGTGAAAAAGTTTGGGTTGCCACTGTATGAAATGCGTGGCACAAAAATGAGCGAGATCGACGCATCCATTATTGATGCGCTGGGATAACAAAAACAACAACGCGAGCAGACAACACCCATATGACCATTCTTCTTGCCGGCACTCCACACACCACAGTCATGATCGCCAATGCGCTGGTTGATTCGGGGCACACTATTGTTGGCGTGCTCTGCCCATTTCCTAAACCCGCTGGACGCAAAAAAATCATCACCGCAAGCAAGCTTGAGATGTGGGCAAAAGACCGATCAATTCGTGTGTGCAATGTGAATAAAGAAGTGCTTTCGGACAATGCTTTTGTGGATACACTTCCACACGCTGAACTCCTCATCGTGGCCGATTTTGGATATCTCATTCCAGCTCGTGTATTGGCGTTTTGCTCACTTGGCGCGTACAACCTGCACCCCTCTTTGTTGCCACGTTGGCGTGGAGCAACGCCTGTGCCGTTTACTTTACTGTTTGGAGATGTTGAAACCGGCATGAGCATCATTCGTATGAACGAAAAGTTTGATATGGGCGATGTGGTGATGCAGGAACGCGTTCTGGTTGAGCCGCACGACACCACGCCAATCTTGCTTGAGCGGTGTTTCGCCGCCGGCGCGCGCATGATTGTTACGTTGCTGCCCCGTATTGCCGCTGGAACTGTTCAGCCGATTCCTCAACCCGCACAGTCCCCAGCCCCAATAACACGCAAGTTCACAAAAGAAGATGGATATGTGCCTCTAGAGGCATTACGGGCGGCGATGGATGGCGTGGAGTTTGGAGAAGTTGCGGTGAAGTTACTGGATGAGTATGCACTCCCCCACACCGCACAGTATATTGATCAGATGGTGCGGGCGCTTACCCCCTGGCCAGGCGTATGGACCATGAAGGATGGGAAGAGGGTGAAGGTGGTGGAGACAGGCACAACAAAAACAAATACCCTAGAAATAAATAAAATCCTAATCGAAGGACTTACCTCTCAACAAACAAACTCATTCCAAATAAAAAAAATTATTTCTTGAAATTAAGAGTGTTTTCTTCTTTTTTTGTCTTTCTCATAATCTTTTAAAGCAGAATCAATATAATCAGAAATTCTTAAAGAAACCCTTTCAGATTCATCGTAGTGTGCCTGTCCCTGTCTTCCAAAAACAATGAAATTTTCACCTGGCTCAAAATAACCATTGCTTTTACTTTTTGTGTTTATGACGCCGTTCTCCTCAAGATATTTCATAACAAACAAGGCTTCGTTTTGCTCATCATCCAAACTGTCTTGCTCATCCTTATTAAATCTCGTTTCATTGCTTCTTTGCGTCACTGCAAAATTATGCAGTCTTTCTAACATTGCTCTGAAATTATTTCCTTGCTGGATAAAACCATGTTGCGCGAACGAATGCTCCGCTTTCTGATATGCATCCATTTCTTTTATTACTTCATTCTTTGTTCTACGCAAATTCTCACCGTCTCGTATAGTGTTATTTTTTGAATACAAAGTTGTTTTAATGAGATTCTCAATTTCCGTTTCGTGATCGTGTCGAAAACGCACCGCTTTATAGAGCAAAACAGCACTGACCCCAGCCGCTCCAATGCCAACAATTGGAATTGCTATACCCGCCCCAGCAAGAATAGTAATGAGAGCCGCATAACCTATTCCACTTCCTAAAAACGCTTCCGCAGCAATAATTCCTGATGGACCTTTTAAATTTGTGAGGTCTAAGGGTGGAAGAGATCCTGTTACAGCAACTTGTTCTACTAATTCAGGAGTCACAAATGGAACATTGAATAATCCTTTTGCTATAAAATTCCAAGATTTTTGCAATATACCATCTTGTTTATTAATTTCATCAGCAATTGTTTTATAATGCTCTCTTTGTGATTCTGTGGCGGAACTCTCTGCTACTCGGATACGATGTTCTCTCTGTGAGCGTTCTGCCCTACTTACGGATCCATCTACTACCATTTTTCCCTCCTTACAACAGGATTGTGTAAATCGCCTTTTAGTTAGTGTACCACTATTTGCTCATCTAACAATCTATATTGCTTTTTGATTATGTTATAATCCCACACTATAGGTCGCTATGTCTGGTATAAAAACTGAATTGCTGGCAGCTGTGGGAACAATCTTTCTCGAGGGTGGTTATGTTGTGTATGCAACAATGCTTAAAAATCTTCAAACACCCTTGCATGTTTCTTCTGAAACTTTGAAATATTTTGAACATATCACCTCCCAGGTCGTGCTTATTCCTGCCTTATCTGCAGGAACACTTCTGCTCATTTGGACTTCTTTGGATGAGCGTAAAAAACACGATGGAGAAAGATTAACAGAAAATCCAATTGCAATTCTTGCAGATATAGCAAGAATTCTCACTCCAATTACTATTTACTCTCAATTTCTTCATATTTTTTCAAAATCCTTATCACCAGACCAGCTTACGAATAATTCCGCATACTTTATTCTTTTTGCCGCAGCTGCATATCAGATTGCTGTGAATACTATTCATCGATACAAATCTGAAGCAAGAAAAATTCCCGGATCAAATATCGATGTTGGTGCCGCAGCACATGAAACACAAATTGCTAAACTTGAAAAAGAGCTTGAAGATGTTCAAACAGAGCTTGAGTCAATGTTTTCACTTGATGAAGATCAAGACGGCGTACCAGATATTTCACAGGCAACACATATTGCCACCATTAAACGATATGACACTCTTCGATTGCGGGAAAAAGAGTTGCTCGCACAACTTCCTGGGGCTCGCACTGCTCTGGTAGATTATCACAACGCAAAATAATTTCGTTACTTTGAAAAAAATAAATTCTTACTTCTTCCCCACGGCTCTCGTCGCTCGCTTGCACTTGGTGCACAGCATCACTTTTTTCTTGACGCCACCCAATGCCAGGCGTGCCACGTGGAGGTTTGGCTTACGAAGATGGCGCACGCGATTCTTTGCGTGGGACACCAATTTGCCAATATCTGCTGATTTCAAACATACTGCACAGAATGCCATAGGGGCGCATTGTATCATGGTCACCAGATGTGCTGCAAGAGGCATGACAAGGCCTCATCAAACTCACCTACACATCTGAAAAATGCGCTACAATAGGCGCATGCTCTCCACACTCTTTTCCAACCCCCTCCTCTTCTTACTTGATTTAGTTGCATTAATATCAGCGCTCACGTTCCACGAGTTTGCGCATGCCTGGATGGCAGACAAGCTGGGCGATCCCACCCCCCGCCTGCAAGACCGCCTCTCCCTAAACCCCAAGCGTCACCTTGACCCCATCGGCACACTACTCCTGCTTGTGGCCGGCTTTGGTTGGGGAAAACCGGTCGAGTTTGATCCATTCAACCTTCGCCATCCACGCAGGGATTCCGCCCTTATTGCCCTTGCAGGGCCCGCGAGCAACATGCTCATGGCAATCGTGCTGTCGCTGGCGCTGCGGCTCCTCCCGCTTCCAGAGCTTTTTCAGGAACTTTTTATCTACACCATTCAAATCTGCATCATGCTTGCCGTCTTTAACCTGATCCCTATTCATCCGCTTGATGGAGGCAAGATTCTGATTGGCTTTCTTCCCAAAGAAACCGCGTACGAGTGGGACGCAATGCTTCACAAGTACGGCTTCATCATCCTCATGCTGCTCATTTTCCCATTTGAGAACTCGCAGTCGCCGGTAAGCTATCTCATCTCGCCTATTGTGAATGGCTTGATGCATCTTTTGCTGTAATGGATCGATTCACACCTATGCCATACCACAACCGCTCCACCTCAACCCAACATCCTCAGCACAACGCAGCACATCAGCCAGCGCGCACCAAAAGCAGTTGGCAACCGGTCAGCTCGTGGTACACAAAGTCTGTGGGAGATGCTGGCCACTACTATCATCAGCACGTGGTGTTGCCCGCGCTTGATCGCATCCTTCACCTGACCCCAACTTCTTCTTTATTAGACATTGCATGTGGGCAAGGCGTTTTAGAGCGTCACTTGCCTGCCTCACTCTCATACACTGGCATCGATGTTGCGCCATCCCTCATTGAGTACGCAAAGCGCAACGCAAAAAATCCACGTCATACATTTTTAGTGAGCGATGCAACGCGCTCAATTCCCATTCCACCCAACACGTTTACCCATGCCACTATCGTACTTGCTCTGCAAAACATGGAAGACAGCGCATCCACACTCAAAAACGCCGCACGCGCTCTCAAAATCAGCGGACAGCTCGTCATCGTGTTGAATCACCCCATGTTTCGTATTCCTCGCCAAACAAGTTGGGGCATCGACGAGCAAAACAAGATGCAATACCGACGTGTGGACAGGTACATGTCGCCCTTAAACATTCCCATTACCGTCGCACCAAGTCAGGGGCAAAAATCGCAGGTGACGTGGACCTATCACAAACCCCTCTCTTTATATGTAGCCGAGCTGCGCAATGCAGGATTTGTGATCACGATGATTGAGGAGTTGGGATCAGATAAGGTCAGCGAAGGCAAAGCCTCTAAAATGGAAAACCGAAGCCGCGCCGAGTTTCCACTTTTTATGGTGATTGTGGCCCAAAGACAAGAATAGCATTTGACTCTCCCCCATTTTCTTCGTACGCTAAAGACAATGAACAAAATCTTAAACTATGTCTCGTGGGCATTGTTAACATTTTTTCTTGTTCCTTCTGGATTGATCATGGCCTCATGGAATGCCGTCCCGGGCGATGCCCTCTATCCGGTCAAAACCGGCCTTGAAAAAACATTGGTGAAAATTACCCCATCGCTCGCACTTCAAAGCTCGTTGGAAATGAGCTACACCGAGCGTCGTTTGAATGAAACCGAGGCCCTGCTTGCTGATGCCTACCGCGCACAAGAAACCATCCAAAGTTTGAATAACTTGGATGCCCAAGTTGCGCAGGCACAGTACACTATCGAAAGTGTTTCCGATCCCACGCAAAAAGCTGCGCTCGCAGAGCGCTATATCGATACGCTCGCACGCATCTCATCCAAACTTGAGCAAAATAAGCAAAACTTGGCTTCTGCACCAGATTACCAAACACCAACAACCGCGGTACGCATGCAACCGGTTACAACACAGCAAACAAATACACAAACTTCTCCGGTGCAAACCAACACCACACAACCTGCGCAACCAACTCAACAAGCAGTGGTGCAAACGAATGCGCAGACCAATACAGAATCGCAAAATCAAAATACGCAAACAGTTCAGAATGTTCAAACCACCCAGCCGAGCCAAACAACTACAACAACGTCCCCTGCACCGCAACAACAACAAACGCGCGTTGTAACTCAACCAACTACACCAACACAAACCCCACAGACTATTATTCCTCCAAAAATTATTCCCACCCCACCTCCAACCACTCCTACTCCAAGCCCGGCTACCGTCACAACACAGACCGTTATTGTGTCACGATTAGAAACAACACAAACAACGATCAATACCACTATTACCACCATGCAACGTTTGCAAAAAAATCACTCAATACAAGAAAACTCAGAGAAGAAGTCGCGGGATGAAGGTGTAAAAACTGAAGAAAAAAAGCCTGTGGAATCAGCCAAGCCAGAGGAAAAGAAGGTTGAGCAGAAAGTAGAACAAAAAACTGAGCAAAAATCGACAACGCAACAATCTACAACTCCACCTGAAAACACAAACAAAACTCAGGATGGATCCTTGTAGATTTCCTTGTGTTCGCCACAATCAAAGAAATAGTACGAAGCATCTTCAATAAAAATAAGACGAAAACTAGAAGTAACAGAAATACTCCACACGCAACGAAGATTGCCTTGAAGTTTATGCAACCTTAATGATGGATGTTTAGGATTCTTTTGAAAAAATTCAAGCGTCCTGATAATTTTTGTAAAAAGAGTAGCATTTCTCTTTGAAATACGTTGAATTTTCTTTTGAAAAGTTGGACTTAAGGTAAGAGATTTCATAAGCTCTTGAAGTGAGTGCGAATGTCGCCCACTTCAATCGCTTGATCCCTTTCTTGCAATGCTTTCTTATACGACTTTTCTACCTTCTTTTTTACCTTGCGCACAGGATATTCGCTCTCTCGAATATCGTTCACAATGAGGTTTTTTACATACGAAGCTAAATTCACACCAAACTTTCCAGCTCTTTGTTGTAAAAGCTCATAAAGTTGATTTGGAAGCGTAAGTTTTACTTGTTGTGAAGTATTCATGTTTTTATGATATCACCAACAATGGACTATTCAAGTACTTTTTAGTACCTTACGCTTAACGAAAAAACAAAGCTCGAAAATTGACATTGGAAATTTCTCTTTCTCGTGCGCCGTTTTTGAACAGTCTCTTTTTGCGGGGGTGAAAGGAATCGAACCCTTGCCAAGGGATTTGGAGTCCCCTGTTCTACCACTAAACTACACCCCCATCAATGAGCGTTATTGTACCTGGTGTTGAGTGAAAAGCCAATCCAACATCGACCAGCATATTACCTCTCAATATATTGCCTTGCAGCCGCATCAACCATCTTCCCTTCCCCCTCCAAACTGCGTACACTAATCACATGCCCAACAGTTTACTTGATTCTCAACTTGAAAAACTTCTGCGCGATGATAAAAAACTTCTTGAGAGAACGCGCTACCCTATTGTCACCGTCTCCTCCACGTTTCGCGAAGACTTGAAGCAGTTTCATGGCATGACACACGATCCGCTCATGCGTGATGTTGTGTTCTCGCGCGCCCATTTTTCAATGGCGTTTGGGGTTGCCGTGCATGCATGGATGTCATCTGGCGCCGACAAAGATTGCCCGCTTTCAGAAAAAATTACCGCGCCTTGTGATGCGCAAATCTCTTGGCTTGTTGATCCCACCAACTACGTCACCTCAAAAGATTGGTCAAAGATTCAGTCAACCGAGTACATCGGCCGCAAATTAGCGCGTAATGCATTTTTAAAATGGGTCAAGGATCGTATCGATACCATCGCCCGCAACAAACTCCCCATTACAAGTGCAATTACCCCACCACTCCTTCACCTCTTTCAGCACGTAGAAAAACCCATTATTTCCTTCCACTATGAAGCGGGAAATATTTTGGCGGCTACCGGCAAAAAAGTTGTGCAGGTGGTGACCGATCCGCACGTGCGGGATCAATACGTGACGCATGCCAATCTTCCAAACATGAAGTTTTGCGTCATGGATGAAAACACCAAAGAGGATTTTCTTGAGAAAGCGATGACGATGAATACTCGGGTCGATCCAGAACGCATCATAGTGACCGGCCCCCCAGTTGATCCGCGCACTGTTGCCGCGCGCAAAAATAAAAATCCGATGATGCTCAAAAAACGTCCGCTGCGGTTGTGCATTACCACGGGTGGTCTCGGCACAAACAAAGATGAGATCAAAACTATTCTCAAGTTGCTGTTTGATCTTCTGCGCAAGCGTCCAAACCCAATCCAATTATTGTGTTATGGCGGCACTAACCATGACTTTACTACTATGATTCAAGAGATTGCCGCAAAAGAGCGTGTTTCGATTGGCAAGATTGATGACCTTGATGCGCCGTTTCGCCTCATTCACGGCAAACATATTGTTGGCATCAATGAAGAGTTGATTACGTATGGATTTCAGTGGGCCGATGGATTCATTTCCAAGCCATCCGGCGATATGGCCTACGATGCCGCAGCTGCAGGATGCTTTTTATTATTCTTAACGCCATGGGGCGAATGGGAGCGCAACATTCAAGAAGTGTTTGGGCAAAAAGGCATTGGCCGACGAGCAAATCCAGAACACATTAAGGAACAGATTGAGATTTTGGCATCTCCCCTATTGCAGCATCACGATAGCTGGCTGAGTAAAGCGCAGCAAAATGCTTTAGACTTGCCGCCGTTATTTATGAACGGTGCAAAAAATATATTGAATGTTGCAAGAAATTGGGAAGAATAGTTTTAAGATATTGCTGTTGCTGACAAACTGCACAAAAGTTACTTCAGAGCATGGTGCAAAACTACACATGGATTGATCCTTCCGCATAAAGTTTCTTCAACATAAAAGAAATCAAGGTGAGATAGACATTTTTCATGAATGCTTGAATACCTCGAGTCTCTTCGTGTCCTAGATGAAAGGTGCGTTTAAGTGTTGAGAAGACCCGTTCAATACCACTACGAAGTTTCAAAAGTGATGTTTTCACTGTTCTTCCCACGGCTTTACTTTTCCAGTTCAAGAAGTTTCCTGATCGTTTTCCTTTCGTGTTTGTCCATCCTTTTCTCATAGGGATACCTGCTTTTGCTTTCAGAGACTTGGCAATATATTCCACAATCTTGGT